>Ga0209200_1001362_pt1 | contig 24723 bp, 22 predicted proteins | sample AD_UKC033_MetaG_FD_184406 | JGI IMG/M metagenome (GOLD analysis project Ga0209200, IMG submission 184406) | Active sludge microbial communities of municipal wastewater-treating anaerobic digesters from USA - AD_UKC033_MetaG (SPAdes) (version 2) | ecosystem: Engineered > Bioreactor > Anaerobic >... | reverse complement strand
GGCCGGCCAGCGGGTGGTTGGCGTCCAGCAGCACCTCGGGGCCCTTGATCTTGACCACGCGGTAGACCACCGGCCCGTGCGGCCCGGCGCCCTGCAACTGGCCGCCCACCTTGACGCCGGGCGGGAACTCGCTCTTCGGGATGCGGCGCGCCAGCGCCTCGTCGCGCGCGCCGAAGGCTTCGGCCGCGCTCAGCGCCAGCGCCACCTTGTCGCCCACGGTCTTGCCTTGCAGCGCCGCTTCGGCCTTGGCGAACAGGTTGTCGTAGCCGCCGTGCAGGTAGGCGGTGGTGCCGGCGTCCAGCGGCTTGCCCTGGGCGTCGGTGATGCGGTAGTCGAGCGTGACGGCGGTGTCCTGGGTGATGTTCATGGTGGTGCGTGATGGGTGGTCGGTACGGGAGAAGGTCGCGCAGCGCCGCTCAGGCCTTCAGGTGCGCGCCCGCCAGGCCGGCCAGCTTGAACATGCCCACGCGCTCGGCGCCCAGAATGGGCCTGAGCTTGTCGTCGGCGACGATGCTGCGCTTGTCCTGCGGATCCTGCAGGCCGTGGGCCTTGATGTAGTCCCACAGCTTCTTCATCACCTCGCCGCGGCCGAACGGTCCCGGCCCGATGACGGCGGCCAGCTCGGGGCTGGGGTGCAGGTTGCCGGCGCGCGGGGCCTTGGGGGCCTTGTCGGCCTTGGGAGCCCGGGTCTTGGCGGCGGTTCCGGCGGCGGTCGCTTTCTTGGCGGATTTCCTGGCCACAGCGCCCGCCAGTGCTGCGCCAGCAGCTATTGTTTTGGAAGCGGTCGAGGGGCGTGGCGGGTATTTGCGGCCGCCTTCGCGCGGCTCGAACTCGAAGCCCACCTTGCCTTCGTCGGCGTTCCAGGCCAGGCGCGCCTTGAACGGGCGGCGCGTGCGCAGGCTGACGAAGCGGTCGAGCACGTCGGTGCGGCCCTCTGCCAGCAGCTTGCGCATCTGCTCGGGTTCGACCGGCTGCTGCAGGATCACCTGCCCGCTCTTGAAGTCGCAACTGGGCGTGGGCTGCGCGTGCGACGGCAGGCTGCGTTCGCACAGGTAGCTCTTGCCGTAGGCCTTGACGGCGCCGCCGCACTTGGGACAGGCGCCCAGGCTGGGCTGGTCGGACAGATCGACGATCTCGCCGCTGGCTTCGGCGCGGGCGTCGTCGCCGAAGTCGAACTCCAGCTTCCACTGGCCCGCGGCCTCGTCGCGCACCAGCGCCAGTTCGGCCACGAAGGGCCAGCCGGCCTTGCTGCGAAAGCCTTCCAGCGGGCCGATGCGGCGCTGGCGCAGGAACTGCTCGGCCTCGTCGGTGGCAAAGGTGCGCCCGCCCGGCGTCTTGGTGAAGGAAAAACCGCAGCCTTCGCCGGCGCCGGCCGCCCCGGTGCAGGCGTAGCGGCGGTAGTTTTCGCGCACCACGCCGCCGCACTGCGGGCAGGGCGTGGCAAGCTGGGCGTAGTCGCCCGGCACGCTGTCGCGGTCGTACTCCTTGGCCTTGCGCACGATGCGCTCGGTCATGGCGGCGATTTCGCGCATGAAGTCGGCGCGCGCCAGCTGGCCGCGCTCCATCTGCGCCAGCTTGTATTCCCAGTCGCCGGTGAGCGCGGGCTTGCTCAGCTCCTCCACCTGCAGGCCGCGCAGCAGCGTCATCAGCTGGAACGCCTTGGCGGTGGGGATCAGCTCGCGCCCTTCGCGCAGCAGGTACTTTTCGCCGATCAGCCCTTCGATGATGGCCGCGCGCGTGGCCGGCGTGCCCAGGCCCTTGTCCTGCATGGCTTCGCGCAGCTCGTCGTCGTCGATCCACTTGCCGGCGCCTTCCATGGCGCCCAGCAGCGTGGCTTCGGAGTAGCGCGCCGGCGGGCGCGTGGCCAGCGCCTTGACCTCGGTGTCCCGGTGCATCACCTGCTCGCCCGGGCGCACCGGCACCAGCGACTTGCCGTCCTTGTCCTCGCCCTGCTCGCCTTCGGCTTCCTTGCCGTAGATGGCCAGCCAGCCGGGCTGAACCAGCACCTTGCCGTTGCTTTGAAACCGATGGCGTTCGCTGCCATGCTCCACCGTGGTGATGCGGGTGGTGACCTGGTACTGCGCCGCCGGATAGAACACCGCCATGAAGCGGCGCACCACCAGGTCGTACAGCTTGCGCTCTGCTTCGGATAGCGCGCCGGGCTCCTGCAGCGTGGGGATGATGGCAAAGTGGTCCGACACCTTGCCGTTGTCGAAGATGCGCTTGCCGGGCCTGACATAGCCTTCGGCCAGCGCCTTGCTGGCGTGCGGCGCCAGGTGCGTCTGGTGGCCGCCGGCCAGCATCTCGAAGGTCTGGCGCGCCACCCCCACGTAGTCCTCGGGCAGGTGGCGCGAGTCGGTGCGCGGGTAGGTCAGCGCCTTGTGCTTTTCGTACAGGCTCTGCGCCAGCGCCAGCGTGGTCTTGGCCGAAAAGCCGAACTTGCCGTTGGCCTCGCGCTGCAGGCTGGTGAGGTCGAACAGCAGCGGGCTGAGCTGGCTGCTGGGCTTGCTTTCCTCGCGCACGCTGGCCGGCTGGCCCTGCACGGCGGCGGCAATGGCGCGCGCGCGCGCCTCGTCCCACAGGCGGTCGGCGCGCTTTTCGGCGTCCTCGGGGTCCTTCTTCCAGTCCGGATCGAACCACTTGCCGACGTAGCTGCCGGCTTCGGCCTCGAAGCTGGCGTGCAGCTCCCAGTAATCGCGCGCCACATGGCGGCGGATCTGCTCCTCGCGCTCGACCACCACCGCCAGCGTGGGCGTCTGCACCCGCCCCACGGTGGTCAGGAAAAAGCCGCCGTCGCGCGAGTTGAAGGCCGTCATGGCGCGCGTGCCGTTGATGCCGACCAGCCAGTCGGCCTCGCTGCGGCTGCGCGCGGCGTCGGCCAGACCCTGCATCTGGGCGTCGCTGCGCAGCCGCTCGAAGCCTTCGCGGATGGCCTGCGGCGTCATGCTTTGCAGCCACAGCCGCCGGACCGGCTTGCCCAGCGGCTTGGCGCCGCCGGCGTACTGCTCGATCAGGCGAAAGATCAGCTCGCCCTCGCGCCCGGCGTCGCAGGCGTTGATGAGCTCGCCCACATCCTTGCGCCGCGCCTGCCTGACCACCGCGTTCAGGCGTGTCCTGGTTTTGTCGACCGGCTTGAGGTCGAAGTGCGGCGGGATCACCGGCAGGTGGGCAAAGCTCCACTTGCCACGCTTGACGTCGAATTGCTCGGGCGCCTGGATCTCCACCAGGTGACCGACCGCGCTGGTGACCACGTAGCGCTCGTTCTCGAAATGTTCGTCGTGCTTGTCGAACTTGCCCGCCACGGGCGTGAGCGCCCGCACGATGTCCTGCGCCACCGACGGCTTCTCGGCTATGACCAGTGTCTTCATGTCGCTAGAATTTCCTGCTCTCGCGCGCGTGCGCCCACGCGCACCCGCCCGCGCACGCCTGCCCATGCACGCGCGCACACACCATTCAACATAGCAAATTTCCCGCCGTGGCCAACCCCACCCCTCGCAAGACCGCGGCGCCGCGCCGCATCCAGGTGCGCCGCAGCGGCGTGCACGGCAAGGGCGTGTTCGCGCTGGTGGACATTCCCAAGGGCACGCGCATCATCGAATACGTAGGCCAGGTGATCTCCTGGGACGAGGCGCAGCGCCGCCACCCGCACGACCCGCAGGACCCCAACCACACCTTCTACTTCCACATCGACGACGGCCACGTGATCGACGCGCTGTACGGCGGCAACGCCTCGCGCTGGATCAACCACTCGTGCAGCCCCAACTGCAAGGCCGACGAGCAGGGCGGGCGCATCTTCATCACCGCGCGCCGCGCCATCCGCGCCGGCGAAGAGCTCAACTACGACTACGGCCTGGTGATCGACGAGCCGCTGACCGACGAACTGCGGGCCGACTACCCCTGCCGCTGCGGCAGCAGGGCGTGCCGCGGCACCCTGCTGTCGTCCGACCTCGACAGCGCCGAAGACCAGGCCGGCCGCCGCCGGTCGGGCCGCAAGTCCGGCCGGCAGCCGCCGCCATGACCGCCCCCACCCTGTCCTGGCCGGTCGACGCGCTGCGCAGCGCGCTGACGCCGCTGCTGCCGGGCCTGGTGGTCGAAGTGGCGGGGCAAATCGACTCCACCAACAGCGAGCTGATGCGCCGCGCCCGCGCCGGCCGCCTGCCGCCCACCCTGCTGGTGGCCGAGCTGCAGACCGCCGGCCGCGGGCGGCTGGGCCGCGGCTGGCAGTCGGGCGACGGCGAAGCGGGCGGCGCGCTGGCGTTTTCGCTGGCGCTGCCGCTGGCGCCGCACGACTGGTCGGGCCTGTCGCTGGCCGTGGGCCTGGCGGTGGCCGAGGCGCTGCACCCCGACATCCGCCTCAAATGGCCCAACGACCTGTGGTGGCAGGGCCGCAAGCTGGCCGGCATCCTGGTCGAAACCGCCAGCGGCGCAGCGGCCGCCGGCGCCGGGCGCTGCGCCATCGTCGGCATCGGGGTCAACATCGCGCCGCTCGACGGCACCGGCTTCGCCACCCCGCCGGCCTGGCTGCAGGCGCTGCTGCCCGGGGTGGACGCCCCGGGAGCGCTGCTGCGCATCGCGGTGCCGCTGGTGCATGCGCTGCACGCCTTCGAGCAGACCGGCTTTGCGCCGCTGGCGCCGCGCTTTGCCACCCGCGACCTGCTGGCCGGCCAGCCGGTGCAGCTGTCCGACGGCAGCGAAGGCGTGGCCCTGGGCGTCGGCCCCGATGGCGCGCTGCGCGTGCGCTGCGCCACCGGCGTGCGCGAAGTGCGCAGCGCCGAAGTCAGCGTGCGCCCGGCAGCGCCTGGGGCGCCCGCATGATCGGCCGGCTGGTGCTGCTGCTGCTGGCCGCCAACCTGGGCTGGCTGGCCTGGACCCAGGGCTGGCTGCGCCCGCTGGGGCTGGTGCCGCAAGAGCAGGCCGAGCCGCAACGCCTGCAGCGCCAGGTGCAGCCCCAGGCCCTGCGCCTGCAGCCGCTGGAGCCGGCTTCGGCCGCCGCGGCGGCCGACGACACCCCGGCGCGCCGCAGCACCGCCGCCTCGGCCACCCCGGCCAGCGCCGCCGAACCGGCCGCCGCACCCGCCAGCGCCCCCGCGCCCACCGCCTGCCTGCAGATCGGCACCTTCGACGCCAGCCAGATCGAGGCCGTGCGCCAGGCCGCCGCCGGCCTGCCCGAGGGCAGCTGGCGCGTCGATGCGGTGCAGCTGCCGGGCCGCTGGATGGTGTATCTCGGCAAGCTGCCCGACGCCGCCGCCGTGGCCGCGCGCCGCGCCGAGCTGCGCGCCCAGGGCGTGGACACCGACCGCCCCGGCGCGGCGCTGGAGCCCGGCCTGTCGCTGGGGCGCTTTGCCAGCGAAGAGGCGGCCGAGCGCGCGCTCGACAACCTGGCCCGCAAGGGCGTGCGCGGCGCCCGCGTGGTGCGCGAGCGGCGCGACACACCGGCCTACCTGCTGCGCCTGCCGCAGGCCGACGCCGCGCTGCGCCGGCAGGCGCGCGCCCTCAACGGCGCCCTCGGCGGGCACGACTGGCGCCCCTGCGAATGAACCGATGGCTTGGACAAAACCGATGCCTTGGACAAGCTCGGCCCGAACGGTGTTCAGGGCCTCCAAAGGCCGCAACCCCAGGATGAGCCGGCCGCGCGCTATGCTCGCGCTGCCCCAGAACCACCGGAGACCCGTCCCATGACCCTCAAGCTCTATTACGCCCCCGGCGCCTGCTCGTTCGTGCCGCACGCCATGCTGGAAATCGCCGGCGCCACCTTCGAGCCGATGGCCATCCGGCTGCACAAGAACGAACAGCGCAACCCCGACTACCTGGCGCTGAACGCGCGCGGCCAGGTGCCGGTGCTGGTCGACGGCGACGCCGTCATCACCCAGCTCATGGCCATCGTGGCCTACATCGACGCGCGCTTTCCCGAACACGCCTTCGTGCCCAAGGAGCCGCTGGCGCGCGCGCGTTTCGTCGAAGCGCTGGCGTGGATGAACAACACCGTGCACCCCACCTTCACCCACATCTTCATGCCGCACAAGTTCAGCGACGACCCAGCGGCGCAGCAGTCCATCCGCGCCCAGGCGCTCACGGCGTACCGCCAGCAGCTGGGCGAGCTGCAGGCGCTGGTGCAGCAGGCGCACAGCGCCGGCCGCGACTGGCTGGGCGGCGTGCACTGCGGCCCGCTGGACGCCTATGCGCTGACGCTGCTGCGCTGGGGCAGCATGGTCGACATCAACCCCGAAGACACCCCCGCCCTGTGGGCCCATGCCCAGCGCACCGCCCAGGTGCCCGGCGTGGCGCGCGCCATGGCGCGCGAGAAGCTGCCGCTGAGCATGTACCAGCCGGGCGCCTGAAGGCCAGGCGGTCGCCGCCGGCCCTCGCGCCGGCCCTTGGCCAGGGCAAAGCGGGTGAACACCCGCACGCCGGGTCGCCCTCGCCCCTGCGGCGAGGGGCGGGGCCCCGAACGCCCTACCAGCCGCTGCCTATGCCCACCCCCCAGTGGCCATGACCGCGGCCGCGGCCGCCGATCACGCCGCCGATCGACAGGTTGACCCCCACCGGCGCCACATAGCGCACCGGCGGCGGCGCGTAGGCCGCGGGCGGGTAGGCCGGGTACACCGGGTACGCCGGCGGCGCATAGGCCGGCGGGTAGGGCGCCGCATAACCCTGCGGCACCACCGGCCCGTAACCGCCCGGGTACGGCACCGGGTAGGGCTGGCCGCCCCACGCCGGCGGCGCCGTCACCACGCCCGACGATTCACCCGCCGCCGGGTAGACCGGCATCGGGTAGCCCGCCAGCGACGGCGGCGCCACCGGGTAGCTCTGCACCTCGCCGGCGCCCCAGGCCGGCTGGCCGTGGTACGCGTCGGGCGCGGGCACCTGGATCCACTGGCCCGGCGCCTGCGCCATGCGCGTCTGGTAGCTGCGGCCCGCCACCTCATAAACGACGTCGTAGCCGGTCACGCGCTGGCTGTAGCGCGTGGCGCAACCGCCGTAGCCGCCGTACTGCGTGGCCTCGGCCGCGTTGCCCAGAAACGCCCCGCCCAGCGCCCCCAGCACCGCGCCGGCAATGTGGCCGCTGCCCTTGCCCAGCTGGCTGCCGATCAGCCCGCCCGTCAGCGCCCCCACCGCCGCCCCGGCGCCGGACGGCGGCGCGCCATAGGGCCCGCAGTCCGACACCGGCACCTGCTCGACCACCGGCTGCGCCGACAGCACGCGCGCCGTCACCATCGACTGTGCGCCGGCGGTCGTGGCCGCCGTGCCCAGCGCGCACAGCACGGCAAGGCGAAAAAGGGTGACAGCAGACGGATCCATGGCACGCATCCTCAAACCAGCACCCGGCCGCTCCCGTGGGCCGGTACCTCTGCGTCAACGCCCGCCGCCCCGCCGGCGCCGACCGTCTTTACACGCCCGTCACATTTGGCGCGCCGCGCGCCGCGCCGCTGGCCCCTCGGCGACTCGCTACAAGCACCTGACCGCGCGCAAAACGCGGCACTGGGGTCACAATCGGCCAGCCGCCGCCGGGCCGGGTGGCGGCCCCGCATCGAAAGCCAGACCCATGCACATCGCCTGTTTCGACGACCTGCTGCGCGCCGCGCGCGCCCAGATCGAGCCCCAGCGCCTGCTGTTCGTGTTCACCGAAGCCGAGCTGCCCGACGCCCCCACGCCCGAGCAGCGCGCCGGCTTTGCGCGCGGCGAAGGCGGCGCCCTGGTGCCGCGCCTGTGCGTCGACAAGACGCCGGACGAACTCGTCAGCTTCGACGCGCTGGCGCACCAAGCCACCCAGCTGCACCCCGCGTGGACCCTGGTGTTCGCCGCCGCGCTGGGCGGCACGCTGCACCGCGCGCCCAGCAGCGCCGACGCCCAAGCGCCGCTGCAGCGCATGGTCGACGCCATCAAGGCCGGCCGCCACGAAGGCCTGATCCCGTTCGACCGCCAAGGCCAGGCGGTGCGCCTGTACTGAGCCTGTTGGCCCGGCCCTTTGAAACCTCGAATTCCGTTCGGGCTGAGCTTGTCGAAGCCCTTCGACGGGCTCAGGGCGAGCGGTCGGAACTTCATGGGGCCGGATCCATGGGAGCGGCCGTTGGGCGCGCCCATCCGTGCCGTGATCGGCGTGCCGGGCAAGGCTGAGCGCCGCGGCCCCCAAGGCGCCTGCGCGCCCTGCAAGGCCAGCGCCGCCCGGCCCGCCACCTGCCGATCAACCATCAAAAAGGCATGCAGCGCGCACCCAGACTGCGCCAGCAGCTATCGATAGCATAGCGTTTCAGCCGCCACCCCGGATCGGCCCGACAGGCCGACACCAAAGCGACAAAAAGTGACAACTGCCGGCGCCGGCCGCGCCGCCGCTGCCGCATTTCGTCAGCCCCGGCCGGCCGCGGGGCGACAAGAAATGTCACCCGCCCCCCGCCGCCCGGGCCGCCAGCGTGAAACAAGTCACGCCCCGCCGCCGCCCGGCCCCCTGGCACGAAGCCTGCATCCCTTCAGGGCGTGCGGCGACGCACTTCGTCTCCAAGGCTTCGTTCCACTACTTTTTTGAGGACACTGACATGAAAAAACTGCAACAAGGCTTCACCCTGATCGAACTGATGATCGTGGTGGCCATCATCGGTATCCTGGCTGCCATCGCGCTGCCGGCGTACCAGGACTACACGGTGCGTACGCGGATCACCGAAGGTCTGAGCCTGGCGGAACCGGCCAAGGCAACGATTGGGGCTGAGGGCTCGGCCTCCGCAGCTGATCTGACCCGTGTCGCCAACACCTGGAACGCACAGGCAGCCGGCACCGGCGCCAACTCCAAGTTCGTCAACTCGGTGCTGATCACCGCAGCCAGCGGCCTGATTACCGTCACCTACAACCCCACCAGTGTAGGTGTCGCCGCAGCTGCGAACAGGATCACGCTTACCCCCTGGGTGCGCAACGCCGCCGCAGGGGCGGGTCAGTCCCTGGCCGCCGCGATCGCTGCAGGCAACTCTGGCGCCATTGACTGGGGTTGCGCATCGGCCACCAACGCTTCTGCCACGGCTGCCGGCATCACGGTCGGCGCTGCCGGCACCGTGCTGGCCAAGTACGCCCCGGCACAGTGCAGGTAATTCACCAACCTGCCTTCCGATCAACAAGAGAGCGCTTGGCGCTCTTTTGTTGTTGGATGCAAGACAGTGGGGGCCCCCACATCCCTGCGGCACTGGTTTGACCGTGGTCTTGACTGAACGCAGGACAGACCCTGGACTGGAGCAACGCGATCCATTTATTCGTTAGCGTCCCAGCCCAGTTCCCCCTGCAGCATCACTGGATGTCGAGGATCTGTTGCCTTCCCGGCCCGCGCTCATGCCCTCCCTCTCCGAAACCCCATCGACCGCACCATCGACTGGCAGCCCCTCACGCGTGCGGTTTGCAGCGTGCTATGCAGCCCGCCACCTGGGCCTGTCGATGCTGGTGGCCCTGCTGTCGGCGGCGCTGGTGTTTGGCCTGCTGTACCCGGCGCCGTACCGGGCCATGCTGGGGGTGGAGTCGATCTTTCTGCTGGTGCTGGCGGTCGACGTGGTGTGCGGGCCGCTGCTGACGCTGGTGCTGGCCAGCCCCAGCAAGTCGCAGCGCGAGCGCTGGCTGGACTTCAGCCTGATCGGTCTGATCCAGCTGCTGGCACTGGCCTATGGCCTGCACAGCGTTTGGGTGGGTCGGCCGGCGGTGCTGGGCTTCGAGGTCGAGCGGCTGGCCGTGGTGACGGCCAACGAGATCGAAGCCGACCGGTTGGCCGAAGCGCCGGCCGGCCTGCGCCGCCTGCCCTGGTGGGGCGTGCAGCGCGTGGGCACGCGCCAGCCGAAGGACAGCGCCGACATGCTGAGAAGCGTGGAACTGGGCCTGTCCGGGGTTTCGCTGGTGATGCAGCCCGGCTGGTGGCTGCCCTGGCAGGACGCGCTGCCGGCCATGCAGGCGCGCGCCAAGCCGCTCGCCGAGCTGATGGCGCGCCGCCCCGAAGCCGCCGACGCCCTGCGCCGTGCCGCCCGCGACAGCGGCCTGCCGCCGGAGCAGCTGCGCTACCTGCCGCTGACCAGCCACAAGACGCTGGATTGGGTGGCGCTGCTGGACGCGCAGATGAACCTGGTCGGCTGGGCGCCGGTGGACGGGTTCTGAACGCCATAGCGCGACGCCCCATGCGCCGGCCACCCCGCATGACGCGTGGCGCCTGGGTCACCGACACGCGGCGGGAGCGCGCGTCATGCGTGATCGAAGCGCAGCGCGGTCATGCGTCATCCGCCATCGCTGGCGGGCCACGCTCAGCCCGCCTCGCCCGCCGTCAGCACGGCCAGGGTGACGGTGGCCTTGGCGCAGAGGCGCGCCGGTGAGGTGGCGTCGGCCAGCACTTCGGATTCGACCACCACCAGCCGGGCGCCGGCCTTCAGCACCCGGGCGATGCAGCGCAGTGTGGGGCCGGTGGCGGGGCGCAGCAGGTTGAGCTTGAATTCCACCGTGAGCGGGTAGCTGCCGGGCGCCAGCGTGGTGAACGCCGCCGCGCCGGCCGTGTGGTCGGCCAGGGTGGCCAGCACGCCGGCATGCACCACGCCGTTCTGCTGCAGGTGGTCGGGGCGCACGTCGAGCCGGGTGGTGCATTCGCCGGCGCCGATGGACGCCAGCTCCAGCCCCAGACTGGCTATGAAGGGCGCCTGGCGGAAGTTCTGGCGCAGCAGTTCGATGGGGGTGTCGATCATGGGGGGCCTGCGGGTGGTTGGGGTGGCGCTGGCGCGTGACGGACGACGGATGCCCTCGCTGCACGTCGATGACGCATGCCGGATGGCCCGGCCGATATTCGTCATGCGCGGCGCAGCCGGCGTCATGGGTCATGGGGCGCGCCGCAGCGCCCGCCCCGCGCAGGCGCCTTTGTGCCGCACCGGGGCCGGCGGCGGGCTGCGCTGGATCAAAGGTCGGGCACGCGGCGGGCCGTCAGCGTGGCCCCTGTTGAGGACATCCCAAGGCCGCATCGACAGGCGGTAGGGACAAGGCGCGACGATGGGCGCGCGGCCGCGCCATCCGATGCCTGCGCCGGCCGCTGGTGCCTGCGCCTGCGGTGGCCGCGACGCGTTCAGCCGGTGTGCGCCTGGGCGCGCTGCTGCGCAAACGCCACGTACCAGGGCAGCGAGCCGGGGTTGGCCATGGCCTCCTGGTTGACCACCTTGTCGATGGGCTGGCCGAGCAGCAGTTTCTTGATCGGCAGCTCCTGCTTCTTGCCCGACAGGGTGCGCGGGATTTCGGGCACCTGCAGGATGTCGTCGGGCACGAAGCGCGGGCTGAGCTGCTGGCGGATGGCGTCGTTGATGCGCTGCCTGAGGCCATCGTCCAGCGCGCTGCCGGGGCGCAGCACGACGAACAGCGGCATGTAGCTGTCGCGGCCCAGGTATTCCAGATCGACCACCAGGCTGTCGAGCACTTCGGGCAGGGCTTCGACGGCGCTGTAGATTTCGCTGGTGCCCATGCGCAGGCCGTGGCGGTTGATGGTGGCGTCACTGCGGCCAAAGATGACGCACCACTCGCCCTGGCCCTGCTCGTCGCCCACGCGCAGCCAGTCGCCGTGGCGCCAGACGCTGCCGGCGCTGCTGTCCAGGTCACCGCCACGCGGATTGCGGCCGTGGCCGGGCGGGTACATCTCGAAGTAGCTGGCCAGATAGCGGGCGTTGCCGGGGTCGTTCCAGAAGCACAGGGGCATGGACGGGATGGGCTGGGTGCAGACCAATTCGCCCACCTGGCCCAGCACGGGTTCGCCGGCGTCGTTCCAGGCTTCGACGGCCGAGCCGAGCATGCGGCATTGCATGACGCCGGGGCGCTGCGGCAGTTCGCGGTGGCCGGCGATGAAGCCACCGGCAAAGTCGGTGCCGCCCGAAATATTGAACCACCAGATGTCGCGCTGCGCCTCTGTTTTGGCAATGGCGCGGAACTGCTCGGTGCCCCATTGCTGCACTTCGGCCGACAGCGGCGAGCCGGTGCTGCCCAGGGCGCGCACGCGCGACAGGTCGCCGCACTGGGCCAGATCGACGCCGGCCTTGGCGCAGCCGGCAAAGAAGGCCGCGCCGGAGCCCAGAAAGGTGACGCCGTGGCGCGCCGCAAAGCGCCACAGCACGCCCCAGTCGGGCGCGTCGCGCGGGCCGCCCGGGCTGCCGTCGTAGATCACGCAGGTGGCGCCCGACAGCAGGCCGGCCACCTGGCAGTTCCACATCACCCAGCCGGTGGAGCTGTACCAGTGAAAGCGCTCGCCGAAGTTGTTGGCGCCGTAGCTGCTGCCGACGTCCATGTGCAGGTTGGTGGCGATGGCCACCAGCAGGATGCCGCCGTGCGAGTGCACGATGGGCTTGGGCAGGCCGGTGGTGCCGCTGGAGTAGACGATCCACAGCGGGTGGTCCATCGGCAGCCAGCGCGGCTCGAAGGCCGCGGTTTGTGCGTCATTTCGGGCTGTGGCGCTTGTCCAGTCAGCGCCGTCAGCTATTGTTTCGATAGTGTCGGAGCGGCGCAGCAGCAGCAGGTGCTGCACGCTGGGCAGGCCGGCGCGCAGCTCGCGCACGACGGCGCTGCGGTCGATGTCGCGCCCGGCCCAGGTGATGCCGTCCACGGCGATCAGCACCTTGGGCTCGATCTGCCTGAAGCGGTCGAGCACGGCATGGGTGCCCATGTCGGGCGCGCACACGCTCCAGATGGCGCCGAGGCTGACGGTGGCCAGAAAGGCGACCATGGTTTCGGGCAGGTTGGGCAGGTAGGCGGCCACGCGGTCGCCCGGCTGCACGCCCTGGGCCTGCAGGTGCAGCGCCAGCGACGCCACCTGGCGGCGCAGCTCGGGCCAGCTCAGCTCGCGCACGCGGCCCTTTTCGTCGTCGCTGATGACGGCCGGCTGGCCGGCGGCGTGCGCGGCATCGACGTGGCGAAACACCTGCTGCGCGTAGTTGACCTGGGCGCCCGGAAACCACTGGGCGCCGGGCATCACGTTGCGCCCCAGCACCGCCGTGTGCGGCGTGGGCGAGCGCAGGTCGGCGTAGTCCCAGATGCTTTGCCAGAAGGCGTCGAGCTCGGTGGTGGACCAGCGCCACAGCTCGCGGTAGCTGGCAAACGACAGGCCGCGCTGATCGCGCAGCCAGTTCTGGTACAGGCGGATCTGCGGGATGCAGGCGGGGGCGGTGGCGGGGGTGGGGGCGGCGTCGGACATGGGCCGATTATTGGCAAGCCGCGCCCCGCGCGCAGCGGCTGAAAGCGGCTTTCGGCCTAGGGTTTGTACGGTTGTTCAAGGGGTTTGGACGATCGTCCAATCGCCCCATGCGCACCGTGCTGACCCGTCCCGCCGCGCTGGCGCCGGCCGCCGACGAGGCGGCGCGCCCCGACCGCAAGGCGGCCATCCTGCTGGCGGCCGAGAAGCTGTTTGCCCAGCACGGCTACCACGCGGTGTCGATCCGCCAGATCGCCGCCGAGGCCGGCGTGCCGCTGGCCCTGGTGGGCTATTACTACGGCGCCAAGCACGAGCTGTTTCACGCCATCTTCGCGCACTGGCAGCCCACCATCGACCAGCGGCTGGCGCTGCTGCACCAGGCGCTGGCGGGCGCGCAGCCGCCGCCGCTGCGGCGCGTGGTGCAGGCCTTCGTGGAGCCGGTGCTGGCCCTGCGCGCCAGCGCCGAGGGCGAGTACTACGCCATGCTGGTGGCGCGCGAGCTGGCCTACCGCACGCCCGACACCGACCGCGTGCTGGCCGAAATGTTCGACCCCATGGCGCACGCCTTCATCGACGCGCTGCACCAGCTGCGCCCGCGCTGGCCGCGCGCGCGCGCCGCCTGGGCCTACCAGTTCGCCATGGGCGCGCTGCTGCACCACCTGATGGACCACCGCGTGCAGCGCCTGTCGCATGGCCAGAACCCGCCCCACGACGCGGCCGCCGCGCCGCAGCTGATCGATTTCATCACCGCCGGCATTGCCGCCGTGCTGCCCACCGACCCCACCACCCCACAGGAGACTTGAGCCATGCCGACCCGCCGCCTGATCGCCACCGCCGCCCTGCTGGCCGCCGCCGGCCTGGGCGCCCCCGCCCACGCCCAGCAAAACATCCGCCTGACGGCGGCGGCCGGCCACCCGCCGGTGTTCCTGTGGGTCAAGCTGGTCGACGAGTTCTTCATCCGCGAAGTGGACAAGCGCCTGGCCGCCGCCGGCAAGCACAAGATCGAGTGGACGCGCGCCTGGGGCGGCACGCTGATCAAGCTGGGCGCCGAGTCCAAGGGCATCGGCGACGGCGTGGCCGACCTGGGCTTCGTCAGCACCATCTTCGAGGCGGCCAAGTTCCCGACCCAGAACGTGAGCTACTACGCGCCCTTCGGCACCGACGACATCGGCGTGGTGACCCAGGTGGTCAACGAGCTGCAGGGCCGCATTCCGGCCATGGGCCAGGCCTGGAGCAAGAACAACCTGGTCTACCTGGGCGGCGCGGCGCTGGACGCCTACCACATCTGGACCAGCTTTCCGCTGAAGTCGGTGGACGACCTCAAGGGCCGCAAGATCACCGCCCCCGGCCCGGCGGCCAACTGGATCAAGGGCACCGGCGCGGTGGCGGTGGCGGGCAACCTGAACACCTATTACGAGGACATCAAGTCGGGCGTGTCCAACGGCGTCATCACCTTCGCCACCGGCGCCTGGGGTGCCAAGGTGCACGAGGTGGCGCCCTACATCACCAAGGTCAACTTCGGCGCCCAGTACGCCGGCGGGCTGGCGATCAACAAGGCGCGCTTCGACAAGCTGCCGCCCGAGGTGCAGAAGGTGATGCGCGAAGTCGGCGCCGAGTACAGCCAGCGCTTTGCCGCCGCCCAGGCGCAGACCGCCGCCGCGCTGCTGAAGAAGGCCGAGGAAGCCGGCGCCAAGCTGAGCGAGCTGCCGGCGGCCGAGCGCAAGCGCTGGGCCGACACGCTGCCGCCGATCGCCAAGACCTTTGCCGCCGACCTGCAGGCCAAGGGGCTGCCGGGCGACCAGGTGCTGCACGGCTTCATGGACGGGCTGAAGAAGGCCGGCGCGCAGCCGGCGCGCGACTGGGCGGGGAAGTGAGGCTCCCCGCTGAGTCGCCTGCGGCGCCTTCCCCCCGGCGGGGGGACGCCGCCAGTGGCCGGGGAGACCCCGACCACGGCGGCCGCTGGCATGGCCGGCTCCGCGGCCGCTCGAATCCGGCTGGCGGCGCGTCGCGTGCGCTTGGGCGCCGGCGAGGACTTCAAACGACTTATGCCTCCAGCGCTTGTCCAGCATGCGCCAATAGCTATGAAATCTGAAGCGATCGATACCTACCGCCGGGGCAACCCCGGCCACGACGGCCGCTGGCATGGCCGGCTGCGCGGCCGCTTGAAGCAGGCCGGCTCGGTAGCACGCGCCCGGGGCTGTTCGAAAGTTTCAAGCGTTTTTTCCTCCAGCGCTTGTCCAGCAAGCGCCAACAGCTATGAAATCTGAAGTAACCGATGCCTACGGGCAGCCGCTGCCGGGGCGCTTCGAGCGGCTGACGCAGGCGCTCAACGCGCTGGGCACGCTGTGGATCGTGGCGCTGATGCTGCTGATCAACACCGACGTGCTGGGGCGCGAGCTGCTGAACGCGCCGGTGCGCGGCACCACCGAACTGGTGTCGCTGTCGATCGTCGGCATCGTGTTCCTGCAGCTGGCCGACACCCTGGCCAGCGGGCGCCTGACACGCGCCGATGTGCTGCTGGACCGCCTCAAGCGCACCACGCCCTGGCTGGCGGCGCTGCTGCAGGCGCTCTACCACCTGGTGGGGGCGGGGCTGATGGCGGTGATCCTGTGGGCGGCGTGGGCGCCGCTGGTGGAGTCGATCCGCATCCAGGAGTACGTGGGCGCGCTGGGCGACTTCACGGCGCCGGTGTGGCCGGTGCGGCTGATCATGCTGGTGGGCATGGTGATGACCCTGCTGACCTTCGTGCTGCTGGCCTGGCTGGATCTGCGGCGCCTGCGCGCTGGGCTGAAAGGTCGGTCATGAGCGCGCCGGGCCGCTTGCAAGCGCGAACGCCGCCGCGCGCCGCCCGGAGGGCCGCGCCATGAGCCCGATCGCGGTGGCCTGCCTGTCGCTGCTGGCGATGCTGGGGCTGATCTGGGCCGGCATGCATGTGGCGGTGGTGCTGGCGCTGGTGTCGTTCGTCGGCGTGTGGCTGATCCGCGGCGACATGGACGTGGCGGCCAACCTGCTGGCGCAGGCCAGCCAGGACGCGGTGGCCAGCCACATCTTCGGCGTGGTGCCGCTGTTCGTGCTGACCGGCTTTCTGGTGGCGCGCGCCGACGTCGGCAAGGACGCCTTCGAGGTGGCCAACCAGGTGCTGCGGCGGGTGCGCGGCGGGCTGGGCGTGGCCACCGTGGCGTCGAACGCGGTGTTTGCCGCCATCACCGGCATCTCGATCGCCTCGGCCGCGGTGTTCACGCGCGTGGCGGTGCCCGAGATGCTGCGCTTCGGCTACCAGCCGCGCTTTGCCGTCGGGGTGGTGGCCGGCTCGTCGGTGCTGGGCATGCTGATTCCGCCCAGCCTGCTGATGATCCTGTACGGCTTTCTGGCCAACCAGTCGGTGGGCGATCTGTTCACCGCCGGCATCGTGCCGGGGCTGCTGCTGGCCACGGTGTATTCGGTCGGCATCGTGCTGATGGCCACGTTGCGGCCGCTCGCGGTGTACGCGGACGGGGCGGCGCGCGCGGTCGAGCCGGCGGCGCTGCTGCCGGCCGGCACGCTGGTGCTGAAGCTGCTGCCCAGCGTGCTGCTGATCGCCTCGGTGCTGGGCGGGCTGTACGCGGGCTTTTTCACCGCCACCGAAGCCGGCGCCACCGGCGCGGCGGTGGCGCTGGCGGTGGCGCTGCTGCGCCGCAAGCTGGACTGGCGCACGCTGTGGGGGGTGCTGACCGAGACCGGCCACGTCACGGTGTCGGTGAGCTTTCTGATCATCTGCGCCACCATCTACACGCGCATGCTGGCGATGTCGGGGCTGCCGCAGTTCCTGGTCGAATGGATGACGCAGCTGGGGCTGGGGCCGACCGGCTTTCTGCTGATCTACATCGGCTTCATCATCCTGCTGGGCATGATCATCGATTCGTCGTCGATCCTGCTGATCGTGCTGCCGCTGATGGTGCCGATCGCCGAGCAGTTCGGCATGAACCTGATCTGGCTCGGCGTGGTGACCGTGGTGGCGGTGGAAATCGGCCTGCTGACGCCGCCGTTCGGCCTGTCGGTGTTCGTCATCAAAAGCACCCTGTCCGACAGCCGCATTTCGCTGGGCGACATCTTCCGCGGCACCCTGCCGTTCACGCTGATGATGCTGGCGGTGCTGCTGCTGCTGGTGTTCGTGCCGCAACTCAGTCTGCTGCTGCTCAAGACCCCCGGAGGATGACCATGCCCGCCAACCCGCTGCGCGGCTTTGCCGTCGACCGCGCGCAAATCCACCGCATCGGCCACGATCTGCAGCGCCCCGAATGCATCCTGGCCGAGCCGGACGGCACGCTGTGGTCGGCCGATGCGCGCGGCGGCGTGATGCGCATCGCGCCCGATGGCACGCAGCGCTTCATCGGCCAGCGCGCCGACGCGCGCTTTGGCAGCGCGGCGGCGGGCAGCAGCGCCGAGCTGGAGCACAAGTTCACCACCGGCACCCTGCCCAACGGCCTGGCCTTTGCCGCCAATGGCGACATCCTGATCAGCAACTTCGGCACCGACCGGCTGGAAGTGATGACACGGGGTGGCGATACCCGCGTGCTCTACGACACCATCGACGGCCGGCCGATCGGCAAGGTCAACTTCGTGCTGCGCGACAGCAAGGACCGCATCTGGATCACCGTCTCCACCCGCGTCAACCCCTGGACGCAGGCGGCCGCCTCGCGCGTGCAGGACGGCTGCATCGCGGTGGTCGAGCGCGGCGTGCTGCGCGTGGTGGCCGAGGGCTTTTTCTTCACCAACGAGATCCGGCTCGATGCGCGCGAGGAGTGGCTCTACATCGTCGAGACCACCGGCCCGCACATCAGCCGCATGCGTGTCGTCGAGGGCGCGCAGGGTGTGGCGCTGACCGACCGCGAGGTGTTTGGCCCCGCGCACCTGGGCGGCTATCCGGACGGCATCGCCTTCGACGCCTTCGGCAACCTGTGGTGCACGCTGGTGATGGTCGATCAGCTGATCGCGCTGACGCCCGAGGGCGAACGCCTGCTGCTGCTGGACGACGGCAACCCGCAGGCATCGCAGGCGCTGCTGGCGCACATGGCCGCCGGCACCGTGACGGCCGAGGCCATGCTGGCCGCGCGCGGCACGCTGGCGCCCTGGATGGCCAGCGTCACCTTTGGCGGACCCGACCTGCGCACCGTCTACATCGGCAGCCTGATGGGCACGAGCATCCCGTATTTCCGCTCGCCCGTGGCCGGCCTGCCCATGGTTCACTGGAAGTAAAGGAGTAGCCCCTCATGACCCGCAAGTTCATCGACCTGTCGATCTACCTGGAAAACGACGTCGTCTCCGACCCGCCGGCCTTCGCGCCCAAGATCCAGTACTTCAACCACCAGAACTCGTTCGAGCAGATGGCGCCGTTCTTTCCGGGCCTCAAGCAGTCCGACCTGCCCGACGGCGAGGTGTGGGCGGTGGAGATGGTGCAGCTGTCGACCCACAACGGCACGCACCTGGACGCGCCCTACCATTTTCACAGCACCATGGACAAGGCGCTGGGCGGCAAGAAGCCGGCCTGGACCATCGACGAGGTGCCGCTGGAGTGGTGCTTTCAGCCGGGCGTCAAGCTGGACTTTCGCCACTTCGGTGACGGCTACGTGGTGACGGCCGCCGACGTCGAGGCCGAGCTGAAGCGCATCGGCCACGAACTCAAGCCGCTGGAGATCGTGGTCGTCAACACCCGCGCCGGCAGCCGCTACGGTCACAACGACTACGTGGCCGCCGGCTGCGGCATGGGCTACGAGGCAACGATGTATCTGCTGGAGCGCGGCGTGCGCCTGACCGGCACCGATGCCTGGAGCTGGGACGCGCCCTTCGTCTACACCGCGCAGAAGTACGCCGAATCCAAGGACGCCGGCCTGATCTGGGAAGGCCACAAGGCCGGGCGCGACATCGGCTACTGCCACCTGGAAAAGCTGCACAACCTGGAGGCGCTGCCGGCCGACGGCTTTTACATCAGCTGCTTTCCGCACAAGATCCGCGGCGCCTCGGCCGGCTGGACGCGGGCGGTGGCGATCTTTGACGATGCGCTGATGCCGGCCAGTGCCTGACCGCATCCATCGCAAAAACACTTGATCAGCGACATGTCTCAGACTCCTTCCCCCTCTGGGGGAAGGCAGGGATGGGGGCCACTGGCACATCACTGGCGCTTCATGTGAACCCACGCCGCTGGCCCCCACCCCAGCCCTCCCCCAGAAGGGGAGGGAGTCAGGCGCAGAGGCACCGAGATAAGCACCCAATCAGGCAAAACATGCTCCAGCGCTTACCCATCAAGCGCCGGCAGCTATGAATTCAGGATTGAATCATGACACTTGACCACACCCACGATCCCACCGCGCGCAGCTGGCTGGCCGCCGCCAACGCGCCCGGCGGCGACTTCCCCGTTCAGAACCTGCCCTTTGCCGTGCTGCGCCGCGCCGGCAGCGGCGAGCCGTTCCGCGGCGCGGTGGCGATCGGCGATCAGGCGCTGGACCTGGCGGCGCTGGCCGCCGCCGGCCTGGTGCAGGGCGCGGCGGCCGAGGCGCTGGCGCTGGCCGCCCAACCCCAGCTCAACGCCTTCATGGCCGCCGGCCCCGCGGCCTGGCGGGCGCTGCGCCACGCCCTGTTTGCGCTGCTGCGCGAAGGCGCCGCAGGCGAAGCCGCCGTGCGCGCCTGCCTGCGGCCGCTGGCCGGCGTCGAATACGCGCTGCCGGCCCAGATCGGCGACTACACCGACTTCTACACCTCGCTCGACCACGCGGTGAACTGCATGCGCATCATGCGGCCCGACGCCGACGTGCCGCCCAACTTCCGCTGGCTGCCGCAGGCCTACCACGGGCGTGTGTCGACCATCGGTGTGAGCGGCCAGCGCTTTCATCGCCCGCACGGGCAGTTTCTGCCGCCGGGCGCCAGCGCGCCGGTGTTCGCGCCCTGCACGGCCATGGACTACGAGCTGGAGCTGGCGCTGTGGGTCGGCCCCGGCAACCCGGCCGGCCAGCCCATCGCCTTGGCCAACGCCGAGCAGCACCTGTTCGGCATCAGCCTGCTCAACGACTGGTCGGCGCGCGACATCCAGATGTGGGAAATGACGCCGCTGGGGCCGTTCCACGCCAAGAACTTCGCCACCACGGTGTCGCCCTGGATCGTCACGCTGGAGGCGCTGGCGCCCTTCCGCCGGCCCTGGTCGCGCGATGCGGCCGACGTGCAGCCGCTGCCCTACCTGGATGCGCCCGCCAACCGGGCGCAGGGCGCGATCGACATCCAGCTGGAAGTGGCGCTGCTCAGCGAAGCCGCGCGGGCGCAGGGGCGCGCGCCGGCACGGCTGTCGGGCACCAGCTTTCGCCACCAGTACTGGAGCGTGGCGCAGATGCTGACGCACCACACGGCCGGCGGCTGCGCCCTGCAGCCGGGCGACCTGCTGGGCAGCGGCACCATCTCGGGGCCCGGGCCGGGCGAGGCCGGCGCGCTGATCGAGCTGGCGCGCGGCGGCCAGCAGCCGGTGGACGTGGGCGGCGGCGAGCGGCGCGGCTTTCTGCAGGATGGCGACACCGTGATCCTGCGCGGCTGGTGCGAAAAGCCGGGCGCGGCGCGCATCGGCTTTGGCGAGTGCCGGGGCACCGTGCTGCCCGCGATTTCTGAATAAAAAGTGCCTGTGGCGCGCTTGCAGCAAGCGCCAGCAGCTATTGTTTTGATACTAACCGCGGCGGCTCAGCCATTGCCAGACCAGGTTGATGCCGGCCAGCCACAGCTCGTCGACGCTGCTGGGCGAGCGGCCCTGCCAGCGCTGCTGCTGGGCCTCGCGCCGGGCGCGTTCGCGGTCGCGCTCCAGCGTGATCAGCGCGTCGGCCAGGTCGGGCGCGCGCGGGCCTTCGGCCTGGCGCTGCGCCTTGGTGTGGTAGCCGTCCAGCGCCCGCTCGACCGCCTGCGGATCCAGCAGCGACAGCGCGGCGCGGCAGTACGGGCAGGCGCGGTCCTGGCGCAGATCGACCGGGGCGCCGCAGCTGCCGCAGTGGATGATGCGCGTGCGCTCGGCCAGCGCGGTGATTTCGGCCTCGCTGAGCTGGCGCACGAAGCCCTTTTCGATCATGAACGACGAGAAGGTGGCAAAACGGCCGTGCCGCTGCGGACAGCGCCAGGTGAAATAGCGCCCGCTGCGCACCAGGTCCGAACCTTCGGTCAGCGGGTCGCGGCAGCGCGGGCAGCGCAGCTGGCGCGCCAGCGGCTGCTGGGCGTCTTCGCGGTGCTCGTGCAGCTGGCGAAACAGCCCCAGCACGCCTTCGGGTGCGATGCGCTGGTTTTCCTGCGGATCGAACCAGATGCCGTGGCAGGCGTGGCACAGATCCAGCGTCAGCGTCGCGCCCTCGTGCGCCGCCACCTGCTGCGGCTGCATGGGCGCGCGGCAGGACGGGCAGGGCGTGGCCGTGGGCGGGGCATTCATGGGCACCGATGCTACGGCATGCGGCGGTCGGCGTACCATCGGCCGCTGCCGATTCGCCTGTACGCCATGCCACGCTTTCACGTCCCCCTGCCCCTGGCCGAAGGTGCGCAGCTGGCGCTGCCCGCCGGAGCGGCGCGCCATGTGCAGGTGCTGCGCCTGCAGCCGGGCGCCGAAGTCACGCTGTTCAACGGCGCCGGCGGCGAGTGGCAGGCCCGCATCACCCGCATGGGGCGCAGCGAGGTCGAGGTGGTGGTCGGCCCGCACCACGCGGCCGAACGCGAGGCCGCGCGCCCGGTGCATCTGGCGGTCGGCCTGATGGCGGCCGAGCGCATGGACTGGCTGGTCGAAAAAGCCACCGAGCTGGGCGCCACCAGCCTGACGCCGCTGCTGAGCGCGCGCAGCAGCCTGCGCCTGAGCGGCGAGCGCGCCGCCCGCAAGCGCGCCCACTGGCAGGCCGTGGCCGCCGCCGCCTGCGAACAAAGTGGGCGCAATCGCTTGTTGGACGTGCGCGAACAGCTCACATTTCAGGAGTATCTGGGGCAGGTGCCGGAAGGCGCGCGCTGGCTGCTGTCGCTCGATCCGGCGGCGCCGCCGCTGCGCCAGCGCCTGGCCGCGCAGGCCGCGCCCGACCCGGTGATCCTGCTGTCCGGCCCCGAAGGCGGGCTGGAGCCGGCCGAACAGGCCGCCGCGCAGCGCGCCAGCTTTGCCCCCGTCACCCTCGGCCCGCGCGTGCTGCGCGCCGAAACCGCGCCGCTGGCGGCGCTGGCGGCGCTGGCCTGAAGCCGGCGCCAGCGGTCTTGCATCCACCGGCCATCACCATGCTGCTCAACGGCTTCTACATCAACCTGGACGAATCGCCGCAGCGCCATCACGCCATGCAGGCGCGCCTGAAGGCGCTGGGGCTGGACGGTGTGACGCAGCGCTTTCCGGGGCAGCGCGGCGATGGCCGCGCGGCCCGCATCTCGGCCTCGCAACTGGGCTGCTTTCTGTCGCACCAGGCGGTGCTGGAGCAGGCCCCCGCAGACCGCTTCACCCTGGTGCTCGAGGACGACGCCAGCCTGGCCGCCGCCCTGCCGCGGCGCCTGCCGGCGCTGCTGGACCCGGCACAGGCGCAGCCCTGGGACATCCTGTTCCTGGGCCAGACCGTGCCCTACGACAGCATTCACCCTCTGGACCGCCTGATCAAAGCCAGCAAGGAACTGGGCGACATCGGCGCGCCCGACTTTGCGCGCTTTTTCCTGATGGACGGGGCGATGCACTACGTCTGGGGCACGTTCGGCTACGTCGTCCACCCCCGGGCGCTGCCGCGGCTGCGCGCCTTGCTGCGGCAGTTCGCGGCCCACGGCTACCCGACCTCGTGGGACGGCACCCTCCGCACCCTGATCAAGCAGGGCCAGCTGACGGCCCGCTGCCTGTTCCCGTACCTGGTCGGCGTCGACACCGGACACGACAGCACCATCAGCGGCCGCGGCCCCCATCTGCAGCACCAGCTGCACGCCCTGCTGGTCAACCTGTTCCTGGCCGATGCCGACGAACAGCAGCGGCTGCGCGCGCAGGCCCTGGCCTTCTGCCCCTCGGCCACCGACTGGCAGGCCGCGTACGTCGGCTGGCTGATCTACCGCAAACTGTCGGCACCCGCTGACGCAGACACCAGCGCTTTCGCCTGAAATCCTTGCCATGCCGCCAGAATCAAGCGTCGCAAGCTCCTGTTTCAATAGTATTCTGACGACCCCATGAACCGCCACCTGCTGCTGCTCACCCTGGTCCAGGGCCTGTTTCTGGTCAACAACGTGACCTTCATCGCCATCAACGGGCTGGTCGGGCTGCAGCTGGCGCCCTATGGCTGGATGGCCACGCTGCCGGTGATGGGCTACGTGGTGGGCGGGGCGCTGGCGGCGCCGCTGGTGGCGCGCACGCAGGCGCGCTTCGGGCGCCAGGGTTCGTTCCAGATCGGCCTGCTGGTGGCGCTGGGCTCGGCCCTGCTGGCGGCCTGGGCGGCGCAGTCGCGCCAGTTCGGGCTGCTGCTGGCGGCCACGGTGATCGCCGGCTACTACAACGCCAACGGCCAGCTGTACCGCTTTGCCGCCGCCGAGCTGGTGGCGCCGCACTGGCGCGAGAAGGCGGTGTCGCTGGTGCTGGCCGGCGGCCTGCTGGGCGCGGTGGTGGGCCCCAACCTGGCGGCCTGGACGCGCACCGTGCTGCCCACGCCCTTCGTCGGCGCCTACCTGGCGCTGGCGCTGGTGGCGCTGCTGGCCATGGGGGTGCTGGCGCTGATCGAGTTTCCGCCGGCGCCGGCGGCGGCCGCCGGGGCCGACCGTGGCCGGCCGCTGGGGCAGATCATGCGCCAGCCGGCCTTCATCGTCGCCACCGTGGGCGCGGCGCTGGGCTATGGCGTGATGAACCTGCTGATGGCCGCCACGCCGCTGGCCATGCAGGTGTGCGGCTTCGAGTTCGGCGCCACGGCGCAGGTGCTGCAATGGCACGTGATCGGCATGTACGCGCCGGGCTTCTTCACCGGCCATCTGATCCGGCGCTTCGGCGCGCTGGCGGTGATGGGGGCCGGCGTGGTGCTGAACCTGCTGTGCGTGGCGGTGGCGCTGACCGGGGTGGAGCTGACGCAGTTCCTGGCCGCGCTGACGCTGCTGGGCGTGGGCTGGAACTTCCTGTTCACCGGCAGCACCACGCTGGCTTTGACCGCCTACCGGCCGGAAGAAAAGGACCGTGCGCAGGCGGCGATCAACTTCTGGGTGTTCGCCACCATGGCCGTCACCTCGTTCGCCTCGGGCGCGCTGGTGACCACGCAGGGCTGGACCTGGTTGAACCTGGGCTCGCTGCTGCCGCTGCTGGTGACCGGCGCCGCCCTGGCCTGGCTGGGCCTGCGCCGGCGCGCGGCCTCGGCAGGCGCCTGAAGCCCGACACCGGGCCGGCCCGGGCGCCTCAGAACGGCGCCGCGCGCCCCAGCGCCACCGGGGCAAAGCTGGTGGTCAACCAGTCGCGCAGCACGGCAAACACGGCGTCGTTGTCGAGGTCGTTGAACAGTTCGTGGTAGTGCAGCGGGAAGGCGCGCACGGTCACGCAGTCGGCGGGCGCGGCGCGGGCAAAGGCTTCGCTGCCGGCTGGCGAGACGGCGCGG
>Ga0209200_1001355_pt1 | contig 24826 bp, 21 predicted proteins | sample AD_UKC033_MetaG_FD_184406 | JGI IMG/M metagenome (GOLD analysis project Ga0209200, IMG submission 184406) | Active sludge microbial communities of municipal wastewater-treating anaerobic digesters from USA - AD_UKC033_MetaG (SPAdes) (version 2) | ecosystem: Engineered > Bioreactor > Anaerobic >... | reverse complement strand
CAGCCCCCCGACACCCGCCGCCCGAATCGCAGGTCGAGTAGCGGGTTGAGGGCACGCACTTCGCATGAGGGACGCCGATTCCAGCGTATCGAGACCGGGTCCTGCGCGTGGGCCGCTCGATGTTTACGGGCTCTCGAGGCTTCAACGATTTGGAGTCGAGGCTTCATCCGGGAATATGTTGACAACACAAAACGGGTGACAGCTTGAGGGCTGTCACCCGTTGTTCCTTTCTGTGAAGTTGTAAGCGCCTGGCTCGGTCGGCCCACTTCGGGGCGCTGCGCCAAGACCAGCCAAAGCGATTGGGATCAGGCTACGGTTGACCGAAGTCGACGATGTAGTAGTAGCCCCAACTGCTGCGCGCCACGCCGACGCCGGCCTGGGTGTGGTTCCAACTCATGATGTTGTCGTAGTGGGCGCCGCCGGGGCCTTCCCAGTACCACATGTAGAACGCGCTTTCGGCGTTGACTGAGTTGGCCCAGTTCTCGCTGGTCCACGAGGGGTAGTAGCCCGCACGCGCCAGGCGGGTGCGCAGTCTGGCGCCGTCGCTCCCCACATGGCTGCCCCAGCCGCGCTGGGCGCAGTCATTGGCGTGGGCCTGGGCCGCCGCCGTCAGTTGATCGGACCAGGCCAGCGCGGGCCGGCCATTGGCCGTCCGCTTTTGGTTCATCAGGTCGAAGATCAGCCGGGCGCCGTCGCTGACCGCCGGTGCAGCCGCCACCTCGGCCGCGCGCGTGTCCGTGATCGGCTCAGCGGGGGCTTCGGCAGGGGGCGGCGCGGCCTGGGCTTCAGCCGGTTGCTCGGCCGGCGGCTGAGCTTCAGCCGGCGCGGCTGGCGCCGGAACGACCGGGGCGGGGGGCGGCGCAGGGGTTGGCGCAGGGGTTGGGGCGGGCGTTGGCGCGGGGGTCGGTGTAGGGGCCGGCGCTCGTTTGACCTCTTGCGGCGCCGCCGGGATCCAGAGCTTGTCGTCGGGATAGATCCAGTAGGGCGCCGTCAGGTCGTTGGCCTCGGCCAGCGTCTCCATGCTCAACCCGTGGGCCGTGGCAATCAGCCACAGATCATCGCCGGCTACCACTGTGTACAGGTAGCCGAAGCCGCGGGTGTCACTGGAATTCTTGGGGGTATCCAGCCTGTCGAAGGCTGGCGGCTGCTCTTTGCCGAATTCGCCGGTGGCTCCGGCGGCATGGGCAATGGTGGGAAGAAGAAGCAGGGTGAGCAGCACGAAGGGAACTAGTCGAATGAAATCGAGTTTTCTCTTGTGCATGGGGGCGACTATAGCACGAAATGCCACAATGGGCAAAAAACGCGCCTGCGACGCGCCGATGGCCAAACAGCCAGAAATCGCAGCCTCCGCCGGGGCATCCCCCCCCGGTTCCATGGCCAGCTATTGGGGGTTGGCAAAGGCGACACGCGACCAGTAGTAGCGATCCAATCCGTCAGGCACCGGCCAACCCCGCTCCACCAGCCAGTCCAGATGCAGCAGCACCAGACGCAGTTGCTCCTGCCAGTCCAGCATCCGGGCGCGCTCGCTGGTCATCATGACCAACCAATCCCCCTGCGCGCCGTCGACGAAGAAATCGATGGTGCTGCGCATGGCCCCGGTCGATGCCGTGTTCTGCGCCAGGGCCAGCAGCATGTAGCGGTCGGTATCAGTGATCTTGGGGTCGCGGTAGAGGATGTAGCTGTTGGCCTGCTTCAGCTTGGCGACCATGACGCGAATCGCCAGGCTGGGAGATAGCAGGTCGGCGCCATCCAGGTAGGGCGCCCAGGTGGCCACCTCGGCGCGGCGCAGTTGGGCGATGCCCACGCTGATGTTGTCATCGATCAGCTCGCGCCAGAACTCCTCGATGGCGTCGGTGCCGAAGGGGCGGTCCTTGAAATCGCTGGCCTGGTGGGCGATGGATGCGGCCACCAACAGCTCCAGATCATCAGGCGCCCAGAGTCTGATCTCGTCGGCATGTTGCAAGACTGCCCGGCGGCCCTGGATCGGCGAGATCGGCCCCAGTCCGCTCAGCGAGCTGATCCCCAGTTGCCACAGGTCGTAGACGAAGACCCATTCCTCCTGCGCGGAGGCCCCGGGAGGAGCGTCCTCGGCCCTATCGGGTTGCCACGCTTCGTGGGCGGCCGGCCAGGGCTGATCCCATTCCACCTTCCAGTCGCCCCAGCCCAGCGGGGGGGCTGGCTCTGCTGCCAGCGACGCGCCAGGCCAGGCTGTTGCCACGACAATAGCTGCAAGAAGAGCAAGCAGGGCGCGCGACCCACGTCTTGCTGTGGGTGGTTTGCCAGGTTCCATGGTACGACGGTCGTTACTGCTTCAGGATATAGTAGGTGCCGCGTTTTGCGCCGACCTTCATGACCACGCTGCGATCGCTGAGATCGACCATGTCCAGCCGCAGGGTCTCCGCCGTGACGTTGGGACAGAGGTCCTGATACTCACGGCTGGTGATACGGCCGTGTTCCTTGATGTATTGCAGGGCGCGCAGTTGTCGCTCGTTCATACTGGTCTCCCAGTTGGCAATGCCGGGCAGCGGGTCATGCTGGCGCACGTTTTGCAGGATCACGGTGAAGCTGTGCGGCGTCGCATCGAGGGTGGGCTGCGGATGGCCGAATTTGATCATCTCATCGAACATCTTGTCGATGCCCAGGCCCAGCTCTTCGATGTAGTTCCAGTGGTAGAGACCGTTGACCAGCCGCGGGTTGCGGCTGAAATGCTCATCGACGATGTTGTCGATGGTGATGTAGCCGGGCAGGCCGCCGGGGCTGTGTACCTCCAGCCGGTCGTCGAACATGCGGATCTCGATGCGCCGGCCGCCCAGCCGATAGTCGCGGTGACAGACCGCGTTGACCAGCGCCTCGCGCACCGCGATGGGGGGATATTCGGTGCGCTCCTCGCGGCGCAGCCCCTTGACCACCGCCTCCACCCGCATCTCGTGCAGCAGAATCGCCCAGGTGCGTTCGATGACCTGGGCCAGCGGACCGGTGATCTCATCGCGGCGGGTGTAGCCTGGCAGCCCGCCCGGCCCGCGCAGCTCCGATCCGCTGAAGCGCACGAAGGTCAGCCCCGACTGCGGCAAGAAGAACTGCGGTTCAAAGCCAAAGAGCAGCAGGCCGGCCACCGTGGGCGTCTGATCGGCGGTCAGCGCGCCGATTTGGCGCAGCAGACGCTCCTGGGGCAGCTTGATCTGCCGCCCCTGCTTCTCCTCGCGGTGGGCGATGTAGTCGCGAATGATGTCCGGGTCCAGGTCGCCCAGCTCGGCGCCGGCCACCTCCTGCATCTCGAAGTCCCCCGACGATTTGCCGGAGGCCAGTTGGCGCACCTGTTCGCCTCCCAGCGGCCGGTTCTGGCTGCCGCTGCGGATCAGCACCCGCCCATCGGCCAGCGCGTGCAGCTCGGTGGAACGGGGCACGTGGATGGCGGCCGCCGCGCCGCCTGGCGTTTCGATCTGCTCCCATTCGGTGCGAATGGGAGGGCGGCATTCCAGCAGCGCGGCCCGCAGCGCCTCCTCCATCTCCTCGCCGAACAGCCCCTCAACCGGCGCGCCGCTTTCGTCCACGCCCAGCAGGATCGTCCCGCCGTCGGCATTGGCAAAGGCGACCAACGTCTCAGCCAGCCGGCCGGAGTCGGGCGCGGGCATGTATTCGGTTTGCGAGCTGGCGCCCTGTTTGAGCGTTGATTTGATCGGCATGGTGTTCGGTAGTCGTTGATGGCTGGCCCGTGGCAGGGGCTATCCGTTGCCTTCCAGCTCAGCCTTGCTGGCCTCGGTGAAACGAAGCCGGGCGCAGGCCGACACGCTGTCGCCGTCGCCCAGGTTGACCAGCTTGACGCCGCGGGTCGCCCGGCTGAACTGGCTGATGTCAGAGACGCGCATGCGGATGATGATGCCGCCCGACGTGATCAGCGAGATCTGATCCTCCGGGTGAACGACGCGGCCGGTGATCAGCGGGCCGGTTTCGTCCAGCCGGTGGGTGTCGACGGTCTGCATGCCCTGGGTGTAGCGGCTCTTGGCCGCATATTGCGCCAGCGGGGTGCGTTTGCCCCAGCCCTTGGCCGTCACCACCAGCAGGTCGTGTTCGGGATGCACCACGTCGAAGCCGGTCACCCGGTCGCCGGTGCGCAGCTTGATGGCCCAGACGCCGGCCGCCGTGCGGCCCATGGGGCGCACCTCGTTCTCGTGGAAGCGCAGCGCCAGCCCCTCGGCCGTCACGATCACCAGCTCATCGTCGCCGTTGGTCACGCGCGCCCAGCTCAGCTCGTCGCCGGGGTCCAGGTTCATGGCGATGATGCCCGATGAGCGCACGCTGGCGAATTCGCTCAGCTCCAGCCGCTTGATGCGCCCCTGGATGGTCAGCAGGCTGATATAGCGGGCCGCGGCGAAGTTCTCTACCAGCACCATGGCCGTGACAATCTCGCGCGGCCCCAGGTTCAGCACGTTGACCAGCGGCATCCCCTTGCCGGTGCGCGCGGCCTCGGGCAGATTCCAGACCCGGTCGGAGTAGACCCGGCCCTGGTTGGTGAAGAAGAGGGCGTAGTCGTGGGCGTGGGCGAAGTGCAGGTGGGCGATCTCGTCCTCGTCGCGGGTGGTCATGCCCAACACGCCGCGGCCGCCGCGGCCCTGGGCGCGGAAATGCTTGGCGTCAGTACGCTTGACATAACTGTTCTGGGTGATGGTGATCAGCACCGGCGTGTTGGGGGTCAGGTCCTCCTCGCGCAGCTCGGTGATCCCTTCGCGCGAGATGTGGGTGCGCCGCGGGTCGGCGAACTTCTCGCGCAGCGCCAGCATGTCCTCCCGGATCAGCCCCAGGATCTTTTCAGGGTTGGCCAACAGATCCTCCAGGTAGGCGATCTGGGCCATCACCTGGCTGTACTCCTCTTCGATCTTGGCCTGTTCCAGCGCGGCCAGCCGGCGCAGTTGCAGGTCGAGGATGGCCTGGGCCTGGCGTTCGCTCAGCCCGAAGCGGCTCATCAAGGCATCGCGCGCGGCCTCGGCGCTGTCGGAGCTGCGGATCGTGGCGATCACCTCGTCCAGGAACTGCAAGGCAATGCGCAGCCCCTCCAGGATGTGGGCCCGCTCGCGCGCCTTGGCCAGCTCGAACTCGCTGCGTCGGGTGATGACCTCCTGGCGGTGTTCGATGTAGATCAGGAGCGCCCGCTTGAGCGACAGCAGCCGCGGCTCGCCGTTGACCAGGGCCAGCAGGTTGATCGCGAAGGTCGATTGCAGCGGCGTGTACTTGAAGAGCCGGTTGAGGGTCTTCTTGGGCACGGCGCCCCGCTTGAGCTCGATGACGATGCGCATGCCGCGGCGGTCCGATTCGTCGCGCAGGTCGCTGATCTCATCCAGCTTGCCCTCGCGCGCCAGCTCGGCGATGCGCTCGATCAGGTTGCTCTTGTTGAGCTGATAGGGAATCTCGCTGACGATGATCTGGAAGCGGCCGCGCGCCTCCTCGATGCTGGCCACGGCGCGCATCTGGATGTGGCCCCGGCCGGTGGCATAGGCCGAGCGGATGCCGTCCAGCCCCATGATCACGCCGCCGGTGGGGAAATCGGGCCCCGGCACCAACTGGATCAGCTCGTCGACGCTGAGCTCCTCCAACCGCTCCCAGTTGTCGATGGTGTAGATGACCGCGTCGGCCACCTCGCCCAGGTTGTGGGGGGGCACGTTGGTGGCCATGCCCACGGCGATGCCGGCCGCGCCGTTGACCAGCAGATTCGGCAGGATGGCCGGCAGCACCACCGGCTCCTGCAAGCTGCCGTCGAAATTGTCGGACCAATCGACCGTGTCCTTGTCGATGTCCTGCAAGAGGGTGTCGGCGATGCGGGCCAGCTTGGCCTCGGTATAGCGCATGGCGGCCGGGCTGTCGCCGTCCACCGAGCCGAAATTGCCCTGGCCATCCACCAGGGGATAGCGCAGGCTGAAGTCCTGGGCCATGCGCGCCATGGCGTCGTAGACTGCGCTGTCGCCGTGGGGATGGTATTTGCCCAGCACCTCGCCGACGATACGGGCTGACTTGCGGTAGGGGGTGCCCGGCCGCAGCCCCATGTCGTGCATGGCGTAGAGGATGCGGCGCTGCACCGGCTTGAGGCCATCGCGTGCATCGGGCAGGGCGCGGGAGACGATGACGCTCATGGCGTAGTCCAAATACGCCTCGCGCATCTCTTGATCGATGTTGATGGTGCGCACTACGCCGGCGTTGTCGTCGCCGGGCGTCTCGATTGTCTCGTCCGCCATCTCCAACATTTGGGGGTCGGTCATTGTGGGATCATCACTCCGCAGGAAAAATGCCAAGGTCTCACTTCAGAGGTAGACAAGGTGGAAGTGAACAAGCAATCAAAGCAAGACATTGCTCAGCCGGCGGGTGCCAGCACGTTGGTTTCGATACGGCGGCCTACTCAACCAACGTGCTTGCACCCGGCGGGCTACTCAACCAACGTGCTCGCACCCGCCGCCGGGCCAGCCGTTGGTTGAGTAGCCTTCTGAGGCGTGGCGAAACCAACGGCTGGCCCGGCGGCTGAGCAGTTGCCAAAGCAGCCGTATTATAGCGCAGTTGGGCTGTTTCTCATAGTTCGCGCGGTCTCGACACGGGGCAAAACAGATGGCGCAGCCCACAACAATCGATCCGGGAAGATGGTTCAGCGCCGCCCTGCGATTCCCAAAAACAACACGGAGTCGAGGCTTTAGCCGGATCTGCACGGAGTCGAGGCTTTAGCGGGGTCAGCGCGGAGTCGAGGCTTTAGCCGGGTCTGGCCGATGCGAGGCGCGCACGGATCCGCCTGAAGGCTCGACTCCGGCATGGCAGCCATCACAATTGGCGCGGAGTCGAGGCTTTAGCCGGGTCTGGCCGATGCGAGGCGCGCACGGACCCGCCTGAAGGCTCGACTCCGGCGTGGCAGCCATCACAATTGGCGCGGAGTCGAGGCTTTAGCCGGGTCTGGCCGATGCGAGGCGCGCACGGACCCGCCTGAAGGCTCGACTCCGGCGTGGCAGCCATCAAATTTGCAACCGCTGATCGCTGCTTGTTTGCATTGACGCGATGCTCTCCGACAGGTATAATTCACTGGTCAGGGCCGGCGCCAAGACCTGCCGGCCTGGCTCGCACGAACCACAGGGAGTTGCATGATGGCCGTTGCCTTGAAGCCGCTGGTTGAGATTCGCCCGTCCGCCAAGCCGTCGTTGGCGCCGGCTGATTTCGACGCGCTGCCCGCAGGCTCACCCGACGATGCGCTCGACCGGGGGAGACTGCCTGCCATGTCCGACCGCCATCCGCGCCATCTCGAGGAGGATGCAGTCTCCGAATGATTCCCACCCTGACCACCCTGCGCTACTACACGCCGCTGGCGCTGCTGGAGCTGGACCCAGCCTTCGGTCGCACCGAGGGGGACCCGGAGATCCTGGCCCTCTTGCAGGCCAGCGCCGGCCTCAACCTGGGCATGGCCTTCCTGCCCATGACCTTCGCCTTTAGTCCGCTGCTGGAACCGGCGCCCGACGGCGCGCAGGTCTCCCCGGTGCATTGCGGCCTGTGCGACGACCCCCAGGTTGCCCTGGAGGACCTCTTCCGGCGGCTGGTCGCCTGGCCAGTCGCGGGCTCACAGCCATGATTGACATCTTTCTACGCGGGCTGATGCTGGGTCTGGCCATCGCCGCGCCGGTGGGGCCCGTCGGCGTGCTCTGCATCCGCCGCACCCTGGCCGAGGGCCGGCTGGCCGGGCTGGTCTCAGGCCTGGGCGCGGCCACGGCTGACGCCTGCTACGGCCTGGTGGCGGCCTTCGGTCTGACCTTTATCTCCAGCCTGCTGATCGACTGGCAGGACGCGATCCGGCTGGTGGGTGGTCTCTTCCTGCTCTACCTCGGCGCCAAAACCCTGACCGCGCCGGCGGCTGAGCAGCCCGCGGCGGGCCCGACCGCGCTGCCAGCCCCGCGCGGGCTGCTGAGCAACTACACATCGACCCTCGTGGTGACCTTGACCAATCCCATGACCATTCTGGCCTTCGCGGCGGTCTTCGCCGGGCTGGGGGTGGGCGCTGGCAACGGCGATTATGCCGGGGCTGGGCTGCTGGTGCTGGGGGTGTTCAGCGGATCGGCGCTCTGGTGGCTGGCGCTGAGCAGCGCAGTTGGCCTGCTGCATGGCCGCATCACCCCGGCCGGGCTGCGCTGGGTCAACCGCATTTCGGGGCTGATCATTCTGGGCTTCGGCCTGGCAGCCTTGGTCAGCCTGGTGACTTCGAGGACTGGTTGAGACTATGGACAGACAAGAACTGTTGGCGCTCTACGATCGGGAGGAGCGCATGGCCGTGACCTTCCCCGACATGCGCCGCGAGGCCAGCGATCGGGTGGTGCGCCATGCGCCGCTGGCCCCCAAGCGCGGCTTCCGCGATGGCGTCGTCATCTACAGCCGGCTGGATGAGGCCACGGTAGAGCCAGCCATCGACCAGCAGATGCAGGCTTTCGCCGCGCTGGGCGTGAACTTCGAGTGGAAGGTCTTCGACCATGACACGCCCGCGGACCTGCGCCAGCGGCTGCTGGCCCGCGGCTTCGAGAGCGACGAGCCGGAGGCGATCATGGCGCTGCCGTTGGCCCAGGCGCCGCCCGCGCTGTTGGCGCCTCCCTCCCATGACGTGCGCCTGCTGGACGACCCGGACGTCCTGGACGATGTGCTAGCTGTGCAGCGGGAGGTCTGGCAGCAGGAGCACAGCGGGCTGGCCGGCTATCTGCGCGACACCATGATCCAGCACCCTGAGCTGCTCTCGGTCTATGCCGTCTACGACCAGGGCCGTCCGGTGGCGTCGAGTTGGCTCTACCACGACCCCGCCAGCCCCTTCGCCGGTCTGTGGGGCGGCTCCACGCTGGAGGAGCACCGCGGGCGAGGCATCTACACGGCGCTGCTGGCCGCGCGGGTGCAGGAGGCGTTGCGCCGCGGCGCGGCCTATCTGACCATCGACGCCAGCCCCATGAGCGCGCCCATCGTTCAGCGCTTCGGCTTCATTTACCTGGCTACAGCCTGGGCTTGCACCTGGCGCGCTGTATCGGACAGCGACGCCCCAATTCTGGAAGGACCTGATCATGGTCGTTGAATTCCTCGTCGAAAACTCGATTCTGTTGCTCTTCGCCGTGTCCGCCGTCGGCTATGCCATCGGCCGGATCAAGATCAAAGGGGCCAGCCTGGGCGTGGCAGCCGTGCTCTTTGTGGGCCTGGCCGTGGGCGCGCTGGATCCGCATCTGCAACTGCCCACCGTCGTCTTCGAGCTGGGTCTGGTGCTGTTTGTCTATACGGTGGGTCTGGCCAGCGGGCCGGGCTTCGTCGCCTCATTGACGCGTGAAGGGCTGCGCAACAACCTGGCTGCCCTGGCGGTGCTGGCCATTGCCGCGCTGATCGCGGCCGGGGCCCATATGGCGCTCAGCCTGCAGGCGCCGGTCACGGCCGGGCTCTACGCGGGCGCGTTGACCAACACACCGGCGCTGGCCGCGGTGATCGAGACCGCCAGCAGTTCGATGCCAGCCGCAGCGTCCGGCGCTGCGGTGGCTGATCCGACCGTGGGCTACTCGGTTGCTTACCCGATGGGCGTGCTGGGCGTTATCTTGGTGGCCTATGCGCTGCAAGGGCTGTGGAAGATCGACTACCGCGCCGAAGCCAGGCGGCTGCGCGGCACCAGCTATCTGGTAGAGCAGGAGATCAACAACGTCACGCTGCATGTCACCCGCCTCCAGGCCACGCAGGAGACCGTTCAGCAACTGTTGAATCGGCATCATTGGCACGTGGTCTTCAGCCGCATCATGCACGAGGACCATGAGCACCTGGTAACTGGGGAAACGCGCTTCGAGTTGGGCGACAGGGTCAGCGTCATCGGCGACCCTCATGAGGTGGCAGCCGTGGCGGCTGTCCTGGGCGAGCAGATTGATGAGCACCTGGCTCTGGATCGCAGCCACTACGACTTCCGCCGGATTTTCCTCTCCAAGCCGGCCCTTGCTGGCCAGCGGATCAAGGATCTGCAACTGCCCGCGCGCTACGGGGCCATCATCACCCGCGTGCGGCGGGGGGATGTGGACCTGCTGGCCGATGGAGACATGGTGCTGGACTTGGGCGACCGGGTGCGGGTGGTGGCCCCGCGCGAGCAGATGAACGATATCTCCAAGCTGTTCGGCGATTCGTACAAGGCGCTGAGCGAGATTGACCTGCTGTCGCTGGGTGTGGGGCTGGTGCTGGGCCTGCTGCTGGGCAAGATCGAGTTTACCCTGCCAGGCGGCAGCAGCTTTGCGCTGGGCAACGCCGGCGGCCCGCTGATCGTCGGCCTGATCCTGGGCGCGATCCGTCGCACCGGCCCGCTGGTCTGGACCATGCCTTACAGCGCCAACCTGACCGTGCGCCAGCTGGGTCTGATCATGTTGCTGGCCAGCATCGGTCTGCGCTCCGGCTACACCTTCGTTGAGACGCTCAGCCAGGGAGGAGGCGTGCAGCTCTTCGTCGCCGGCGCGGTGATCTCCTGCGCCACGGCCTTCCTGACTCTGTTGGTAGGCTACAAGCTGTTCAAGATCCCCTTTGGCCTGCTGATGGGCATGCTCTCCGGCATCCATACCCAGCCCGGGGTGCTGGGCTTCGCGGTCGATCAGTCACATGACGAGCTGCCCCACGTGGGCTACGCGCTGATGTTCCCCATCGCCACCATCGGCAAGATTTTGCTGGCGCAGGCGTTGTTGTTGCTCTTGGCTTCGTGACTCGTAATGCGTAATGCGTAATGCGTAACCCGGATGGGTGCGAGGTGGCTTGCTGGCGTGTTTCTGTGTGCTTGGGCCGGTCTTTGACCGCGCCTGCCGGCAGTAACACGTAACACGTAACTCGTAACTCGTAACCCGGATGGGTGCGAGGTGGCTTGCTGGCGTGTTTCTGTGTGCTTGGGCCAGAACGCCGCCCGGCGCGGCGGCTAACTCACAGACCACCATCACCGCCACTCAAAGACCCCTCCCGCGGCCTCCGGGTTACGAGTTACGCATTACGCATAACGTCCAACCCGCAACCCAGACACAACTCTCACCATTCCGGTTACGAGTTACGCATTACGCATTACGCATTACTCCAACCCGCAACCCAGACACAACTCTCACCATTCCGGTTACGAGTTACGCATTACGCATTACCCACACCGTCGCGCCCTGGGGATGTTCGGCCAGGGGCAGCGCGCCTCCCACCACCGCAGCTTCTGCGCCGCTCCACAGCTCGGTGAAGCGCGCGCCGTCGGGGATGCCGCCGTGGGCCACCGGCAGCGGGCTGGCTGGCCGCGGCTGCTGGCCGCGGTGGGCAATGACCAGCACGCGCTGGCTGGCTGTGGCCCGCTGATAGGCGATGCTGTCCCGCTCCACGGCCAGCAGTTGGAAGCCGCCCCGCTGCAAAGCCTCTGAGCTGCGCCGCAGATGGATCAGCGTGCGGTAGAAGTCCAGCAGACCGCGGTTCCAGCGCCGCTCCTCCCAGACCATGCAGCCGCGCGAGCCCAGCTGCGGCAGGTCGCTCAGGCCGATCTCGTCGCCGTAATACAGGCTGGGGACGCCGGGGAAGGTGAGCAGCAGGGCGGCGGCCAGCCGGTGCAGCGCCTCGTTGTCGCCCACCTGCGTCTGGATGCGCGGCGTGTCGTGGCTGGCCAGCAGATTGAACTGTTGCAGGGCCACGGCCCAGGGGATGGCCGCCAGGCGGCTTTGCCAGCCCGCGGCCAGCGCGGCCGTGGGGAAGGGCTGCGGCGAGGAGATGCTGTCGTCCATCCCCCAGGCGCCCTGACGATAGCCTTGCAGCCAATGACGCAACGGCTTGCTGAAGCCGCTGTAGTTCATCACGCCGTCGAATTGATCCCCCTGGAGCTGGCTGGTGGCGTCGAAAAAGTTCTCGCCCAGCAGATAGGCGTCGGGTCGGGTCTCCTTCACCGCCTGGCGGATGCCCCTGGCCACATCGACGCCCAGTTGGCTGGCGCCCTGCCGGCCCAGCATATTGGCCACATCCACCCGCCAGCCGTCGGCCGAGAAGGGGGGCTGCAGCCAGCGGCGGAAGACCGCGTCCTCGCCCCCGTAGATGCGTCGCCGCAGCTCGGCGCTGCCGTAATTCAGCTTGGGCAACACCCATACCCCCAACCAGGCGGCATACTGCTCTGGGTGCTGGCTGAAGGTGAAAAAAGCCGCCTCAGGCGCGGCCGCGTCGGCGCGGGCCTGCTGGAACCAGGGATGCCAGTAGCCGCAGTGGTTGGGCACAATGTCCAGCAGATAGCGCATCTGCCGCTGGTCCAGCGCTGCCCGCAGGCTGGCCAGCGCCGCATCGCCGCCGAAATGCCGGTCCACATGCTCATAGTCGATGACATCGTATTTGTGGTTGGAGGGCGCGCTGAAGATCGGGTTGAGATAGAGCGCGTTGACGCCGAGCTGCTCGACATAATCGAGATGTTGAACGATTCCTTGCAGGTCGCCGCCAAAAAAGACCAGCGGAAAGGGGGTGTCGTCCGGCGGCAGCGTGCCCCAGGGGAAGGTCTGTGGGCCATGGCCGCGGTACTCATACTCGTGCGGCTGCGGATCGTTGTCGGGGTCGCCGTTGGCAAAGCGGTCGGGGAAGATCTGATAGAAGACCGTCTCATGCAGCCAGGCTGGCGCATCGTAGTCGGCCAACAGCTTGAAATCGGCCGAGTCCAGGGGATCGAAATAGCTGGGACCGGCCGCGTTCAGCCACCAGACGCCATCCTCTGCCTCCAGCGTGAAGCGGTAGTGGACCAACGGCTGATTGATGGGGAGCTCAGCCTGCCACCAGCGGGATGGCGGCGTCGCCTCCTCCGGCGTCATGAGGGTGAAAGCCTGTTCGCCGTCCGGCGCCGTGCGCACGAAGACGCGGCGGATCGGCGCGTCCATGCCGGCGCGCAGGCGGATGCGCACCCTCTCGCCCAGGCGGGGATAGGGGTTGGACACGAAACCATCAGACCCGTCGTGGTGGACGGATTGGAGCCAGGCTGGCAGGTGAGGCATGGCGTCGACTTTCTGTGGGGGCGCGGAAAGCTGTTCGCACGCAAAGGCGCAAAGCCCGCAAAGAAGAAGAAGCTCTGACCTTAGCGTACTTTGCGTCTTTGCGTGCGAAGATTCAGCCTCAGTACTTCTTCACCACGTTGCGATACGTGATCGGCTGGCGGCACTGAAGGATCTGCGAGGCCTCGCGGGTGCGGCGCACGTCGTCCAGGTCGATGGTGGCGATGGCGTAGCCCTCCACTGGCTCCTCCAGGTTGGTGTAGAGCTCGGCGTTGGGGCCGACGATCATGGAGTCGCCGGCGAAGCTGTAGCTGGGTTCCTCGCCGGCCCGGTTGGTGGCCGCGATGAACACGCCATTTTCGCAGGCGCGCGCCACGTTGTAGGCCCGCCAGTGCGCGTCCTCGTCGATCTCCCAGTTGGCGCAGACCGCCACGATCTCCGCGCCGTCCAGCGTCAGGCTGCGCACCGCCTCGGGGAAGGCCAGGTCCCAGCCGATCAGCAGACCGACGCGGCCGGGTCCGTTGCGGAACTCCACATCCCAAACGATGAAGCGGTAGCCATTGCGGAAGGCCAGCTTCTCCTCGCCCTTGAGATGCACCTTGCGGTAGCTGCCCACCAGTTCCCCTTCCGGTCCGAGGAGCACGGCCGCGTTGTAGAGGATGCTCTCCACCCGCTCCTTCAGCACCATGCCGAAGGCGATGTGGACATCGTAGTCGTTGGCGCGCTTGGCCAGCATGTTGACGCTGTGGCCAGGCACGTATTCGGCCAACTCGGTGAAGCGCGGGCCGCACTCATAGCCGGTGGTGGCCAGCTCGGGGAAGACGATCAGGTCGACGGGCTGTTCCTGGCAGATGCGCTCGACGAATTCGGTCATCTTGCGCAGGTTGGCTTCGATATCGCCCAGGGTCGGGGTCATCTGCACCAGGGCGACGGTGATTTCTCGTGTCATTGGGGACTCCAATCAAGTGCGGGCACGGTCGGAGACCGGCCCGAGCGGCGCATGGGTGCGGGCACGGTCGGAGACCGGCCCAAGCGGTGCGTGGGGTTACAGCGCGGCCAGCAGTGCCTCCAGTTCGACGGCGCTCAATCCCGCCCAGCCGAAGCGTTGCCAGTCGGTATAGCCGTTGAGGTTGAATTCCACCCCCTCAGCTTCCAGCAGCATCTGCTGTTCTTCCGGGGCGTGTTCCATGTTGCGGATGCTGACACGGCCCTGGGAGTTGATCACCCGCTGCCAGGGCACGTCCGAGTCGTTCTCCCCGCGCAGCGCGGCCAGCGCCCAGCCCACCGTGCGCGCGGCCCGCGGATGGCCCAACAGCGCGGCCACCTGGCCATAGCTGGCCACTTTGCCCGGCGGAATCTGGCGCACCACGGCGTAGACCTGGTCGAAGAAGGAGGGCATGGGGGATCCGTAATGCGTAATGCGTAATGCGTAACAAGTGACCGGAATTGCGCACGCCCCCTCCGGGTTACGGGTTACTCGTTACGAGTTACGTGACCGGAATTGCGCACGCGCCCTCCGGGTTACGGGTTACTCGTTACTCGTTACGCACCAATCAGCGTTTTCAGCCGCTCCCAATCCTCCGGCGTGTTGGCGTTGGCGAAGCTGCGCCCCTCGCGGTCGAAGATAGCGACCTCGCGGCTTTCCATGTAGCGCACGCGCACGTCGGGGTAGAAGGAGATCATGCGGCGCTGGCCATCCTTCAGCCGCGCCTCGATGGCCGGCAGGCAGTCCTGGCTGTACAGCGCGTGCAGCGGCTCGATAGCCTGGTCGATGCGCGGCGCCACCGCGTCGTAGCCCTCGGTCAACAGCACCATGTAGCGCACCAGCCGGTGATCGATCAGCGGCATGTCGCAGGCGGCGATGAAGGCCCAGCGCCTTTGCACCGCCTGCAGGCCGGCGTGCAGCCCGGCCAGCGGCCCGGCGCCGACAAACTGATCGGCGGTGTGACGCACCGGCAGGTCCGCGTACAGCTCCGGCGTGTTGCTCACCAGCACGATGTCGTCGGAGAGCACCGCCAGGTTGGCCACCACCCGGCTCACCAGCGTCTCTTGGTCAGAGACCGGCAGCAGCGCCTTGTTGGCGCCCATGCGCCGGCTGGCGCCGCCGGCCAGCACGATCACACTGATGGTTTCCACGCTGTACACCACGCACTCAAACAGCGAAAGCGGGCGCCGTCATGACGGCGCCCGCTCGTGAACCTGCCGAATGCCGACGCCGGCCTTAGGCCGTCGCGCCGTGCGCCGCCAGGAACGCCACCGCCTCGCCGACGGTGGTGATCTTCTGCGCCTCTTCGTCGGAGATTTCGCCGCCGAACTGCTCCTCAAAGGCCATGATCAACTCGACCAGGTCCAGAGAGTCGGCGTCGAGATCGTCGCGGAAGCTGGCTTCCATCGTCACGGAGTCCTCATCGACGCCCAGTTGATCGACGATGATGGCGCGCACTGCCTCGAAAATTGCCTCTTGGTTTGCCATGGGGTTAGCCTTCCTTATAATCCTTTGTGTGTTGGTTGGGTGCTGCTATTCTAGCAGTCCTGCCAGAAGCTGTCAATTTCCCCGGCGCACAGCACCGCCAGGTTTTGACAAGCCGCGCGCCCGCGGGTAAGATTCCCGACGCCGGTGCTGCGGCAGTCGTAGTAACACCCCCGGCGCAACCAAGTTACGGGAGTATCGCTGTTGGATCATCAGGCGCGCAAGGCCGACCACATTCGCATCAACCTGGAAGAAGCGGTCACTTTTCCCCGGCTGACCACCGGCCTGGAACGCTATCGCTTCGTCCATCAAGGGCTGCCGGAGTTGGATCTGGCGGCTGTCGATCTGCGCAGTCCGCTGCTGGGCAAGGTGCTGGGCGTTCCGCTGCTGATCTCCTCCATGACCGGCGGCACCGAACAGGCTGAACTGATCAACCGCCGCCTGGCGGCCGGCGCTCAGGCCCGCGGCATCGCCATGGGCCTGGGCTCGCAGCGCACCGGGCTGGAGCTGGCCGCCACCGCGGAGTCGTTTCGGGTGCGCCGCGAGGCCCCTGACATCCTGTTGCTGGCCAACCTGGGCGCGGTGCAGCTCAACAAAGGCTACGGCGTCGACCACTGCCGCCGCGCCGTGGAGATGATCGAGGCTGATGCGTTGATTCTGCACCTGAACCCGCTGCAAGAGGTGTTGCAGGCCGACGGCGACTGGCACTGGGCGGGCTTGCTGGCCAAGATCGAGGAAGTCTGCCGCGGGCTGGGCGCACCGGTGGTGGTCAAGGAGGTGGGCTGGGGCATCAGCGCCAGCCTGGCCCGCGATCTGGCCGCGGCCGGCGTGGCCGCCATCGACGTGGCCGGCGCGGGCGGCACCAGTTGGAGCGAGGTGGAATATCACCGTGCGCCGACCGAACGGCTGCGCCGGCTGGCCCGCACCTTTGCCGACTGGGGCATTCCCACGGCCGAGAGTTTGACCACGGTGGGAGCGGCCCTTCCCCACCTGCCGCGCATCGCCAGCGGCGGCATTCGCGACGGCATCGACGTGGCCAAGTGCCTGGCCTTGGGCGCCAGTGCGGCCGGCCTGGCCTCCCCCTTCCTCAAGGCCGCGGTGCAATCGGTCGAAGCGGTGGTGGATACCATCGACGCGCTGGCCGACGAGCTGCGCATCGCCATGTTCTGCGCCGGCGCCGGCGACATAGCCGCCCTGCGCGAGCCGGGTCGGCTGGTGCTGGCAAACCCGTGAGACGTAACTCGTAACCCGTAACTCGTAACTCGTAACTCGGAATCCGCGCCCGGTAGCCCGCAACTCGTAACCCGTAACCCGGAACCCGGAACCCGTGACCTGTGACCCGCAGTCCGTAACCCGTGACCCGGAATTCGTAACCCGTGACCTGTGACCCGTAACCCGTAACTCGTAACTCGAAATCCGTGCCCGGTAGCCCGTAGCCCGTAACCCGTAACCCGTAACCGGAATTCGTGACCTGTGACCCGCAGTCCGTAACCCGTGACCCGGAATTCGTGACCCGTGACCCGCAGTCCGCAACCCGTGACCCGGAATTCGTGACCCGTGACCCGCAGTCCGCAACCCGTGACCCAAAACATCTGACCCAAAACATCTGACACGTCCCACCTGACACGTCACACACCCCCGTTAAAAAAAGACCTCGCCCGCGATTCCGGGTTACGCATCACGCATCACGCATTACTCCCACATACCCCATGATCCAAGACCACTTCGCCCGCTACCTTCCCTTGATCGAAGCCGAAATGCGCCGCGTGATCGGCGATGCCCCCGGCGTCTATGCCGGCCACTACGGCATGTTGCGCTACCACATGGGCTGGGTAGACGCCCAGATGCAGCCGGCCGCCGTCAACGGCGGCAAGCGCATCCGGCCTGTGCTCTGCCTGCTGGCCTGTGAGGCGGTCGGCGGCGCGGGCGATCATGCCCTGCCGGCCGCGGCCGCGGTCGAGCTGCTGCACAATTTCTCGCTGATTCACGACGACGTGGAGGATGACAGCCCGACGCGGCGCCACCGCCCCACGGTCTGGGCGCTGTGGGGGGCGCCGCAGGCCATCAACGCCGGCGACGCCATGTTCACCCTGGCCCGACTGGCGCTGCATAGGCTCAGCGCCTGTTCGGTAGCGCCGGCCACGGCCTTGGAGGCCAGCAGGATCTTCGACCACGCCTGCCTGCGGCTGACGGAGGGGCAATATCTGGACATGTCCTTCGAGAGCCGGCTGGATGTGACGGTGGACGAGTATCTGACCATGATCGGCGGCAAGACCGCGGCCCTGCTCGGCGCCAGCCTCGAGCTGGGCGCGCTGCTCGGCGGCGCAGACGAGGCCGGCCGCGGCCACCTGGCCGACTTTGGCCGCAGCCTGGGGCTGGCCTTTCAGATGCAGGACGACATTTTGGGCATCTGGGGCGACGAGGTCATCACCGGCAAGTCGGCCGCCAGCGATATCCTGACCCGCAAGAAATCGCTGCCGGTGGTCTATGCGCTGGAGAACCCGCGGGTGGGCGGGGAACTGCGCGCCCGCTATGCCCGGCCCATCGGGGCAGAGGATGTGCCCGCCGTGCTCGAACTGCTGGCAGAGGCCGGCGCGCGGGAGTATACAGCTCAGGCCGCGCAGGTCGCCCATCGGGCCGCGCTGGCCGCGCTGGAAGCCAGCGGTGTGCTGGTCGATGGCAACGCAGGGGGGAAGGCGCTGCACGACATCGCTGAAATGCTGCTTGGACGCCAGAGCTAGAGCCTGCGACGGCGTCGATCTTGTGTCAGATTGCCATTGTCACCAGCGGCCCAGGCTCCTGCGCCACGCGATAGGCCGTGAAGTGATGCAAACGGCCTGCATTGGGGTTGGGCACGACATTTGTGGATAGCTCATTGTTCCGCAGATCAAAACGGTAGCCCACGACCATCGAATCGGTTTCGGTGCGAACGAGTTTGCCGCGCTCGACAATGCGTTGATCGACCGGAGTCGCCTCCGGCAAGATGAGGGTTATCTGCGCCTCGGTGTTCATAGTGAGCGCAAAAGGAGTGGGGACGACGTACATCTTTCGGTCGCGGATCAGGATATCGCCGTAGCTGCCGAACCCTCGCAGGCCCTTGTTTGCGTGGACATAATCGAGATTAGCGTTCAGAAAGCTGCCGTGGCAGAGGATTAGATCATAGACGGGATATTCGTCTTCACGCAGCGGCTCGGCCGGGTAACGTCCGAACACATAGATGATATCGCGGCCGGAATGCTTGCCCGACGGAACCTGACTGTTGGAGTCGTATGTTGCCACGCGGCCGGGGAAGCGCAGTCCCTTTGTCTCGAAACCCAGCGGCAGATGCACCAGCCGGAAATCCGGATAGGCGTTGCGCGTCACGCCATCGAATTGGATGCCCAGCCCCGCCAATCTGCCCCCGAACCAGTCTTGGAAGTGAAACTCCTTGTCGCGCCTGCTTTCGCGCTGGATCAACACCCCTCGGCGAATCGCTGCGTGGCACTCGACGAATACGTCAACCGCCGTCGTTGGCAGGGTGCGCTGTGGCGTCATAGCTCTCTCCTTCTTCAAACAAGACAAGTTGCTGGACGGAGGATTGGTAAAGGGATACTTGGGCTTGCGTCTGGGTGATATTCAGCTCATCGATGGCGTTTGTGATCCTTAGCATGAGTGTGTTGAAGCTGGTAAGCAATTCGCTACGATCACGTCCCGATGAAAGCTCCACCAACAACTGACTCAGCAGGATCACCTTGATGTCGTTCTGTGACAGTGTCCGTCCCTGGCCATTGAATTTGCGGATTTTCCATGCAGTATTGCCTATCGCTGCGTTGTACGCCGAATCGATGTCAACCCTATCGCGGGTATCGCCATGGCGCTTCCGGCAAACCAGCAGCACATCCAGATCGATAGGGCTTTTCGCCTGGCTTTTTGGCGTGGCGCCGGACATCTCGGATTTCACGGGCTGTGACTGGACGAATGTAAACCCGCTGCCCAGAACGGCTGCGGCGATGGCAGACCAGCCATCGGGGCGTGAATGATGGTAGCTGAATACCAACAAGCCGTCGTCCTTGAGCACCCGATGGCATTCTTGGAACACCTGGCTCAGCTTGTCGGCGAAGCTTTCCACATCTCCATCTTGGACTTCACCGATATGGCGAGTTGTGGCGCGATCTTGTGAGCACGGCTCATTGAAATACATCTGTTGCCAGACATAGAAGAAGTCGGCCAACTCCGAGTAGTGGACATTGTCGAAAAAGGGAGGATCTGTCACCACCAGGTCCACGCTTTTGTCGGGCAGATCAGTGTTTGCAGAGTTCCCGCATGACAGATAGACCGTCTGCCTGGGGATGCCGCCTGCAGGATATTTGTCGATCACGTTGGCGGCAATGGCTGGCGACAGCCCGAAGACTTTGCGGCTCGCTTGCTTACCGTTCTGGCGTTCCAATGCAGTCTCGAATGGCGCCTCCTTGTAACGGATGGCGCGCAGCATGCGGCTCTCGAACAGGGTGGAAAACGCGCCCGAACTCTTGCTCGTGCCCCACACATTGGCTTCGATAGGGGTGCGCTCCGGTTTGAGGATATGATGAGCGAACATGTGACGCACCGCGCCAGTTCCCTCACCCTTGTAGGAGGCAAACATGTTGTTGAACTCCAACACCCCGGAGAAGAGCAGCATCAACGCGTCGCGTTCAGGGCAAGCCGGCAGCTGCTGAATTCCGCCAGCCAACGTCGTGAGCGCCAGCAATTGCCGCCCGTTGAACATCTCGTCCCAGTAGCGATAGCCGTAATTGAGCACTTGCTGCGTGTTGAAACCGGGCAGAATCTCGACATGGGGCAGTGGAGGGTTCTTGCGGGCAAGTTCAGCACAGGCGAATTCGTAAGCGTTCTTGTCCTCCATTGTGATTGGTAGGTATTCTTTTGCACCATCACGGGTGAGGATCAGCTTTGCGTAGGGGCGATGCGCTGGCGGATGGCCTTGGGACAGCGCGCGTTCGGCCATGGCAAAGGTCTCGCCGCAACTGCGGCAAGTGGCATGGGCGCCACGCACAGACCCAGCCTGGGGATCAAAGCTCAGACGACAACGGGGACATGTCACATCCTCATTGCCATGAAGGTCCGGGAATACCTGGCCACAGTCGGGACAGATGACCTGAACCTGGGGAAAGCGCGCCTGATAGGTGTGGCGGGCAAACACATAGCTGGAAAAGAGATCAACTTGTTCCTGGCAGGCTGGGCAGGGCAGTGTCTTGACCCAGAAATAGTAGAGCACATCGCAGGCGGCGCCGTTGCGGTCAGCGCTGACATAAAGCTGCCGTAACTCGGTTTCGACCTGTCCTTGTAGCTGGCGGTACAGATCCAGCAATGGCTGGCGAGAAATCTTCGATAGCGCAGTCTTGACCAGGCGATAGGCCACCGGGTTAATGTCACGTCCAATGGCTGTACAGCCCAGCTTATATGCCTCACCCACTGTGGTGCCGCTGCCCATAAAGGGATCAAACACGACTAACCCGCCTAAGTCCACCGGTTCGTAGAGTAGACGCATAATGTCCGCGCCTGGAGGTTGTGAAGCGCCCAGGATCACCGCCCGGAACACAGAACCCAGCCGGCGCGCCCACCACTTGTGCATGTGATAAATCGGTCGATGCACTTCTTTGCGCCAGCTTTCGATCTCTGCGACCTCACTCAGGTGTTCGAATGGAAAATTTGTCTCGATGGCTTTGTTCACAGTGTACTTCCAGATTTCCGGCGGTCTTTGTTAAGCATTTTACCTGAGAACCAGTCAAATTCCCATTAGGCGGGTAGCACTGGCCCGGCGCGCTCCGAGTTTTGCTCCTCACGGCAGGAAGGCCGCAAACACCTGATTTCCCACCAGGCGCGCCTGGTGGGTCAGGCGCACACGATCGGGCAGGCGCTCCAGCAGCCCCAGACGCGCCAGCCGCTCGATCTCCGCGCCGAATACCGCCTGCATGGACTGGCCGTGGCGTTGCTGGAAACGCTCGAAAGTCACCCCTTCCCGCACCAGTCGCAGGCCAAGCATCATGGTTTCGCCCATGGCCAGCGGGGGAGCGATCTCTTCGCTGAACTCCACCCAGGGGGGCGGGGCGTGGCTCGGTCGGAGACCGGCCACAGCGTCTGAGGGCAGGCTCGGTCGGAGACCGGCCATAGCGTCTGTGGGCAGATCGGCCACAGCGTCGGGGGGCGGGGCGTGGCTCGGTCGGAGACCGGCCACAGCGTCTGAGGGCAGACCGGCCACAGCGTCGGGGGGCAGACCGGCCACAGCGTCTGGGTGGGAGGCGGTGCCTGTGGGTTGTGTGGTGATCTGCGCAATGTATTCTGGCGCCGGCCGGATCGCCGCCCAGCGCCGGCCCCCTTCCGACGAATGCGCGCCCGGCCCAAAGCCCAGATAGGCCTCGTTGCGCCAGTAGGTCAGGTTGTGACGACAGGCGAAGCGGGGATGGGTCGTCGGCTGAGCGGGAGACCGGTCGGATCTTGCCCAGTTGCTGATCTCGTACTGGAGATACCCCGCCGCTTCCAACATGTCGTCGGCGATCTCGTACAGGTCGGCGGCCAGATCGGGGCTGGGCTGCGCCAGGCGGCCGGCCGCGGCCCATTCGCCGAAGGGGGTGCCTTCCTCGATGGTCAGCGAGTAGAGGGAGAGATGTTCCGGCGCCAGGGCGATGGCCTGTTCCAGCGTGCGCCGCCAGGTGGTCGGGGATTGGTCAGGCAGCCCGTAGATGAAGTCCAGGTTGATGTTGTCGAAGCCGGCCGCGCGCGCGGCCTGGAATGCCGTGGCCGCCTCGCCGGCTGAATGGATGCGGCCCAGAAAGGTCAGCTCGGCCGGATCGAAGCTTTGCACCCCCATGCTCAGCCGGTTGATCCCCATCTGGCGCAGCGCGGTGAAACGGCTCACGTCCACCGTGCCTGGGTTGGCCTCGCTGGTGATCTCGGCGTCGGGCAGCAGGTCGAACGCGGCGCGGCAGGCGTCGATGATCCTGGCCAGCAGCGCCGCCGGCAGCACCGTGGGGGTCCCGCCGCCCAAAAACAACGTCCTGACGGCGGGCCGGCCGCGCGCTGCGCCGGCCTCTGCGATTTCCCGCGTCAACGCGGCCGTGAATGGCTCGAACAGTCGATTCAGCCCGGCGTAGGTGTTGAAGTCGCAGTAGGGGCACTTGCGCTGGCAAAAGGGGATGTGGAGGTAAAGGGAGAGGCTCATCGGGCGGGCCAGGCCGGCGCGTTCTCGAAGCGGAAGCCGTGGCCGCGCACGGTGACGATGTACTGATGCGAGGGGTCGATCTCGTTGAGCCGTTCGCGCAGCCGGCGCACCAGGGCATCGATGGCCTGCTCGCTGACCCCCTCCTCCAGCGCCTCGGGCCAGACCTGGCGCACCACCTCCTCACGGCCGACCACGCCCCCCTGCGACGCGATCAGCAGCGCCAGCAGGCGGAACTGGGCCGGCGACAGCGGCGGATCGACCACCTGCTCCCTGACGATCACCTGGCGCGTGTCCTCATCCAAGCGCAGCCGCTCGACGCCGGCCGGCAGGTCGAAGCTCAACGGCGCGGTCTCGCCCGCGTCCACAAAGGCCAGCTTGAAGCGCAGGGCGATCTGGATCTCGTCGCCGTCCTCCAGCATGCGCGGCATCGTCATCTCCTGGCCGTTGACGAAGGTGCCGTTCTTGCTGTGCAGGTCTTCGACGACATAGCCCTCCCGGCCATCCATCGTCTCCCACACCACGTGGGCGTGGCGGCGGGAGACCAGCCGGTCAGGCAGCACGATATCGCAATCGATGTCGCGGCCGATCACCGTGCGGCCGCGTTGCAGCGGCCAGCGGCGGCCGGCTTCGTCGCCGCCAGCCTGCATGATCAACATGGCGGTCTCTGCTAGGGCCATGAATGCATACCTCGTTGTTTGACAGCAGTCAGGACGTGGGCCATAATGACGCCATGCCTGTACCCTTTCAATCAGGAACTGTCCTGCGCGGACGCTACAAGATCGTCGAGTTGATCGGCCAGGGCGGCATGGGGGCCGTCTACAAGGCCGAAGATCTGCGCCTGCCCGGCCGGCTCTGCGCCGTCAAGGAGATTCTGCCCGAAGCGGGTGCGTTGCCCGAGGACATCGCCCAGATGCAGGAGCAATTCTACCGGGAAGCCTCGGTGCTGGCCCGACTGGATCATCCCAGCCTGCCCAAGGTCTCGGACTATTTTACCGAGAACAGCCGCGAATTGCTAGTCATGGACTATGTGCCAGGCCGCGATCTGAAGCAGGTGGTGGATGAGACCCGACGCCAGGGGCAGTTCCTGAGCGAAGGACAGATCCTCGACTGGGCCGACCAACTGTGCGACGCCCTGGCCTACCTGCATGGCCAGGAGCCGCCGGTGCTGCACCGCGACATCAAGCCATCCAACATCAAGCTCACGCCGCGCAACACCATCAAGCTGGTGGACTTCGGCCTCGTCAAGGTGCTGGCGGCCGACGAGAGCCGGACTGTTACTGTGGTGCAGGGCCGCGGCACGGTGCAGTACACGCCGCTGGAGCAGTATGGCGGCGACACCGGCCACACCGATGCCCGCACCGACATCTACGCCTTGGGGGCGACGCTCTATCACCTCTTCAGCGGCGCCGCGCCGGCCGATGCCAAGCAGCGTTTTCTCAAGCCGGGGGTTCTGACGCCGCTGCGCCAGATCAACCCGCAGATTTCAGCGCGCAGCGAACGCGCGGTGCTGCGGGCCATGGCCATGCATCCTGACGACCGTCCCAAAGATGTGCTGGAGCTGCGCGATGGGCTGCTGGGCGGCCGCAGCCAGTCGCGCGGCGTCACGGCGGCTCGCCAGGCGCGGCGTGAGCCATGGATCGAGGCGCTGCACAGGAACCGGCTGCTGGCCGGTGCGGTGGCTGGCCTGGTGTTGCTGGCCCTGTTGGCCAGCCTGCTGGCGCCGCGGCTGCCAGCCCAGCCTGGCGAACAAAATCCGGCCACGCCGGCGGCCACCAGCCAAATCGCACCCTGGTACACGTCGGCCTAAATCGGTCTTCACTCACTGCTCAAGCCGGTTCCGTGAACCGGCGGCGTTGTGGGCGCAAACCCGGCGGATCACGGATCCGCCGTGAGCAGGTGTGGGCGCAAACCCGGCGGATCACTGCTCAAGCCGGTTCCGTGAACCGGCGGCGTTGTGGGCACAAACCCGGCGGATCACGGATCCGCCGTGAGCAGGTGTGGGCGCAAACCCGGCGGATCACTGCTCAAGCCGGTTCCGTGAACCGGCGGCGTTGTGGGCACAAACCCGGCGGATCACGGATCCGCCGTGAGCAGGTGTGGGCGCAAACCCGGCGGATCACTGCTCAAGCCGGTTCCGTGAACCGGCGGCGTTGTGGGCACAAACCCGGCGGATCACGGATCCGCCGT
>Ga0209200_1001348_pt1 | contig 24920 bp, 26 predicted proteins | sample AD_UKC033_MetaG_FD_184406 | JGI IMG/M metagenome (GOLD analysis project Ga0209200, IMG submission 184406) | Active sludge microbial communities of municipal wastewater-treating anaerobic digesters from USA - AD_UKC033_MetaG (SPAdes) (version 2) | ecosystem: Engineered > Bioreactor > Anaerobic >... | reverse complement strand
CCCCTCTGCCACCTCGTTTGATTATTAATCAATAAGCTATAGAATATATTTGTGTGAATTATTATCTGGAGGTAACATGCCTTTCAAAGATCGTGGAATGTGGAGAGGTGTCGTTAAGATTGGCGGCAAACGCTTCTCTGATTCCTTTGAAACGAAGCGAGAGGCTATAAACTGGGAAAACGAGTTTCGTAAAAAATCAAATCTATCTGGCAATAGTATCAGCTTCAAAGATTTTTCAGATCAGTATCTTTCTTTAGCAAAATCTAAATTTTCAAAGCTCACATACCAGCAGAAAGAATCTATGACAAAAAGATTCATCAATTATTTAGGTTTCAATATGGATGTTGATCAAATCTTACCGAGCCATATTCATGGTTATTTATTAGAACAGGCAAACAATAGGAGTAATTATTGCGCTAATAGAGATCGTAAGAACTTGTTGGCGATGTGGAATTGGGGACAAAAGATATTAGACATATCTTCTAATCCGGTAACGAAGATTGATCGTTTCCCTCATGATCGAAAGACACAATATGTACCACCTGAAAAGGACATCTTGCGATTGCTGGCAGTTGCCAATCGCAAAGAGCGAGCATTTCTTGATTGCTACCTTTGCACAGGCGCAAGACGTTCTGAAATATTCAACTTAAAATGGGAAGATGTAAATTTTGAGAAGCGCGAAATTCGCCTCTGGACTCGTAAGACAAAAGATGGAAGCATGGAAAGTGAATCACTGCCGATGAATAACCAGCTTTACGAATCCCTTTGGTGGTGCTGGGAAAATAGAATCTTCAAAGATTCGCCGTTTGTTTGGGTATGTGAAGAAGGGCCTCATGCTGGTAAACCGTTTAATTACAGGCGACGTTTCTTAAAAGGTCTTTGTAAAAGGGCAGGGATATGTCCTTTTGGTTTTCATTCATTAAGACGTTATGTTGCTTCAACGCTTGCAGATACTCACAAAGTATCAGCAAAAACCATTCAACGAATTCTTAGACACAAGAGTTTACAAACCACTGAGCGTTATATTCAAAACCTCAATCATGATTTGTCGGGTGTCATGGAACTGCTGGACGTGAATATAAATCAAAGTACCACCGAAAGTACCACCAATAAAAAAAGCGATTTGGGAAATTTCCTAAACCGCTGATCTTATTGGCGTCCCCACGCGGATTCGAACCGCGGTTACAGGCGTGAAAGGCCCGTGTCCTAGGCCTCTAGACGATGGGGACGTCCTTAAAGCCGTTTCAAGCAAGTTGTGTCTTATATATTGATAAAATCAGAATGTCAAGCGTTGACTCAAAAAAATAACGGAAAGAATCCGCCATTTTTTTGTTGTTTTAAATACCCGGTTATTATCAGATTTTCCCGCTGTCTGTCGCTATATATCAATCCATAAAAATAGGAAAGGCGGATCATCTTTGAACCGCCTTTCCTAAGTGATTTATGCTGAACGGCAATGTTTATTTATGCCCGGCTTTTACGAAATCCTCGGCCATCTTGTTGTACTTGGAGGTTTTGGCCGCTTCTATATATTTTGATTTTTTCACCATCTTCATCATGTTCTGTAAAGTTTTAAAGGGTGTCGATTTGATTTTGCTGTTGGCAATTCCGGATGGGACGCCGGATCCGAGATTCGGATCGATCATAAACGTGACCCTGGTGCGTTCCCGGTCTACCCACTGGAGAGTGAACAGTGAGTAAAATGAAGGCATCCGGACATATCCCTTGCCGGAATCATAGGGCAGTTCATTTGTGGAGTCGGCATAAACCAGGTTGGTTCCGTTTTGCATATCAATCACGGTTTTACTTTTCAGAATCATATCCCGGTCTGTCAACAGATCAATATGCTGACGGAACCAGAAGATAAAAACATCCTTTTCATCATCGACCGTTTTCAACATTTTTGTTGCTTTGCAGTCGTGCATCCATTCGGGATAGTTGGGGATGTCTCTCAAAATTGTACCGATCACTTCTATGCGTGCAGGAATAAGGCATGTGGCTTTGGCGGCAATGTAATCTTTGCCGGGAACTGCGCTGGTATAGATTTGGCAATTGTCTTCTGTGTCAACGAGTTTCCATTGATATTTATCAGCGGAAAAACAGGTTACGGCAGTCATCAAAAGCATCAGCACGACGGTAATACAGACATTTCTTTTAGACATAAAAATCCTCCTGTAGTGTATTTTTAATACCCTTCTTCTGCTCTTCTTATGCGGTGATGTTGATGTGGTGTATCGTTTCCTTACACGGTGCGGTTGAGATTGTCAAGAAATATGGAAGCGGATTGAACCACGTGAAAACTTATGATATAAGGTAGGCACACTCATTCGTCGCAAATTTGATTCCTGAATATAAAAAATGTAAGGAGGTCTATGCGCGATGTCAGAAGAAATCCACAAAAAAAGTCATAAAGAACCGGATGAGAAGCACCTGGACAAAATGACGGTCAAAGAACTTCGGGAAATTGCGTCCGAAATTCCTCATGAGAAGGCTGTTCACGAGATGAAAAAAGAGGAACTCATCGCCTTTATAAAGGAGACCCGGGGGATTAAAGATGACGAGCCGGTCAAGAAGAAGAAACATATCGGCAAAGTCAAAATGACCAAACCCGAATTAAAAGCTAAAATACGAGAGTACAAGGCGTCAAGATTAAAGGCGCTGGAATCGAAAGAGGCTGAAAGAGCCGTCTGGTTCAGACATCAGATCAGTCAATTGAAGAAGAAATTGCGGCGTATCGCAGGGGCTTGATTTGCACTGCTGGAAGGTGTCGGCGTCACGGTGTGATTGCCCATGCAAATCGCACATATGATCTTTTGCGCCGTGCGGGATCCTACAATGCGTGAATTGGATTGTGCCGGAAAAGATTCCGGCACAATGTTTTTTAAATTTGGGTCTTGGCAAAGAGTATCGGGTGTTTATATGGACTTCGGGACATCGCTCAGGTCATCACTTGTTTCCGGCTGATAGGCGTGCCTTCAATTCCGTCAATCCCTTCCATATTTCTACATCACCGATAAGCTTTTGGCTATCCTTGTTTGAATATTTTATGACACATGACGGTGTCGCCCGGATGTCATTTTTTTGAATCACAGCCGTCAGCGATGGGAAAACGGATTTTTCATCCATTGTTTTCCACGCAACTTTTTGGTTTTTTAAATATGCGACAAGATCTGCTTCTTTCTGAATTTTTTTGGATTGCGCCGCATCAAAAAGGATCTTACGGACTCGAAAAACACTTGTTGCATCGGAATGGGCTTGCACCGCGTACAGATAATATTTAGCATAAACAGGTGTCGATCGGTTAAAGGGGACATCAACAAATGTCAGTTTTACCCGCTGGGTGGCCAATAATTCTTTCAGCAGGGGCTCGGCTTTTGTATCGATTCGATAACAGGGCGGACAAAAATAGTCGGTAAAGATAATAATTTCATAGGGCCCTTTGCCCAGCGAAGGAATGGCACCGGACGGCGTTTGACCATAAGCCGGTGTGACGGATCCGTTGAAGGTCAAAAAAACGGTTAAATATCCCAGTAAACTGAAAATCAGCAGGGGCAATTTATGAATTTTGAACATCGGAAAATCAACCTCCCCGAGAAAATACAGCCACATCCGACCGCGTTTTTCCCGCCATGCGGATGGAACTTCATAGTTAATGATAAATGACAAAATTAACATTACCGAAAATGCAAGACAAAACGGGCAATAGACATTATTTTGTATCTGAAAAGCGTATAAATGAACCTCGACGCCAAGACCGGCAGCCAGAAGAGCCCGGACAAAAGGTGTCTGTTTAAAAGCGGCGAAGATTATGATGATGGCCATATAAGCGATACCGACCCATTTGAGATCGATTCCCAGCAGGTCGCCTCTCAGATAGCTGCACTCTGTATCGCAATAATCATAATAGGCCATCAGAACGATGCCGATCAGCGACAACGCAATGGTAATAATATTCCGATATTTTCCAATAAAATCATTTACATTTGTCATGCCTGATGTCCTCAATACCTTATGTTTTATTTTAGCTCAAGAAAAATATTTTTCAAGATATGTTGAGCATATTTTATCGTTAATCTTTTGTCCCGACAATTTGGCGTGTTCATCGCCTGCGGATTTTTCAGGCAACCATCCATCCATAGGTCATGCCGGCAATGGTTGAGAGAATGACCACAATGATGCAATAGATGGACGTTTTTTTTATCCCCATGATGCCGGCGATGGCTATCATACTGGGCAATGAAAGCGCCGGTCCTGCCAGAAGAAGAGCCAGCGCCGGTCCCTGGCCCATACCGGAACCGATGAGTCCCTGTAAAATAGGAACTTCGGTCAGTGTGGCAAAGTACATAAAAGCGCCGACAATGGAAGCAAAAAAGTTTGCCCATAACGAGTTGCCGCCGACAAGGCCTTGAATATATTGCTCGGGAATCAGTGCCGGATGACCGGGACGTCCCAAAAGAAAGCCTGCCACCAGTACTCCACCCAGCAAAAGCGGCAGTATCTGTTTGGCAAACCCCCAGGTGGAATCCACCCATCCTTTGAGTTCTTCCTTGACAAACCATTTCTTGAGCATCACCGCCAAAACAAGCACTAATGCAATCACCAGATACCATTTGACGCTGAAAATCATTTGCCAGACGATCCCATCGTTTTCGGTCGGTCGTGCGAACGAAGCAAAAACAAGAATCAACACCATCGTCAGCATATAAAGCGCATCCTGCCAGAGCGCCCGTCCGTTTCCCTCTTCTTCAGGAAGGAATAGTTCGCCTGTTTCATGTTCAGCATCATCCTTGCGGAAAATAAACGCCATCAATAGACCGGTGATAATCGCGAAAAAAATCGCTCCGATGGCGCGCGCCAATCCCAGTTGCCAGCCAAGAACTTTGGCGGTTAGAATAATGGCCAGCACGTTGATGGCCGGCCCGGAATACAAAAATGCCGTGGCGGGACCGATGCCCGCGCCGCGGGTGTAAATTCCCGCGAAAAGCGGCAACACGGTGCAGGAACAAACAGCCAGCACCGAACCGGAAACGGAAGCGACTGAATAAGACAAAATTTTATTCGCCTTCGCGCCAAAATACTTTAGCACAGCCGCCTGCGATACAAAAACGCTGATGGCTCCGGCAATAAAAAAAGCAGGAATAAGACAGGTCAGCACATGCTGGCGCGCGTAGTCCTGAAGCATCATGAATGCCTCCAGGCCGGCTTGTCGTATAAGAATCGAATCCCAGGGGATATAATATGCCCCCAGAAATATTCCAATAATCCACGCTAATTTCTGCCATTCTTTCATATTTACCTCGTCCGATGCATAATAGGCAGGCTTCACGAATGAAAACTCAATTTTTCTTGTTTATCCTTTTAACCAGAGTTCGATCTGATCGGCGGTCGGCAATTTGCCTGCCGTTTTGATCTCACCATCGATTACCAGGCCCGGTGTCGTCAGCACACCGTAAGTCATAATTTTTTTGATATCGTTCACTTTGGAGATTTCCGCTTCAATACCGGAGGCCGAAACGGCTTCGCGAATCATTGCTTCAAGCTTTTGGCATTTTGCACAGCCGGTTCCTAAAATTTCTATTTTCATGACAGATTCTCCTGGGGCGTGCATCTTTTCAGAATTTTACGGCGTTCCTTGGCATTAGCCGACAAAACGCCTTCAACGCAAGCGACAAAATCCATAATACAGGGGCACCGCAGGCTGTAGAAAATAGAATTGCCCCGTTTTGTGTCGAAAACCAGACCGGCGTTTTTCAGGACGCTCAAATGCTTGGAAACAGTCGATGTGTCGGCGCCGATCATTTCTGTTAATTTATTGACGCAGCATTCACGTTTGCTTAATTCTTCGATAATAAAAAGCCTGCTGGGATGCGCCATGGCCTTGATGATTTTCACCCGCGCCTCATGCCGGGTTTTTATACTGCCTTTCATTTTTGTTTTCTCCTTATTTTATTTGGCAATATAGCCAAATAGCCATAATGTCAATCAATAAATTCATTGATGGATTGGCGAAAAGAGGGATGACCCACCGCGCCGAAGAATCCCATTGACGCCATTCTTGCTTTTAATATATCATCGCCGCCGGACAGGAAAATAACATGGCTAAAATATTAATCGTTTATCATTCGCAGACGGGAAACACCGGAAAGATGGCGAATGCGGTTTTTGAAGGGGCAAAATCCATCGAAGGCGTGGAAGTGATTTTGAAAAAGGCGGCAGACGCCACGCTGGAAGATTTATTAACGGCCGATGGCCTGGCCATCGGAACGCCGGAGAATTTCGGTTATATGTCCGGCATGGTGAAGGATTTTTTCGACCGGACGTATGTGGGCGCGCAGGAAAAAGTTTTTCGTAAACCTTTCGTTGTCTTCATCAGCGCCGGTAACGACGGCAGCGGCGCGCTCAGAGCCATTGAGCGCATTGCGCTGGGGTATAAATTCAAAACGGTTTATCAGCCGGTGATTGCCAGAGGGGAAATAACGCGGGGAATTCTTGATCAATGTTTTGAGCTGGGTGCCACTATCGCCGGCGGCTGCCAGATGGGCATTTATTAATGCGGTTTACGCCGTCTTTTCTCACCGTCCGAAAGCTTTATTTCATCTTTTCCAGCATTTCACCCATCATTCTGTGGATCAGGTTGATGGCTTTGAGCGGGCGAACCATCACCTTGAATTCGGTAATCCGCCCGTCGGTGCCCCAGGTGAGCATGTCCACGCCGTTAACGGTAATTCCGTCTATGACGGTCATAAATTCCAGAACGGCATTGTTGTCCGAGACGACTTCTCTCAAATATTTAAAACTGTCATTGACGAAAACATGAAGCGCTGCGGTAAGGTAAAGCGTGGTGATCAGCTTTCCCTCCTGGGGGGTGTGAACAACCGGAGAATAAAACACAACATTATCGGCTAGAATAGCATCCAGCCCGGCTGCGTCCTTTGTTTTTAATAATGTGTGCCATGCCGCTACGGTGTCTTGAATCATGAGCCAATCCTGCAAAACTATTTTTTGATCCATCAGGGATCTTGTTTTTTTAAATACACCCTGCCTGGTGTTTTATGCAATAAGAAAATCCGTATGGGGGGCGTCGGGATAAAAAACGCCCTTATTTACAATCGAGCATGGTGCCCCGGCAGTTGGCGGCGCCGCAGTAGCAGGCGTATTCTTTTTTAAGCCGGGGTGTTTTACGGGAGTCGACGACCAGGCTGTAATCATAAGAGAGTTCTTCTCCGGCTTTTATATGCCGTAACGCTTTGAGGAAAACGCGATTGCCTTTCTGTTCGGCTTCCAGATTGGGCTGGCACGAGTGATTAATCCATTTCGCGGAATTGCCGTTATACTTGGCGTCGATGACGTGGTGATCGTCCAGGTGAAAATAAAAGGTGTGATGGGGTTGACTTTTGTCGTGCGGGTGACGTGCCAGAGCTTTCGTCCACGTGATGATTTCGCCTTTGTATTCCAGAAGCGTTTCACCGGCATCAATGGGGTGAACGGCAAAAACCCCTTTGCCGTGGATGCCGGATTGGCGCACCTGAATACGGCGTTTGCCGTTTGATGACGGCGATTTGTCATAAACTTTCTGTGTGTTTGATCTGATTATTTTTCCCATCTTCATAAAGCGCTTGTTCATCGACAAGTTTTGTGGGCGTGTATACAAAAGGCGCGTCCGGTAGTCAAGATGAAATTTACGGGACCGCGGATTATTTACGATATCAGCCTTTGTGTCTAGATATTTTTTGAGCGGAAAAAATTCTTTATGCCGCATATTGCAGTATGGCAAGGATACTGTCCGGAAATACCTTCGCAGAAACGCTTCCCCAACTTCAGCGTCACACTTACCGATTTCGATGCCCTTCTGTCTATGGATTGCCCGGAAGATAGTCCTCGCGAACGGGCGTGAAGACTTCAATGGCAACGGCGTCTTTCAATATTTCGGCGCTGTGTTCCACATTGCCCGGGATACACCAACTATCCCCTATTTCAACGTCAAACGTTTCGTTGCCGATGGTGAGCCGGATTTTACCTTCCGTTAAATATCCCGTCTGCTCATGAAAATGCGCGTGTTTCGGAAGTATCGAGCCTGCGGTCATTCTGAATTCAGAAAAGAGAGACTTTTCTCCGTAAACAAGAGTTTTGAGCTTTATACCCGGCAATACTTCTTTAAATCCGTTTTGATTCGCCTTGTAAAACAATCGATTCTCCTTTTTGACGTTAATCATTATGGGTAATTCTGGCCCGTGGGCCTGATCATGATTTCGCTGATATTGACGTTCCTCGGCTGTGTGAGCAGCCAGTAAATGCCGTCGGCTATGGCTTGCGGATCCAGTAATTTCCCCATATGCGCGATCCCTTTATAGAAGTTATCTTCGTTGTAACCAGCCACTTTTTGAAATTCGCTTTTTACGATTCCCGGCATGACCAGAGATACGCGAACATCATGCGAGCAAACTTCCTGACGCAAACCTTCTACGATTGCACCGACGGCAAATTTGCTGGAGCCGTAAAACGCGCTGAAGGGAGAAATGTTTCTTCCCACAACGGATCCTATGGCGACGATATCGCCTTTCTTTCGTTCGACGAAATATTTGGCCGCGGAGCGCATCAAATAAGCAGCGCCGAGCACATTGGTATGATAAACCTCTTCCCATTGATAGTGATCGCTGGACAGCATGCCGCCTGCCAAGCCGCGACCGGCATTAACTACTACGACATCATACTTACGACCGCCTGCTTTCCATTCTAAAGTTTTCTCCAGGAGCCTGTCTGTATCGGACGTCAGGCTGGCATCGCCCGATATGGCTAAGGCCTTGCCGCCCTTTGCCTCGATATCCGAAGCCAGTTTGACGAGCCTGTCTTTACGCCGTGCCTGAATAACGACCGCCGCTCCTGCCTGCGCCAGCGTCATCGCCGTTGCTTTCCCGATGCCGGAACTGGCGCCGGTGACAATTGCGGTTTTTCCGGTCAGAGGTTTGTTGGATTTACACCTGCCTTTATTTTGCGCCGCCATATTTACCTCCTTTTGTTCTCTTATCGGGGAAAAAGAAATGAATGTCCTTTTGGATATGGTTCAGCCAAATTTTACGCTGCTTTTCCGTACTGGTAACAATGACATTGAACATCCGGCGATGAAAATTGGTGATGCCGCAGAGACCGAAGATGCAATTCTTCCAGATGGTTTCCAACGGATCGCCAAAGACTTCTTTTTCTCTTCGGGTTTTCGTATTTGATGTATTGTAAACCAGTGTAGCTTTAGCTTTGAGTAAACCATTGGGAACGCCTTCACCCGAATCGCCTTCTAGAAATTCGTAGGCTATCCCGGGGCGAATGATCCGGTCCACCCAGCCTTTCAGAATGGCAGGAGGCTGTCCCCACCAGTTGGGATGAACAATTATGATACCATCCGCGGCTGAGATTTCTTCACAATACTTTTTTATTTTCACAGGCAGTTTGGTGTCTTCAGATATTTCCGTGGCATAAAGTAAAGGATCGAACTTTTCCTTGTAGAGATCATGAAAGATTACTTTGTACCCGTTTTTCTTTAGCGCTTCAGCCGCCGTATGGGCAATGGCATGGTTGAAACTTTTCGGGTCAGGATGGGCAAGAATTATAGAGATTTTCATTAAATATTACCATTAATCTTCATACGGACCAAGGAATCGTTCACCATTAAAGTGAATCAAATGTGTAGGAGATGCGGCCACCCAAACTTCAGTTTCCCATGAGATGTCGGTTAAGTATTTCAACATGGCGTGTCGATCAATGAAGGCTGTAACAAAAACCAGACCGGCTGAAGATTTGGCAAATAATTTCTTTAACTCCTGACGCCGTTTGGGGTTAACCGGGCCATGACTAGTTACAGCTTCAATCAGCACGAGCCAGTTCTTTTTTATATGGTGTACGACAACATCAGGCATTTTGCTGAATTCTTTTATGGTGACACCAAGTGCCGCCAGCTTATTGGAATCGTAATAAGCACATTTTGAGTTGGTATCTCCAACATAGATTAAGTGACCACCAGGTGTGAATAGCGAACACAAATCTTTGATAATTTTCTTTATTAGAATATTCTGCCCACAGGGAGAAAGTTTGATTTTCTGACCATCTGCGAGTTTGATGGGCAATCTTTGCATTTTTCTTTCCATAATTTCACCAATGGCCCATAGGAAGTTCTTCTAACAGATTTGGCTTTTTCAGCTAGATCAAAAAGATCTTTCCCTATAGGTTTGCAAGTCATCATCTGTCATTTCTTCGGGATCGACAAGATGGTAATGCTTTTCGGATGATACGGCGATGCCATGCTCATTCTCTTCAAAGGCAAATAATGCAATACAATTGTCTTTAATGAATTGTGCGGCAATTGGACGGCAAATCAATGATGTAAATTTACTGTTACATAAAGCGAAATCCTGCTCTATTTGAACTATGCCAAGTTGATCACTTCCACCTTTCGCTTGCACCGGAAAAACATATTGTGCACCCCGTTGATCCACGCCGATATATATCTCATCCGTCTCAATCTGTCCCATCTCGGGAACGGTAGTCCTTAGGTGATTCTGTAAGGAGTAACAAGTGACAGCCGTAAATATATCGATAAGGCGATTATATCTTATGATTGCAAGCAAGGCTTGTTCATCATTCATGGCGTATCTCAAAATTATTCCAGGTGTGGCGTCCGGAATTTTTGTTTCCGCAAGCAATTCATTTGGAAAAATTCTAGGCATTGATGATAATGAAAATTTATATTTGGCTTTTCCAATAGGTCTAATGACCCACTCCAAACCTTCTGGCGCAAACTTTTTTATCGATTCAGGTAAACATGCACGATAACGGAAACTGTATAACACGTCGCCAAGATTTTTTGGAAGTGAAATACCCAGTTTGTCTGCCGTTTGAACAAGATCATTTCTTTCGAACAGAACTTCCTTGTCACCCTTCTTGTATTTGTGAGAAAAGATACTTTCTATAATGAGTGTGTAACGATTTTTTGGTTTTACCATTGGCGCCTCCCTTAACTGTATTCATCCAGGCCATCTTAGAACAACAACTTCCTCACGCATTTGTTTTTTTGTTGCGGTTGCTAATCTTGTTCTAAATAAATCTAAACTCACGACCTCATAACCTAAAGATTTTGCTATATCCGCAAGCAGTTCACCTGTTTTAATTAATATCTGTAAATAGGATGCTTGATCTCCAACGACATATCCCAGGTAAGCGCCAGGCTTTAAAAAAGTCCTTAATTCGGCTAAGTGCCTCGCCATTCCGCCAAAGTAAAGCTTTGTTACTTTACTATATAACTTTTCAAACCCGGATGTCTTGCCCAATAATATTCTCTTGCTCTCGATCTCGTCCGCTATTCTTTGAATTTCCACATGTCCCGCCACCCATAAATCATCATCATCGCCTTTATAAACATTCCTTGTATTGGAACGTAGTAAAGTTCTTTTCAATGACTGGAGTTCTTTTTTATTATTAATAAATCCTAGAATGACGGACTCTAATCTGGTTGTACGTGTATAGTCCTTTTCATTGGGATATGGCGGAGAGGTAAAAACCGCATCAATGCTTTTAGGTTCCAACAGGCTGTGAACTTGTCTTGAATCGGCTTTATGCACGATCGAATTCGTGTCATTTTGATCAGCCCGGTCTATATCACGCGCCATAATTTCTATTTCCGACAACCAGCTTTCGATAACAGAAGCGTCATTTTTTTTGTTGCGATGGACGCCGACTTCCGGACCGAAATGTAAATTACTGATACTGAAAACTAATGATTTAGCTAGTGCCAATAACTCATGCTTATAAAAAAGCGATTCTTTTTCATGGCTTATGTGTTCCAGAAGAATCAAGACCTTATGCAGGGGAAGCGAACTAATCGAATCAGTTAAAAGTAAAGCTTCCGACTCTGCGGGTAATTTACGCAAATTATCCCAATCGCTATTCTTTATTTTTTTATTTGCGCATTCAGCAATGTAAGAGGCATGTTTAAGCAATTCCTTAGAATCGAGATTCCAATCACTTTTTACACAACTTGCAAAATGCGCCATCGGATTCGGCTCAATTCCGATAGAATGAATGTGATTCAATTTAGCTTCAACTATTGTAGTGCCGGTTCCACAAAACGGGTCTAATATGGTCTGTCCATTTTGTAATTGAAATTTATACAGATAATCTCTAACAAGATGGGGCGGGAATGACAGGACAAATCTATACCAATCATGGAACATTTTGTCGCCATTATCGATTTTGTTTGCAAGGCCATTTGATCTCAGAAGTTGCAATTTATTATCCCTATGATCAAATAATTCTTTTTGAACAGTTAAGCTCATTAATCACCTTACCTTTTTTACTAATATTACTTCACTGTGCTAACAATTTTTCCAACGCCGGGAAAACTTGGTCTAATTTTTCCGGCTGGGAACCGCCGGCCTGAGCCATGTCGGGACGGCCACCGCCGCTGCCGCCGACCATCGGTGCCAGTTCCTTGATGATGTTTCCGGCATGATATTTCCCGGTTAAATCCTTGGTCACCATGCATAGCAGCATGACTTTATCGCCGGCCTTGCTGCCCAGAAGGATGATACCGGAGCCCAGCTTGTCGCGCAGCTTGTCGCCGAAGTCGCGCAATGTTTTGGCATCGGTGATGCTGACTTCCGTCGCCAGCACGTTCACTCCGTTGATTTCTTTTGCCTGACCGAGCAGATCGCCGGAATCCTTGGCGGCGAGCTTCCCTTTGAGCGTTTCGATTTCTTTTTCCAGTTCTTTGGTGTGCTTTTGCAGTTTTTCGGCGCGGTCGTAGACTTCCATCTGACTCGCTTTGAACAATCCTGCCGTACGTTTTAATTCTTCTTCGGTTCGCCGGAAGTGCTTGAAAGCTTCTCTGCCGGTGACGGCTTCAATTCGGCGTACGCCCGCGGCAATGGCTGATTCATGAACAACTTTCAAAAAGCCGATATCTCCGGTGCGTTTCACATGTGTACCACCGCAGAGCTCCATGCTCATTTTGCCCATTTTCACAATGCGCACAGTGGAGCCGTATTTTTCATCGAACACGGCCGTCGCGCCGGTTTTGAGCGCATCTTCAAGCGCGCAGACTTCCGTTTTGACATCCACATTTTTGCGGATCATCTCGTTGGCGATTTCTTCAATCTGCTTCATTTCCTCATCGCCGATTTTGGAAAAATGGGTGAAGTCGAACCGCAATCCTTCCGCCGTAACCTGCGAACCGGATTGCTTGATGTGGTCTCCCAATACCGCTTTGAGTGCCGCCTGCAGGATGTGCGTGCCGGAATGGTTGGCGGCAATGGCTTTGCGTCTTTCCTCGTCAACAACCAGTTTTGCTTTTGCGCCGACATTGATTGCACCCTTGCTGACCACCCCTTTGTGCACGATGAAATTCTCGACGGGCTTTTTCGTATCTTCGACGGTGAAATTAAATCCGGCTCCCTTGAGATAACCGGTATCTCCGGTCTGACCTCCGGCTTCTCCGTAAAAAGGCGTATTGTCCAGAACGATTTCCGCCTTCTGTCCTTCACCCGCCGTTTCCACCGGTTTGCCGTCAATAAATATCGCCCTGATTTCCGCATTGTCTTTTTTGATTTTTTCATAACCGCAGAATTCAGAGATAACACCGGAACTGGAAACTTTGAGATAGCATTCAGCAACCGCTTCTTCGCCGCTGCCCCTCCAGGCGCCGCGGGCTCGTTCGCGCTGCGCTTCCATTTCTTTTTCAAAGCCTTCATTGTCCAGCGTAAAGCCGTCGCGCTTGACGATATCCGCCGTCAAATCCGTGGGGAAGCCGTAAGTGTCGTAGAGTTTAAAAACCAAAGCACCCGGGAGGACCGATTTACCGGCTTTCTTCAGCGCTTCCGTTTCTTCATTCAGGATGCGCAGACCCGCGTCGAGCGTTTCCATAAAACGCTGTTCTTCATTTAAAATCATTTTGGTGATGAAGGAGGCCTTTTCCACCAGATCGGGATAAACGCCCTTCATCATGTCAATGACGACCCGGGCGCTTTCGTTTAAAAATGGTTTGTTGATGCCGAGCATTTTGCCGTGGCGTGCGGCGCGCCGCAGAATGCGTCTGAGCACGTAGCCGCGTCCTTCGTTGCTGGGCGTGATGCCGTCGCCGATCAGGAAAGTCACCGCGCGGCTGTGATCGGCAATGACACGGATGGAAATGTCGTCTTCAGTATTCTGGCCGTAAGTCTTGCCCGATATTTTTTCCACAAAGCGAATGATCGGCGTGAAAAGATCCGTGTCGTAATTGCTTTTCTTGCCTTGAATGACGGCGGTCAGACGTTCCAGTCCCATACCGGTGTCGATGCTGGGTTTGGCCAGCGGCGTTAACTTTCCGTTTTCATCGCGGTCGAATTGCGTAAAGACGAGATTCCATATTTCCAGATGACGGTCGCAATCGCAGTGGACATCGCATTCCGGACGGCCGCAGCCGGTGCCTTCGCCCTGATCAAATAGGATTTCGGAGCAGGGGCCGCAGGGGCCGGTTTCGCCCATCATCCAGAAGTTGCTTTTCTCGCCCATGCGGACGATGCGATCCGCGGGAACATTCATCTTTTTGTTCCAGATTTCAAACGCCTCATCGTCATCTTCATAAATCGTGATCCACAATTTTTCCTGGGGAAGTTTGACGACATCAATCAGATATTCCCACGCCCAGGCGATGGCTTCCTCCTTGAAATAATCGCCGAAGGAAAAATTGCCGAGCATTTCGAAAAAGGTATGATGACGGGCGGTAACGCCGACATTTTCCAGGTCGTTGTGCTTTCCGCCGGCGCGCGCGCATTTCTGGCAGGTTGCCGCCCGGGTGTAGCCCCGGTTTTCCAGTCCCAGAAACGCGTTTTTGAACTGTACCATGCCCGCGTTGGTGAAAAGCAGAGTAGGATCGTCCTTGGGAATCAGCGACGAACTTGCCACCACGGTGTGCCCCTTGCTTTCGAAATATTTTAAAAAACTTTCCCTGATTTCATTCCCAGTCTTTGCCATCAATATCTTCCTTTTTTATCCTTCCCAGTTTATTTAAAATCAGAGCTGGCGGGAAACCTCGTCCCATCAGAGCCTGAAAAATTTTCTGTTTTTCCTTAAAATCCAAAGCAGCCGACTTATTTTTTGCCGCTTTCTTTTTGATTAAAATTTCAAGCGCCGCTTCTTCCGGCAACTCCTCGCGCGCCTTTTCGATGGACAATGCCATTAATTCAGCCGTCAGGCCTTTTTCCCGCAAACTGGCCGCGACCTTTTTGTTTCCCCAGAGTTTGTTTACAACCAGATTGCGCGCCCACTGATTGGCAAAAGACGCGTCATTGAGATACTTCAAATCGTGGAGTTTTTCCAGTGTTTCTTTAATAACAACTGCGGGAAAACCTTTTTCCCGCAGCTTCTTTTCCAGCTCTTTTTCGGAATGCGGCCGCAAAGACAAAAGACGAAACGCCTTTTGCTTTGCTGCCTCCAAATCGAGAACTTTCACTTATCTTCTTCCTGTTCCTTAGGCAGAGCGCCCAGTTTGACGCGGACTTCGTTTTCCACCTGCGCCAGCACCTCGGGATTTTCCTTTAAAAATATTCTGGAGTTATCCCGTCCCTGGCCGATGCGGTCGCCCTTGTAGGAATACCATGCGCCGCTCTTTTCAATGATGCCGTTTTCCGCTGCCAGATCCAGCACGTCACCTTCCCTGGAGATGCCTTCGCCGAAGATGATATCGAATTCCGCTTCCCGGAAGGGCGGTGCCATCTTGTTTTTGACCACCTTGACCTTGGTGCGGAAGCCGATGACGTCCTGACCGTTTTTAATGGAGGTCATCTTGCGGATGTCCAATCTCTGGGAGGAATAGAATTTCAGCGCGTTACCGCCGGTGGTCGTTTCGGGATTGCCGAAGAAGACGCCGATCTTCATGCGCAGCTGGTTGATGAAAATCACGGTAGTTTTGGATTTGCTGATCGAGCCGGTGAGTTTGCGCAGCGCCTGCGACATAAGCCGTGCCTGCAAACCCATCTGCGCGTCGCCCATGTCGCCTTCCAGTTCCGCCTTGGGCACCAGCGCGGCGACAGAATCCACCACTAGAACATCCAGCGCGCCGCTGCGCACCAGCGTTTCGGCAATTTCAAGGGCCTGCTCGCCTGTGTCCGGCTGGGAGATGAGAAGGTCATCCGTATTCACGCCGATTTTCTGGGCGTAACCGACGTCCAGAGCATGTTCGGCGTCAATGTAGGCGGCGATGCCGTTTTTCTTCTGCGCTTCGGCGACGATGTGCAGCGCAAGTGTCGTTTTGCCTCCGGATTCCGGCCCGTAAATTTCCACCACACGGCCGCGCGGGACACCAAACGTTCCCAGCGCGATGTCGAGGCTCAAGGAGCCGGTGGAAATGGCCGGTACATCCACTTTTTCTGAACCGCCCAGTTTCATAATCGAGCCCTTGCCGAACTGTTTTTCTATCTGAGTAATCGCCAAATCAACGGCCTTTGATCTATCCATATCCGCCATAATACAATGCCCTCCTTATTTTCTTTTTATATTAATAAATGCTTAAAAATTACAACTCTAATTTATGAAAACAACTTATGCTCATTATATCCTCAAAGCAAACTCCGCCAGTTTTGTGTAAACAGCGCCCCGCGGCGCAAGTGCTTATGTTTGGACCAACTTATTTCTGCAACCAGTGGTTGCAGTTTTTCATACGCTTTAATCTATTTCTCCTTCAAATAATTCTGATTAGTTATGATACTGCGGCCTAATTCTTTTTCCGTTTCTTTGCGCGCCGTACCTGCCACACCGCCTCCGCGTTTGGCCACCTTTCTATTTTTTTCGAAAGTATCCGGTTTTTCTTTTTGCGATATTTCCGTGGTAACTTTTTCGCCAAGCATTGTAAAAATCAACTCCAGATCAGTCATGTAGTCCCGCAGATTCTGATTCTTTTTGAACAATCCTTTTAACTTCTTATAGTCCGCTGGCGTTATCCCAAAAGTTGCTTTTGATATTTCAGCCGTAAGAATGGCATAATCCCGTTCGCTTATAATGCCTCTTTCTCTCCACTCATCGGTCAGGTTTTGGCGAATGGCTATTCCGCGCAACCGTTTATCGATCCAATCCCTGGGATAACCTTTTTGTTCATACAATAATTTCATGCGTTCTTGCGCCAGTTCAGGATTTTCAATTTCCTGTACCCGCTCATACCCGACTCTTGCCAGCCAACGCTTGAACGGCTCAGCTTTCGGTGAAGGAATGGATTGGATGATACGGAACATACTTTCTGTGTTGGCGCAGTCAGTAGCATATTTTTTGCCGTCGGCAGCTTCTAATTTCAGACCGTGACAAAATGTCACGACCTCACTGCCTTCTACGTTCAAACGTTGTTTCAATTTTCTCCAATAAGCGCCTGCATCAGGGCTGTTCGTCAATGCGCCGCAAATATCTATAACAGAGAAATACCATTCCTCATCATGCCAGATTCGCCTGATCTTTTTACTTCCAAAAACAACTATTTGATTGTGTTCCATCTTCTGTAAATCATTCACTGTATTTTTCTTTTAACCTCCTGCTTAATTCGGAGATGCTATACTTATTTTCTGGATTCCCACTCGGAGGAGGGAATGACAGCCGGGGAGTATGTTCCCAAATGGAACATACTGAACTTTCATTTCGAACTGTTTCAAAAAATGCAACAGTTCGAATGTTATCCACCCAAAGCAAACTCTGCCAGTTTTGTGTAAACAGCGCCCTGCGGAGAAAGCTTGCTTTGAAATAAAAACAATTTATCAGCAATAAATTCTCCGGCTTTAAATGAGTCGTATTTTTTTAGCGCTTCACTCGTTCCCGTGATGTCGCGCGAATCTTTAATCCGCGCCAGAGTCAGATGCGCTTTGAAAGACCGGTCTTCGGCGGGAAATCCGAGAGCCGCGAAATCGGCATCGAGTTTTTTCTGAAGAGTAATAAGTTTTTCCACATCGCCCGTTACACCGCACCACAAAACACGCGGCCTGCGGGCATCCGGGAAAACACCCATCTTTTCAACTTTCAAATTCAGTTTCTGTTCGGCAACAACTCGCTTCTGCACGGTGGCGCAAATACTGTTTATATCTTCCTTCGAAATATCGCCGAAAAATTTTAAGGTCAGATGCTGACCCTGCGGCCTTGTCCAGCTGAGCCGGCCGTTGATTTCCCGTTTTAGTTTTTCCTGAAGGCGGGAGATTTCATTAAGAATATCTTCCGGCGGTTCAATCGCCAGAAAGGCGCGGATATTTTTTTCGTTATCGGCTGTCATACTCTAAACTTTCCTTATGTTCTGTCGTCTTCCCGGTCGTAGATGACCTTTAGGTTACGAAGGCCGGGAACCAGTTCGTAATTCCTGGATGCCGGATCAAGTCCGGCATGATAAAGGATAATTTTCGTGACGCTTCCTATAGTCAGCGAGTGTCATTAAGCTTTCTCCTGCAAATCACGGGGATTATAGTACCCTCCGCTGTGCGGGATTGTTCGACTTACAAATTTCAATTCACTTCGTTTTTGCAATTTGAGTCTCACAAAAGTTTTTCAGCAAAAAAAGCGCCGCTTCGGAGAAAACCTCCTTGTTCCTTTTGCGGTCCCAGCGAAAGGTGTAATGGCGGCAAATCGTCTTTTGTGCATCCGCGACTGCCAGATAAACTGTGCCCACGGGTTTTTCCTTAGTGCCGCCGGTCGGTCCGGCAATGCCGGTAGAGGAAAGTCCCAGAGTGGTTCCGGCCAGTTTGCGTACGCCTTCGGCCATCAGTCGTGCCGTCTCTTCGCTGACCGCGCCATGCTTTTCGATGATTTGAGCGGGAACACCCAGCATGCTGATTTTGGCGGCGTTGCTGTAGGTCACCAGCCCGCGTTCCAGATAAACGGAACTGCCGGAAACATCGGTGAGGCGGTTGGTAATCAGACCGCCTGTGCAGCTCTCCGCCACCGCAATGGTCAGTTTCTTTGCCGTTAAAAGTCCGGCAATCACTTCTTCGAGCGTTTGTTCTCCGTAAGCGAAGATGTAATCCCGCAGACGTGACGATACTTCGTCCTGCGCTTTTTGAAGATTTTTCTGCGCTTCTTCCCGATTGCTGTTTTGGGCGATTAAAACGATATGGTTTTCCGGGAACACCGGATAAAATCCGATGCTCACGCCCAACGATTTAAAATCAATATCCTTGACTTTGTCGTCCACGGCGGCTTCGCCCAGTCCAAAAGTCCGGATGGTATGCTTGACGATGTGCAGTTCGTCTTGCGGAAAATATTTACGCAGTAAAGGAAAAACACCATTGGTAATCATGAGTCTGGCTTCGGCGGGCACTCCGGGAATCACAAAAATCAGTTTTCCGTTTATCGGCAGGCAGAAGCCCGGCGCCGTGCCTCTGGCGTTGGGGATGACTTCCGCTCCCTGCGGGAACATGGCCTGTTTGGCGTTGTTTTCCACCCAGCGGAAATTGAATTTGATAAAGATATCTTTAATATAGTTCAGAACGTTTTCATCCGTATATAACGGAAGATTGAACGCTTTGGCAATGGCCTCGGTGGTGATATCGTCGGCTGTGGGGCCAAGACCGCCCGAGCAGATGACGGCGTCGGTCATGGCCAGCAGGTAGTCCAGACGGTTTTTGATGGCGGCGAAATTGTCGCCTACGGACATGATGGCTTCCACGCTCCATCCCTGCTGATTGGCTTCGCGCGCGATGAAGGACGCGTTTGTGTCCGCGATGCGTCCGTTCATTAACTCGTTGCCGATAGTCAGAATTCCAATTCTCACAGCACACCCCATAACATCAATAACCACAACACTATGCCTGCGTAAATTCCGGCGGCGACATCATCCGCGACAATTCCCCAGCCGCCGGGGAATCCCTGCATGTTTCGGACAGGAAAGGGTTTCCAGATATCAAAAATTCTGAAAAGGACAAAACCGGCGCAAATGCTCAGAACATTTATCGCCACCGGCAGCATCGTTATCTGAAAACCGATAATCTCATCAATGACAATGCGCTGATCGTCTTTTCTTTTATAGATTTTTTCCGCTTGATCAGAGACGTAAAAAGAAAGCGCCAGCAATGCAAGCACAAGCAATAGTCGTAAAATCCAGGGCAGGGGAATCAAGGGCAGACAAATCAAAATTCCGACCAGAGTTCCTGCCGTGCCGGGCGCGAAAGGAGCGAGACCAGAACCGAATCCCGTTGCCAGAAATGTTATCAGCTTTTCGTTCAAAATTGCTCCCGAAGCAATTAAGTTAATTGCAGATTGAGACTCACATCCCATTCGCTTCGCTCAGGGATAATTTCCAATCTCGATAAATCGGGATTGGATAGTTCGGCTTACGCTTCATACTTCGTTGCACTCGTCTTCAGCTTGCCTCACTACGACTGACGCTTCAAACTTCACTTCGTTCGTTTTCTGCAAGTCTCATTATAAAGCTTGACAATAGAACGATCGTTCTATATCATGAATTTCATGAAAGTCAAGAGAACTTTACAGGATGTGGAGAAAAAAATCACCGATTTTTTCCTGGATAACGGAAGAATGCCTAGTTATTCGGAAATGGCCGAAATTATTGGGGTACGGTCAAAAAGCGTCGTTCATTTCTGGGTGGCAAAATTGCTGGATGGCGGCATTTTGCAAAAAGACGCCAAAGGATTTTTATCTCTGACGCGCAACCCGCGGGCGTTGAAACTGGCCGGCGAAGTCTGCGCGGGACTGCCAACATCAGCGGAAGAAGAAATAAGGGGAATCGTATCCTTTGATGAATATCTGGTCAGGAATCCGGAAACATCATTTTTACTCTCCGTCAAAGGCGATTCCATGATTGATGCTGGTATTATGGAAAAAGATTTGGTTGTTGTGGAAAGCAAACGGGAACCGAAAAACGGTGATATCGTTTTGGCGGAAGTGGATGGCGACTGGACCATGAAGTACTTTCATAAAAAAGGAGAAATGGTTGTTCTCGAGGCCGCCAATTCCCGATATTCAACGATTATTCCGCGCGCTGAGTTGCGTATTGCCGGTGTGATTACAGCCGTGGTCAGAAAATATCATCAATGAAGCACTAATCGCAAACTTAGGTGTCTCAGAAAGAGGAGATAACTTCAGGTTAGGACCCACTTTTGTCATTTTTATTTTGCGAAAAATGATGCGAACGCTGCAAATCGACGGCACGTTCGAAATAATAGGTTGCTTCTTTCTTTTTATTTAACTTATCAAATAACTCTGAAAGGCGATAATGAACAAAAAAATTGTTTGGTTCCGTAATCAAAACTTTCTGAAGATGATAAATTGACTTACTTAAGTTGTGATTTTCATACTCTATTCTCGCTAAATAAATATTAGCGCTGGGATTATAAGGATTAATGGCCAATGCTTTTTCAAAATTTATCAAGGCCTCTTCTGTATTACCATTTTGATATAAATATTTACCCAATCGCCAGTAAATGTTTTGTTTAGCAGGATCATTTCCTAAAGTTGAAATTGTATGAGAAAGTAAAGATTCAGTATTCGCCCATACTTTTATTTGGTTAATACTCAAAATACTTAAGATAAAAATAGTAATTATTAATACAGAAATAGAAGATATGAAAAAATATTTATTCCTCATTATTGTAATGATTCCAAATGCGATAAGTATTGATAAGCATATAGAAGGGAAAAGTGAATACCTGTCAACAGGGAAATGAGGATGTTCAAAAAAGCCCATCACTGGAATGATTAAGACAATATAAGCTAACCATAGTCCTGCCATTAGTGGTATTTTCCTTCTGAAAAAAAAGAGAACAATCGATACTATAATCACGCATAATGTACTTGATGTAAAAGGTATGGATAATGGATTAAAAGAAACTAGTGTCGTGTAAACAGGGGCTAAATCAACTGGATAAAGATGCCGCCACAGGTAATAAAAAGTAATGTACATAGCTTGTATGATGCGATCAATCAGCCCAAATTCTGATAATGTAATAGGCGGATGGCTAAGTCCTGCCGATTTGATACGTACTACAATGGACATTATTCCTGCAAAGACGGCAGGTGTTGCAAATATTAGTTTTTCCATCAGTACTCTTTTGGCTGTTTGAGTTTTCCACCATCTCCTTGTCCCCTCAATTCTTTTAAAGAGAAAAATATCTAAGATAAGCAAGACTGCAAAATAAGTTATTCCAATTGCTTGAGAAAATAAGGAGACGGTATAAAAGATGAAAGCTGAAAAGATTAAGAAAATATAACGGTTTTTATCGGATTCTGAGAGAATTGCTTTTATATAAAATAGGGTTGAGAGAAGTAAAAAAAACAAAGCTTGATTGTGTCCCGATGCCGCAATCCAGGCCACTGGCTCAACGCGAAGAGGGTGCAGGGCCCAAACAAGAGTTGCAAGCGAAGCCGCAATATTTATATTCCATTGAGTCAGTGTCATATTTTCGGAATGTTTTAAATAGATAATAATAAAATTTCTTATTATCAGGAACAATAAGCCTGAGCTAAGACCATGGAAAATCCAATTAACTAGATGATAGCCAAACGGATTAAAATTAAAATAATGATACATAATAATTTGACTAACGGAATTCAAGGGGCCGTATCTACTCATGGAATCAAAATCAGTAAAAGCCATGTACAAGCTTTTAAAACTTATTCCACCACTTTTTTTATTCATCAACATATTAATGTCATCATCCCACATGACAAAATCAGCCGTTAAGACTCCAGCAAAAATCATAAGAATGATTAGAGATATTATTACGGAAAGAATAGGGGTATAGTTACAAGGAAGGCTTATTCTAATTCTGTTAGATGTTGTTGTTTTCATAATAATTTTGGGATTGCATAATATTTTGAATTATAAAAAAATTATTAATAGTGGTAACCACTATTCCAATTGTCATCAGATTTGCAGGAATTAGCGACAAATTCCTTTATTTTTAGCCGAATCTAATATCGTGCAATTTCCCAATTCACAAGCTCTTTTTGCATCCGAGCAACCCTGCTTTGCATCATCAAGATTAAGATAAGAAAAGGCTCTGCTGTTGTATGCATTTGCGTAATCCGGCTTTAAGTTTATTGCCGTGTTGAAGTCTTTGACCGCATTCTGGTATTGACGAAGTTCATTAAACGCCAGTCCTCTATTATTATAAGCTTTTTCATGTTCAGGGTTAATATCAATGACTTTGTTGAAATCGTCAATAGCCTGTTGGTACTGCCCAAACTGGCCGTAAATTCTTCCCCTGTTATTATAAGCTTCAGCGAAATCAGCATTCATCAGGATAGCTTTATTATAGTCTTCGATGGCCGGTTGGTATTGTCGCAGAGAGGTGTAAGCCATAGCTCTGTTAAAAAAAACCGATGAATAATCATGTTGCAGCTGGATACCTTCATAAAATTGGATCGCTTTGTTATAATCTTGAATGGCACGTTGAAACTGTCCCTTTTTAGAATAAGCAATTCCGCGAAGTTCATATGCCAGATAGTTATGATTCGTAACCTGCGCGGTGTGACTGAAAATTTTTAAGCTATCTTTCCAGTAACCGCATTGGATCCACGTCAAGGCGGCAAAAATAGAAAGTATTGCTATCGTTACAGGAAATAAAATCTTTTTCCTCACATCCTTGTTTCTTATTAATAAAGGAATTCCCCAGGCCAGCATCACAGCAATTCCTATGGAAGGCAGATAGGTATATCGGTCTGCCATTCCCTGCTTTCCCGTCTGCACAAGCCCAATTACAGGAACCAGTGTTCCCAGATACCAGAACCAACCGACGAATAGAAAAGGCATTTTTTTTATCCGATACAAAACAAAAGCGGTAATGATTATCAGAATTAATCCCAGCATGAATACTTTCAATAAAGAAATTGAAAAATCATAAGGGTAAAATATAGCCAGATTCACAGGCCATATTTTTTTTTCCAGATAACCTATATAAGCAGCGACAGCGTTAAATATTTTTGTACTAAAAGGCAGAATGGACGCTGAAGACACAGAGCCAACCGTTTTTTGTGCCCAATAAGTAATAATGCAGGTGGCAATAGTCAATAAAATAAAAGGCGTTTTTTCCAAAACGAGTTTACCTAAAAGTTTATTGCGTTTTTCATCGGGTGCCGATAAAGCGGTTTGCCAACGTTCTAGAGGCCAGTAATCAAGAAGCATCAAAACAAAAGGTAATGTTACCATGGTGGGTTTGGACATCAGGGCGAAAAGAAATAATATCAAGCACAAAATATATTTAGATAGTTTGTAACTTTCCACATAGAATGTGTAAGCGTAGAGAGTGGCAATTCCGAAAAATATACTTAGAACATCTTTTCGTTCCGATGCCCAGGCAACTGATTCCACTCTCAGAGGATGTATTGCAAATAAAGCGGCGGCAAAAGCTGCCGGCCAGATGTTGTCTGTTGATTTGTATAAAAAGAGGAACAAAAATAGTACAGTGCCAATATGCAGAAGTAGGCTAACTGTATGATGACCTCCGGCGCTGGATCCGAAGATAGACCAGTCAAGAATATGAGAAAGCCATGTGAGAGGAATCCAATAGTTATGTTCTATGGTCGAAAAGGCCCAAACAATACTTTTTACATTGAATCCTGATTGAATATGCTTGTTTTCAACCAGGAAGCCTGCATCATCAAAATTGATAAATTCATTTCCTGCTATGCGTCCGAAAGCGGACAAGCAGACAACAATTAAAAAAACAATGATCAGTAATACAGTCTTTTTATTATTCATTTTATTAGTATAATTTTTCTTAACGTGGTTCAATAAGCATGAATTTTCTTATATGTAAATTAATTACAGATCCCTTTTTCTTGCGCCCAGATCAGTGTTCTGCAATTTCCCAGCTTGCAGGCTTTTTGAGCATTGGCGCATCCCGGTAAGTTATTTCCGGCATTCAGAAAAATAAAAGCCTTGTTGTTATAAGCGTTGGCATGGGCGGGCAAAAGGCGCG
>Ga0209200_1001344_pt1 | contig 24964 bp, 13 predicted proteins | sample AD_UKC033_MetaG_FD_184406 | JGI IMG/M metagenome (GOLD analysis project Ga0209200, IMG submission 184406) | Active sludge microbial communities of municipal wastewater-treating anaerobic digesters from USA - AD_UKC033_MetaG (SPAdes) (version 2) | ecosystem: Engineered > Bioreactor > Anaerobic >... | reverse complement strand
GGGAATGCCCCACTCGACGCAGTCCAGCAGGTTCTGGCAGGAATCCTCGCTGTAGCGGAAGTTGCCGGTGGCGGTGACGGTGAAGATGGCCAGCGGCCGGCGGGCCAGATCGGCCCGGTCGCGCCGGAAAAGGGTCAGCATCTCGGCCATCCTGGGCACGCCATGCTCGGTGAACGCGCCGGAGACCACCGGACGCTGCGCCTGCGTCAGCACCAGGTAGAGCCGCCAGGCGTCGGCGATCTCCGGCGGCACATCGGCCGTGGAGAAGGCCGTGGCCAGGTAGGCGATGTGCTCCAACCCATCGGCCAGCCGCACGTAGTCCACGAAATCCGCGGTCAGCGCCAGCCGCCGCGCGCCGCTGCGGTGATCGAAGAGGTACAGGCCGCTGGAGCCAGGCACGAAATGCACCCGGTCGCCGGCCAGCTCGGCATGGGGCTGGCCAGCGCGGTCGTAGAGGGTGATCGCCCGCGGCGCGCTGGCCAGGGCGCGCGTCACCACGTCCGGCGGAAAGAGCACCCGCTGGCCCGCGGCGTCCAGCGGCAGGCCCGCGTCCAGCAGCCGCTGGCGCAGCGCCGCCCCGCGCACCTCGATGCCGGTCTCGGCCAGGATGCGGATAGCGTCGGCGAGGATCTGTTCGATTTGGTCTGGGGTGAGAACTTGGAGGGTTGGGCGCATGGGAGTGAGGTGGGAAACGGGATGGGTGGCGCCACAGATTAGCGTTGCCGGTGAAAACGATCCTCTGGCCCCTACTCAGCCCTCGGCCGCGCCTGCCCGGCCACCTTGACGATGGCATCAAGCTTCTCGACGATCTCGGCAGCGATCTGCTCGCGCGGCGCCAGACCAGCAAGCACGTGATAGTCGGTCTTGCGCATCAGATTTGGCAGGCCCAGCTTGCGAAAGTAGCGGTCGAAGACAGGATCCAAGAAGTCGTCGCTGGCCTTCACATCGGGCGACCAGGGGCCAGGTCGGCCCAGCGTTTCCAGCGCCTGTGCCACCTCGGCAATGGCTTCCTCCATGGCCCGCTCGCGGCGTTCACGCTCAGTCAGGCCAAACAGGTCATCGGGCAGATCATGGCGGGCATAGGCCAACAGCACCTCGGGCTGGCACAGGTAGTTCTCGATTTCCCTCCGCTGCCACATCAGCTCTATCAGCGGCTGGCCCTCTTGCAGCTTACGTTCCAGGCGGTCGAAGATCGCCACGCCCACAAAATCGGCCTTGCCCTCGCGCAGGCCGTAGAAATGCTCGCGGGCCTTTTGTGGCACGTTGGAGCCCACGTAGACCACGAACGGCCGGGCCAGCGCCTGGGCGGCCGGATGCTCCAGCGTGGCGGCCAGGGCCTGCAAGATGGCCAGATCGGTGCTTCCCTCGACATACAACGCCCAGCCGGTCTGCTCAGCCTGATAGTACTGGTCGAAGCCGATGGCGGTCAACGCCTTGAGCACGTGGCTGCCCCGATCATCCATACGATGAGGCGCGCCGACGAAGGCGATGACCGTGTCGCGGCCCGCCGCTTCGTTGAGCACGATCTCAGAATGGCTGGCGGCGACGATCTGCGATCCCTGTTTCTGCGCTACCTCGGTGATCAACTGATAGATCTGGCGCTGGCGCAACACCTCCAGATGGGCGTCAGGTTCGTCCAGCAGGAGGACGGTGCGCGGGTTGGCGTAGAGATAGGCCAACAGCAAGAGCGTCTGATGCAGGCCGCGGCCGGCAGAGGAGAGATCGAGGGTCGTTCCACCCGGCTCCATGTAGGCCATGGTCAGCTCGCTGCGCTCTTTGACATATGTCGGCGGCAGCAGGGTCACGCCAAACAGGCGCTGGATGTGCTGCGCCAACTCCTGCCATTCCGGCGAGCCGTTGAACTGCGGCTGGCGCTCGCCGTAGGGCGCCCGCGCCTCCCGCAGTTGCGCCATCTCCTGTGTCAGCGCGCCCAGCTCGCCATAGACCTGATAGCAAAGGTTGCGCAACACCTGCGCGGTCTGTCCTTGCCCGACCAACACGCCGATCTCGCCGGCCTGCTTGATGAACTCGCGGTCGGCCAGGCCTGACATGGGCGGCAAGAAGGCAACGCGGGTCGATGCCGCCTCCGGCGGCACAGGCATGCGCCTGGGCGGGTCGTCATCGCTGAGGCGCAGCGGCCGGCAATAGAACGACTCATCGTTGGCGTAGTCGAACTCCAGCCCACATGACCAGACGCGTCCCTCAGTGATACCATCGACGACCACCTCGATGCGAATGTTCTGGGTCTTCTGCTGGCTCGTGCCGCGTGCCGCAATACTGCGTACCCGCAGGCCGCGCCACAGAAGATTGGCGTCAGGGATAGGAATGGCGTTGAGGTCGCGGCGGTTGATGGTGACCCCCGGCCGCTCCTCTGGGGATTTCCTGCCTGCGTACTTCTCATTCCAGCGCCGCAGCCCGATCTCCCACAGCGCCAACGCCTGCAAGGCCGTGGTCTTGCCTGAGTTGTTCGGCCCGATGAGCACGACCGCCGGGCCCAAGTCGAACTCGACGTCGTCGAAGCGTTTGAAGTTGCGGATGCGGATGTGGGTGAGCATGGCGTTTACTCCGGTAGTTGGCTATGAGGAGTATCCATCGGCTTCGGGATAGCCGGCAGGGTCAGTGGCAGGTGAGGTGCGCCACATCCCATGAGTCTCTGAACTTCCAGCGTATCGAGATCAGCGAACGGGTCTACGCGTCGCAAGGATAGGGTCTTACGGTTCGACGGCGGCATCCGGCTTGTGAAAGCCTTTTGCGGGCACACAAGGCCACTGGCAGGCGTTGCCAAAAACCTACTCGACCCGCGTTCACGAGGCGCTTGATGCGATTGTCAGGCAGCCAGTTCCAGGGTCAGCGTTGCACATCCACCACCTGCCCATGGCTAACCACATACGCCGGGGCGGCGTGATGGCGCAGCGCTTCCAGCACGTTGGGCGCATCCAGCACCACCAGGTTGGCCGGCGCGCCGGGCTGCAGGGCGAAGTCGTGCAGCCCCATGGCGGCCGCGGCCCGGGTGGTGACCATGTCGTAGAGCGTCTCCATGTCCGCGGCCGTGGTCATCCACAGCAGATGCGAGGCCAAAAAGGCCACCTCCAACATGTTGTTGCGGCCATAGGGGTAATAGGCGTCGGAGATGTCATCCTGGCCCAGGCAGACCAGCACCCCCTCGGCCAGCAGCTCCTGCACGCGGGCGTGCAGCGGGCCGGTGTGGGGATCGCTGACCACGCCCAGGCGCGCCTGCCGAAGGAGTGCGACCAACTTCTGGAAGTAGGGCTGGGGATAGAGGGCCATGGCGCGGGCATGGTGCGCCAACACACGGCCCTGCCAGCCGCGCCGGATCGCCTCCACCGCCATCAGCTCCAGCGAGCGCAGGCCAGGATCGCCCGCGTCGTCCACCAGCATCGACACGTCGGCGTCGAACTCCTGGGCAATGTCGAAAACGACGCGCACATGTTCGGCCACATCCGCATCGGTGTACTCGATCCAGGGAATGCCGCCCACCACGTCCGCGCCCAGACGCATAGCCTCGCGCAGCAGCTCGGCCGTGCCCGGCTCGCGCACGATGCCATCCTGGGCAAAGGCCGCCACCTGGAGCTCCACCACGCCCCGGAACTCCTCACGCGCCCGCAGCAGCGCCTTGACCCCCTCCAGCCGCGCCTTGCTGTCCACGTCGGCGAAGGCGCGGATGTGGGTGTTGCCGTAGCGCGCGGCCTCCCGCAGCGCCCGGCGCACGTTCTCCAGGATCCACTCCTCGGCGTACTGCTCCTTGACGGCCGCGGCCAACTCGATGGCGGTCATGGCCTTGCCCATCTGCTGGCCGTGGTAGTCGCGCAGCGCGGCCTCGTCCATTTTCGCCAGCGTGTAGACCTTGCACAGGTGCAGGTGTGGGTTGGCGAAGGACTCGGTGACCAGCCCGCCGGCTGCGTCGATCACTGTTCCGGCCGCGGCCGGGCCGGCTGCCGCAGGCAGGATCGACGCGATACGACTCTGCTCTACCGTTATGTCAAACAAATCATCGCCCTGACCGCGCAGGCGGGCGCGCTGGATCAATAGATCTGCCGTCATCGTTGCTCACCTCACCGGTGGAAAGACCATCACCCGATGGTTGTCCGCGTCCGCCACGTAGACCAGATCTCCTGGCCCGATGGCGATGCCGTTGGGCAGGGCAAAGCTCTGCCCGTCGTTGCCGTAGATGCCGAAGGCAGCCTTGAACGCGCCTTCGTTGTCGAAGGCCACCACGCGGTAGCCCTCGGGATCGGTGGCATAGACCACGCCGGCGCTGTCCACCGCCACGTAGGGCTTGTTGACCACGCTCTGGCTGTTCCAGCCCTCCATCGGCCACTCCTTGACGAAGTTGATCACCAGCGCGTCCCCCTCGCCGGCGCCGCTGAGAACATCGCCAAAGCTTGCCTCCAGCTTCTGAATGCGCCGGTTCCAGGCGTCAGCCACGAAGAGCACGCCGCCCGGCTGGCCGTCGAGCCGCGGGGTGATGGCCAGGCCCACCGGCTCGTCGAAGCGGCCCTCGGCCACGCCGCCGCCGCCATACTGGGTCAGAAAACCGCCCAGACTGTCGAAGACCTGGATGCGTTTGTTGCCGGTGTCGGTGACGTAGACGTTGCCGGCCGCGTCGATGGCGATGGCGCGCGGGCCCCAGAAGCCGCCGGGGCTGCCGACAGCCTCGCCGTTGGTGGTGGCAAACGTGCCCCACTTGCGCAGGAAGTTGCCCTCCTGGTCGAAGACCACGACCCGGTGGTTCCAGGTGTCGGCCACGTAGATGTTGCCATCGGGGCCGATGGCGATGCCCCACGGCTCGCGCATCTGGCCATCGCCCAGCTCCAGCGGGCCGCTGCCGTCGGGGTCAACGCAGCCAGGCAGCCCGTCGGTGTAGAGCTCGCACGAGCTGCCCCACTGGCGCAGGAACGCGCCGTCGGGCGAGAAGACCTGGATGCGGTGATTGCCGCTGTCAGCCACGTAGACCGTGCCGTCGGCCGCGATGGCCGCGTTGCGCGGGAAGTTAAGCTGGCCCGGCTCGGCGCCCGGCCCGTTGCCGATGAGCTGCTGGCTGCTCCAGTTCTCCAGCACGCCAGCCGCGTAGGGATCGAGCACCGCGGTCACGGCGGTCGGCTGGACGCCGAAATCCCAGAGCTGGGCGGCCAGGTCGTTGCGCACAAAGAGACTGTAGCGGTGCACCAGCGGCCACTGGTTCATGGGCGTGGTATAGCGCCGCCACAGCACCACATCCATGAACTCCCGGCGCTTCTGCGGATCAACAATGCCCTGCTTGATCTTCTCCCAAGTGAGGTTTTTGTAGTCCTCGTTGGGCCACCAGATCAGGCGGCGGCTGAATTCGATGTAGTCGCGCTGCAAGAAGGGGCGCGCCTTGTCCAGGTTTTTGTTGCCCACGATGACCACCGGCGCATCGGCGACGGCCTCGCGGCTGGGATTGCCGCCGAAGTAGGCCGTGTTGGGCCAGTCGCTCAGATACCAGTTGAACGGCCAGGAGGAATCGTCGTCGTAGGCGACCTTGATCTGCCGGTCTCCCACCGTGCGCCGGCTGATCTCCTCGATCTGGCGGATGTCGGCCAGCGGGTCGGGGGAGGCATGGGCATAGAACAGATACTCGGTGACGTAGTTCTGGTTGACGAAGTTGAGCTGGTAGGTGGTGCGCACCGTCCAGATCCCCAGCAGGGCGATCAGCGTCAGACCGACTACCCGCAGCCCCTGACGCCAGCCGCCGCGCCAGAGCAGCCACACCAGGAGGGCCAGGGCGCCGGCGGCCATCAGCAGCGCGGCCAGCCATTGGCCGGTCTCGCTCAGCTGGGCCAGCTCCCGGCCCTGGAAGGGTTGGCTGCGCAGAATGCCCAGCAGGCTGGCCAACAGGAGAATCAGCGCGATGGCGATCCACAGCGCTCCCCAGCCCAGGCTGCGCCACTGAACCCGCTCCACCATCCGCCCCAGGGTCCAGCCGCCGGCGATGCACATGGGCAGGGTGATGGAGGCCACCAGCCAGGGCATCTTTTCGCCGGCGATGGTGTAGGCGACCCAACTGAAGAGGACGAGGAAGGGCAGGAAGGCCAGGAAAAGCTGATTGTTGCGCGGGTGGCGGGTGAGGCCGCCCCAGATCGAGGTGAGGAGGATCACGGCCATGGCCGCGCCGGCCAGCGCCTTGTAGGCCATGCCGGCGCGCGCGTCGACGGCGATGTTCAGCGCCATGATCAGCCAACCAGCCAGCAGCGCCAGCGACAGCACGCTCAGCGCCACGATCACGCGGCGGCGCTGCAAAAAGGCTGCCAGCACCACGGGAAGGGAGAGCAGCAGCGGCAGGAACTCGTAGAGCGGCGTGATCAGCAGATAGTAGAACCAGGGCTGGCTGCCGCGCGCCACCTCCTGCTGCGAAAGCCAGTAGCCCAGCGAGCCGATGACGCCGGTGGCCAGCCCCTGGCCGTTGGTGAAGAGCCCGGTGAAGAGGACCACGAAGATCGCAGCAAAGATGCCGGCCGAGATCAGCCAACGCCGCGCGTCCCACAGCAGGCCAACCACCGCCGCTGCGCCGATCATCGCGGCCAGCACCGACAGGGTCGGGATCATGCCGCTGGTGTAGTTCAACGGGTCGTAGCCCAGCGCCTTGATCAGGAAGGGGGAAATCCAGGGCAGGATCAGGGTGGCCAGCAGGATGATCATCTCCGTGGTCGGGCTGAAGGCAGGCGGATCTGCCGCGTCGGCAGCATGGCGGCGCAGGCTGGTCCACAGGGCCAAGCCGGCCGCCGCGGCCGGCGGCAGCAGGATCAGGACCAGGATCGCGGCCGTCTGCACGGTGGAGAGCGCGCCGGCCGACGCGGCCAGGCCCAGGCCGCGATAGACCACCATGCCGATGCAAGAGATGGCGATGCCTGCGGCCAGCGTCAGCCAGTCTCGCCGCACGATGTGCAGCGGCCGCTCGCGCGCCTCTTCCGGGATGGCCGGATCCACGCGCGCGCCCAGCCAGCGGAAAAGCACCAGCAACACCAAGAAGCCGCCGATGGCCGCGCCGTGGATGAAGGCATCCTCCTTGCTGGCCAGGGCCAGGCTCAGCGCCGCGGCCGCCACGTAGGTCCAACGCTCCCCGCGGGCGCGGCCCAGGTCCAGGTAGCGGAAGATGGCGATCAACATCAGCACAGCCCAAAAGATCTCGTAGATGTCGTGGCGGGTGTGGCGGGAATAGTGCAGCAGGGCGGGGGAGAAGGTGATCAGCAGGGCGGCGAAAAACGCGCCCCGCTTGCCCAGCCAGGGCCGCGTCAGCCACATGGCCCAGACGATGCCCAAGCCAAAGAGCGCCGTAGGCAGCCGCGCGGCCACGTCGCCCACGCCAAAGAGCAGGTAGAAGAGCGCCATGACGTGGTAGATGAAGGGGCCGTGGTAGATGGGGCTGTGCTCGTAGCCTTTGCCGGTGAAGAGGTTGTAGGCGAACCAGGCGTGCTGCGCCTCGTCGTGGCTGGCCGAACGGTTGTCCAGGGCCGCCACCCGGAGCAGCAGCGCCGCCGCCAGCAGCCCGGCCCAGGCGATCTTCTCCCAGTCCCAGGTGGTCAGGCTGGCCAGCGAGCGATCCAGCCAGCCGGCCGGCCGCGCGTCTGCCTCCTGCGAAACAGTGTCAACGATCAGGGTCTCGGCTGTGCTCTGATCAGCCGGGTGCATCGGTTCGTTCATAGCGTGATTCTGTAGAGGATAAAAAGTAACTGTTCAGCCGGCGGGTGCGAACACGTTGATTGAGTAGGCCGCCGTATCGAAATCAACGCGTTCGCACCCTCCGGCGGGCCAAACGTTGGTTGCGACACTTGCACCTGCGCTGCGCTTCGGCGCAAGCGCAGGTGTACGCGGTCGCAGGGTGCGCAGCGCGCTTGACGCCTCACTCTGCTGCCACCCACAACACCGCGCGTTGTTCGCCCTTCAGGGCATCGAAACGGCCAAAGAGCAGCCAGCGCAGCAGCGCGCGGCTGTCCAGCCCGGCTGGCGACCAGGCCTGGGTCAGGCGGAAGCTCTGTCCGCTGTATGCGCCCCCTCTCCCGCTGAGCGAGGGCTGGAGCTGGGTCGATTCGCCCGGCGGCCGGTCGCTCTCCATGCCCAGCCAGACCAGGTCGGCGCCGTCGACGGCCGGCGAGCCGGCCTTGGCGCCGCGGCCAACCCAGCGCAGCAGCGCGGGGGTCTCCTGGCCCGGCTCGGTGAGAAAGGCCACCGGCAGATCGAAGAGGTCCAGCCCGCGCTGGGCGGCCAGCCGTTCCAGCGCGCTGTGCAGCTCCCGGCCGCTGCTGGCGCCCACCTCGCTCGCCAGCGAGCCCCAGCGCAGGCTGTCCTGGTTGTGGCTGGTGAGCACCATGCCGCGCAGGCTGAGCAGCGCCAGCGCCGCCACGGCCACCGCCAGCGCGGCGCGCAGCGTCACCGCACGGCCAAAAAAGAGCGCATAGAGGCCAAAGAGGGCCAGCATGATGGCCAGCATCGCGCCGGCGCTGATCAGAAATGCCGCTTCGGGCGCGCCCTTCCACGACTCGACGAACTGGGCCAGCCAGACCGCGATCGAGGCCAGGATCACCAGCCCGGTGACCAGCAGGGCCACCCCCTCGGCCCGCTGCTCCTCCAGGTGGAGCAAATCCAGCGCGGCCTGGAGGGCCAGCCCGCCCAGCAGCGCCAACGGCAACGTCAGCACGGCGGCATCGGCGGGGGTGCGGCCGGCGCGCAGCAGCAACAGTCCAAAGGCCACGGCCAGCCAGAGGCCCAGCCCCTGCGCCAGCCAGTTGCGCCGGCGCAGCCCCACGACCAACCCGGCCAGCCCGACCAGGAGCGTCAACGGCTCCAGCCACAGCAGGCTGGTGACCAGGCCCAGCAGCGATTCGGCGCCGCGCCAGCCGGCCAGCCAGGCTGCGGGCAGCTCGGCCATGGCCGCCAGCCCACCTGGCTGGAAGAAGAGGCCGGTGGCGCCCAACAGCAGGAGCGCCGCGAAGGCCAGGCCGGCGGTGGCCAAACCCGCGCTGGCCGGCCGGCGTTCCCCGGCCGGCGCCAGGGCCATGGCGGCCAGCGGCGCCGCGGCCAGCAGGATCGAATAGCCGATGGGCGCGGAGAGCAGCAGCAGCGCCAACGCCGCGGCCAGCCAGAGGGCCCAGCCGCGTCCGCTGCCGCGCCGCCAACCGGCCAATCCGACGATCAGCATCATGCCGGCCAGCAGGGCCAGGCTCTCGCCGGTGGCGCTGCGGCTCCAAAAGACCAGGGTGGTGGAGAGGGCGAGGAGCAGCGCGGCCGCCAGCGCGCCCAGGCGGCCCAGCTCGGCGCGCAGGCCATAGGCCAGCAGCACGGTTGCGCTGCCGGCCAATGCCGGCAACAGCCGCGCCCAAGGCTCGTTGGCCTGCGCCAGGGAGAAGATCAGCCAGTGCAGGTTGAGCAGCAGTGGGCTGACGCCGGCCGCGGGCAGCGCGCTGCGGCTTGCCGCCAGGTCCAGGGCGGCCATGGCCTGGGCCGCCTCGGCCGGGCTCATGGGCGCCGCGCCCAGGTTGGCCAGCCGCAGCAGCAGGGCCAGCAGGCCGATGGCCGCATAGCCCAGCCGCTCCAGCGTGAGCCAGGCCAGGGTGCGTTGCAGCAGGGGAAGTTGCGTCGAAGAGGTGGCAGCAGACGCCGTCATAGTCGAATCTCTCGTTGCCTCATTGGCGGTTGCGGTAGATGTGCACGCCGTCCCTATCGTACACCAACTCCATGATCTGCGCCAAGCGCGCCTCGGACTGGGGTGTGATGCCGTAGGTCTGGCGTTCCAGCTCGCCCACCAGCACGTAGTCGATCTGCCAGCGGTTGAGCAGTCCTTGCAGCTCGGCGCCGGTGGCGCTGCCGTAGATGCGCTCGATGACCGGCTTGCGCTGCTCCTGCACCGTGGTGTTGCCGCGCCATTGCAGCTCGTGCCCCTCCCAGCCCAGCAGCGTGGGCAGGCCAGTCTGGGCGGAGATGCGCCCGGCATAGGTGTAGGAGCCGCCGTGCGCCTCCAGGACGGTGGCCACGCCGGGCACGTTCTCGCGCAGCCAGGCCGCCGCGGCCATGTCGGCCGGGTTCTGGCGGGCCAGATAAGCTGCGCCGTCCAGCGTCGGCTCGGTCTGGAAGCGTTCGGCGCGGGTGTAGGTGGCGAAGACCGGGAAGAAGAGCCCGGCCACGGTCAGCAGGGCGATCAACGTCAGGCCGACCCAGCGCAGCGCCCGCCCGGCGCAGCGCGCCAGATAGACCACGCTGAAGGCCGCGACCAACGCCAGCAGCACCCAGGCCTGGTAGTAGAACTTGAAGACTGTGTTCATGCGCGTGCCGAAGGTGTCGCGCAGATAGACGAACTCCACGCTGAAGGTCAGCAGCAGCGCCGTCAGCAGGGTAAGCAGGGCAAAAACCATGACAGGACGCCACCCACGCCACCCCGCGCCCGCCACGCTCTCCACGCTGGGGCCGGTCTCCGACCGTGCCCCTTCGCTGGGGCCGGTCTCCGACCGCAGCCCCGCACTCTCCACGCTGGGGCCGGTCTCCGACCGTGCCCCTTCGCTGGGGCCGGTCTCCGACCGCAGCCCCGCACTCTCCACGCTGGGGCCGGTCTCCGACCGTGCCCCCACGCCCGCCAACAGCGCCAGGACCCAACCAATCATCCCCGCCAGCAGCAGATACGTCCACGGCGAGCTGAGCCGGATTCCCGCCACCGCGCCGGCCAGTTGGCCCAGACTGGCGATGCCGGCCTGCTGCACCATGGGCAACTCTTGCAGCCGCGCCGTCAGCGCCTGTCCCCCGGGGGTGGCCAGGCCCACCAGCAGCGCCGCGCCCAGGAAGAAGATGGGCAGCAGCGCGGCCAGCGCCAGATAGCCCGCGCCGCGGCGCAACAGGCCGGCCTGGCCGCGGCTCAGGGCGATCAACAGCAGGATGGCGGCCGTCAGCAGCGGGCCGAACATGACAAAGAAGTGCGGCAGGCGGGTGGGATTGATGAAGTTGGGCAGGATGCCGCCGGCCTGCGACTGAAAACCGGCGTAGAAAGGCAGGTAGAGCAGGATGCCGGCCGCGCCCAAAGCCCCCGCGCCCAGCAGCGCCTGGCCGGCGACGCGCCAGCTCAGCCCGCCGCGCGGCCAGGCCAATGCCGCGCCCAGCGCCAGCATGACCAGGAAGACGTAGATGGGAAAATCCCACGTGTTCAGGAAGGCCAGCCCGCCCAGGCAAAGCGCATAGAGCGCAAAGCCCACGCCGCGCAGGGGAAACGCTTCCAGCAGCTCGGCGATCAACGGCCAGCGTCCCAGGCTCTCCGCCGGCCGCCTGATTGTCCCATGGACGCCCAACACCAGCGCCAGCGCCAGGCCCACCGCCAGCAACACGAAGGGCAGCCCCAGCACGTGCGGGTGCATGTCGCCCAACAGGAAGCTGAAGAAGGGGAACTCGTCGATCACCTCCATGGCGTTGCCGGCCAGGTCGCGATCGGTGAGCACGCGGCTGGCGCGCCACCACCAGTAGAAGCGCTCCGGCGCCAGCCCGACGATCTGCGGGCAGTTGGCGAGCGGCTCGGTGTAGCCGGGGCCGCCCAGGCAGTTGAGGTCCTTGATGTCCAGCCAGCGCCAGAAGGCCAGCGAGCCCAGCCCGATGCCCTGCATCGATTCCAGAAAGCCGGCCAGGTTGCCCAGCAGCGCGACGAAGAGCGCGCCGAGGAGGCCGCCCACATAGGCCAGGGGGGAGCGCGAGCTGGCAGACTGGGAGATGCGCGGGGCGGCGCCGGCCAACAGCGCGGCGGCCATGTCATAGGCCACGCCAAAGGCGGTCACAGCGGTCAGGCCAAACCAGGCGGCCAGGCCGACGTTGAAGGCCACGGCCGGCGCCAGCCCGCTCAACCGGGTCAGGCCGGCCAGCATGACGTAGCCGAAATAGTAGTAGCTGATGCCATAGCCGGCCAGCCAGGGGTCCAGCGGCGGGAAGCTGGCGCTGCGCAGAATGCCGTTGAGGAAGGTCAGCTCCATCCACTTTTCGCCGCCGGCCGTGGTGATCTCCGGGCTGTAGCTGCGCACCAGCGCCCAGAGCGCCATGGACGCCAGGAAGAGGAGCTCGGCGACCAGAACGAAGCGCCAGCGGGCGCGCAGCCAGGCCAGGAGCGGCGCGCGGCCCGGGGAGCCGTTGGCGTCAGAGCTGTGGTCGGGGGTTTCGGAGGCAGAACGCAGCCCGGAGCGTCCCAGCCAGAGCGACAGGGCCGCGACCAGCGCCAGACTGGCCAGCACGCCGCCCACGCTGTTGCGCAGCAGGCCGAGGCTGCTCCCCAGCCAGAGCAGGTAGGTCGCCAACAGCAGCCCCAGCGGCTTGGCCAGGATGTAGCCGCGGCTGGGCAGCGCGCCGAACAGTCGCCAGGCCAACGGCAGGGCCGCCAGGGCAAAAAGCTGAATAGCAAGCCAGAAACGCAGGACTTCAGTCATAGTCGATCCAGATTATGTCACGTCACGACAGGACGTGCGCGGGGCGTTGTGGATGTCTGTCATGCGAAAGGGGTCAAGCGCGCTGGGCGGGATCAGTCGCCGGTCACCCGGTAGAGCGTCACCTGGTCGTTGCTGTATGCGACCTCCAACAGGCCCGCGGCCGCCATCTGCTCGAACTTGGCCAGGCTCTCGGCCGGGTAGACGATGCGCTCCAGTTGGCCGATGTAGATGTAGTCGATGCCCAGCTCGGCCATGAGCTGCTGGGCCTGGGCCACGTCGGTGGTGTTCCAAAAGGCCTCGGCCTGGCTGCGCCGCGCGCCGGTCTGCCAGCCGTAGCGCTGCTCCCCCTCCTGATGGAAGCCCAGCAGGGTGGGGAAGCCGGTGAAGCTGGCCACGCGCAGCCCGCCCTCGCGGTAGTAGCCGATCAGCGCCTCGGCCACCACGGGTGCGCCCTCGATGTGATCCAGCATCCAGCGCAACGCGTCGTAGTCGTGGCGCAGCTCGATGCGGGTGGTGGGGGCCAGGGCGGGGTCAGGGTGCCAGGTATACGTGCCAACCTGCATGTAGGCCATACCGTCCAGCGTGCCGACCGGCGGCTGGTTGGCGCCGCTGCTGTTCTCGGGGAAGCGATCTTTCAGCCGCATCGGCGTGCCCAGCACGAGAAAAACCAGCGACAGCGCCAGCAGCCAGACGAAAATCACGCCCCAGAGCACCCGCCAGACCGGCCCCCAGCGCCGGCGAATGAAGCGCCAGATGTCAGGCAGGGCCACGGCCGCGGCCAGGGCCAGCATCACCCAGACCTGGATGTAGAACTTGAAGAGGGTGTTCATGCGCCGCCAGTCGCCCCCTTGCAGGTGGTCTTTGAGATAGAAAAGCTCTACGCCAAAGAGCACCAAGAGGCCGGTGAAGACCAGGGCGGCCACGAACTGGGTCTCGCGCTCGGCCGAATGCCGCCAGAGCAGCAGGAAGGCGGCCAGCAGCGGCAACAAGAGCACGGCCGCGACCTGCCGGTCGATCAACAGCAGGAGGACGGCGACCGCGGCCGCCGCGGCCACGGCCAGCAGGCTGTTCAGGCTCAGCCGCTGGGTCCGCTGCGCCAGCCGGGGCAAGCGATTCAGGTCGTCCAGGGCCAGCCGCAGCCAGCGCAGGAAGAGTGGGTCGCGGGGCGCTCCGTCGGTCGAGTAGGCGTCTGCGCCGTGTCGAGACTCCTGGGTTTCGATACGCTGGCTGTCGTTGCCCTCATGCGAATCGTCTGCCCTCAACCCGCTACTCAACCCGCGGGACGCTCCGTGGGTCGAGTAGGCGTCTGCGCCGTATCGAGACCCGTCTGCGCCGTATCGAGACTCCTGGGTTTCGATACGCTGGCTGTCGTTGCCCTCATGCGAATCGTCTGCCCTCAACCCGCTACTCAACCCGCGGGGCGCTCCGTCGGTCGAGTAGGCGTCTGCGCCGTATCGAGACCCGTCTGCGCCGTGTCGAGACCCTCTGCGCCGCAGCTCTACTGCCACGAAGCTCAGGGTAAGGAAGCCCAGGAAACCCCAGACGTTGAGCCATTTGCCCAGCTCGGAGGAGCGCGGCGTGACGCCGACGCCGCTGCTGGCCAGGGCCTGATAGTTGGCGAAGAAGGGCAGGTAGAGCAGCAGCGCACCGGCCAACAGCCCCCCGGCGAAGAGCGCCGCGCGCACCAGGGTCTGCACGGGCGAGGCAGCAAGTCGGCCGGCGCGCCATTCGCGCATCAGCCAGATCAGCACCGCCAGCCCGAAATAGGTGGGCAGGTCCCAGGTGTTGATGACCGCCAGCGCGCCCAGGACCAACGCCAGCGCCAGGTAGAGGCCGTCGCCGGTGGCCGCGGCCACGACATAGCCGGTCCAGGCCCGCCAGCCCTCAGCCAGGGCCGGCGCGGGGCGCCGGGCGCTGGTCAGCATGCTCCAGGCCAGCGCCAGGAAGAGCACCGTGAAGCCGATGCCGATCATGTGCGGGTGCAGATCGGCGAAGAGAAAGCTCCAGTAGGGAAACTCGTTGATGGTCTCAGGGATCACCCGGCTGGGGTCCCAGTAGGCGTAGGAGGGGAGCCGCTCCGGGCCGAGCACCTTGACCAGACCGCCGGCCGCGGTCACGGCTGTCTGAAGGCCGGGCAGATTGCTCTCGAAGGAGCTGCCGGACAGAGCAGCCAGCTTGCGCACCATCTGCGCGCCGCCGTCCACGTTGCCCAGCATGGCGACGAAGAAGGAGGCCAGAAGCGCGACCAGGGCGGGGCGGCGCTGACTGGAGGCTGGGGCGTCCGGGTCGCCGGACGCTTCCGGCGCCTGATCCGGCGCTTCGGCCGCGCGCTCGGGGCGGCCGCGCCGGGCCAGGTTGTAGGCCAGGCTCCAGACGTTGACCACGGCCAGGGCGAAGACGGTGGGGATGGCCAGGTTGAAGGCGACGGAGGAGGCGATGCCGGTCAGCTTGATCAGCAGCGCGACCAGATAGAGGCCGTAGTAATAGTAGTTGATCACGCCGCCGGCGAAGTAGGGGTCCAGCGGCGGGAAATACGGGCTGCGCAGGATGGCGTTGAGAAAGGCGAACTCCATGAACTTTTCGCCGCCGTTCCAGGGCTGCCAGATGTCGGGGTTGGCGATGCGGAAGGCGACGAAGAGCAGGAAGGCGGCCGCGAACAGCGCCTCGCCGCCCAGGATCAGCCGCTTCTGCTGACGCCAGAACTGCGCCATGGCCGCGCGCCGGCGCAGCCAGAGGATCAATGACAACAGCGCCATCAGCCCCAGCGCGGCCGCGATCACCGGCGTGCGGAACTGCACGACGCGCAGGCTGGCGCCGATCCAGACCAGCCAGCCCAGCAACAGCCAGCCCAGGCTGCGGGAGAGCAGATAGCCGCGGTCGTGCATGCTGCGGAAGAGGCTGAAGGTGAGCGGCCAGGCGATCCAGCCGATGAGGCTGATGGCCAGCCACCAGACCAGAACCGCCGGGGGGGTGGAGCTGCTGGCCAGGCGGTTCCAGCGGAAATCCTGCACCACCGGCAACTGGCTGAGCGGCTCCGCCAGCAGCAGGCTCTTGCCCTCGCCCGGCTCAGGCTCCGGCTTTGGCGCCGCGCCGGCGGCCGATTTGCTGCTGTCGGGCCAGATGCGTTGCAGGAAGGTCTCCTCGCCCACGTCCCAGGGCTGTGCGCCCAGCCACGAGTTGCCCAGCAGCGCGTCCCACTCGGCGTCGCTCAGCTCGCGCACCTTGCGGAAGACCAGCACGCGCGGATGATCGTACAGGGTGAAGCTCTCATCCGCGGCGCGATCGTCGATGGCGATGCCCAGGAGCCGCGGAGAGTTGAACTCTTCCAGCGCCAGCTCGTAGCCCAACTGCCCGTCGAAGAGCAGTTGGTAGTAGCGGTTGGTCATGGGGTAGCGCGCAGGCAGGTTGTCCACCGCGCCGTAGATGCGATTGGAGGAGAGCGCCAGCACGTCGGCCTCGCGCAGGGTGCTCTTGAGCCGCTCGAACTTCTCGGCCGTGTCCTCCTCGAACGGCCCCCAGTCGATGAAGCGGTAACGCCCGCGGTAGGACTCCGGCTCCGGCAGATCGTAGGGCAGCGAGTCGTCCCACTGCTCCCAGGCGATGGTCGAGCCGGTGGGGATGTTGGCGTAGATCCAGCGGCTGGCCTTGATCCAGGGGTGGGTGTCGTTGTAGACGCCGTTGACGTAGGCCAGCGACCAGAGGATCGCGCCCAGCAGGGCGATGGCCGCGATGCCGCCGGCCAGCCAGCGCCAGAGCGGTGAACGGCGGGCGGTGGACAGTGAACGGTCGTCGCCCAGGCGCCACATGGCCGCAATCAGGCCGGCGGCAAAGACCATCAGGAAGGGCGTCACCGGGACCATGTAGCGCATGAACTTGGCCAGGAAGAGGCCGGTCAGGGCGAAATAAGGCACCACCCAGCTCAAGATGATCAGCTCGCCCGGCCGGGCGCGGCCGATGACCAGCTTGACCAGCGCCCAGGCAAAGCCGGCGAAGGCCAGCAGGCCCAGCGGCCAGCCGATGCCCCAGCGCAGCAGTTGCTCGACCTGGTAGAGGTAGGGGATGGTGCCGCGGTACTGGCGGGTGAAGGGGAAGTCGGCCGCGCCGCGCACCATCGCGCCCTGCTCGGTCAGCACCGCCCGGCTGAAACTCTCCCAGTCCAAAATGGCGAAGGGGGAGGTGACGGCAAAGGTGATGACGGCGACGGCCAGGGCCAGGAGGGTCATCAGGAGGGCGGGGAGGATGAGCGATGAACGCCGAACGCTGGGCGCTGCGTCGTCGGAGCTGGGCGCGTGGCGGACCTGCCACCAGTGGAGGAGCCCGGCCGCAACGGGCGCGGCCAGAATGGGCAGGGCGCTGAATTTGGAGGCGATGGCCAGCCCCGCGCCGACGCCGGCAAACACCGCCCAGCCCCAATGGACGCCCTGACCGGCCACAGGCCGATCAGAGCTATCGGAGCTCGCGGTGGTTTCCAGGTTCTCCGAGCTCGCCTCAGTGTCCCCCCTGCCCTCCGCCATGCGCAGCGCGCCGTAGAGCGCCATGGCCGTGAAGGTGGTGCTGATGGGATCGACGGCGAAGAAATGGCTGAGCTGGATCTGCAGGACGGTGAAGGCGGAAAAGGCCGCGGCCAGCAGGCCCACCCAGGGCGCGCGTCGGTCGTCGCGCCGCCGATAGGTGCGCTCGGCCAGCAGATAGACGAAGAGCACGGTGAAGGTGTCGGCGATGGCCATCAGCAGCCGGCCGACGACCGCGAAGCCGGGCACGCCGTTGGCGGTGCGCAACGTCTCGACCCACGCGGCTGGCGCGCCCAACTGCTCGGCCAGCGGTGCGATGGCGTGAAAGGCGTTGGCGGTCAACACCAACAGGTAGAGGGGGAAGTGGCCGTAGGTGTAGGAGCGGCGCTCCTGGCTCTGAACGTTCCAGAGGGGGTTGAGGGGGGACTGGCGCTTGTCCAGCAGGCTGACCCCCTCGGGCGGCATCTGGATGCTGGGCGCGTAGAAGGCAACGGTGGAGCGCTCGTCGGGGTGAGGCAGTTGGCCGTCGGCCCAGTCGATGTGCCAAACGCGCAGCACGAAGCCGGTCAGCAGGATCAACAGCAGCAAGCCGCCCACCAGCCAGGCGCGCCGCGGCTGCGGGCTGGGGGGATGCTGCGCGGCCGGCGGCTCAGCATGACCCAGTTCCTGCGCGGCCACAGGCTCGGGGCTGGGGGGATGCTGCGCGGCCGGCGGCTCTGCCGGATTGGGCATGGAAGCGGGGGAATCAGTGACTGTCAGCAAATCGCATCGTAAAATGGCTCGGTCGGCCCCTTGCGGGGTGCTACGCAAAGACCGGCCACAGCGCCAGGTTCATTTCGGCAAGGATTTCGCAGTGTTTTTCACTGCAAACAGGCCACCGCCGGCCCTTTGGGCAGACGGTAGGTGATCAGATAGGATGGCGGCGGCGTGCCCAGAATATACACATCGACGCAGCGGTTCCACGGCGTCAGCCGGCCCTCGTCGAAGCCCAGATCGACCCAACGGCCGTCGATGCCGCCGCCCGTATCGCCAGCCACGGCCGGGCCGTAGCCCGGAATGTAGAGCTGGCTGTTCAGTCGCACGACGTTGGGATCCACGGCCACCACGCCGTAGCCCGCCTTGCGGCCGGTGCGCGTCAGGCCGTAGTAGGGGGAGCTGCGCGGCACCCCGGCCTCGTCGGGCGAGTAGGAGGTGGCGAACATGCGGATGCGGCGCCAATAGGTCACCGGCCCCGCGGCGGTCTCCAGCTCACGCAGCACGATCTTGGCGCCGTACATGTTCACCCGCGTCACCGGGGCCTGGGCCAGCCAACTGTCGTCCAACGTGCGGGTGATGGGCTGGCTGTCCTCGAGGATCACCCGGTAGCGCTGGCGGGTGATGCCGTTGACCCCCTCCTGCTCCAGCCGCTGGTTGTCGATCTCCAGCTCTGGATCGGCCTGCCAGACCGATTCGTAGGGGGTCACCTGCTCCTCGACCTCGAAGCGATGCTGGACGCGGGTGATGCGCACGTCCAGCCCTGGGGAGAGCGCCGTCTCCAACGGGGGCTCGACGCGGTCGAAGCCGGTCAGCAGCAGGCCGTTCTCGGCCAGCAGATCGGCCACGGTGGCGCCGCGGCTGCGGGTGCGCAGGCTGTGGCTGGCGGTGGCGATGGCCACCGGCTTGCTGCGCTCGATCACCACCCGGCGCTGATCCACGCCCAACGGCGCGCCCAGGCCCGGCTGCACGCGGTCGCCTTCGTAAAAGACCATGCCCAGTTCGGCCAGCGCCTCGCCCACTGTGCTGGCGGTGCTCCAGGTGGACCATTCCACATGGCCGATCTGCACGGTCAGGGGTGCGGCATGGCGCACGGCGACGGCCAGCCGCTCGATGCGGGCGCCTCTCCAGGGATATACGCCGGGCAGACCGGGCAGGTTCCGCCCGCCGACGATGACCCGCGGCGGCAGGGCCGCATCGACCGCCGCCGGCTGGCCGTCCAGGCTGATCAGGTCGTGGGCGCTGGCCGTGACGTCGCGCTCGGCCAGGAGCGCCTCCAGCGACGCCGCCTGGCTGTAGAAGGACTTCACCCGACCGTCCACGTCCAGCAGCACCGGCCGGGCCCGCTGAATCTCGATGGCCAAGCCCGGCTGCAAGGGGGTCTCGGCCGCCGGCGCCAGGCGATCCTCCGGACGCAGCTCGATCTGCATCTCGGCCAGCAGCTCATCCACGGTGTGCAGATGCGTGGCTACCGGCGCGGTCAGGCCATCGACCGTCACCGTGACGCGCGTGGCGGTGCGCAGGAAGCCGACGCCGAGCCCGACGATGACCAGGCCGGCCAGCGCCAGGGCGGCCAACGCGGTCAGCCGCCAGGCCCAACGCGCCGTGACCGGTGGACGGCGATCGGCAATCGGTGAACGGTGATCAGTCAACACCTGAGCCTCGGAGTTGTCGCCAGACGCCGCGGCAGCAGCGCCTGGCGCAGTCCTGCCGCTATTTGCGCACCGGCAGCACCAGGTCTTTGGGGAAGGGGGTCAGGCTGTGGAAGGCGCCCTGCTCGTCGCAGTAGACCACATCCTCGATGCGCACGCCGTAGCCGCGCGCCGGGAAGTAGAGCCCCGGCTCAATGGTGAAGACCGAGCCGCGTTCGATGACCGCGGTGTTGGTCTCGTAGCCGTAGAAGCTGGGCGCCTCGTGTACCTCCAGTCCCAGGCCGTGCGCCAGGCTGTGTACGTAGCCCTCCTGCGTGCCAGGGCTGGAGAGAATCGTGGGATAGTTGAGCGATTCGTAGTATTTGCAGGTGATGTTCTGATAGATGGCGGTGCGCTTGCCTACCTCCAGCGTCTCCATCACCAGCTTGAAGACGGCCATGGTGTCCTGATAGGCCCGCTCCAGCTCCTTGGGGGCAAAGCCCAGGCTCCAGGTGCGGGTCATGTCATGAAAATAGCCGCCGCCCACCGGCCGCGGGAAGAAGTCGAAGATGATGGCCTTGCCCAGCTCCAGCAGGTCGTCGGGGTTGCCCTGGTTGTGGGGCACGCCGGCATCCGCGCCCAGGGAGAAGATGTTGCCGCCAGGCTGCTCCAGGCCCTGCTTGACGCACTCCTCGTGGATGAACTGCTTGACATGGCGCACCCGCAGCGGCTGGCCGTCGGGCGCCAGCAGATGGCTCTTCCCGTCGCGGCTGCCGTTGGCCACCGGGCGGCTGCAGAGCATCTCCACCAGCGCGGCCACCACCCGATTCGCCCGCTCGGCCACGTCGCGCATGGCCCGGATCTCGCCCTCATCCTTGGTGATGCGGGCGGTGGAGAAGAGGCTCCGCTCGAATTCGACCACCAACTCCACATCGGTCAGCGTCTGCTCCAGCTTGCTGAGCAGGGCGTGGGCCTCGCCGATCTCGCCGTGGCCGTAGAAGCCGACGCGGCCCCGTACCCCGTGGTCAGCCAGGATGCGGCGCACCTGCTCGGCCTGGGCCGTCAACAGGTCGCATTGCAGCTCCTTGGAGATGCTGCGCACGTCCCATTGCGTGATCAGCGCGGTCTCCATGCCGGTCAACGCGGCGTCGTCCCGCTCCATGGGGTGATGGATCAGCAGGCCGGGCCGGCCGCGCCGCAGCAGGATCGTCACACTCTCCAGCTTGTGGCCGTCGGTCAGGTAATACACGGTGGGGCTGCTCAAGGTGCTGCCGCGCACCAAAGCGGCCTCCAGGTTGCGTTCCGCCAGCAGGCGGTCGATGTCGCGTTTCATGATGCCTCGTGGGTTGTAACTCGGAATGTGTGTGGGAGATGGTTGTTGGGTTTGGCGGTGGGTTGTGCGTGATGCGTAATGCGTAACCCGGAATGTGTGTGGGATGCGTAACTCGTAACTCGTAACTCGTAACCCGGAATGTGTGTGGGAGATGGTTGTTGGATTTGGCGGTGGGGTGTGCGTGATGCGTAATGCGTGATGCGTAACCCGGAATGTGTGTGGGATGCGTAACTCGTAACTCGTAACCCGTAACCCGGAATGTGTGTGGAATGCGTAACTCGTAACTCGTAACCCGTAACCCGGAATGTGTGTGGGAGATGGTTGGTGGGTTTGGCGGGGGGGGTGTGCGTGATGCGTAATGCGTAATGCGTAACCCGGAATGTGTGTGGGATGCGTAACTCGTAACCCGTAACCCGGAATGTGTGTGGGAGATGGTTGTTGGGTTTGGCGCCGCGGGCCAACAATCCTGCAACCAAGAGCCAACTCCCGTCAACTCCGAGTTACGCATTACGCATTACGGGTTACGGGTTATGGTCAATCAACCTGTCCATACGCGCGGTTTCGCGCGCGACGATCACGTCCAACAGCGGATCGATGGGCCGGGCGCGGGTGATGGCTTCGTGGCCGCGCAGCAGAAAATCGACCACGTGACCCCAGCCCAGCAGGCCGGCCGCGGGGCGGAAGAGCCGCAGCTCGGTGTGCACCAACGGCACGCGGCAGGCCAGGTCCAGGGCGTGGCCGTTGCTGACCAGCAGCTCCACCTGACGCCGGCGGTCTGTCCAACGGCCCACCTGGCCATAGGCGGCTTCCCAGGCTGGCCGGGTGATGCCGGCTTCGACGCCGGCCGCGCGCAACGCCAGAACCACATCGTCGTCCAGCGAGTCGGTCAGCTCGTACAGCTCGATCGACTGGGCCAGCACCGTCACCGGATCCCGACCGATCAGGCCGGTCAGCCAATCATGCAGACGGCGAAAGGACTCGTTGCGCAGATCAAAATCGGCCGGGGCATAGAGCGCGGTGAAGAAGAACTCCGACAGCGCGGCAAAGCGCGGCTGCGCCTGGAAGTCAGCGTAGTCCTGGCGCAGCAGATCGGTCTGAAAGGCCTGCAGTTCCAGCTTCAGCGGCAAGGCGTCGTGGCTGGTCTGGGGCTGCGGCGCCCGCGGCGGTCGCAACAGGCCCAGCCGCAGCACATCGCGCAGCGGCGGTCCATCTGCTGATCCTCGCTTAGCCACATTCGCACACATGCTCGTCACAACACCGTCGGGTCAGCCGCCAGCCAGCCGAACGCCAAGCCACGCAGTATCTTGTTCACAATCTCGCAATTGTAACCGGAAGCCAGACCTGCGGCAAATCGCCAGGTTAAGCCAACTGATGATGCCGCGTTCAGATTGCGAATCACCCATGTTGCGTTGATACGCCGATCCAGCTATAATTCCGCAATCAAGGCATTCACATTGCACCGCCCGCACCTGGGAGACCATCGCATGAAACAATACGAAGCGGTGATTCAAACACTTGAACAACTGGGAGGCCAGGCAACCCTTGCCGAACTCTACCACGAGGTTATGAAGATCGAGGAGTGCACGTGGAAAACAAAGACGCCGTTCGCATCGATCCGCAGAATCGTTCAAGTGCGTCCTGAGATATTCAAGGTGCAACCAGGGCTATGGGCGCTACGATTTACAGGACTTCCATGCACGCATGTTCATCGTGGCAGACGACAGGCGTCGGGCAGAGTTCGATGAGAAGCGCCAACGCAGCGCTCTCGATGCCATCAAGGATCGCGTGAGCTTCCTGGGATATGGTACCCTCGTGAAATACTACGAGTTCGAGATGCTAAAATCGGAGCGCGGGCTCACACTCTGACAATCGGCGCGATCAACTGAGACATCCATAACATCAAGCCGTCGGCTACAGTTAGCCGGCGCGTCGGCCTGCCGCAATGGCCACAAAATTGCGCAGGATCTGCATGCCCACCGCCTGGCTCTTCTCCGGGTGGAACTGCACCCCCCACAGGTTCCCACGTCGCACGACCGAGGGGTAGTCGATGCCGTAGTCGGTCCAGGCTGCCACATGGGCGGCATCGGCCGGCGCGCAGTAGTAGCTGTGGACGAAATAGGCGAAGCTGCCGCTGGGCACGCCAGCCAGCAGCGGGTCGCTCCCGTCATGCCGCAGCTGGTTCCAGCCGATCTGCGGCGTCTTGAGCCGCTGGCCGCGCGCGTCCATCATCCCGGTGGGGAAGTGCAGCACCCGGCCGGGCAGCAACCCCAGACCGGCATGCCGCCCCATCTCCTCGCTCTCCTCGAAGAGCAACTGCATGCCCACGCAGATGCCCAGCAGCGGCTTGCCCGACCGGGCCGCGGCCAGCAGCGGCGCCTCGAAGCCGCCGCGACGCAGGCCGCGCGCACAGGCGCCAAACGCGCCGACGCCGGGCACGACCAATCCCTGCGCCGCGGCCAGCGCGGCCGGATCGGCCGTCAGCCGCACGTCGCCGCCCACCTGCTGCAAGGCCTTTTCCACGCTGCGCAGGTTGCCGATGCCGTAGTCGACGATGACGATCATGGTTTTGCCAGCATTTCCTGAATGCGCCGCAGGTCCACCTGCCAGTTGCGCACCATGGCCGGCGGAAAACGCCGCTGGGCGATGGCCCCGGTCAGGCGCCGCAGGTGCTCCTCGGCCCAGGCTGCCTCTTCGGCGTTGATCTGGCCGCTCTGCACGGCCGCCTCGAAGGCTGCCTCGTTGCCCACGGTCACACGGCCCTGGGGGGAGATCCAGATGTTCAGCAGCAGATCGCGCGCGCTCCAATGGTGCTCGTGGACGTACAACGGCATGCACACGTCCACCTGGGTGCCCAGCGGCTGGCCCTGGCTGTCGAAATAGCGCTCCACCACCTGGTCGTCGCGCCAAAGCCAGAAACGGTACCAGATGTGGCCCGGCTCAGCCTGCACCCGGCCGCCGGCGGTGAAGGCCCCATCGGGTTGGCCCCAGATGGCGCGCTCGATCAACACGTCGTCGATCAGGCCGGCCAGATAATGGGCGACGCCGGGCAAGGCCTGCCACTCGCCGTTGACGATGGTCGCCGTCACAGAACCCCCTTGGTCGAGGGCACGCCGACGCGGCGCGGGTCGATCTGCGTGGCCGCGTCCAGCGCCCGCCCCAGCGCCTTCCACAGCGCCTCGCAGGCGTGATGGTCGTTGGCCGCGTAGAGCACGCGGGCATGGAGGTTCAGCCGGCCATGCCCTGCCACCTGCTCGAAGATGTGGCCGATCAGGTCGGTGCCCAGGGCGCCCAGCCGCGGGGTGCGCCAGGCAGCGTCGAAGACGCAGTAGGGCCGGCCTCCCAGGTCCACGGCCACGAAGCCCAGCGCCTCGTCCATGGGCACATAGCTGTGGGCGGTGCGCACGATGCCGGCCCGGTCGCCCAACGCTTGATCCAGCGCCTTGCCCAGGCAGATGGCCACATCCTCGGCCGTGTGGTGTTCGTCCACATGCAGATCGCCGCGCGCGGCCACGCGCAGGTCGAACAGGCCGTGGCTGGCCCACAGCGTCAACATGTGATCGTAGAAGCCGATGCCCGTCTGCACATCGGCCTGTCCGCTGCCGTCGATGGTCAGCGTCAGCTCGACGGAGGTTTCGTTGGTGGTTCGGGAGATGGTTGCTTGGCGCATGGGTGGTGATCGGAATGGCGCGAGTTGGGTTTGAGCGGCGGGGGTTGGGTGGGTGATGTGTAACTCGTAACTCGTAACTCGTAACTCGTAACCGGAAGGGTGGGGGTTGGGGTCTTAGATGGTCCAGGCGGGAATGGATTGGGCAGATGCTGTGAGCGGCAGTGATTGCTCTACCAGACAGACAACGCCGCCTGAACCGACGGGTAGCCCTAGTACAAGTTGGCGTACATATCTCTTCAGTTTACCTGCTCCCGGCGGATCCGTGATCCGCCGGGTTTGCGCCCACAACGCCGCCGGTTCACGGAACCGGCTTGAGCAGTGAGTGAAGATCGATCTAGGCCGACGTGACCTGGTACAAGTTGGCGTAGATAACTCTTCAGTTTGCCTGCTCCCGGCGGATCCGTGATCCGCCGGGTTTGCGCCCACAACGCCGCCGGTTCACGGAACCGGCTTGAGCAGTGAGTGAAGATCGATCTAGGCCGACGTGACCTGGTACAAGTTGGCGTAGATAACTCTTCAGTTTGCCTGCTCCCGGCGGATCCGTGATCCGCCGGGTTTGCGCCCACAACGCCGCCGGTTCACGGAACCGGCTTGAGCAGTGAGTGAAGACCGATTTAGGCCGACGTGACCTGGTACAAGTTGGCGTA
>Ga0209200_1001342_pt1 | contig 24969 bp, 19 predicted proteins | sample AD_UKC033_MetaG_FD_184406 | JGI IMG/M metagenome (GOLD analysis project Ga0209200, IMG submission 184406) | Active sludge microbial communities of municipal wastewater-treating anaerobic digesters from USA - AD_UKC033_MetaG (SPAdes) (version 2) | ecosystem: Engineered > Bioreactor > Anaerobic >... | reverse complement strand
GTTGCTGCTGGTCTACGACGGCCCTGACTACCTGCGTCGCGCCAGCCTGGCCACGCTGGTGGACAATCTGATCGCCCAGCGGCGCATCCGGCCCATCGCCCTGGCCATGCTGGCCAACGGCCGCGGCAGTCGCATGGCGGAATATGCCGGCAGCGACGCCACGCTGGGCTTCGTGCATGAGCTGGTGCTGCCCGCCGCGCGCCAACAGCTCGATTTGATCGACATAACGCAAGAGCCGGGCGCTTTTGGCGTCATGGGCGCGTCCATGGGTGGATTGATGGCGCTGGCCACGGGGCTGCGTCTGCCGCAGATTTTCGGCCGCGTGCTCAGCCAGTCGGGCGCGTTTCATCTGGGTCCCTACCGGACGACGGCGCTGGAACTGGTGGAGCAGGGCCCCGTGCAGCCGCTGCGCATCTGGCTGGATGTGGGGCGCTATGAATGGCTGCTGGCGAGCAATCGCAGCACCTATGCGCGCTTGCAGGCGCGTGGCTATGACGTGAGCTGCCGCGAGTTCAACGGGGGGCACAACTACGTGGCCTGGCGCGACGATCTGTGGCGCGGGCTGGAGGCGCTCTTTCCCCCTGTCAACTGATCAGCTCGATCTCGTAGTCCACCAGATCGGCGTCCAGCCGCCAGCGCTCGACGCTTTCGACGACCTTCATCAACAGGCCGTGGGCGTAGTCGCGGTCAGAGGAGACGCAGGCGACGCCGAGCACTGCGCTGCGCCAGGAGTCCTGGTGATCCACCTCGGCGACGGAGACGTTGTACTCGCTGCGCAGGCGGGCGATGATCGGCTTGATCACGCTGCGCTTGCCTTTGAGCGAGTCGTTCATGGGGATGCGGAGTTCGATGGTTGCGATGCCGATGATCATGCGGGGTAGATTGGGGAAGGGTAAATTGGTAGATTGGTGGCCGTAGGTCCGGCTATCAGCCGGACACCTCATGTGCTTGCGAATGCGTTCGTCACGTTGGTAACGTGACCTACTCGCCGCCCACATATACAACCGCGGCATAGCCAACGACGCGCTGCTTGTCTCCGCTGGTGTCGCCAGAGTTGCAGTAGTCCAGCAGGCGCGGCGTCCAGCCGAGCATCTCAGCCAGGCGCATCAGGACGAGGATCGGCTGCAGGCCGCAGGCCTCGCCCAGGGCCGCGCGCGCGGCGTCGCCGGCCACAACAGCCTCCAGAAGGACGCGATCCAGCGCCTGCGCGGTCTCGTAGGGGTGGAAATGGCTCAGGTCGGAGCTGACCACCACCAGGTCGCCGGGACCCAGCCGCTCTGCCAAATCGGCCGCCACCTGCGCCACGTCCGGCTGGCCGCACAGCATGGCTGCCAGGTCGAAGCCTTCGGACAGCGCGATCTGTAGGAAGGGCAGCGCCACCTCCAGGCTGTGCTCCGGCTCGTGCGCTGACGCGTCAAGCTGGTAGGTGCGGCCGCGGGCCAGCAGGGCGTCGATGGCCGCGCGGTTCTGCGCCACCAGACCCAGCGGCGTCTCGAAGGCGCCGGCCGGTGACAGGGCCACGCTCTCCACGTAGACATAATGCGCCGGGCCGAGCAGGTAGACCGTGCACTGCTGGCTGCGGCCGCTGGCTTGCAGTTGCCGGAAGGCGCTGGCCGCGATTGGCCCGGAGTAGCGATAGCCCGCGTGGGGCGCGATCAACGCGCGCAGCGGCCCCAGCCCCGCGTCCCGCGCCTGGCCCAGCAGGCTCTCCACGGCCGCGGCCAGCCTCTCCGGTCGATCCGAGTAGAAGGTCCCGGCCACAGCGGGAGGACGGATAGCGGTGGTGTTCATGGGGGAACCTCGGAAAATGGTTAATGGTGAATGGGTAACGGTTAATGCCTAATGTCAGAGGCGTACGCGCCGTTAACCGTTAACAATTAACCCGTTCACCATTAACCATTGCTCACTGCCAAACGCCCGGCGTCCGCAGCCCGCAGGCATGACACACGCCCGGCTGGCGCCAGTGCTGGCGGACGGTGTACCAGTTGCGGCTGACCAACAGCGTGTGGCAGGTCGGGCAATACGTGGACTCGCGGTCGCCGTCGTGCACATTGCCCAGGTAGACGTAGCGCAGCCCGGCCTCTTTGCCGATCTCCCAGGCGCGCAGCAAGGTGCGGTGGGGGGTGGGGGGCCGGTCCAGCAGTTGGTAGTCGGGGTGAAAGGCGGAGAGGTGCCACGGCAGGTCGGGCGACACGCCGGCCAGCCAGTTGGCCATCGCGCGCAGCTCGGCTTCGTCGTCGTTCAGGCCGGGGATCAGCAGAGTGGTGATCTCGATCCAGATCTGGGTCTGCTGAACGATGTGCTCGATGTTGCGTAGCACCGGCTTGAGGCGGGCGCCACAGACCTGGCGATAAAACGCGTCGCTCCAGGCTTTCAGGTCGACGTTGATGGCGTCCAGGTACGGTTCGATGGTTTCCAGCGCGGCCCGCGACTCGAAGCCGCTGCTGACGAAGATGTTGCGGATGCCGTGCTGGTGGGCCAGTTTGGCCGTGTCGTAGGCGTACTCGAAGAAGACCGTCGGCTCGTTGTAGGTGTAGGCCAGCATGGGGATGCCGTGCTGGCGGCAATGGGTCACGATGTCGGCCGGCATGGCCGGAGCACTCTCGACCTTCGAGGTTTTCGGCAACCTCGAAGGTCTGTCCGCGACCACCGCCGCGGCCCCGCTCTGACTGATCCCCCAGTTTTGGCAGAACTGGCAGGTGAAGTTGCAGCCCACCGTGCCCAGCGAGAGCACCGGCTGCGTGGGCAGGAAATGGAAGAGCGGCTTCTTCTCGATGGGGTCCACGTGCAGCGCGGCCGCCTCGCCGTAGACGACCAGATAGAGCGCGCCGTCGTAGTTGCGCCGGATGCCGCATTTACCCATGCCCTCCGGCTCGATGGCGCAGAAGTGCTCGCAGGCCGTGCACTGCACATAGCCCTTCTTGAGCGGTTTGTAGAGCGTCGCCTGGTGTAACATGGTTTTCATCCAGCGCCATTGTACGACGAAACAGCCATAAGTTCAAGCCGGGCGGGGAAGTCAGTGTCAGGCGCCAAGGCGCGGAGTTGAGGCTTCAGCCGGGTCTATGTGATGAGAATCCACATCTTGAAAGATGTGGTGATGTGATTGAGACGTCTCAAGGCCTCTCCACCCTAAAGGGTTGACGCTGGTCAGGGTTGCTGCCGTCATTGCTGTTTTGGCCGAGTTGTGCTATCCTGTGGGCAGCTTGCAGCATGGTTCTGGCCAGATCGTTGCTGTGCCTGGACCATGGATGCCAACTCAACCCAGCGCGGAGGAAGACCATGACGCACACCGATCAACCCCATCAACCCCTGGCTATTCAGGTGACGCCTATTGACCTGGTCGAACCAGACGCGTCCGGCCGCGTCACCCGCGGCACGCGCGACCAGATTCGCAAGCTGACCGACGAGCAGGTGCGGGAAGCCTTTGGCGCGGTCGAGTTCATGGCCCAGCACGCGGGCGAGATGCTGGGACGGCTGCGGGAGCGGCCGGAGCAGCGCGAGCTGTCGGGCGTGGAGATGGAGTTTGGCCTGGGCTTCAACAGCGAGATGAAGATCTACATCGTCGGCGCCAAGGCCGAGGCCAGCCTGAAGGTCAAGCTGGCGTGGAAGGCGGATGGCGCAGCCCCTACGTTCACCCAACCAACTGACAAGGAGTAGTGGGGTCATGGCGACTGCATCCCCCATCAAGATACTCTTCTTCGCCGCAAACCCGGTCGATGGGCAGCCGCTAGAGATTGGCACAGAGTTCCAGGGACTGAAGGACCGGCTGTGCAGCACGCGCTTTATGGTCGAGTCAGTGTTTGCCGTCAAGGTCGAAGATATCTTGCAGCGCCTGCTTGAACACACCCCTGACATCGTCCATTTTTCGGTCCACGGGGGCGGCGGCGATCTCTACCTGAGCGCTGACAGGGGCAGGGAATCCCAGCCCCTATCCGCTGAAGATCTAGCCGAGAAGATGCGCATATACCAGGCCGAAGCCGAACGACCGATCAGGCTTTTGGTACTGGCCGGCTGCTACACGGCCGATACAGCCCGACTGCTGTCGAAGCACGTAGACTGCACGATCGGCGCGACTTATGACATCGGAGATGACGCTGTGGCCTGGGCGTTTACACCGGAGTTCTACGGCACGTTAGCCGCCGGCCGCCATATACAAAACGCCTTCTTCGCCGCCAAGAGCCGGATGAGAAGCGACCCTGAATATGAATACGCCGCGGACATGATGCAGCTCTTTTCACGGGATGGCGTGGACCCGGCTAAGGTGATACTGACGGAGATTGCCAGTACACAGCAGATATCGGCTCAGCGACACCTTGCGTATCTGCGTAGCCTCTTTGGCGAGGACTGCGATTGGGCAAGGGTTTCCATGAGCCTGTTCGATCCACAGGAGATACGGTTAGCGCGTAAAGTTTCCTTGTTGGACATCTTCACACCTTTGCCGGTGGACTTCACGATTGCTATGGAGATGGCCGGCGATGGGCAAGACCGCAAATGGTGGTGCGGCGCTGCCCACAGCGACTCTCCGTCGCAGATCGAACGGGAATGGTTCGACATCGCCTGGAGTGAACAGACGACCAGAGCGATGCCGGGTGAAAAGCCGGAGGATCACAGGGTGCGTCCTCGGTCTTGGACCGATCTGGACGTGACAGAAGAGGGCTTGACGCCCCTCGTCGATATGGCGTATCAGTGGGCGGCCGGCCGGCGACGTGACTCGTCACGCAACAAACAGACCCTGATCTGGCAAGCAGATGCCAGCCATGCCGCCCTGGTCCAGCCGCGCCTCGTCCTGATTGGCGACCCAGGCAGCGGCAAGAGCACCTTTCTGCGACACCTGGCCCTGTGCTGGGCCGGCCACCGGCTGCGTGCAGCCGGGCATGGCGATGTCCCTGCTGCAGCCACGTTGGACGCGCTGCCCGGTTGGACGCACGCCTACACGCCGATCTACATCGAGATGCGCGCGCTGGTCGGCAGCTTTGCTCCGCTGGCCGGAAGCGCAGGCAAGGAACCTGGTCTCAAGGAACTGCGCGCACACCTTCGCAGCCATTTGCCGGTCAAGCAGGATGACGACCTGATCAACGATCTGTTCAGTCTGTTGAAACAAGGAAAGGCCGCCTTGCTTCTGGATGGGTTGGATGAGATCAGCGAGGCCAGCGTTCCAGAACGTCAGGCCCAGATACATGGTTTTATCAGCACCTTGGTCGATGAGTTCCCGCACGCGCCGATACTTGTCACCGCCCGCCCGTATGCCTACGAGCAGCAAGAATGGCGGGTCCATGGGTTTGGCCATACCAGGCTGGCGCCGCTGGGAGGAGATCGTCAGGAGGCGTTTGCGCAGCGTCTTATCGGGAGACTGCTGCAACAAGACCGGACGCGCGATGCAGGCCGCGAAGGCCGGGCGTTCATTGCAGCGTTGCACACCATACGCAATGATCTGCGCAGCAATCCGCTGTTGCTGACGCTGCTGGTTGCGCTTTGGATCCGCAAGGAGCCGGGCGAGCGCGACCTGCCTAGCACACGCGGCGAGCTCTACCGTCGCGCGGTGACGCTGCTGGTGAAGGACTGGGTGGCAACCAAGTACAGAGATGAGAAGCATCCAGAAAGGGAATATGAGCTTCCTGTGGGCGAAGAGGACTGGAGAATCGTCCTTGAACAGGTTGCATTTGATGCCCAGGAGAGGCGCAAATCACGCGACGATGCAGCGATGGTGTTGGTTACCGATATCTTACGCGCGCTGCACAGGCTGGGTAAGGGCAGAGTAGCTAATGACCTTCTGGACCATCTCTCGTACCAAGCCAACATCCTGGAGCGGGTGCCCGTGTTGGAAGAGACCTACGAGGGACAGTACAAGTTTCTGCACGGCACCTTTCAGGAGTACCTGGCAGCCTGCGAATTGCTCTATCGCTCGGAAGACCAACGTCCACCAGGGTTGCCCTTGCTGTCGAACCGCCGTTTCCCTGGCGGTTTGGCGCAACGAATGATCGATGCGCCCGTCCTGTGGGCCAATGTCTTGCGCTTCGCCGTCGATGAGCTCCTGACTCGCCCACGTATTGCAGACGCCTGCACATTGTTGAACCACTGCTGCGAGCCTTATCGCAACGGCAAGGAGGGGAAACAGACCGCGTTGCTGGCATTACAGGTGGCGTTGGACGCAAAACTCCTCGACAAAGCCAAACAGGTGGCAGCGACGGGCTATGACATCCTTCGTGAAGATGCCCGCCGCATCCTTTTGGACTACAAGGAGTTCACCCCCGAACAGCGCGACATCGCCGGCCGGTTGCTGGGCAGCGGCCCCTTCCCCGGCCATGACACGCGCAAAGGTGTGGGCGTCAAGGATGGCCTGCCCGACATCGATTGGGTGCCGATCTCCAAGATTGATCCCCAGACCGGTCGCGCTGAGTGGACTTACCAGGACAGGACGCCCAAACCGCTGGACACCTACTGGATCGCCCGCTATCCCATCACCTATGCCCAGTTCGAGGTCTTTCTGCGCGCCGAGGACGGATACCAGGAGGATCGTTGGTGGCGAGGGTTGGCCGCATCCAGGGAGCACCGGTTGAGCGCTGACAACCAGAACTTCGAGCACTGGAACCACCCGCGCGAGCGCGTCAGTTGGTACGACGCCATGGCCTTTTGCCGCTGGTTGACGGCCAAGGCGCACGGCCATCCCGGCCTGTTGCCGAAAGATGCCCGCTGCACCGGCAACTGGCAGATCACCCTGCCCACGGAGCAGCAGTGGGAGAAGGCCGCGCGCGGGCACGATGGCCGCCGGTATCCCTGGGGCGGCGACGAGTACAAGTCAGGCTACGCCAACATCGACGAGACAGGCGCCAAGGTCGGCCCGCATAATTTGCAGAAGACCACGGCTGTGGGCATGTATCCCCAGGGCGTCTCGCCCTACGGCGTCGCAGACTTGAGCGGCAACGTGTGGGAGTGGTGTCTGAACGAGTACCGCAGCGGCAAGATCGATCCCCGCGGTGACGCTACGCGCGTCTTGCGGGGCGGCTCGTGGACCTTCGGCTTTCCTGTCATCGCGGCCGCTCCCTTCCGCAACCTCTACCTTCCCCCTGGCAGCCGTTTCAACTACGACGGTTTTCGGGTGGTGGTTGTGGGGTGCGTCCCTGTTGCTTAGCTCTGGCCTCTGTTGCTCTGACCTCTGAACTCTGACTCTGCGGGCCGCAGGCCCGTCCGGGCGGGGGGTGTGGGGGGGCGCTGCCCCCCCACCGCGCGCGCAAACGCGCCTCGCGTGTCAGCCATCGGTTTTCCGTCCCAGCAATTCCAAATTTGAGCTTAACGCACACGGAGTCGAGGCTTTAGCCGGGTCAGCGCGTCCAATCCACAGTGGCCAAACCCGGCTAAAGCCTCGACTCCACGCCAGATTTGGAATTGCTGTTTCCGTCCCATCTGGCTTGCGCTCTGACGGAACTGTGCTATACTGCCGCTGCCCGTCATTGACGGGTCAGGCAGCCCGGAAACGTCTTGCGGGGCGGCTCGTGGACCTTCGGCAATCCTAACAACGCGGCCGCCCCCTTCCGCAACAACAATCACCCTGACAACCGTAACAACAACAACGGTTTTCGGGTGGTGGTTGTGGGGTGCGTCCATGCTCTTCCGTCCCTTCTCTGGTGCGGGCCACCGGGTCCGCACGGCCGGCTGGCCGCCCGCGTCAGCCCGGCTCCGGCAATGTTGGCCGCCGTCCGCGCGACGCCGGCCAACCGAGGCGAAGGAGAAGAACAGCGCCGGGCTTGTCTGGTCTGCACGCACCATAGGCGGTCCAGGGGCGCCGCCTGCGTCAGGCGCATATCGAAGCTCGGGGCGCGTAAGCGCCCCGCCCCTATTTCTTGATCCCCAGCGTCTGTTTCAGCCAACCGCCCAGCCGTTGGCCAATCTGCGTCACCATCTTGCTGACGTGGGCGTACTGGCCCGCACTGAGCCAACCCCATTCATGCACCAGACGCAGATAGGAGCGCAGCTTGTTCAGATGCGCGTCGGCCGTGCGCAGGTGCGTCTCGCGCGTGCGCCCTGAATGAGCGTTGGCCAGGTAGAGCGTCTCGTAGAAATCCAGCGCTGTGTCTTGTAGCCTTTTCGTAACCACAAAACGCTGCGCCTTGGGAAAGCGCTCGCTGTGCGGCAAGAGCCAGCGCAGCAGGTCGTAGGTCAGCGTGAAGATCTGCATCTCCTCTGGTTTTTCTGTCATGTTCACCTCCATCGTCCAGTGGGATAATCTCTGGCTGGCCTATCGCAAGGCCGCCAGGGGCAAGCGCAGCACGGCCAGCGTGGCGCGCTTTGAATTTCAAGTGGCGGACCGGCTGGTCGAGCTGCAGGATGAGCTGCGGACCAGGAGCTACCACCCCGGCCCATACACCCACTTTACCATTCACGAGCCCAAACGGCGAAAGATCAGCGCGGCCCCCTTCCGCGACCGGGTGGTGCATCACGCCCTGTGCAATGTGATCGAGCCGATCTTCGAGCAGCGCTTTATCGCCGACAGCTACGCCAACCGGGTGGGGAAGGGCACGCACAGGGCCATCGACCGCGTGCAGCACTTCGCCCACCGCTATCGCTACGTGCTGCGCATGGACGTGGTGCAGCACTTTCCCTCGCTGGATCACGCCATCCTGCGCCAGGCCATCGCCGACGTGATCCACGACCCAGACGTGCTGTGGTTAGTGGACCTGATCTTGGCCAGTGGCGCGGGTGTGCTGGCCAGCGAGTACACCATGGTCTACTTCCCCGGCGACGATCTGTGGGCGATCAACCGGCCGCGTGGCCTGCCCATCGGAAATCTCACCTCCCAGTTCTGGTCCAACGTCTATATGTCCGGGCTGGACTACTTCGTCAAGAAGACTCTCGGGTGCCGTGCCTATCTGCGCTACGTGGACGACTTCGCCCTGTTCTCCGACAGCAAGAAGCAGTTGTGGGCGTGGAAGCGCGCGGTGATCGACTACCTGGCCACGCAACGGCTAACCGTACATGAGACGGCCGCGCAGGTGCAGCCAGTGGCGACGGGGATCCCCTGGCTGGGCTTTGTGGTCTATCCCACCCACCGCTTGCTGAAGCGACGCAACGCGGTCAACTTCACGCGGCGTTTCGAGCGCAACGTCGATCTCTTTGCCAGTGGCAACATCACCTTTGCCGAGCTGGATGCCAGCGTGCAGGGCTGGATCAACCACGTGTGCTACGCCGACACCTGGGGGCTGCGCAGGACCATTCTGGGACGCAAGCGGTTCAGCCCACCCCCACGCCCCACGAAACCAAGCCCGAACCAACACGTATAGGGAGATGAACGCACCAAACCAACCAAACCAAAGGACCATACCATGACTTTTCTCGGCAACATTCTCTGGCTGATCTTCGGCGGCTTCATCGCCGGCGTGGGCTACATCATCGGCGGGCTGCTGCTGTGTCTGACCATCGTCGGCATTCCCTTTGGCGTGCAGAACATCAAGCTGGGCATGGCCACCTTCGCCCCCTTCGGCAAGGAAATCGTCGAATACGACCGGGCCAACAGCCCCCTGCGTGTCATCCTGAACATCATCTGGCTGGTGCTCTTCGGCTGGGGCATCGCCCTGGCCCACCTGAGCGCGGCCGCGCTGCTGGCCATCACCATCATCGGCATCCCCTTCGCCATCCAGCACATCAAGCTGATCCCGTTGGCGCTGTTCCCGTTCGGACGGGATCTGCGGCGGCAGGAAAGTAACTCGTAACACGTAACACGTAATGCGTAACTCGTAATGCGTAACCCCGAAGTACTAGTACACGTCGGCCTAAATCGGTCTTCACTCACTGCTCAAGCCGGTTCCGTGAACCGGCGGCGTTGTTGGGCGCAAACCCGGCGGATCACGGATCCGCCGGGAGCAGGGTACCTGTATAGTTACACCCGGAATTGACATCCTTGGCTGTAGAGATGTGTGGCTCTGGATTACGAGTTACGCATTACGCATCACGCATTACGTGCAATCCAGACACAACTCCCACCCTTCCGGTTACGCATTACGCACTACCCGCAACCCAAACACAACTCCCACCATTCCGGTTACGCATTACGCATCACGCATTACGTGCAATCCAGACACAACTCCCACCCTTCCGGTTACGCATTACGCATTACGTGCAATCCAGACACAACTCCCACCATTCCGGTTACGAGTTACGGGTTACGAGTTACTCTGCAAATCCACCACAAACCGGCTTCCCTGACCCGGCGTACTTGCCACGCTGACGCTGCCGCCGTGGGCCTGGACGATGCCCTGCACGATGGCCAGGCCCAGGCCGCTGCCGGCGGCCTCGCCGTTGGCGCCGCGGTAGAAGCGCTGGAAGATGTGCGGCTGGTCCGCGGGGAGGATGCCGATGCCCGTGTCTTCCACCACGAATTGCACCCTGTCTCCTGGCCCCTGCGCGGTCAGGGTTATCTGACCGCCGGCGGGGGTGAACTTTAGCGCGTTGTCCAGCAGGTTGGCCAGCGCCATCTCCAGCCGCGGGCGGTCGCAGCGCACGGTCAGCGCCTCGGCCGGCGGCTGCACCGTCAGGGCCACCCCCTTTTCCTGGGCGGCCAGTCGGAAGGGGGCCGCGGCCGCCTCCAACAGCTCGCCCACGTCATGGCTGCGCAGGTCCAGGTCGATCAATCCACCCTCCAGCCGCGACAGGTTGAGCAGGTTGCCAGTGATCCACTCCAGACGCTGGATCTGGCCCGCGCTTTCCAGGAGGAATTCACTGCGCGCGGCCGCGTCCCCGGCCGCCGGGCCTTGCAGCAGCTCGTTGAAGCTGCGCAGCGCGGTGATGGGGGTGCGCAGCTCATGCGACGCGTCAGCGATGAAGCGGCGCAGCGCGTCCCGTTCGGCCGCCAGCTCGGCAAAGCTGGCCTCCAGCCGTCCCGCCATCTGGTTGAGCTGCCGGCCGAGCTGGCCGATCTCGTCGCTGCCCTGCACCGGTGCGCGCACAGAGAGATCGCCCGCGCTCATCTGCCCGGCCGCATTGGCCAGGCTGGAAAGGGGGCGGGAGAGGCTGCGGCTGACCAGCAGGCCGGCCAGCAGGGCCAGCAGCGTGGCGCCCAGGCCGGCCAGCAGAAAGGCCCGCCGCGCCGTGGTCAGCGTCTGCGCGCCAAAGGCGGCCGATCCGCTCAGTTCCACGTAGCCCAGCACCCCGCGCTGGCTGCTGATCTCCTGCACCACCGTGCGCGGCGCCGGCTGATCCGCGCCCTGCTCCGCGGCGTCGTCAACCGGCGTCGCCGCGCCTTGCGGCGTATCCGGCGTCTGGCGCTGTTCGAACACCACGCGCGTGCCCCAGGGCGAGTCCACCAGACGAATCACCGTGTATTCCGTGCCCGGCGGCAGATCGTCCAGCGACAAGCCGCCGCGGCGCAGTCCCTCGGCGCGGCCGGAACGGTCCAGCGGCACGGCCATGCGCACCGGCCCGCCGCCGAAGAGGCTGGCATCCAGGTCGGGGAAGATCTCCAGCAGCGAGGGCAGCCAGAGGTACTCCTCCTCTGGCGTCGGTTGACCCGAGTCGGCCAGTGTGTTGCCCCGGCCATCCAGGATGCGGATGCGTGAGTTGCTGAGGAAGGCTGAGGTGCGCGCCAGCTCTTGCAGGTCGTTCAGGTTGACCAGCGGCTCCATCAACGAGGCGGCCTGGCGCGCCACCGCGTCGGCGTTGGCCTGCAAATAGGCCGCCTCCTGGCTCGCCACCTGCTGGCGGATCAATGACAGCGCCAATACGCCGATCAAGCCGACGGTGAGCAGGGTGACGAAGAGGAAGCTGGCGACCAGCCGCCAGCGGATGGATTGGAACATGGGCGTGGCAGAAGGGGCACGGTCGGAGACCGGCCCCAGCAGGGAGGAGGGGCACGGTCGGAGACCGGCCCGAGCAACAGGCTGGTCTCGGTCGGAGACCGGCCCCAGCAGCGAGACCGGCCCCAGCAGGGAGGAGGGGCACGGTCGGAGACCGGCCCGAGCAACAGGCCGGCCTCAGATCGAGACCGGCCTGTGCAGTGTGTGTTCTTGGACTTTGTTTACGCCTGCGGGCCGGCGGGCTCCTGCTGCTGTCCAGGGAGCTCGAAGGGCAGTTGATCCAGATCGAAGGGCAGTTGGTCCAGGTCGAAGGGCAGTTGATCCAGGCCAAAGGGCAGGTTGAACTGTTGTCCGCCCATGCCGCGGCCGTGGGAGCGCGGCGTGGCCACGGCGCTGACGCTGACACCGAGATAGGCGCGTGTCGCGTCATCGGGGTGTTGACCCAGCGTCACCTCGACCTCGGTCGCCTCCTGCGCGTCCGCGCCGGTGATGGTCAACAGCGCCACGTCGCCCGGCTTGCGCTCGGCCAGCGCATCCACCAGCGCCTGCGGGCTGTCCACCGCCTCGCCGTCGATGGCGCTGATCAAGTCGCCGGCCTGCACGCCAGCCTTGGCAGCGGGGCCATCCTTGACCACCTCGCCCACCAGCGCGCCGCTCAGCGACTGGATTTCGGGCATGGCTTCATCGTCGGGCATGGTCTGGCCGAAGCCGCGGTCGAAGCGGAAGCCGCCGCCGGGATTGCCGAAGAAGGGCATGGTCTGGCCTTCCAGAGCCTCCATGGAGAGGGCGTTGGTGTAGCGCACGCCCAGATAAGGGCGGGTTGCATCGTCCGGGTTCTTGCCCAGAACCACTGTCAGCGTCTGGTCGGTCTCATCGTTCTCCGCGCGCACCACGGTGAGGGTCACCTCGTCGCCCGGCGCATAGCCGCCGATCAGGTCGGCCAGACTGGCGCCGTCCTCCAGCGTCTGGTCATCCACCGCGGTGATCACGTCGCCCACCTGCACGCCGGCCGCGCTGGCCGGGCTATCGGCGACCACCTCAAGCACCTGCGCGCCGGCAAGGGCGGCAAGCTGGGGCAAGACCTGCATCAGCGGCTCGTCAGCATCCTCAGCCTCGGCGCCGCCCAGGTAGACCTGCAGGCCCAGCAGGGCGCGGCCGTTGCGCTCGGCCACGGTCGCGGAAAGGGTGCGCGCCTCGTCGCCGTGCAGCAGTTGCAGCTCGATCTCATCGCCGACGGCCAGGCCGCGCAGGGCGCGGAACCAATCGGCCGATCGGTTGATCTCCTGGCCGTTCAGCGCCAGCAGGATGTCGCCGCGCTTGACCCCGGCCTTGGCCGCGGGCCCTGCGGCGTCCACGTTGACGATCACCAGCCCCGGCTCGGCCGGCGCCTCGGTCTGCGCCATGGCCAGCGGCGCGGCCAGGGTCAGCAACAGCATGGCAACCAGCGCCACGCTCCAAATCATACGTTTCTTCATAGAACTCGGTCCTCCTGATCGATTGCGCAGACGTTGAGCTTTTTCCGAAAAGCTCAACGTCTTGCCGTTTGCATCGTACAGACGTTGAGTTTTTTCCGAAAAGCTCAACGTCTTGACTCTCCGATGATTGTACCAGGAGGTTGCGATGGGATCGTTGCGGGGCCGTTAAGATTCCGCAACATTCAGGCAGATCAAGGCTCGAATTTGTAGCCGACGCCGCGCACGGTCACCAGCCAGCGGGGATTGGCCGGGTCTGCTTCCAGCTTCTGGCGCAGGTGGCGCACATGCACATCGACGGCGCGGTCGCTGCCCACCTCGCTGTCATAGCCCCACACCGCTTCGATCAACTGCTGGCGGCTGTAGGGGCGGCCGGGATTGGTGGCCAGAAAGCGCAGCAGGCGAAACTCCATGGGGGTGAGGTCCACCGGCTGGCCATCACGCAGCGCCAGCAGCCGCCCCGCGTCGATGGTCAGCGGGCCGAAGACCAGCCGCTGATCGGGCGCCGGCGCGGCCAGCTCGCCATAGGCGCGGCGCAGGAGGGCGCGCACCCGTGAGATCAGCTCGCGCAGGCTGAAGGGCTTGACCAGGTAGTCGTCCGCGCCCAACTCCAGCCCCAGCACCTTGTCCACCTCTTCGTCGCGCGCGGTGACCATCAGGATCGGCTGGCGGAAGCCCTCGCTGCGCAGTTGGCGACAGACGTCGAAGCCGCTGATGTCGGGCAGGCGGATGTCCAGCAGCAGCAGGTGGGGGGCCTCGCGACGGGCCATGGCCAGCGCGGCCTGGCCGCTGCTGGCCCATAGCACCTGAAAGCCCTCGGCGGTCAGGCCATATTCCAGCCCGCGCGCCACGGCACGCTCATCCTCGACCATCAGGATACGTTCGCCTGCCATGCCGCATCAGCGCTTAGGCCGCTTGAAAAAGGCCTGGTAGTGGTCGCTGGCGCCGTAAAGCGCCTTGCCGCCGCCCGCCCCCACCATCTCCCAGCCATCCTCGCCCAACTGGGCCAGATAATCGTGGATCAGCGGCGCGTGCATCCAGTTGCGGATCTCCTGGCCGTTGATGAAGCGCGGCCGCCAGCCGCGGTATTCGCTGAAGGAGACCACCAGGAAATCCCAACTGCGCACGGCCGGCTGGGCAGGGGGCTCAGACGCGGCCGCGGCCGGCTTCTCCTGAGCGGCGGCCGCGCGGCGCGGCTGTCGCGCCGGCCGCGGGGTGGGTGCAGCCGCAGGTGCAGCCGCGGCCATGGTCGGCGTCGGCGCCGGCATGTCGCCCAGGCCGGCCAACACCTCGCCCAGCACATCGGGGGTTTCTTTACGCGCCATCGTTTGCGATCCTTTCTGCCAGCGCGCGATAGTCCTCGGCGCCGGGGGAGTTGGGGGCATATTCGAAGATGTGTTGACGATAACCGGGGGCCTCCGAGAGCCGGACGTTGTAGCGAATCGGCTGGCACATCTGCGTTGGGTAATGGACGGCCAACTGTCCCATGATCTCTTCCGACTTGCGGACGCGGCGGTCCAAGAAGGTCGGCAGGACATAGCGCAAGGTCAGCTCCTCGCGGTAACGCTGGATGCTGGCCATGCTCTGGGCAAATTCCAGCAGCCCCTGGAGGGTCATCACCTCCAACGAGACCGGGGCCAGCACCTCGTCGGCGTAGAAGAGCACGTTGATGGTCAGCACATCCCAGCCCGGCGCTGTGTCCACGATCACGAAGTCATAGCGGCCATCCAGCGGGGCCAGCGCCTCGGCCAGGGTGCGCTCGGCGCCGAAGTCGCGCCGGGCGATCAGACGTTTGAGCCCGGCCAGGCTCTTGCTGCCGGCCAGCAGCGCCAGACGCTGGCGGGCCGGCGTGATGGCCTGCTCCAGGGTGGCCTCGCCGGCCACCAGCTCGTTCAGCCCGACCGCCGGCTGCACGCCCAGCGATTTGCCGGCCTGGCCCTGGGTGTCGGCGTCGATCAGCAGCACTTCATGGCCAGCCCGCGCCAGCCCGGCTGCCAGGTTGACGGCGGTGGTGGTCTTGCCAACGCCGCCCTTGGTCAATGACACTGCGATGCGTCTCATGGTCACACTCCTCGAATCGGGGCAGAAGCGCCCATCAGAGTCTGCTTGTGCGGCAGTATACCACAGCTTTGCTCTGGGATGCACAATCACGAGTCCGGCGCACTGGGGCTTTGGCAGGCTGCCGCTGATCGTGCCACGTTTGGCGAGGCCCCGGCGCTTTCAAGAATGGCGGCTGCCAGACCGGAGTCGAGCCTTCAGGCGGGTTGGAGCGTTCGACTGACATCGGTCAGACCCGGCTGAAGCCTTGACTCCGCGCCAGATATGGACCCGGCTGAAGCCTCGACTCCGCGCCAGATTTGGACCCGGCTGAAGCCTCGACTCCGCGCCAGATTTGGACCCGGCTGAAGCCTTGACTCCGCGTCAGATTTGGACCCGGCTGAAGCCTCGACTCCGCGCCAGATATGGAATCGTTGGTGAGAGCCGATGCGGCTTGGCGGAGTTGGGCCGCTGCGTTATAATCGTGTTCCTGTGCGGCGCGTGCTGTGGCGGCGTGGGCGGGCACGGTCGGAGACCGGCCTGAGCGAAGGAAATGGCGTGAGCGGGCACGGTCGGAGACCGGCCTGAGCGAAGGAAATGGCGTGAGCGGGCACGGTCGGAGACCGGCCCGAGCGAAGGAAATGGCGTGAGCGAGGCGAATGGCCTGAGCGGAAAGAATCGAACATTGTGGCCGGCTTTTGCCCGGCGTCCCGGTGCGCAGCCTGACCGAGGGCGACGACTGCGGGGAGACCGAGCCACCCTGGAGACCTGCATTGAACACCATCACCATTGTCGGATTGGGGCCGGGCGACCCTGGCCTGTTGACCAAGGCGGCCTGGGATCTCCTGCACGCGGCCGAGGAGGTCTATGTGCGCACGGACCAGCACCCCACGCTGGCTGCGCTGCCGCAAAGCCTGGCCATCCACAGCTTCGATGCGGCCTACTGCGCCGCGGACGATTTCGCTTCGGTCTATCAACAGATCGCCGCGGAGATCATCCGTCTGGGCAGCCGGCCTCAGGGGGTGATCTACGCCGTGCCGGGCGATCCGGCCGTGGGCGAGGCCACCACCTGGCTGATCCGTGAGCTGGCCGCGGCCCAGGGCTTGGCGGTGCGCGTGTTGAGCGGCGTCAGCTTCGTCGAGCCCGCCTGCCTGGCGCTGGGCATCGATCCGCTGGAGCGCGACGGCTTGCAGATCGTGGACGCCATGAGCGCGGCGGCCGGCCATGCCCCGCCCTTCGACGCCTCCCGGCCGGCGCTGCTGGCGCAATGCTACAGCCGCGCCCTGGCCAGCGACATCAAGCTGATCCTGCTGCCCAGCTATGGCGAGCAGCATCTGGTGACGGTGCTCAGCGCGGCCGGCACGGCGCAGCAGGTCGTGCGCACCATGCCGCTTTTCGAGCTGGATCGCGGCGCGGAGTTCGACCATCTGACCACGCTCTACGTGCCGCCGGCCGGCCCCTATGCCGATTTCAGCCGTTTGCTGGAGATCGTGGCCCACCTGCGCGCGCCGGAGGGCTGCCCGTGGGATCGCGAGCAGACCTTGCAGACGCTGCGCAAGGAAGTGCTGGAGGAACTGTACGAGCTGCTGGAAGCGCTGGACCTGGACGATGACGCTCAGATTGCCGAGGAACTGGGCGACGCGGCGCTGGAGCTGGCCATGCTGGCACAGATCGCCGCGGAGGAGGAGCGTTTCCGCTGGCCCCAGGTGATGCAGCAGGTCTGCGAAAAGCTGATTCGCCGCCATCCCCACGTCTTCGGCGACGTCGAGGTGAGCAGCGTGGACGAGGTGCTGGCCAACTGGGCCGCGATCAAGGCCGAGGAGAAGAGGGGACGAGAGGGGGAAGGGGGCAAGAAAAGCAGCGGCGTGCTGGCCGGCGTGCCCAAAGGGTTGCCGGCCCTGGCGCTGGCCAGCAAGACTCAGAGCCGGCTGGCGCAGGCTGGCATCGAGGCCGATCTGACGGACGCCGACCCCATCGGACTGGCGCTGTGGAAGCTGGCGGCCGAGGCGCGGGCCGCGGACATGGACGCCGAGACCGTGCTGCGCGAGCTGTGCCGGCAAGTCGCCGACGCCCTGGTGTAGGGTGTGTCCGAGTTTCCGATGCGGCGTCTGAACCGTTGTGCTCGATGGACAAAAAGAGAACGCCCCGCATTGAGCGAGGCGCTCCTTTTTGCAGTCGGGGCGAGAGGATTTGAACCTCCGACCTCACGGACCCGAACCGTGCGCGCTACCGAGCTGCGCTACGCCCCGTGACTGACGCAAGGCATTATACATGGCGTCGGTGTTTTGGCAAAATGGGTGAAGCGTGAATGTGCTCGTGGGGTTGGTGCTCGTAGGATGCCTGTATTGGCGCATTTACGTAATCCGTAACCCGTAACCCGTGGTCTAGCTACCCGACAGTTTCTGCAAGTGCGCCGTGTACGTGGGTCGAGTAGGTTCTGGCGGCGTCGGCCAGCGATCTTTGCGCCGCGCAACGGACTTCCACGGGCCGAAAGTCGCCGCCAGAACCGTATCGAGACCCGATGGTTGCCAGGTGCGGCCCGCTCGCTGGTCTCGCTACGCTGGAAGCGCGCGACCTCATGGGATTGGGCTGCCCTCAACCCGCTACTCGACCAACGCTCGCTGGATTCGTTGTATGAGTGCCAGGTAGCTAGGCTGCGTCTCACGTTTCACGGCCCCCCAGTTTTGCGCCATCGCCCACACTATGCTAAAATTGCCGCTTGTGCAGCGAGGGCATCGGAAGCCCATTCCGACCCTCGTTACTTTTCGCTCACGGCCCAAGCGATTCCTCGTTCAGATCGCCGGTTGACCGTGGGTAAATCCCAAGGAAAGGAGGTAACTGCACGTGAACGAGTATGAGCTCATGTTCATCGTTCATCCCGAGGCCGACTCCGATGCTGTCACCAGCGTCAGCGAGCAGGTGACTGCCTGGATCGGCGCTCAGGGGGGCGAAGTGCTTCAGACCAACGTGTGGGGCCGTCGCAAGCTGGCTTTCGCCATCGACAAGCACAGCGAAGGCAGCTATGTGGTCATGACTCTGCGTCTCGCCGGTCCGGCATTGGCCGAGGTGGAGCGCAACATCCGACTGCACGAGCGAATCCTGCGCTATATCTTTGTGCGCCAGGGCGAGTAACCCGCCCGCGGTGAGAAAAAGGACGAGCGAAGATGACTAGAGGACTGAACAAGGTGTTGATCATCGGCGCCCTGGGCAGTGAGCCGGAGATGCGCTACACTCCCAGCGGCAAGCCGGTGACCTCGTTCAGTGTCGCCGTGACTCGCGGCTGGCGCACCTCAGAAGGTGAGCGCAAAGAGGCGACCGAATGGTTCAACGTCGTCTCCTGGGGCAACCTGGCTGAGATCTGCAATCAGCACCTGCGCAAAGGCTCACAGGTCTACATCGAGGGCCGGTTGCAGACCCGCAGTTGGGATGACGCCGGCGGAGTCAAGCACTTCCGCACTGAGCTGGTGGCCAACGAGATGATCATCCTGGATGGTCGCTCCTATGTGGCCGACGATGATTACAACGACATTGACTTTTGATAAAGGATAGCACCATGTCTGAACCTTACGAGCGGTCGTCTGGTGGACGGTCGGGCCCAGGTGGTCCGGCGGGCGCGCGCAAGCGCCGCCCCCAGCAGGTGCGCACCCGCCGGGTGTGCATCTTCTGCGCTGAAAACTCCAAGCAGATCGACTACAAACAAACCGATACCCTGAAGCGCTTCCTCACCGAACGCGGGCAGATTCGACCTCGGCGCAAGACCGGCCTGTGCACCAAGCATCAGCGCCGTCTTTCCACGGCCGTCAAGCGCGCCCGTTTCATGGCGTTGCTGCCCTACACCGGCGAGCATCTCCGGCTCTACGGCGGCAACTGAGCGAGTAGCGAACTATGGCAAAGCGACGCAGAGTAGAGCGCACAGAGCCGTCGCGCAAGGAAGCCGCGATGACCAAGGCCGAGCGCGAGCGCGCTCGCAAGCTGACCATCGTCGTCGGCGTGGTTGTGGGCCTGGCCCTGTTGGTGTTGGTGGCCGGATTGCTCTATCAATCGGTGATCATCCCCAACACCACGGTGGCCAAGGTCAATGGCGAGCGGATCTCCACGGGCGACCTGTGGAAGCTGACCCGTTTCGACCAGTTCCAGCGCGTCAGCCAGCTCCAAAGCCTGCTGCAATACCAGGATCAGATCGACCCTGGCGGCGCACAGGGCTTCTTCACATCCCAGATTCAGGAGATGCGCAACAACCTGATCAACTCCGAGGCCGCCACCAACCGGGTCCTGGAGCAGATGATCGAGGAAAAGCTGTTGCGTCAACTGGCTGCCAGCAACAACATCACCGTCAGCGATGCCGAGGTTCAGGCCCGGCTGGAGTCCCTGATCGCCTCGCAGCAGGGCTTCGTGACCGCGCCCGACGCTACGGCCACGGCCGAGGCGCTGGCTGCGGCCACGGCCACGCCATCCCCCACGCCATCGCCGACCCCCACCAGCACCGTGGCCAGCACACTGACCGTGCCCACGGTTGCGCCTGAGCCAACCCCCACGGCCCATGTGCAGACCGCGACGGAGTTCGACGCCGGCCTGGAGCAGTTGCTGACCAACGTGAGCCAGGGCGCCAACATCTCCAAGGCAGATGCACGCGCCCTCTACACCAGCCTGATCAGCGCCGAGCTTCTGCGCACCAAGGTGACCGAGCAGTTGGGCGATCAGATGCCCACCAGCGGCGAGCAGGTGCGGGCCCGGCACATCCTGATCAGCGTGGCGGCCGATGCGTCGGAGGCGGACAGCGCGCTGGCCTTGGCTGAGGCGATCAGCATCACCCAGCGGCTGCGGGCTGGCGAGGACTTCGCCACATTGGCGACGGAGTACTCGGACGACACCGCCAGCGCCCAGCAGGGCGGCGATCTGGGCTTCTTCCCGCGTGGTCAGATGGTTGCTGAGTTCGAGGACGTGGCCTTCAGCCTGCCCATCGGCGAGATCAGCGACCCGGTGAAGTCGCAGTTCGGCTACCACATCATCGAGGTGACCGAGCAGCGGCCTGGCGATCCCAGCTTCACCGCCTGGCTGCAAGAACAGAAGGCGGCCGCCCAGATTCAGCGGGCGCTGACCAGCGCCCGTCTGCCCAACCTGCCTACGGTGCCCACCGCCCTGCTGGTTGACCAGTAGCCGGCGGCGGCAGCTTAAGGACGCGCCGGCAGATGAGTTTCTGCGTTGGCTTGGTCAGGAGACCGGCCAGAGCGGTAGGTTGTTGATAGACGCGCCCTGAACGCCTGCCCCAGCTTGCTGGGAGCGGAAGCCTGCAAAACAAAAAGCGCCCTGAGCCTTCAGGGCGCTTTTTTCTTGCAGTCGGCCTGGGCATCAGGCGTGCCAGCGCCGCACCTCAGTGACGTTGGGCAGACGTTCGATGCGCGCCAGGATGCGGCTGAGCTGCTCGGCGTCCTTGATCTGCAAGGTAGCCTCGACCTGGGCCAGATTGCCCTTGATGCCGGTGGTGGCCCTGGCGTCGAGCATGTTGATCCGTTCGCCGGCCACCAGATTGGCGATATCGCGCAGCAGGCCAGAGCGGTCGTAGGCCTCGACGCGGATGTGTACCGGGTGGGTCTTCTCGGCGGCCTGACCCCAACTGACCTCCACGATGCGGGCCGGGTCTTTCTTGATCATGTGGGCCAGGTTGGGGCAGGTGGCCCGGTGAATGGTGACCCCGCGGCCGCGCGTGACGTAGCCGATGATCTCCTGGCCGGGGATGGGGTTGCAACACATCGCAGTGCGGTTGAACAGGTCCGCTACCCCCAACACCGTCACCCCTTCGGTAGAGGTGTACGGGGCCGCGATGAAGCTGCTTTCCTCGACGCTGGGGGTTTCATCCTTCTCCTTGCGGTCCATGTCCAGCACTTTGCTGGCCACCTGTTGGGTGTTGATGTCGCCGAAGCCGAGCGCGGCGTAGAAGTCGTCGACTTTGTCATAGCCGAACAACTTGGCGATGGAGTCGTGGCTGCGCTCGATGTTCAGCCGCTTGAGCTCGCGGTTCAGCGTCTCCAGCCCCTGTTGGATGTTCTCCTCGCGGCTTTGCTTGCGGAACCACTGACGAATCTTGGAGCGCGCCCGGCTGGTCTTGGTGTAGGGCAGCGAGGGATTCATCCAATCGCGGCTGGGGCCGCCGCGCTTGGAGGTGATGATATCCACGATGTCGCCGTTGCGCAGCCGGAAATCCAGCGGCACCAGCCGGCCATTGACCCGCGCCCCCCGGCAGCGATGCCCCACCTCGGTATGCACCATGTAGGCGAAGTCGATAGGAGTAGAGCCGGCCGACAGGTCCTTGAGATCGCCCTGGGGGGTGAAGACGTAGACCCGGTCGGCGAAGAAGTCGGTCTGCATCGAGTCGACGAACTCGCTGGCATCGGCCACCTCTCCTTGCCAGTCGATCATCAGGCCGCGCAGCCAGGCCAGCTTGTTCTCGAACTCCACATCGCGCTTGACCTGCTCCTTGTAGCGCCAATGGGCCGCGATGCCCAGCTCAGCCGAGCGGTGCATCTCATAGGTGCGGATCTGCACCTCCAGGCTGTGCCCATCCGGGCCTACCACCGCGGTGTGCAGCGAGCGGTACATGTTGTCCTTGGGATTGGCGATGTAATCGTCGAACTCGCCCGGGATCGGCCGCCACAGGCCATGGATCGCGCCCAGCACCACGTAGCAATCGCTGATCTCGTCCACCATGACACGCACCGCCTGGGTGTCGTAGACCCGTTCCAGCTCGATCCCTTTGCGCTGCATCTTGCGATAGATGCTATAGATGTGCTTGGGCCGTCCTTCCACCACGGCGACGATGCCCAGCTTCTGCAGGTCGTTCTGGATGATGCGGGTCACGTAGGCGATGGACTGTTCGCGCTCGGCGCGCCGCGCTTGCAGATCAGTGGCGATCTTCTTGTAGATCGCCGGTTCCAGCCAGCGAAACGCGCCATCTTCCAACTGCCATTTGATCTGCCAGATGCCCAGGCGGTTGGCCAGCGGCGCGTAGATTTCCAGCGTCTCGCGCGCGATGCGCCGGCGCTTGTGTTCCTTGAGATGGTTCAGCGTGCGCACGTTGTGCAGCCGGTCGGCCAGCTTGATCAACACCACGCGAATGTCCTTGCTCATGGCCAAAAAGAGCTTGCGCAAGGTTTCATCGCGCTGGCTGCGCAGGCGCGGCGGCGGCGCTTCCCGTTCCTCGCGCCGTGGCCGGGCTGGCGCGCTGACGCCCGCTTGCTCAGCCTCCTCCTCCTGCTCCTCCTTGCTCGGTTTGACGCCGATCTGACTGATTTTTTCCAGTTTGGTCACCCCATCCACCATGCTTGCCACGTCGGCATCGAAGCGTTTGCCGATCTCGGCGATGCTGATGCTGGTATCTTCAGCCACGTCGTGCAGCAGGCCGGCGGCGATGGCCTTGGCGTCCAGCCGCAGTTCGGCCAGGATGCCGGCCACAGCCAGCGGATGGATGATATAGGGCTCGCCGGAGGCACGCGGCACATCGGCATGGGCTTCGCTGGCCAGGGCGTAGGCGTTGCGGATCAGCAGGATATCCTCGTCGCTGTACGTGCGGGGAAGCCGGGCGATCAGCTCTTCCAACGTCGTTGGAGAATCAAGGAATTCCTCGTTAGGCATAGGCGGGGCTGCGTTCCCTTTCGGAGGATGTTTGAGACATCAATGCTCGGACGTGCGCGCTGCGGTCTGCCAAGTCCTGAGTTGGGATTATAGCGCAGCAGCAGGAAACACGCAACAGCAGGGAATCCCCATGCGCCCGGAGAGGACCCGCGGCGTTGAACTCATCTGGATCAACATCTCAGCCGTGGTGCGGTTTGCGCCGTTGGCCTTTGGCCCCCATATCACAATTGGAAATGCCGCATTTGACAGCTCTTCCCCTGGGAGATACAATCAAACCCAAGCCCCCGTAGCTCAGCGGACCAGAGCATCGGTCTTCGGAACCGAGTGTCGCAAGTTCGAATCTTGCCGGGGGTACCTTGGGAAAAAGACACGGGCTGCCCGTCAGCGGGCAGCCCGTGTTCGATTCAGGAAGCAAGCCAGAGCTCAGCTTGCCGTCGGCGCATCATCAGTCGTAGGTCCGATAGTGGATGCGCAGGTAGCCCGCCTTGCTGGCGTCGAAGAATTCAGTCGTGGCGAAGGCGTAACGGGTGCTCAGCAGGCCCTCGGGCCCCATCGCCTCGGCCGGGATGTTGTTCGGATCCGAGGTCACCAGGAAGCCGTTGTTGACTGCCTCGCCGGCCACCATGTCCGCCACCGCGTTGGTGACATCCAGGCGCAGCCAGGTGTTGATGCGCGAGCTGCCCAGGCGGGTCACGCTGTCAACCGGGCCCATGTCGCCGCCAGGGTTGGTCCAGGGCGTGGTCCAGTTGGCCGTGCCCGAGGCCCAGTCGCCAGTGACAGGCTGCACCGCAACGCCCAGGGTCGACTGATCCCAGTTGCTGAAGCCGCGCCCCTCGAAGACGTAGAGGAACAGATAGGCCGCATCGACCCAGGCATTGTCGGGGATGCAAGTGTGGACGTTGTCGCACACCGGGAAGGGGGTCTTCACCACCGGGCGCATCTGGTCGTTGAAGCCGACCCACATGGTCTGGGCCGCGCCGTAGACCACCGAGGGCTGCGCGCCGTTGAGGAAGGTATCCTCGCTCACGCCGAAGCGGCGGGAACGAACCACATCAGCCGTGCGCTTGGTGATGCGCCCTTCGCCCCCTTCGGGGTAGTCCGCGGCTGTGACGGCGCCATTCAGCGGCTGCTGGATGTACTCCACCACGGAGTCAGCCATCACGGCCCATGAGTCGTAGGGGTTGATGGCATAGTCGAAGAAGACCGAGTAGCCATCGCCGCCGCGGCGCATGAAGTCGTTGGTCACAATCTGGTAGACGGTGTCGGAGTCGATGGGGCTGAAGCTGCCGTCAGGGTTCTTGATTTCGGCCGAGAGAATGCGATCGCCCACCGCGCGGTTGGGGTCAAAGCTGTAGCGCATGCCGCCCACCTGGGCAAAGCGGCCGCCCGGGGAAGTGGTGCTCCACTGGCTGACGCCGTTCTCCAGCGCCTCGATGACGTGGTCGCCGGTCAGGCCCAGGGTCGCCACCGTGTTGCCGAAGGGCAGCACCGTCAGCACCTGGCCCATGGTCACATCGCCGGCCTGAATGCTGGCGCGAATGCCGCCGCCGTTGGTCATGCAGATCTGGCTGCCGACGCCTTGAGTCTTCCAGAGCAGGGCATCGCAGATCAGGTTGCCCAGGTTGGTCTCTGTGGTGCGCACCACCGGCCGGGTGCCATCCAGATAGACGCTGGTGGAGCCGATGACGGTGTTCTGGAGTGCCTGGATGGGCGCCGCGAAGACGGCCACGTCAGCCGCGATCGCCGGATCGTCGGGGATGCTCGAATCGATCAGGATCGGGTCGCCGTTGTAGGTGTCCACCACGCCGGCGGCGTCGAAGGTGACATCCAGCCGGCCCAGATATTTGCCCCAGTCCCAGGCGCTAACCACCAGCACCGGCTCGGACGTGGGGGAATTGATGACCGTGGGGTAGGGACCGACCGCGCCGGGCATGGGGCCCAGCGGGGTGTGGCTGTGGCCGCCGACGATCACGTCGATGCCGGGAACGGCCGCGGCCAGCGCCATCTCCACATCGTAGCCCAGATGGGAGAGGACGACGATCTTGTTG
>Ga0209200_1001337_pt1 | contig 25016 bp, 18 predicted proteins | sample AD_UKC033_MetaG_FD_184406 | JGI IMG/M metagenome (GOLD analysis project Ga0209200, IMG submission 184406) | Active sludge microbial communities of municipal wastewater-treating anaerobic digesters from USA - AD_UKC033_MetaG (SPAdes) (version 2) | ecosystem: Engineered > Bioreactor > Anaerobic >... | reverse complement strand
AGGGCGTTGTAGTAGTCCATGAACGTGTCGGTGAACCACTTCAACTCCTCCTCGTCCCTGAACTCGATTTCCTTGAATAAGGGCTGGAAGTAGCCGAAGAATCTTTTCTTCAGGAATTTTTCCTTGGGGTCCGTAAGGGCCGTCTGCACCGCTTCCTGCAGCCGCTCGAACATGGGGGTCTGCCCTTTCCGGGCGAGGAAACGGCGCAGGTCCGATTCGGAGCGCCGCTCCGCCGAGACGGCCTCCCGGGCAAGCCGGTGGGGCTCCTGGAGGTCTTCCTCCTCCTTCCTCTTCCGGGCCCTCTCGGTGGCCCACTCGAGGTGGCATTTCTTGAATTTCTGGCCCGAGCCGCAGGGGCAGGGGGCGTTCCGCCCGGTCCGCCCGAGGTGGTCGATCATGTAGGACTCGAAATCCCTTTTCTCCCACTCCGCCTTCGTCTTCTCCCAGCGCACCCGCCTTTTCTCGATCTCCTCGGCGCTGTAAAAGCGGCGGATGTCCATCCGGTGCCCCGGCGCCGCCGGCGCCTCGCTGTAGAAGTAGTCCATGTCCTCCCGGGGAAGGGTGTCGAGATCCACCTCTCCCGCATCGTACAGCTCCTCGAAAAAGGGCTTCAGGTCGGTCCGGTGGATCGAAGCGAAATCGGCGATGATGTCTCCGACCATCTCGTAGGGCGCGTTCCCCGTATTCAGGATGTCGAGGAGGAAATCCTCGATCTCGTCGCGGCAGTCGGGATAGGCCTCCCAGAGGTTCCAGAGCCCCTCCATTTCACAGGAGAAGAGCCGGTCTCCCATCTCGTCGACGCTCTTGCGGATGGCCTCCCGGATGGGGGGAACGGCCGCCGGGCCGATCCTGAGGTAGCACTCGGCCAGGGCGTCCCAGATCCACTCGATGTCGTACAGGCTTGAATACTTGCTGGCCGTGAGGAGGGCCCCCATCGCCCGGGGGTCTCCCAGGATTCCCAGGATGTTGACGGCGTGGACCGTGCCCCACCAGCGGTCGGTGCCGTCGTCCTCGTAGTTGCTTTCGTCCTCCAGGACACGGCAGAGAAGAGGGACGACGGTGTGCCGGCGCTTTTCCGCCTCGGCCACGTAGTCCTCTCCCAGGCGGTCGGCGGAGGTGAAGATAAGGTTGACGAACGCCGTGTCCGTCAGTCTGCCGTATGTCATAAGGCCTCCCTGCGGGGCATGCTTTCAGGGTTTCTCTTCATCACAGGCCGGTTTTTTTATCAAGAAAAAATTGAAGGGTCAGGCCCGGGCCCGGGGAAACAGGCCTTCCGGTCCCATGAAGAGGCTGAGGGCCCGGGGGCCAAGGATGCCTTCGGCGACCCGGCGGGCCTTCGAGAGGACCGGAGGCCGCCACCTTGCGGAATGGGCGTCGGAAGCGATGAAATCGGCGAATCCGTCTGTCAGCATGGCCAGGGTGAATTTTTTCGTTTCCGCCCCGAAGCCCCCGGTGAGGCTCATGGCCGTTACCTGAAAGAGGGCCCCGGCCTCCCGGAACCGGCCGAGAAGGTCCGGGGCCTTCTGGATCATGGCGTTTCTCTCGGGGTGGCTGATGACGGGCGTCACGACGTCCTCCGCGAGCTCGCGGATGAGGGCCTCGACGGGATCGGAAAGGAAAATTTCCGTGAGCTCCAGGAAGACATGGGTGCCCCTCCCGGCCAGGGTCAGAAGGCGGCCTTCCCGGAGGAGGCCGGGGATCTCCGGGCTGATAAAGATCTCGGCGCCGGCGTGGATCGTGAGGGGCAGCCCTTCCGCGGCCAGGCGGGCGTTCAGTTCCGCCACCTTTTCCAGGACGGCGGCCCGTGAGACGTCGTAGGGGGCCTTCAGCATGTGCGGGGTGGCGATGACATCGGTTATCCCGTCTTCGACGGCGATGCGGCACATGGCGAGGGTCTCCGCCATGTCTTCGGGGCCGTCGTCGATCCCGGGCAGGATATGGGTGTGAATGTCGATCATCGGAGAGCGTCCCGCGCCGTCAAGGGTTTGTCCGTTCAGAATTTATCAAGGGTTTCTTTTCACCACAGGTTTCGGCGGTAATCAAGAAAAATCTGAATCCGCCGAAAGAAAAGGGGCCTTGCCGGGGCTTCGGCGGGCGGGCGTATACGGGTGCCCGGCGGTACAAGAAACCTTGACCGCAAAGGGAATGGATTTTATAGTAGGGATCGGCGGGCCGTGAGACGCGGATGCGGGAGCCCGGGAAACAACACCAGGACGGATCGGGCGGGAACGGAGATTCATGCTTTCGGCGGCGTCGGCAAAAGGGGAGGGACCGGCACGGGGCGGATGGACATGGCGGCACGGGGCAACCGCCGTCCTGGCCCTGGCGGGGTTCGGGGCCCTTTCTTTTTACACCCTGTGCGGCAGTGACTGCAGTTATCTCCGGGGGGATATCCTCGGGGTGGACCTGAAGATCCTGGGCTATGTCTTCCTTAGCCTGGTTCTTCTTTTCACCCTTTTAAGAGACCGGGGAGCGCTGAGGGTCCTTCTCGCCTCGGCCCTGGGGATGGAGGCCTTCCTCGTCGCGTTTCAGATCCTTGAAAGGGTCTTCTGCCCCTGGTGCGTCGCTTTCGCCCTCGTCGTCGTGGCCCTTTTCGTGGTGAACCACGAAAGGCCGTCGTTGTGGAAGAACCGGTTCGACCGCATCCTGAGGGGCCTGGGAGAGGCGGCTTTCCCCGAGTTCGGGATCGAGCGGTTCCCCCTGTGGATACCCGCGGGCCTGGGGTTCGCCCTTGTTTTTCTTTTTTTCACCGGCGTGTCGAATCCGCCGGAGGGGGTGGGTCGCCATGTTCCCGCCTTCGGCAGGGGCCCCGTGGAAGTCCGGCTCTATTCGGATTATTTCTGCCGGCCCTGCCAGGCCCTGGAGCCCCGGATCGGGCCGCTCCTGGAGAGGCTGGTTTACCGCGCCCGGATCCGGTTCGTCCAGGTCCCCAATCACCCTCTCACGGACCCTTACTACCGCCGGTACCTCGGGGTCGTAAAGGGAGGCGCGGGGTTCAAGGGGGCCCTGGAAGCCCGGCAGGCCCTTTACCGGTGCGCCGCCGCCGGTGTCGGGGCGGACGTCCTGGACCGGGTGCTCGAGGCCATGGGCGTGGCCGCGGCGCCCTTCGAGTGGGGGGCCACCCTGGCCGACAGGGACTGGATGATCCGGGAGGACAGGGTTTTCTCAACGCCGTTACTGGTGATCCGGAGGCCCGGCGGGGTGCCGGAAAAATTCCGGGGCGTCGGGCAGGTGGAAGAGGCGCTGAAGGCGCTCCTGGAGGAATAAGCTGATCAGAAGGCCGGGGAGCGTGAAAGCCGCCCCGGCGGGGCAGGGGGCATTCAAAGCCGTGACCGTGGAGGTTTTCCTTTGCCGGGACGGGTCTTCCGTGGAGATCCGGAACGACCTGAGGCCCGGGGACATGGGGGCCGTCGTCCGCCAGCACGGCGTCCTGTATTCACGGGAATGCGGCTTCGACCACACCATCGAGATCTACGTGGCCCGACCCCTTTCCGACTTCGCGGAAAACCCGGGGGAGAGGCAGAGGCTCTGGATCGTGGAAAGGGATGGGGAATTCGCCGGTTCCGCGGCCATCGTGGAACATTCCCCGGAGGAAGCCCAGTTTCGATGGCTTCTTCTCGACCCGTTGGTACGGGGGCGGGGAATCGGCCGTCACCTGGTGTCGAAGGCCCTGGCGTTCGGGAAAGAGGCGGGATACCGCTCCGTCTTCCTGTGGACGGTCCACATCCTCCCGGCGGCGGCCCACATCTACCGCTCGGCGGGCTTCACCGTCACCGAGGAAAACGCGGTCGTCCAGTGGGGAATGAACCTGAGAGAGCAGCGCTACGAGATGCGCTTCGAGCGGGGCGGCACCGCCCCCGGGAAAGGGTCGTGATGCGATGATCACCATCGGCAGCTACGTTCACCGCTCCCTCCTTTGCGACATCATCCGGCGCTGGATGTTCGGGGACCTGCGGCCCACCGACGGCGACCAGGTGACCCGGCTCGTCCATTTCAACAACGTCTACGTTTCCCGGTATCTCGGCATCTTCAGCCGCTGGGTCCTCGAAGCCCTTCACGGGGCGGGCGTGGAGAGCCGGACGGTGGCCCTGAAGGGGGAGCTCAAGGACGCCCTCGTCGAAAATCCGGCTTACCGGAACGCCCGGGTGGACGAACTCATCCGGGACTACCGGGGAAGCCCCGGCCGTTATTACCGGGAGACCCCTTTTTACGGGACCCTGTATTTCCGGGACCCGGGGGAGGGGCCGCACTGCCTCGGCGCGTCGCGGATCAAGAGAATCCGTCGCCTGGCCGAAAAGGCGGCCCGGCGGATCATCGACCAGATATTCATGAACATCCGGGAACACGCCGAGGCGCTGGCGGAGGAGCGGGCGCGCTTTCTGGGCGTGTCCCGCTCCCACCTGGTGAGCTCCCGGGAGGAGATGATCGCCGAGTTTCTCCGGGCGGAAGAGCGGTTCCTCGACGATCTCAGGAACAGGCGGGCCCTGTCGGGCATGGGGCCTCTCGTGATCAACGACGTGGCGGGTCTGAAGATCATCCTGGAGAGGGAAAGCCAGGAAAGGCTGAAGGAGATCCTCCTTTCCAGGGACGCCTGCGACATCGTGGAGGAGGAGACCCACAAGGGGAAATACAACGCCACCAACTACATCGTCCGCTTCGTTCCTCCCCGGGAAGAAATCGTGTCCGTCCCCCTGGGGGACAGAATCCTCCGGATCCTCTCCCACCGGGGCTGGAGCGGGGAAGCGGCGGCCGAAGAATTCCGGGAGTTCATCCTCACCGGGGAACGGAGCGTTTACCTGGAGATCATCGTGTCCACCTACCAGGAGACCCTGGAAAGCGAGATCGGCCGATCCATCCACGAAGACCGCATCGTGGCCCAGCGGCTCAGCCGCCCTTACCGCGGGCACCTGGCGGTGAACGTGGAATATCTCATGGAATACCTTTTCTTTTTCCCATTTTCGCAACAGGCGGAGATCAAGGAGCTGCCCATCCGGCTCTGGTACCGCTATCTTCCCGATTACTTCGACGAGGTGGTCAAGGAGATGTTCCAGATCCCTCTCACGGGGGCCCTCGACTGACCGGCGGCGGAAGGCTGATGAAATCCATTATCGTGGCGACGGAAAACGGCATGGCCCGCGGGGTCATACGCATGGCTTTCCAGAAGGAGTTCCGCGTCGACATGGCCCGGACCGTTGACGAATGCCTCGAGATGTTCAAAAGGAAACGGTGTGAGTTCCTCTTCATCGACGTGACCTTTCTCGAGCGGCTGACACCGCCGGATACCCGGGCGGACGGGGATCTCAAGGAAGCCGTTTCCCTGTTCCGGCAGGTTTTTCCCACGGTGCAGATCATCGTCATGGCGGAGCCGGGAAAAATCCGGCAGGCCGTCATGGCCGTCAGCGCCGGCGCGAGCAGTTACATGACCTATCCCATCATCCGGGAGGAACTGCACCATGTGACGGAGCATGCCTACAGGACGACCCTCCTGAAATCGGAGCTCAATTACCTGAGGGAGACGCTCTGGCAGGGCGATTCCTTCGAGACGGTGACCACAAAAAGCCCCGTCATGGGGGACGTCTTCGATAAGGTGAACGCGGTGTCCTCCATGAAGACGACGGTCCTTCTGACGGGGGAGACGGGCACGGGGAAGGGGACCATCGCCAAGCTCATCCACCGGTCGAGCAACCGGGCGAAAGCCCAGCTGATTCACGTCCATTGCGGCGCCATACAGGACACGCTCCTGGAAAGCGAGCTTTTCGGTCATGAAAAAGGCTCTTTCACCGGCGCCGACAGGCGGAAACTGGGGAAATTCGAGATTGCCCACAGGGGGACCATCTTCCTCGACGAGATCGGAACGCTCACCCCGTCGGCCCAGATCAAGCTCCTCGAGGTGCTTCAGGACCAGGTCATCCAGAGAGTGGGCGGAGAGGCCGAGATCCCCGTCGATGTCCGTGTCATCGCGGCGACCAACGCGGACCTGGAAAAAATGGTGGCCGACGGGACCTTCCGAAACGACCTCTTTTACCGCCTCAGTGTTTTTCCCATCGAAGTTCCCCCGCTCCGGAACCGGAGGGAGGACATTCCCCTGCTCGCCGAAATTTTTCTGAAGGACCTGGACCGGGTGAACGGGAAGGGCATCGGCCGGATCGATGACGCCGTTGTCGAGGCCTTTCTCCACTACCCCTGGCCGGGGAACATCCGGGAGATGAAAAACCTCATGGAGCGGGCGTATGTCATCGAAAAGTCGACGGCGCTCAGGGCGGGCAGCTTTCCCGGGGAACTCTTCCTCCCGGGAGGGGAGGAGGACGGCGGCACCCCGGCATTTCAAAAAACCCTCGCCGAGGTGAAGGAAGAGGCTGTCCGGAAATACCTGGAAAAGACACTGGCCGGAAACGAAGGGCACATTCAGAAGACGGCGGACGCTGCTGGGATCACCACGCGCCAGCTTCACAAGCTCATGACCCGGTACGGGATTCGAAAGGAGACATACAAAAAACAAAACCGTAAATAATCGGAACAGATAGTCCTTTTCAGTGAAAGCGGATCAAAAGATCCCGCCTCGCAGTATTTTGTAATTATTTCGATAATTATCCCCTCAAAGAACCCCGTCAGGACAGGGGGAATCTCCCCGTAAATCGGAAAATTAGTTCCGTTATCCCCCGCAGCTCATAAATAAAATAGTATTATCAAGTAATTATTTTTGGCACAGGGTATGCTTCAGCATATTCATCATGAATGAAGCCGGTTCCCTGGAAAGCGCCGTGAACGGGACAGGGTTTTTCGCGGGAAAAGAGGGATGACGAAGATAAAGGGTCTTGTCGTGCCCCAGGGCTGGGACGATAAGGGAGACATCCTCGAGATCGCCGTCGACACGCCCGATGAGAAGCGATATCAAATCGTTCTCGACGAGACCGGGCGGCTGCTCATGCCTTTCGTGCGGACCGTGGTCGAGGTGACGGGGCGGGTCCACCGGGACCGGCTGGGGCGGCTGGCCATTTCGGTGGAATCCTTTGAGTCAGAGAGCCAGGCAGGGTCAGGAAAGGGTTAGGTTAACGGAAGAAGCGCTTCGCTCGAAGCAGACAATGTGGAAAATGGAGGTCATGAAAAGATGAGGAATTTGAAAATTATTGCTGTCGTCGTCTGTCTTTTTATCATCCCGCTGGTGCTGGCGGTCACGCTCGAAAAAAGGACGATCCCTGCCCCCGGGGCTGACGAGGTCGTCGTTACCGGTGTTGTCAACCCGTCGGGCCAACTGGTGACCGATGACGGAAAATCCTTTTACGTGGAAGAGGACGAGGCCGGAAAGGCGCTCGTCGCCCTGAACGGCAAAAAGGTCCAGGTGAAGGGCATGGTTACGGGTAAAGAGGACGAGAAAATCATCACCGTCAAAAGTTTCCGGGAGACAACGTAGAAGGCGGCCGCCAGGCCGAGTTTTACGGGGGCATCCGGGGATGCCGGGACGGGAAGCAACGGGTGTCGCCGTTCAAATGGGTCGTATCGGCCTGAAGCCACCGGGTCGTCGTAAAAAAAAGGAAATGAAACGGAATAAAAAAAGCCACGGGGCAGGCGCCCCGTGGCTTTTTTTGTACCCCTCATCAAAGGCAGGCTATTTGGCCTGTTCACTCTCTGCCGCCGGTGCGGGCGCGGGGGCCGGCGCCGCTTCTTCGGCCTTCTTTTCCGGTTCCGCCGGTGCTGTCACCTGGGTCTGCGGTGCGGGCTGCGGTTCCGACTGCTGGCAGGCCACGGTCATCGAGAACGAGGCGAAAAGCAGAATGGCCAGGACGGTTGCGAAAAACTTCTTCATTTCAATCTCCTCCAGACACTGTTTTCACAACTTTCGCTGTGGTTCGGCGGACGATATCCGCCTTCACGATCATTTCAAAAAGATCGCTTCTTCTGTCGTTTGGGTTATTATGTGCATGGATTGTGCCAATGCGGAAATGGCGCAGACAGGAGACTTCCTCGTCACGTCCTCTCTCCGGGAGCCCTTAATCGGAATAATAGTTCCGACAATGTCAGTCGTCAGGAGGCGGGAACCGGAGGCTCGTACCGGGATGCATTTCAACCCTCAGAAAACACGTTAAGATTGGAATACGGAAGAAAGTATTCCGGAACATTTAATATCGGAAATATATTTCTGATAAGGACTCAATATCTTCTGTAACATCCTTTTATCAATGGGAATAAGCAGTACCTCTCAAGCCTGCTTCCTGGTAGCCGCTTCCCTGTCGATCCTGGAGCGTGTCACGGGATGGTGAAAGTCGCCCGGATCCTGCGAAGGGCGATGTAAAGCCCCCGGTCGAAGGCGTGGGGATCGTAAAACTCGTCGATGGGGATCCACCGGTGAAGCTGGTCTTCGGGGATGACTGCCTCCATGTCGTCGACGATCCGGTTCCGTTCCAGGGGGACCCGGCAGCGCCTGAGGTCCTTGAAAAAATCCTCCGAGCGCCGGCCCCAGGGGATGTATTCATACCTTTCTACGAAGGACTGGGGAAGGTGGCCGCCGGCGGCCAGGTCCATGAAAACCGCTTTCGCCTGTTCCGCCGTCAGGGTCGTGTAGACGAAAAGGCGCTGAAAATGGGACAGGAGAAATTCAGTGAACTCAAGAAGGCCGGGCCGGGGGGTCCTCTCGTCGCCGTTGTCTACGAGGGTCCCCTCGATGTCGAGGGTGATGGCCAGGAGGGGCTTCACGTGGACGTTTTCAATGGCCAGGCGGGCCTCCCGGGCCGAAGAAAAGCGGTCACCGGCATCCGCCGCGAGGCACCGGCCGAGAAAGGGGTGAAAGACCGACGGGATCTCCCGCGCCGCCACGGCGTCGTGAATGGAGCACAGGCATCTTCCGCAGAGCATCTGGCCAAGGACGACGCCGACGGAGAAAAGATCGCTTCGGACCGTCGGGGGGAACCCCTCGGCGACTTCCGGGGCCATGTATCCCGGGGTTCCCGTCAGGACGCCGGAGCGAAAAGCCTGGTCTTTCCCGTCCAGGTTCCGGGCGATGCCGAAATCGATGAGGCGGATGGTGCCGTCGTCGTTGAAGAGGATGTTGTCGGGCTTGATGTCGTTGTGGACCACGGAAGCCCCGTGAACGGCCTCCAGGGCGTCCAGGAGCTGTTCCGTGATGCTCCGGGCCGTGGCCGCCGTCAGGACGCCGTTTGACCGAATGAGGTCGTGGAGCGATCCCTTCCGGATGAGTTCCTGCTCGTAAACCGTATCGCCCGATGACAGGGTCACCTTGCACGGCGAGACCACCGAGCGGTGCCGGATCCGCCTGCCCAGCTTCTCCTCGCTGAGAAAATAGCGGTAATTTTCATCGAAGATGCCCGGCTCTCCCTCGTAGGTCTTGATGACCACCGGTGTCCCGTCGTTTTGCCGGCGGGCGACGTAGACATCGGAGAGCCCGCCCCGCCAGATGAGGCCCATGATGTCGTAGCGGTCCGCCGGCGCGGCGTCGGCGAACCGGCTGGGCGGGAACTGAAGGCGCCCCAGGGTTTTCACGCTTACGGGGAGCGTTCCCGAGGCGGGTTTGCCGGAAAGGCGGCCGTTGACGATGGGAAATCCCGGAAGTCCCTCCTCGACGAACTGGCCGTCAAGGCCCTCCAGGTGCCGGAGGACGAAAAGAGACCCGAAGGGGCTCGACCGGCTCTTGGACCAGATGACGAGGGGGGCGAGGGACAGGAAGCGGCCGTCGCCGGGATCCGCCAGGAGGGGGGTCCCCAGGGGCACCGCCTCGAGAAAAGACGGATCGTGATCGTGGGCGACGGGATACTCGATTCTCGGGCCGAAGAGAACGGTGAATCCCTTCGGCGTCACCACGGCGATCCGGTACCGAGCGAGGTAGTCGATTTTTCGAAGGCCTTGAAAAAGAAAGGCCCGGATGTCCTCCGGCTCCGGCCCGCGGTAGATTCCCGCCAGTTGGAGGAGGTCCGCCGGTATCCCCGCCGACAGTTCCGCCGGAAAGGGGGGGCCGTCGAGGGCCCTGCGGAAATCGTAATGAGAGGGGGGACCGGGAACGTCCCCGGCGTTCCGGGAAAGGGCGGTGGTCTGCCACAGGGCCCCGAGGAACCGGACGGCCACCCGGGCACACCAGTGGCAGCGCTGGCGCATGTCGTCGTCGTTCAGGGCCAGCGAGACCGCTTCGTAGGACCGCGAAATGGGCCGGGGCATACGGTAGCGGATGAGAAAATCGTGGTAAAAGGGGTCGTTCGGTTCGGGGGGGCTTTCCGCCTCGCGGGGGTTCGATTCCTGGAAATTCATGGGCGCCCTTTCGATTTAGCGTGCGGGAACAGGGAAAATATGGCATAAAACGGCCATGAAATCCAACGAAACGAGCCACGACAGGATCTACCGGCGGCTTCAGCGGAAATTCGACCGCCACGTCACGGGGGCTCCCGATTCCCCCACGTTCCTCAGCATATTGAAGCTCCTTTTCTCGCCGGGGGAGGCGGACCTCCTGGAGAAGGTTCCCATCCGGCCGGTCACCCTGGAGGCCCTGTCGGCGAAGACCTCCATATCCCCGGAGGACTTGGACGAAAGGATGACCGATCTGGCGGGGCGGGGGCTCGTCATCGATTTCATGAGCCGGGGGAAGCGGTATTTTTCCCTTCCCCCCGTGGTCATCGGCTTTTTCGAGTACACCTTCATGCGGACCCGGGACGAACTTCCCATGGCCGAGCTGGCCCGTCTTTTCGACCGGTACATGAAGGAGGACGACCGGTTCGCCCGGTCCGTGTTCCAGGGGACCACCCAGATCGGCCGGTCCCTGGTCCGGGAAGAGGCGATTCCCGAGGAAGACCACACGGAGGTCCTGGACTGGGAGCGGGCCACCGGCATCATCGGGAACGCCCGCACCGTCGGCCTTTCCCTTTGCGCCTGCCGGCACAAGGCGGGGCTCCTGGAAAAAGCCTGCGACGGGCCCGTGGAGACCTGCCTGTCCTTCGATTTCGCCGCCGACACACTGATCCGAAGCGGCCTGGCGAAGCCTATCCCGGTCGGGGAGGCCCTGGAGATCCTGGAAACCTGCAAGGCCGCCGGGATGGCCCAGACGGGAGACAACGTGAAGCGGCGGATCTCCTATATCTGCAACTGCTGTGGGTGCTGCTGCGGGATGATGACGGCCATCCGGCACTATGAAATCAAAAAGGCCATCGTTCCCTCCGGGTTCATCATGACCGTGGACGAGACAAAGTGCACCGGCTGCGGCAAGTGCATCAAGGCCTGTCCCATCGGCGTCATCGAGTGGAAGCCGGAAGGGGAGGCCGCCCCTGGCGGGAAAAAGAAACGCCGGGTCCGGGTGGACCCCGACGCCTGTCTTGGCTGCGGCGTCTGTTACACATCGTGCAAGGTCGGCGCCATTTCCATGAAACGGAGGGACCGGCCTGTCTTCGTTCCCGAAACGGCCTTTGACAAGATGCTGGCCATGGCCGTCGAGCGGGGAAAACTGGCGGAGCTCCTCTTCGAGGACCCGGAGAACCTGAACCACCGGGCCCTGGGACGGATGCTGGGGATCCTGGAAAAATCCGTCCCCGCCCGGGCGCTCCTGGCCGTCCGGCCCCTTCAGTCCGTCTTTCTCCAGGCCCTCCTGGGCGGGGTCCGGTCGATTCTCAAGTGAACCCGCGCGGGGTTTCCCCGCCGCGGAGAACGAAACGGCTTGCCAAGTGTATAGATTTATCTTATTCGTGCTGTATGGAAGAATGTATGGCCGGTAATTCAACGCTGTAAAAATTCTACATGCAATAAATATCATCGGGATAAAATGAAAATATTAATCGCAGTGGACTTCGAACAAGGCCGGTTTGAGCCGTTGAGGGAATTTCTATCTTTGACTTATGAGGTCCTTTCCATAGATCGTGAAAAGGTGGATGCCCTTCTGGACAGGGAGATTCCCGATGTCGTTCTCCTTTTCATGGCCGGCGGGAATGAAGACAATTTTGCCGTTTTAAGACATATCCGAGAAAAAGTGCCCTATGTTCCAATGATTGTCGTGAGTGACGTGGAAAGGGCGGACATGATTGTCAGAGCGGTGAAGGAGGGGGTTTTCGATTTTCTCGTTCAGCCCGTTGTCCACGAGAAAATCGGACTGATGATCGAAAGGGCTCTGGAGCAGCGGCACCTCAGGGATGAGGTCGACTATCTGAGACGAGAACAGGACATCATTTACGATTTTGACAAAATTATCGCCGCCAGCCCGCCCATGAAAAAAATCATCCAGTCACTGAAGAAATTTGCCATGACGGACGCGACGATCCTTATGACGGGAGAGACGGGGACGGGGAAAAGTTTCCTCGCAGGCGCCGTTCATTTCAACAGCGGAAGGAGAAAAAACTCTTTCATCAACATCAACTGTGCGAACATCCCGGAAGCCCTCCTCGAAAGTGAGCTTTTCGGTCATGAAAAAGGCGCCTTCACCGGAGCCACAAAAACAAGGGTCGGGAGACTGGAGCAGGGAAACGGCGGTACCGTGTTCCTCGACGAGATCGGGGAAATGCCCCCGCCCCTCCAGGCCAAGCTGCTCAGGGTCCTGGAAGAAAAAAAATTCGAGCGTATCGGTGGCAACCAAACGATTCATTCCGATGTCCGCATCATTGCGGCAACGAACCGGGACCCGGAAGAACTGATCGAAGAGAAAAAATTCCGGAAAGATCTCTATTACAGGTTGAACGTATTGAGAGTCCATCTTCCCCCCTTGAAAGAGCGGAGAGAATGCATCGCCCCCCTGGTATGGCACCTGTTCGCCAGGCAATGCCGCGCCATGAAAAAGAAGATCAAGGGGATTTCGGGAGAAGCTATGGTTCGATTACAGAACTATGACTGGCCGGGCAACATCCGCCAGCTGGCCAACGCTCTCGAAAGGGCCATTATTCTGGAAGAGTCGGATATTTTGGAGCCGGACAGCATCGATATGCCCCAGAACATCACCGTAAGGCGCATCCCCGCCCGGGAGAGGCCAAAAACCCCGGAAACCCTGATCGACAGCGAAAGGGACGCCATTGTGAGGGCCCTTGAAAAGAGCCTCTGGATACAGAAGGACGCGGCGAAGCTTCTCGATGTAAGCCCGAGGGCGCTCAATTACAAAATAAAAAAACTGGGGATATCCCATCCCCGCTGGAAAAAAAACGTTTGATGCTTTCAGATGTTATTGAAGGTCATCGAGAACCGGTTGCCGTTCATCACAAAGCTGAAGTTCCGGGAGGCTTTGCCTGTTAACGCCCCCTGCCGAGAACGACGGCCAGGAATGTCTTGAAGAAGATTTTCCCGTCGAGCCAGAGGGACCAGTTGTCGATGTAATCCAGGTCCATCCGGATCCAGTCCTCGAACCGGACCTCGTTCCTGTCGGGGCTGATCTGCCACAGGCAGGTCAGCCCCGGCTTCATGGAAAGCCGCCGCCTCTGCCAGATCTCGTACTGCTCGATTTCCGCCGGGATGGGCGGCCGGGGGCCGATGAGGCTCATCTCCCCTTTCAGAACGTTGATCAGTTGAGGAAGCTCGTCAAGGCTTGTCTTGCGGAGAAAGGTCCCGATGTACGGGATGATCCGGGGGTCTTTCTCTATTTTGAAAACGGGGCCGTCCGCCTCGTTCAGGGCTTTCAGATCGTTTATTTTCGCCTCGGCGTCTGGGATCATGGTCCGGAATTTGTAGAGAGTGAACCTGCGGCCGTTCAGGCCGACCCTCTCCTGGCGAAAGAAAACGGGGCCTTTCGAGAAGAGCCGGATCAGGAGGGCGATAAGCACGAACAAGGGGAGAAGAAGTAAAAGAAAAATTCCGGAAACCAGGTAATCGATGGCTGTCTTTATGAAAAGTCCGGCGGTCTGTAACGGCTTTCGAGCAAGCATGAACGTGGGCAGATCAAAAAAGGTTTCATAATTAATCGTGGAGGAGGGGAGCTTATACATGGCCTTGTATATGTACCAGTCGGCGACGAATCGGATTTCGACGCCGATTTTTTCAGCGATATGGATGCATTCTTCCGCGTTTCCGATATCCCGAAGAGGCATGGCGAATATCAGTTCATCGACAACCCTGGTCCTGAGATACTCTTCAAGCCTGTCGACCGTTCCGATTACCTTGACACCGTCCATGACTTCTTTTCCCACGTCGTCCCCGGAGATGTCCAGGCAACCGGTGATTCTGTGACCGTGCGTTTCATGGGAAAGTATCCGGATGATCACATCTTTGGCGCGCTCGCGGGATCCGATGATCAGATAGTTTCTGAAGTCGAAGTCCTTGGTCACCGGCTTTCTGTAAAGGTAATAGATGAGCCCCTTGCTGAAGGACAGGAACACCACGTTGAGAACCAGAAAAATTCCCATCATGAGACGGCTGACATCGCTTATTTTCAAGAGGTACATGACAACGATGAGAACGGAAAAGGACAGAGATACGGCCAGGACCATGTTTATGAGGACGTTCCCGAAAGATCTTCTCCTGTAGTTGGCGTAGGCGTTCAGGAGATCAAAAACGACATACCAGATGATGATGACGAGAAATAAAACGGAATAATAATCGGGGTTTTCCGTCAAGCCCTTGTAAGGTGCCGGAAGGAGATATTTTTTAATGAAATAAGCGAGAATGAAACTCGACGTCGTTATAAGAAAATCTGAAACTCGATGCAGTTTTATTAAGATTTCCCTCATTGCTGCTTCCTGTGTTGACAATATGATGGTGTCGGTTTATTGATTATAGTCACCGCGTCATGAATCCGCTGCCGATTTCCATTTAGGCACCCGGCAAGAGGTATTATAAGCATGCATACTACAATGTGGGATTGAAAATTGCCATAGAATTTTAGCCGGAAAAACTCCGGAATCGCCCAGTGAACGGACCCTTATGAAAATGATGGATCGGGAAACGAGAAAGTTTGGTCGGTTGTGGAAAATAGGCGGTTTTCTATCCTTTGCTGTCTATTATTCAAGAGTTCCGGCCTGCTACCGGTTTATCATGAAAAAGGCTCTAAAAAAGCATCATGGCGTCATCCTGGCCTACCACCGGGTCCAGGATTCTCCCGAGGACGTCCTCTTTTTCTGTGGATCAGGAATCTTCTGAAAATATAAATATTTTTTGGTTCGAATGGTGAATTCATGAAAATAGCGATCATCGGAACCCGTGGTTTTCCCAATGTTCAGGGCGGCGTGGAAAAGCACTGTGAAAATCTTGCCGTTAACCTTGTAAAGATCGGTCATGAGGTCACCGTCTACACGAGGCGGCCTTACGTCGATCCGAAATTAAAAAATTACAAGGGGGTTCGATTAAAATGCCTGCCCGCTCTGCGGCAGAAGCACCTAGAGAACCCCTTGCATTCGTTTCTCAGCCTTTTTGCCGCCTTTTATTCGAAACCGGATATTCTGCACGTGCATTCCGTCGGGTCCGCTCTGATCATCCCCTTTGCCCGCCTGCTTGGTTTACGGGTCGTATTAACGACCCAAGGTTCCGAGTACCGGCGCGTGAAATGGGGAAGGTTCTCCAAGCTGGTCTTGAGGCTGAGCGAACTCCTGGGAGTGAGGTTTTCGAACAGGGTCATTGCCGTGTCGCCGGTCATCCGGGACGAGGTGAAGGCTCTCTATGGTATCGAGGCCCGGTACATTCCTAATGGCGTGACGATCCCTCCGACTGGGAAAAAAGGCCTTGACGTTCTCGAAAGATATGGGCTTGAAAAGGACGGTTATTTTCTTTGCGTCGGAAGATTCGTGCCGGAAAAGGGGTTTCACGATGTCATCCTCAGCTTCAACCGTCTTTCGGTGAAGGAAAATGACTCTCCGATAAGGCTGGTCATTGCCGGAGGCGCTGATCACCCGGACCGATACAGCGAAAACCTTAAATCCAGGGGTGCGGAAAATGAAAGGATCCTTTTTCCCGGCGTGTTGACGGAAGAGGAGCTTGGCCCCCTTTACGACAACGCCAGGCTTTTCATCATGTCATCCTACTACGAGGGCTTTCCCATCACCCTCCTTGAGGCCCTGAGCCATGGGTGCCCCTTCCTGGTATCCGATATACCGCCTCACAGGATACTGCCATTGCCGGAAAACCGTTATTATCGTCCCGGCGATGTGGTGACCCTGGCTGAAAAAATGCGGAAAGCCATGATCGAAACCGTCTCTCGGGACAATGAGGATTATCTGAAAAAACTCGTCGCCGAGCGATACGGCTGGGAGAATGTAGCGGTGGAGACGTCCCGTGTTTATGATTCTCTATGACGGCGTCTCAATCAGTTTTTCATAAAGCTCGATGAGCTTCCTGCAGTGAATTTCTAGGGAATACTGTTCCTGCACTTTTTTTCTGGCTTCCCGGCCAAGCTTAGATCGCAGTTCCCGATCTGAAAGCAGGCGCTTCATCTGACCGGCCAGCGCGGAGGTGTTTCCGGCTTCAAAAAGAAGTCCCGATTTTCCGTCGTCTATTTGTTCCGGTATTCCCCCTGTGTCGGATGCAATAACAGGTTTGCCTAAACTCATTGTTTCGAGCACGGCCATGGGAAAATTTTCAAACCATTCAGAGGGGACGACCACAAATGCTGCATCACGGATCAGCTTTCTGATGGAAGCTTTCTCCTGGTAGCCCAGAAAATCCACATTTTTATATTTTGATTTGAGCCGGTCCAGCAGTGGTCCATCTCCGGCGATTTTCAAAGGAATTTTCCTATCCAGGTGTTCATATGCGTGAATCAGTGTCTCAATGCCTTTTTCTCTTGACATTCTTCCAAAAAAGAGAATGTGACTGTCTTTTGGTTCGGTAGACGGATTTTTTTCAAGTTCCACTCCGTAAGGCAAAACAACTATGGGTTTACGGATTGTACTATTACGCGACATCAAATTCGCCAGAAAACGGCTCGGGGCAATATACAGGTCAATGTCGTCATAACTTCTGAGCCATCTGTGCAGATAAGCCTCCATGGACAGAACGGAACTGTGAGCAAGGGACCCGTCCATGCATCGGTGTACCGCCGCCTGATAAAAACGGCCGCCCTTGCAACGGTCACATATCACGTTATTTCGGTCGATCATGACGTATGTGGGACAAATAAGTTTGTAATCATGTAGTGTCATGATCGTTTTTACTTTATTTTTCTTCAGAACTCCGATTATGGATGGCGAAATCTGGTGATAGATGTTATGCAGATGAGCGATATCCGGTCTTTCCTTTTCAAGGATTGTGTTCAGCCTTCTTCTGGCTTCTATACTGTAAATCAACTTTAGAGCCGTTGAGATTTTGTTTTTAAATGAGATTCCAGGGTTCGAGCGGAATTTGTTGTAGTCCGTGTTTGAAACGAAGTATCCGGCATGGGGTGATGGCAGATTGAGCGGGTGTTCCATCGAGAAGTCGACTATCTCGATGTCCTTTTTCCGCAAGCAGGACCTTTCCAGAAGGAAAACGGTTTCCGCCCCTCCTCTTCGATAAAAATATTTGTTTATCATCAGAACTTTCATTCAAATCACCATTCAGGGTTTTTTGAGGAACCGGATCGATGACGTGATTTTCGGGGAATAGGGCCTTTGCTGTTTAGGGTCATTACCAGACAGAGGGACCCATTTCTGTCGAGACTGCCGGCTACCCGATTCTGTGTCTGTCGATAGAAAAGGTTCTCCCCATGGTAAGTTTATGAAACACAGGTTGCCAGGCAGCTTTTCAATAATCGATGCTTTAAATTCATCCGAATCATTAGTCGGGTTCATCCGTGTGTGACACATTTGGCATCTGGCATTGCAACGATGCGTAATGATGATTGAACATTCCATCAGTCGTGAGGCATTCACTTTTCGTCCTCGCCAGCCATTTTCGCTTTTTCATCGAAAATAATTTCAGCGAAAAGCTTAGATAACCTCTCATGCTTAAACATTTCAGCTTTCTGTAGAGCCCACTTTCTCATTGCTTTTCTGTATTCATGATCACCAATCATTTTCGTCATTAATTCAGCAAGTTGGACATAGTCATCCTTTTTGAAAATCAGGCCCCCTTTTCCATCACCGAAAATCGAAAAATCATCAGTTCCGTCTGACACGATCACAGGCGTTCCACAAGCGATGCTCTCTCGAAGGGAGATGTTACAGAGCTCTTTTCTCGAGGGGATCACGGTGATGAGTGCTCGATTGTAAAGAGTTCTCATTTTATTGTGACTTATTCTCTCTCTATTGAACTTGACTTTTTCGAGAATGTGTAAATTTCTGGCCATATTCTCGTAGTTGTTAAATTCGGGACCATCTCCCTGTATGATGAGCTCTACATCCGGATTTTGTTTTCTGACAATGGAGAAAGCCTTGAGCAATGTGTCAACACCTTTGACATTTATTAAAATTAATGGTGCAAAAATATAATTCTCAGATTCATTAATGGTATTTTCCGGGAAGAAAACATTGTGGTTATATCCGTGTGATATGGTTTTACCGATTTTTTCCTTTTTTATTCCATTCGCCAAAAGAAAATTCCTGCTTCTCTCGCTGAATGGTATATAGAGACGAATATGCTTATCCAATAAATATTTTAAGATAGGTCCGTAATATATCCTTGATGGAATTTCTAATAAATATTTATTATGACGAGACAGTTCCTGTAAAACATATATGCTCATCTTCCTTCTGAAGGAAAATAATTTGGCAACAACAGCTATTACGGTGCTCCATTGAAAAGCTTCGACACATATGACGTTGTCATATTTATTCCTTAGATATAAAAATAAAGAAGGGACGAAAGGTAGTCTGGAGGGGAGAAAAATTCTTTTAAGAAGCGTTTTTAAATAAATTGTTTTAATGTCGAGACTTTCCTCGATCACTGGTTTGTAAGCATCGGAGATGAACAAATCAACATTGATGCCGTTGCTTTTTAATGCAATGCAAAAATTTACAATAATATTATCTTTGTTTGAAATAATTTGAGGTATTATTTTACGAGATAATGGGGTTCTCGTAATTAAATTGATCATTGCGTTTTTCATATAAATTGCTCATTCCCGTTTAAAACGTTCATATACTTACTATTTATTAATCATTATTCAAATACATGAATATTATTAATTTACCTATAAATAGTGTGGTCCATGCGTGAATGATTGTGCAAAGGTTTAATGTCCTGAATGTGAATTATTGAGCAGACTCATATTATTTCGAAAGTACAATTCACGGCTCGCAAATGGCTTAGACTTCCTTCTATGATTTATCTTATAATTCTAACACACAAGAATAAAATAATCCAATGTCGACTCCTTGACCAATATATTTGAATCGATCATCTCTTTACGTTTATTCATATTCAGTTACCTTAGGATGAAATTTTTAAAATACTTGATATCTGTAAGAGATGGTTTTAGTTCAGCTAAATCGATATAAGAAGCCCTGACACAAAAAATAAAAAAAAGAGCTGCTAAAAGAAAAGTGGAAAAGAGGGTCGTAAATGCCGCCCCTAAAGGACCATACAGACTTATAAAGAGAAAGTCCATTGGCAAATATATAAGCAGCGCAACTCCGAGTATTAGGGCATTCATTCGTTGAAGGTTCACGGCATTCAAGAGATAGATAAATACATTTGTGACAGCCAGAGATGGCAATGAAAAAATTAGAATTTGGAGAATCCGCACTGATGATAAATAGGCATGTCCGTAAATAAATTGAATTAATATATCGGAATATGAAAATATTATGAGAATCATCACTCCACATAGGGCGGATATTATTTTTAAATTGCATGCTGTCAGTATTTTTAGTTTTTGTCGGTCACTCGTGGCATATTGTGATAATTTTGGAAAAGCGGCGTGTGTGACATAACCTGGTACAAGTATTAATGCCCACACTAGGCTAAAGGACGCATTATATATGCCTGCTGGTTCATCTCCGTGTATGTAGGAAATAAGTATATTATCAATTCGTCCAAAGAAAACGAAAAAGATGCTTGTTAAAGCTATAGGCAGGGATTCTTTTAATAAATTAGGCCAAAACGAAAATCGGATTTTCCATTCCCATGGTTCGAAATACCTCATATATATGATATAACTTATAAAAAGTGTGAATATAGACGCTATTAACATAGCACTACCAACTGCAAGTAGTTCAAATCCAAAGAAGAAGAAAACGAAAACCAAAATCAATCGTAAAAACTCATGAGAATAATTAAGGAAGCTTTCGTAAAACATCCTTTCTCTTGCGTTGAATACACCTCGAAATACATAAGAGAGATTTTTAAAAGTGATCCAGATCCAAAGTAAAGAGGTAAGCAGTATCGTATCGCTAGGATATCGGAGAAAATGAAGAATTAGAAATATAAATAAGTAGATAGCGAAGGATAAAAAAACTCGTATTAAAAATATGTTACTCATATATATCGATGTAAGTGATCTGTCTCTTGATGTCTCTCTTGTGATAAGCGTCGTAAGTCCAAAATCCACTGCCAATGAGAGGATTAGAACCAATGACAGAGAAAAGCTATATCTGCCGAAATCCGCAACCTCTAGTTTTCTGGCTACAAAAACGGTAAAGAGAAAGACAAATACTTTGCTTAAAAACTCGCCCGTAAGAAGCCAAATATAGTTTCCCATGATTATGCGTGATACCGATGTGCCTTGTTCATTTTTAATCTTTTGCATCACAACTGTCCAAAATAGTATTTGAAAGGGGTGCCGTTCATCGGGTAAAAGGTAGTGGCGTTATAAAACCGGAAACGTGATAAAAACATAAAGAGATGTAGCAGCATTTTCTGTCAGATTCTACAGATATTTTCGAAGCGGGTGTTCTTTGAAACGGTTTATGACACTAAAGAAGAGGAAGGCATCAAGGAATTCAACGTGTGGGATCTTTTTGTAGCCTTGCTGTCCTGTCAGCTGGGAAGAAAGGTGAACTCCCTTTGGCAGATCTGCGGAGGGTTGGCCAGTGTCTTCTGAAATGTGAAGCATCTCGGAATCCGGAAGGACCCGAATTAGTCCACCTTGGTTTACGAGAAAATGAGCATCGTCCACTGAAGCTTTAATTTCCGGGACAGGAACCAGGCTGCTCAGAATGGACGCGCTGGCACAAGTGGCCTGAACGCTTTCATTTAGCCCGGGGGTGTCACCAAAGGATTTCGATCCCCTGCATGTCCCGTCCAACTTACTATTTTTCAATCTGAATTGGTGTGCCGGATTTATCTTGGACAGCAATGGCTTAGACATTATATTGACCATTATGCTTAGATAAGTAAGCCAAGATACCCAAGGCTCCAAAAATAAAATACAAAGAGGGCACTTTTAAGTATATGGGATAAGCAACAGATTCTATAAGGGATTCTGTGAAAGCCAAAAAAGTGCCCAACGAGTACGCTTTAAGAAAGGGTGATTTAAAATGATAGAATGCATTGATAATCATACGGTAGAGTCTATATATAACTAAAAAATACAAAAGCGTTCCAAGAAATCCAAATTGCCCGATAATGTAAGCCCAGAATGTATCACAAATAAAAGAGCCGCCGTAGGATAATCCATAAATATCGCTCAGGCCGTACTTAGTGTAAACGGAGCTGTAATAAAGGTAAGAAATATAACCCCCGAAAGTGCCAAGGCCCGTTCCGAAGGGAAAATAGTCGGCAGCTATTTTAAATGCAGTCAAGTAAAGGGCGTTACGAGGCACTTTTGATGGGTCATAAGCAAATAAATAGGTCGAAAATTGGCGAGACAAAAGATGGAGCAGCTCATCCCCGAATAATAAAAAGAGAATAACGAAAGAAAAAACAATAGACATACCTTTTATGAATGGACTATTTCTCTGAAATAAATAACCGATGGCGACGGAAAGGAACGTGGAAATAATAGCCTTTACTCTCATAGATATTACGACGCCAGAAAGAAAAAGGAGGAATAAAGCAATTATGTTTTTCTTAGAAAAAATAAAATAGAATGCGATAAGGTAGCAGGAGATGAAGGACATAAACCAGCCGAATTCGCCCGGATGTGGCCAAATAGAACTTACACTTAAAAGACCGGCTCTTCTGTCAATGAAGGGGTCGTCAAAAAAATAATATTTGAATGTCTGACCAAAAAATGAATCTGCAAAACCTAAAATCAAGATAAAAAAACCGAAAAGAAAAAAAGTAAAAAGAAAAAGACGGACATCCTTTTCATTAAAGGATGTGTAATAGAAGATATAAAACAATAAAAATCCTTTCATTAGAATAAACAGATCGAAAAACGACGTAGTTAAGCTTGCCAATCGGGCAAAGCCGGAGGAAAGTAGTGCGACAAGAATTAATAAAAAAAATGGAAAGTCAAAAGGTGTTTTTTCAAGGGTAGTATGGTCATCAAAAGTAATCTTTATTATAGTTACTATGAATGATAGAAGTATGAATAATTCGTCAGCTAATACAAAAATAGACCCAGGGAAAGATTCTCTGGGAAAAAAAGAAAGGATGAGAGCTTGGCATGAAATAAAAATGCCAAAGATAAGCAGTGAAGGCTTGGGGAATAAAAAAAAGATTACAGCAAAAAAGAGAAAAAGAGAAAATAAAAGCAAAAGATCCGGGAAAAAACAAATGACAGCACTGAATAAAATTAAAAAAATAAAGGATAAAACAGGTAAAGCACCGTATTTAATTAGTAATGAATTATCAAGATGTTTGATAGTCATTTCATGTCCGAGTTTTGGCGCTGTTATCTGAACCATACAATGGTTTATAAGAAAAAATCTTTAAATGAATTATCGAGAGGATAAAAATAAACAAAATCGCATTTGCAGGTATATGAAGGTTGAAATCAAAAAAAGAGTGGAGGAAGAGAGCGCTCGTGCCGCTAAGAGACCCAAGGGCGGCGCCCCGGATCAAACCGCTTTGATGCTTCAGCCTTCTCATGCCTGCCGAGAATTGAACGAACAGCATCCAGGCGATGACGGGAAGAACAAGAAGACCCGCTTCCGCGGTGAACTGGAGATAGTCGTTGTGGGCGTTGAAGTACCGGAAGGGAAATCCCGGTGGCTGATATTGAATGAAGACGGTCCCGAAAGTTCCCGGTCCCGTTCCCAGGACCGGGTGGTCCTGGATCATCCGGTAAATCCCCTTCCAGGCCGTTGTCCGGTCCTTGAGGGTCGACACCTCTTGTTTCTGTTCCAGGGACTGGATCCTTTCCACGACGGGGGTGCTGGCGAGAAGGGCGACGAATGTCAGGAGAAAAAGGCAGAACAAGGCCACGACGATTTTTTTTCTCACGAAGAAGACGTCTTTCACGAACAGGATGACCATGACGAGAAGGCCGGTGGTGAGGCTGGCCCAACCCCCTCTCGAGAGGGTCAGGATCCAGGCGGAGGTCATGAGGGCCACGGCGAAGATCAGAAAAAGAGCGGACACCCTGGACATCCTGGAAAGGAAGAGGCCGAGCCCGAGCGGTATGACCATCTCCAGGTATCCGGCGAAATGATTGTGGTTGCCGAACGTTGAAGAAACAAGATCAGGACTGTACCGAAGGTCCTCATAATTCCACCATGGAAAGGGATTGACGCCGAATTTCTTCAGGATGCCCAGTACCGAGAGAAAAACCCCCACGGCAAGAACCAGGAAGATGAGCTGTTTCAGGTGGGTTCTCCGGTGGATGACCTGGACGGTGAGATAGAACCAGGCGATGTAATCGAAAAAAAGAAGGGATGACCAGGCACTGGTGGGCCGGTGGAGTGAAAAGACCGTCGAAATGACGACAATGATGCTCAATAACAGGATCGGCCGGTCGAGGGTCGTTCCTGTCCACGCGCTTTTCCATGCCCATTTCGAGATTTTGTCCATGCAGAAGGCGGCGAGAGCCACCAGGGTTACGAGATGGATGACCGTCACGGCCCATCCCTGGACCGAGCCCCGGGCGAGGGGCGTGAAGATGAGGAGGGAAAAAAGGCAGAATCGCACGAAGGTTTCAAATCCGTTCGTCTTTCCCCGGTTCGTCATTCTGTCTTTCCCGGCCTGCGCGATGGCCATGATCAGCTGTCTTTCCTGTTTTCCAGGGAACTCAGCCTCGCCTTGTAGGCGTCGTTGCCCGGTTCCCTGGCCACGGCCTTTTCGTAATGATCAACGGCCTCACGGTATTTTCCCATTTTGAGGTAAACTTCCGCCAGCTCCGCGTGGAAAAAGGCGACCTTGTCGTTCAGCAGGATGGCGTTTTCCCAGTCCACCGCCGCCCCCGGATAGTCTTGCCTGTCTTTCCGAATCCTGGCCCGCGTGTCAAACATCCACGGTGACGTATTTTCCCCGAAACGAATGGCCAGGGAAGCTTCCTCCTCCGCCCTGACCAGTTTCCCCTCACTCCTGAGCGCCTTGGCGAAGAGATGGCGGTATTCGCTTTGGTAGGGATCCAGGAGGGTGGCTTTTTGAATCGCCAGTTCCATGGCGTCCCAGTCACGATCCATTTCGGCGATGCGGGCAAGCCAGTAATAGGCTTCCGCCGTCGGCTTGACGTCGTTGGCTTCGTTCAGGACCCTTTCAGCCAGGTTGAGACGCTTGAGATCGATAAGAGAGCGGGCGGCATAGATGTCAATCCCCGGGAGGGTCGTGAAATGTTTCCTGGCCTGCTCGAGAAGGTTGTAAAGGGGTTCCTCGTAACCCATGTCTCTGTAAAGATAAAAGATCCATTCAAGGCGAAGATCCTTTCGATCGCTTTTTTCGAGGGACCGGATGAAGTGGGGGGACGCCTTCTCCGGCTCCCGGTTTTTCAGGCAGAGCAGGCCGGCGTAAAAATAGTCGTCTTCCGACGGACGATAACCGGGTATCCTGAGCATCCGGGACGCGTAGGACAGGGCTTCCGGAATGTCTTCCTTTTTCTCCAGGGTCCTGGCCAGGTAGAGAATGGCGGAAACGTCTCGTCTTCGTTCCTGGACGGCCCGCTCCAGGCCCTTCTGAAAGGCGTCGACCAGGGGAGGGGCAAAGAAGGGTTCCTTGACCAGGTAGTCGAAGGCCGGCGGATAGTTGTAGGCGATTTTTTCGATGACGGCGAGGAGATTCTCCTTGTCCTGCTCCTCGAAATAATACCGGGCCAGGGCGTAATGATATTCGATGCCGTTGGGCCGGAGGGCCGTCGCCTTCAGGAGAGCGGGAAGGGGGTCATA
>Ga0209200_1001335_pt1 | contig 25056 bp, 21 predicted proteins | sample AD_UKC033_MetaG_FD_184406 | JGI IMG/M metagenome (GOLD analysis project Ga0209200, IMG submission 184406) | Active sludge microbial communities of municipal wastewater-treating anaerobic digesters from USA - AD_UKC033_MetaG (SPAdes) (version 2) | ecosystem: Engineered > Bioreactor > Anaerobic >... | reverse complement strand
AAAGATGAATTGGAGAAAACGGCGAAGGTCGTGAAAGAGACGATGGCAGAAGCCTATCCGTTGGATATTCCCCTCTCCACTGAGGCGAGGTACGGTCCGAACTGGGGCGAGATGAAAGGGATTTGAAACAAGGTTGAATCCAAGACCCCCGAGTTTTTGAAAAACTCGGGGGTCTTAGAAAGAAATTACGCTGGAACTCGCGGTCTTACTTCCCTATCGAGGCGACTACCTAAAGAATCAAGAGTTATATCTAAATCATATTCTGCCTGTAACCCTAGCCAGAACTGGGGCGAAACGCCAAAATAACGAGATAAACGTAAGGCTGTATCTGCCGTCACGCTGCGAACTCCCAAAACAATTTCATTGATGCGGCGGGCGTCCACGCCAATATCAATTGCCAAACGATTCTGACTCAAATCCATCGGCTTTAGAAATTCTTCCCGTAAAACTTCGCCGGGGTGAACAGGATTTAATTTGTTAGACATCCTTACCTGCCAATCTAGTGATAATCCGTAATTTCAACATCAAGAGCGTCGCTGCCTTCCCAACGAAAGCAAACGCGCCACTGGTCATTAATCCGAATACTCCATTGACCCGCGCGATTTCCGCTCAATTTTTCGAGACGGTTGGCGGGAGGAACGCGCAAATCATTAATCGAAACGGAGTTATTGATCATTCGTAGTTTACGCAAGGCGGTTTGCTGAATATCGGCTGGCAACTTGCGCGAACGTTGACGCTGATATATCTTTTGGGTTTCATCATCTTTGAAGTTTTTTATCACGACTTATTTTATAGCGCGCCGCGCTAAATGTCAACCGCTTAGTCGGCGGTAATCGCATTAGAAAAACCTTCAAGAGCATAATCCACCAATCTGCGCGAATTTCCGCTAATCTCTCCTCGAAAATTCGCGAAGATTAGCGCGGGTTAATGGAAAAGAATTTCAAATGCGATAGCCCTAACCGCTTAGTTTTAGGACCTGGTTCTGCGCGAAGCCAGTTAACGACATGTGTCCGCTTGAACGAAATTCCATGAACTGAGGTGGTTGTCGAGTTTATTGCGCAAGGACTCCGTAGGGATCGTACGCGTTCGCCAGCGTGACCTCGCCGCTTGCATCAGTCAGTTGCTTGACAAAGCCAAGCGCATCACCGAGGTGGTAGGTTGAGCCTGTCGAAACCAAATACTCAGTAGTTATGTTCACTTGGGCGATTCTACCAAGTCCGTATATGTATGTGTTGGTTCCATCGCTGAGAACTTGGGTGAGACCTGAATTGAGGTCGAGCGTGTAATTCACTCCGTTTTGGGAGAGGCGGTCGCCGAGTTCGTTGTCCCCTACGGGGATGATATAGGCATGCGAACTCGTCCCGTTGAAGGAAGTTAGTCTATTGGCGGAATCGTAAGTGTAGTGATAGTAATCGTCCGTTGAATAATTGGCTTCGGTGAGGCGAAAAGAGTTTCTTCGATATTGGCACTGCTCTTGTTGTATTAAACAGAGTCCTGGGTCATTAGAAACTTTTGGGATCAACTTAGGGAATAACAAAGACAAACATGGAATCATGGATTTGAGATTGGAAGAATTCCAATTGGGCTTTTGTCAAAGAAGACATTAGACCAGTCTCTCTGGAAATTATGAAACCGCCTTTGTCTGAATATTCCAACACGAGTAATTCGTTGTTATTGTCAAGCCATGTTACCCAATCCAAGACCATGTCAATCTCATACGATTCCGACAAAATCAACCGGCTGTTTTTTATTTGGTAAACGGATACTTTACCATTATCGACTGTGGCCAAAAGTTGACCATTCGGTGACCATGAAAAGCTTGGAGATGCATCTACGCCCTTTTCATCATACCAGCAATTATCTAGCCCTGAAGGGCATGTCGTATCTAGTATATGTAACCCTGTGAGTTGAGACGTTCCAGCCCCGCCTAAGCCACGATAATAGGCAAGCCATCGGTTATCAGGCGACCATAATGGTGAGCCACAACTGAATGCTTCGTGTTCGCAATTTGTAACAGGGATCTTTTTTTGATCGCGCATGGAAAAAATATAAATGTCATCATGATGGTAGTCGTTAGTAGGACATGATATAGCTAATTTTGTACTATCTGGTGACCAATTGGGATGCGTGCAATTTTCAAGGTCAGCATAGTATTCACGAGTTTCCGATTCTAGATTTAGGATATAAGGTAAATCTGCTAAAAGCTTTTTGTCCGGCGAAATAGCAAATCCATATCCGCCAACCGATTCCGCCAATCTTCCTTGATAATCGCCATCGAATGAAGCGGCGCTCAAATAAATCTTGTCCGACGAATATTCAACAAATGCAATGAATAACCCGGGTTCAAGGGCTGAAAGTTTCAAAAATTCGTTGCCAAAGGATGGTGTGGATGTAGGTATTATGACGGGCAGCACTGGCGTTAATGATGGAATACTGGTTGTAGCCGCTATTGTAGGTGAGGGTAACAAAGCCGTCGGTGTTGGCGTTCGGCATGCTCCTAACATTAGCAGATATACAAATATAACTTGCAATTTTTTCATAAATCGACGTCCTTACTTATTTAGCTTTTCTATCGTGATCGCTTTATAGTTAGGAACATTTTCTTCCCATGCTAGTTGAAAGTCATTCCACCAATAATATTCTGTCTGATTGTCAAACGGGTTAGCAATACGAATCCAATTCCATGGAGAGTTTTTCCTATATTCCCATTGAGCAGAAATCCCGGTGATTAGAATCCAATGACCAATATCATTGCCTGATTCTGAAACCATTCCACTTCGATCAGCCCCACTTATCGGATCTATATCTTCGCTAGCGCTACCTTTAAATATGGCTGCTGCAACCATGATAACCTTACCAGATCTTATTTGTTCTTTTACCCAAGACCCAAGTGAAGCCGAAGAACCAGAAGGCACAACTATTTGGGCACGAAATGCGCTACCGTAAGAGTTATTAGAACTTGTCTCAAAAACACCGTGTCACTGTGAGGGAGCGGGGTTTGCGACCGAAGAGTCTCTTATTTGGGCAGTAGAGACCCTTCGCTGACGCTCAGGGTGACATTTTTGAGATGACTTCTAATGTAATCGGCGATAGGTGGATAACCTGTTGTGCTACTACGGTCTAAAAACATTTTGGTTCGAAAATCTGTAGCGACTTGTGCCGCTGTAATATTTCCGTATTCCGTATGAAGAATTGCGGAAATCGCTACTTCACCACAGTAATTTTGATTGCGATTTGATCCTGGGATGCAGTCGTAAGGATTAGGAGTAGAGAAATCTGGATCACACGCCAATTCAAGTCCGCCAATTTTGAATTGCGCTGCGTTAGTGTTGGCAATCTTTTTTCCAACCCGATCAAATATTGGAGCTAAATCTCTAGTGATCTTGTTTGCGAGAGGATTTGTCAACCAGGAAATACCACGCGGGTGAATTTTTTGATTGTAATTAGTTGTATCTGGGGCGTCCATTTCACAGAGTTCTCGCTCTCCCAGCGGAAGTTTATCGCAAGGACTTTGACCAGTAGGATCAACATAATTAACCGGATTCCCCTCCACATACCCCCACCGATTCAACGACAGCGGACGGTTGTACTCTCCCATCCACGTATCCCGCGTGAGGAAGCGTCCATCGCTGGGACTGTAATACCTCGCCCGCAGGTACACCATCCCGCTGGGATCGGTGAACTCGCCCGTGAATCCGTAACTGGTTTGCGCGCTTCCTGCCGTCTGCGCAAGGACGCCGTACGGCTCGTACGCGTTCGCCAGCGTGACTTCGCCACTTGCATCAGTCAGTTGCCTGACAGAGCCAAGCGCATCACCCAAGAAATACTCAGTGGTTGTGTTCACTTGGGCGATTCTACCAAGTCCGTACAAATATGTGGTTGACTGGCTACTCACTAAAATCAGCCAATCGGCGGGGTCAAGTCCGCTTTAGCGGGCTTCGTAGGAATAGCACGGACGTTAACGTCCATGCGAGCAAAGTCAACGCGACAAAACTCGTTGGAAAGAATGAACCGTCATGCTTATCGTGAGTCCTTTGTCACCTTGTCCTTAAAAACAGAACCATTGCAAGGGTAGTACATTCTCACCCCTACGGTATAATTCAAGCCATGCCCGGAAACGAAGATCTCTTCCAAAAAGCCATGAGCGAGGGACATTCCGCCGCGTGGGATCAGGAATGGAATAAAGCCGCGTCGGCGTATCGCAAAGCCCTGCAAGAAATGCCCGATAACCCCAAGGCGCTCAACAGTCTCGGCTTGGCGCTCTTTCAACTAGGCGAGTTCGATGAAGCCATGCAAGTCTATAAGCGCGTGGCGCAGTTCTCAGCGCAAGACCCCGTGCCCATGGAAAAACTGGCGCAACTTTTAGAGCGCACCGGGCATCTGAAAGAAGCCATCGAGGCATCCACCCGCGCCGCCGAACTCTTCCTCAACCAGCGCGATGTGGACAAAGCCATGGAAAACTGGGTGCGCGTCACATCCCTCGACCCTGAAAACATCCTCGCTCATTCCCGCCTGGCATTGGCGCACGAAAAACTCGGCCACAAACCGCAAGCGGTGACGGAATACGTGGCGGTTGCCAGCCTCGTTCAGCGTACCGGCAACGTGGAAAAAACCAACGAACTGGTCAACAAAGCCCTGCAAATTCTGCCAGATAGCGCCGATGCAAAACAGGCGCAAGCGCTTCTTCGCTCGGGACAACTGCTCCCCAAACCCCTGCGCCCCAAAGGCGGGACGGGTCCCATCGCCATGGCGCAAGTCAAACAGTTGGACAAGCGCAAAACAGAATCCGATTCCGAACTCGACCCTGTGGCTGAAGCGCGCCAGAAGTCGCTCACCCGTCTCGCAGAAATTCTCTTCGAATACACATCCGACGAAACCAACACGGTGCAGGCGAAACGCGGGTTACAGGCGCTCATGCGCGGCACCGGCCAACTCTCGATGCAATCCTCCGAACAAACCAAAGTGGTCTTGCACCTCGGCGCCGCCATCGACATGCAATCCAAAGGCAACGACGCGCAAGCCGCCGAAGAATTGGAACACGCCCTCGAAGCGGGATTCAACCACCCCGCGCTCTATTTCAATTTGGGGTTGCTCCGCTCAAAGATCGACCGGAACGAATCAGCCCTGCGGAATTTGCAAAACGCCGTCAAGCACGCCGAGTTCGGTCTCGGAGCGCGGTTGTTGATGGGACAGATCAACCAAAAGATGGGGCGTTTCGGTCCCGCCTCCGTCGAATACCTTGAAGCGTTGAAGATCGCCGACGGGCAGGTGGCGCCAGCCGAACAGGCGGATGAGATCCGTCAGATGTACGAGCCGCTCATCGAAGCGCAGGCATCCGTCAAAGAAGAAGGGGTTCTGAATCGCTTGTGCGACAATATCAACAATATGCTGATGCGCAAGAACTGGCGTGATCATCTGCATAAGGCGCGCGAGGAGTTGCAACGCACCAACGAGAGCGATATGCCCCTGCCGCTGGCAGACATGCTCATGCAGGCGCAATCGAGCGCCGTGCTCGAAGTGATCAATCACGTCCACCAATTAGCCCGCGCTGGGCAGTTGCGCACCGCCATGGAAGAGGCCTACGGCGCGCTGGCGCATGCCCCCACCTATCTGCCGCTCCATGTCCTGATGGGCGATCTGCTCGTGCGCCAGGAGCACACACCGGAAGCGATCGCAAAATATATGACTGTGGCGCAGGCATACAGCGTGCGCGGCGAAACAGCGCAATCTGCCAAAATGTTACAACGCGTGGTGCAACTCGCCCCAATGGATATGTCGGCTCGTTCGCGATTGATCGACCAACTCATTTCGCGCGGGCAGGTGGACGAGGCGATCCGCGAATACATCGAACTCGCCGACATTTACTACCGCCTCGCCGAACTCGACATGGCGCGAAAAACATTCACCACGGCTCTGCGCGTCGTCCAACAGCACAACGTCGACCGCGCGTGGAACATCCACATCCTGCAACGCATGGCCGATATCGATATGCAGAGACTGGACTGGAAGCAAGCCATCCGCGTCTACGAGCAGATCCGCACGCTTCGTCCCGACGATGAGGCGGTTCGCAAAAGTCTGATCGATCTCAGCTTCAAACTGGGTCAACCCGCCCAGGCAAACGCCGAGATTGAAAGTTATCTATCCTATTTGCAATCGAGCAACCGCGATGCGCAGATCGTCCCCTTCCTTGAAGATGTGCTCAACGAACGCCCCAGCGATATGCTGATGAAACGCACGCTGGCGCAAGCCTATCAACAGGCGGGGCGCGTGGAGGATGCGGTGGCTCAACTCGACACGGTCGCCGATTCGTTGTTGAGTGTCGGCAAGAAAGAGGAGGCAATGATGATCGTAAATCAAATCCTCCTGCTCAACCCGCCGAATTCGGAGCAATATCGTCAGCTTTTGAGTCAGATACAGCAGTGAGCCAATCCCGCCCAGCAAATGAGGCGGGATTTTTTCACCTGCATGATTTGCTAAGCAAATCACGCCAGATGCAGGTGTCGCTTCATCCCCAATTTCAAATTGACTCTGCTCATCAACCTCTCACACGCTGATGCTATAATCGCACACTGTAAAGCGAGATAGTATCTTGCTTTACGAACTCTCTATTCTGGAGGGGCAAGAATGCCTCAAACTCGCTGGACAAACGCTAGCGCTTCGCAAAACCGCGCCGTGATGAAGTGGCTGACCTACTTTGCCTCCATTGTGGCGTTTCTCATCGTCTTTGGCGGTTTCGTCCGCCTCACCCGCTCTGGGCTGTCCATCGTGGAATGGAATCCCATCAGCGGAACTATTCCCCCGCTCAGCCATTCTGCCTGGCAGGAGGAGTTTGCCAAGTACCAGCAAACGCCCGAATATATCAAAGTCAACACGGGGATGACGCTCGAAGAATATCAATATATTTTCTACATCGAGTGGATTCACCGCTTCATCGCGCGCTTTGCCGGTCTGGTCTACGCCATCCCCGTTTTTTACTTCCTGTTCAAGAAAGCCATCCCATGGAAGGAATTCGGCATCTATTTCTTGATGGGGATGTTATTCATCTCGCAAGCCTTCGCAGGCTGGATCATGGTTGCCAGCGGGCTCGTTGACCGCCCGGAAGTAAGTCACTTCAACCTGACGATTCATCTGCTACTCGCATTGACTCTGTTCGGTCTTGCAGTATGGACGATACTCGGGCACAAATACGGCTTCCACCTAGCGGGTAAGAAAACACATTGGTCTGCCCCGTCGAAGTTTGCCCTGCTGTATTTTATTTTGCTGGTCTTGCAAATCACGTACGGAGGCATGACCGCGGGACTCAAAGCCGGTCACGTTTCAAGTACCTGGCCCCTCATGTTCGGCAAACTCATCCCGCCTAATCTGTTCAACTCGTTCATCAACGTATTTGAAATGCCGCAGACCATCGTCTTCATCCATCGCTGGTTCGCCTTTGCCGTGCTGGTTGCCGCGTACTTTATGTATGACAAAGCGCGCAAACAAAACTATCACACTGAAATCAAAAATGGACTCGGCCTTCTCGTTGGCGCGGTCGCCCTGCAAATTACGCTCGGCGTTCTCACGATCCTATCGTTCGTGAACATCGTTATCGCCTTGCTCCATCAAGCCACCGCCATTGGGCTGTTCGCTCTCGGCATATATTTCATCCACCGCTTCCGCGCGTTGGACACAAAGGAAATCTAACATGAAAAAAATATCATGGATTGTCGCAATCCTGCTGGTCCTCATCCCTTCGATCTCGGCGCTTGCCAAAGGGGATTTTACCTACATCACCGTCAGCGGACCGGGTATCACCGGAGATTTGACTATCTCCAATCCCACACTGACTCAAAACTTCTTCGCTTTTGGCGATTTTTCCAAGGGCGCGGTTGACGCGCCCGCCGACCCCGGCGAGGGCTATCGAATCATCCGCTCCTACGTAGTGGACAGCAAAGAGGCGCCGTTCGACAGCCTGCAATATTATCCCTACACCGGATATGTCTACTACAATGGTTTGGGAGAAGGATCGTCTGAATACGACAAGAAGTGGTTCATCGCCGACCCGGCGGCAAAAGAGCCGTTCCTCTCCGCCCTCAAACAACGCGCCCTGCTGACGTGGCTTCCGCTGGCTGTACTGGTCGTGATCCTGATCGTGTTCATTGTCGCATATCGGAAAAAAAGTAACCCCGCCTGATTATAAAAACACCTCCCCAGAAAGCAGTTTGGAATTCTGGGGAGGTTCAGCAACCAGCGGGGTATTATCTCAACACAAACGTATCCGTCTTCTCGTCGTACGCCAGGATACTCACCTGCCCCTTTTCAAAATTCACTTCGCCTGAAAACGCCAAACGAAAATCATCCGAGTCGTCCTTGATGAAAAGCTCCACAATATGAACACCGGACTCTACTTCGAGGAACTTGAGCGCGGCGATGCGTCCGTTGCCGCTCACGCCGGTCGGCTTAAAGACATCCTCGAACACAGTTTCGCCGTCGATCACAACGCGCACACTCATTGGGTAATGCGTGCCGCCAAAGATCTTCTCCGGGTCGGCGCCTTCGGGCAAGGTGATTCCCTCGGGGATTTCGGCAAGTTCAACCTTGCCTTTCGCGTCCACCGCGATGCGCAACGCGGACTCATCCGCCGCCGCCATTCCCGAACGAACATCCAATGGAAGGGCGAGCGCAAACAACCCCAACAACAAAACGGTTCCAAACAGCCCGCCGATAAACGAAGGCACAAGTTTGTTGCGTTGCTTGATCTCCGGCAGGATCGGTTGGGGCTTATTTTTCTGACCCGCCTCGCTATGCAAATTATCGAGCAGTTTCTCCACAGGTTTCGGGTCAGTCGGAGTGGCTTCCAGCCAATGCAAACCTTCGCCCACTAATGCGGGGCGAGTGTATAAACGATTCAGAATTGAATAGGCGTCTTCGCGGTTTACATTGTCATAGTACGGAGACGACAAAAGCACCAAATCTCGCACGCCTTCATTTTGCAGGGTTTTGACCCAATCAATGTTGACCGCGCCAATGCTCGGCAAAACCGCTGTGACCACACGCGCCGCATCCTTCGACCCCCAATCTGTCACGCCAACTGCGGCTTTCTCTTCATTGACGTTTAACTTCGCAGGCAAACCGCCTAGCGTTTGAATACGTTGGCTGGCAAACAACACCGTGACGGGATGACCCTCCTTCACTTCGCGTTTCACCGCGCCTTTCACCACACCAAAGACCTGCTCGCCGTTATAGCCGCCTTTCAAATCCAGAGCGTCGACCGGGCACGCGCCGACGCAAATTCCACATGCCGTACATTGACTTGCATTCACTACCGCCAGTTTCGGGTAACCCGAATCATCGTTTCGTTCCACCATGCGGATCGCATCATACGGGCAATCGGTATAACACAGCGTGCAACCTGTACATTTCGCGTCGGTGACGATCGCGGGACCATCGTCACGACCGGGGGCAAGCCACGGGAGGAAGAACAGGCTTCCCACAAGAAGGATCGCCAATCCCCAAAAGATGACGTTCCCCCACATATCCGTTAGAGGCAGGAGGATGAGGTACAGGCTGTCCACCGGCACCGATTCCACCATTCGGCTGAGATCGGCAGGCTGGTACGACATAGCGGGTTTGATCAGCGAAAGGATGATCAACCCAACCAACGCCTGAAATGCCGCCCAGCGCGGAGTCCACCAGCGGGCGCGAGAAAGACGCAAGCTGTGAATATTGATGGCAAAGAATGCGACAAGCGGGACAAACAGGTGCAGGAACAGGATGATGACAAAGTTCGAAAACGTGCGCGAGGCAAGGTCGGTCGAAATATACGTCAGACCAGAATAGCCCGCAATATTTTTCATCATGAATTCGGTCATCCATTGGGCGCGCTCATCCCAGATCATCCAATACCCGAACGTGCCGGTCAGCCACACCATCGCCAGCATGATCCAGCCGCTTGTCCAAGCCAGCCAGCGCGGACCCCAGAAGCGATCGCCTAAAAACATGCGGCACAAATGCAGAATGATGAGAATGATCATTGCATCGGAGGCATAGCGATGCACGCTGCGGATCAACGAACCGTACCATGTGGAGCTGATCTTCGCCACCGTATCATAAGCCACCTCCGCACCGGGGCGATAGAACAGAGTAAGATATACGCCGGTAGCGATCAACACAACCAGCATGAAGATCGTCAGCGTGCCGAGGTGATGAAACGGATTGAAATCCGATTTGGCGAAACGATTGACAACCCCCTCGACGGAGATCCAACCTTTTTCAAGCGCGCGCATGAAGCGCCGTTCAGTGTAGAGTTTCTTTGTCATGAGTTCCTTTTTGTTATCAGCGGTTTCGTTATTCAACCGCCGGAGTTTCTTCATTCAATAACGGAAACTTATTCATCTTCATCGCGTTCGACGTGACGAAGATACTGCTCGCCACCATCGCAAACGCCGAGAACACAGGCTGTAATAACCCCGCCATCGCCAGTCCCACGCCGACAAGATTGTACACCACAGCCCAGCCGAGATTCTGCCGCACGCGCTTCATGGCCTCGCGCGACAGATCGAACAGCCAGGGGATCACGCGCAGGTCGTCGCGCATCAATACAATGTCAGACGCAGAGCGGGCAACATCCGCGCCATGATTCATCGTCAAACCCACCGTCGCCGCGGCGAGCGCGGGACCGTCATTGATCCCATCGCCGACCATCGCGGCATTATCGGCGAGCCGCTTCATTTTTTCATCGGGCGTCAGCGCGGCTTGGACGGGGATACCCAAAACTTTTTGCCAGCGTTCGCCCGCGCTTTGTTCATCGCCGGTCAGCACGCCAAGATTTAATCCACGCGATTGCAGTTGACCCAACACATCCTTCGATTCGACGCGGATGGTTTCATCGAGAGACAGGATGCCGCGCGCGCGCCCATCCCACCCCGCGTAAACGACGACTCGCCCCGCTTCTTTCCACGCCTCAGCCTGGTCGCGGATTTCGTCCGGCATCTCCAACCCCTCGGCAGAGATGAGACGGGCAGAGCCGACGACAATTTGGTAATTGGTAATGGGTAATTTACCAACAACGCCAAACGCAGGAATGGCTTTGAAGGATTCGGGTTTGATGAATTCAACTTGATTTGCTTTGGCGTAGTCTACAATCGCCCGCGCCAGCGGATGTTCGGATCCATTCTCGATGGAGGCGACGAGGGAAAGAAATTGACCCTCCCTCATCCCCATCCCTTCTTCCATCGGGAGATGGGTCAGGAGGGGTGAGGGAACAAACACTTCCTGCACTGTCATCGGCAATTGAGTCAATGTTCCCGTTTTATCGAAGAAGACTTGATTCACTTTTGCCAATCGTTCGAGCGCGGCGGTGCTTCGCAAGATCACGCCCGATTCAGCCGCGCGTTCGAGCGAGAGCCAAAGAGTTAACGGCGTTGCAAGTCCCAGCGCGCACGGGCAAGCGATCAGCAACACAGAGAGCGCCACGATCAACCCTCTTTCCGCGCCGCCAATATTGGTCCAAACAAGGAACGCAATTGCGGCGAGAGTCAGCGCGGCGGGAGTCATCCATGCGGAGAGTTTGTCCACCGTGCGTTCGAGCGGAGAGCGCGCCCACAACGCCTCGTGAAGCAGGCGTCCGATCTGACCGGCGATGGTCGCGCCGCCGACAGCCGTGGCGATTACTTCAAAACTGCCGTCGAGGTTGCTGGTCCCGGCTTTAACCGCATCACCTTCGCGGCGAGTTACAGGTTTGGGTTCGCCGGTCAGCAAAGACTCATCGATATCGCCCTGCCCGGTTGCGATTAAACCATCCACCGGGAATCGTCCGCCGGGCTTCACGCGGATACGCATGCCGGGCTTGAGCTCGGCAACGCTCACCTCTTTATCCGCTTCACCGGTGACAATCAATGCGGTATCTGGAATTTGTTCGAGTAATTTCATCACTGCCATGTTACTCGATTTATGCGCCTGCATTTCGAGCCAGCGCCCCACTGAAACTAAAAAGATGAGCATGGTCGCGGTATCGAAATACAAACCACCATGCCCCACGATCAAATTACGGACGGATAAGCCAAACGCCGAAAATGTTCCAACCATGATGAGCGTGTGGATGTTGGGTTGCCCGCGCAACAGACTCGCAAAGCCCGCGCGCAAGATCGGCAGACCGAGCAGGATCAGCACCGGGATGCTTGTGACCATCATCATCACCTGGAAGAAATCCACGAGCGGTTGCGATTCAGGTGTTGCCCAGTTGAAAATTTCGCGCGCGTAAATCCCCGCGCCCACGATCATGTCGTGCAGTACCATCACGCCGCCGATGAGCAGGCGCGTGAAAAACGCATCTTCCTCATCGTAGGGTTTTTCATCGGGAAGCGTAGCTTTATAGCCCAGAGAACGAATCCGTTTTTTGAGCGACTTGGGATTCGTGATCGCGCTGTCGAACGTGATGTTGGCTTGTCCTTGAATAAAACTCGCCTCGGCGTTGACGACGCCCTTGGCGCGTTTGAGTTGTTCGCTCACCAGCCACGCGCACGAGGAACACCACATGCCACTGAGATTGAGAGTGATGTTTTCAGCGTTTTCCGCGCTCGCAGTTTTCGTAACGGGGTTCGACGGAGTCTCTGCCAGCAACGCCGCCACTTCCCTGCACGATGGACAGCAGAACACATCTCCTTGCTCGTTGGTGAGCGGATGAAGGGTGGTCAATCCGCAGAGAGAGCAGGTGGATAGTAGTTGCGTGGTTGAATAGTCTGCTAGTTGCATGGATGCGGGTTACGAGATGCGAGACATGAGTTACAAGACGTGGGATGAGTTCCACGCTTCACATTACAGGTTTCAAGGTTTCTTATATACGTATGTTCTTGTATATCTGTCTATATTGTTTACTACCATAACATTATCTCACCGATCATCAGGTGATCGATCCAGCCGATCACCGCGAACCCGCGCATGGCGAATTGGAAGCCGAAGAGCATCATAACCAGGGAGGCGAGTCCGCGCGACCAGGCACGGGAAATGGATTTGGAGGCGAGCCATTTTACTGCGAATAAACTTGGAACAGTGGCAACACCAAAGATGAGCATATTGAGCGCGCCGTAGACAGCCGCCTTGGATGCAATCGCCGTCACCAGCGCGGTGAGCACCAAGCCGCAAGGGAGGAGTCCCCACAAGAGGCCGAGCAGGTAGGAGGTCGGAAGCGAAGCAGATTTGAAAGCCCGGATGGCGCGTCCCCACCGTTGAGTCAAAGAGGAAAGTAAAAGTTCGGGCGATGGAGCTAATCCAATAAACGCGGATGCCATGTAAAAGGCGACGATGGCAAAGAGGATCGAAAGCGCGGCTTGCAGTTTGTCGAGCGACCAGAGGGCTTGACCAAAGGCGCCGAAGATCAAGCCGAGAAAGGAATATGTGGTGATACGCCCGGCGTGCGCAAGTACCCAGGCGAATTTATTTTGAAAAACGGGTTGGCGGTCGAATAGAATCACAACGGCGCTGCACATCCCCACACAGTGACCAAGACTGCCTAATAAGCCCAACAGCAACGAAGCCAACATTGTTTACCGCAAATGTACAAATAATTCCAGAAAAACTTCGGAGGTCGAACGACCTCCGAAGTTTTTAATACACGCTATCGGATGAACCAGGTGCGCCCGAGTAGCCACCAATTTGTCAGATAGTAGACTGCGAACCAGACGAGGAAGGCAATGACCAGAACAAATGAGCCTTTCGGTTGGTTTTGTTTGCTTTCAAGGTCATGCTCGGTCAATTTCGTGGATTCAAGCACGGGGTTGTTGTCGCCGGAGACCAGAAGGAGTTTGCTGGCTTCGAGTCGCGGACCGGTGAGGATGGAGGTCAGCACGACGGTAACGTACATGATTCCACCGATGACGGCAATGATCGCGCCGATACCAAAGATGGCAAGCGACAACTCAATGGTGCCAGGGACGACGCCAGCGAAGGTGATATCCCAGTTGCGGCGCGAAACGCCTTGCAAACCGCTGACGATCATGCCGAGGGAAACGAGGAGCATGCCGCCGCCGAACACATAAGGTTGCCAGACCGCCCACTTCTTGAGCTTAAGTTCTTTGCGGAAAATGAGCGGGATCACATAGTAAGTGAAGCCCATGAAGGCGGTTGTCGTTCCGGATACCACTGTGGCGTGGAAGTGTCCCGGCAAGCGCATGGTGTTGTGTACCAGCAAGTTGATCTGCTCGGTACCGATAACCACGCCGGTCACTCCGCCGATCCAGCCGAACATGACCATGGAGACAACCAGGGCGGCAAAGCCCGGTTCGCCCCATGGGGCATTCCGAAGCCAGCCGAATAAACCCTTGCGGTAGCCTTTGGCGCGCAACGCGACTTCCAATGCGGCAGGGATCGAGAACGCGTGCATCATTGAGCCAAGCACCGCAAGGTACATGGCGTACGAAGTGTTGACCGCTTTCCATGCGAACGATAGACCCGGGTCGACCAACAGGTGGTGAGCCGAACCGAGGTTAATGAAGAAGAGGTACAACACGAAAGCAAGGCGCGAGAACTTTTCGTTAACCGGGCGAATGCCAACAGTGATCTGGGCAAGCGCATACCAGATGGAGATCATCGCGGCAAGATTCACTTGCTGAGCGGGATGTCCGAAACCCCAGAAGAAGTTACGGTAGATGCCCGGGTCAAAGTTCGAAAGAATGCCCGCAGACCAAAGGAATGCCGGCACGACCGCCGCCGCACCCTGAAGCAAGGTGTATGTTGCCAGGATGGCGGCGGTCATAAAACCGAACACCACAAGCGGCAACGAACCTTCGAATCGTTTTTCGCGTTTGGCAACCACAATGTTGATGAAGAAGGTGATCACCGCGATCAATGCGCCAACTGCGAACAGGATGTAACTGAGGTAGAACAAGGGGCTTGCTTTGAGCGGCAGATAGGCGGTATATGCGACTGTATTCTTCGGGTCGAACAACACAACGAAATTCGCCATCAATCCGCCGACGGTCATGAGGATGAAACCGAGCCAGGCGGCTTTAGGCGCGGCGTGTCGCGCGTTTAGTAATACAGTCGAGCCAAAGTGTAAGCCTGCCATCTCGAAAAAGACCATCCAGGCGATGAGCATGTCGATGCCGTGGATCGTGAGCAAGCGGTAGAACCAGGTCGCATCCAGCAGATGAATCGCCTGCCAGCGGGTGAGCGCGATCAATAGCGCGGCGATCCCGCCGAGGGTTAAGGTGACGACCGCCATCACCGCATTGGCGATGATCAGTCGTTCCGCGTGCATATCCACTTTTAGGGTGAGGACGGGGCAGGTGCGATAATCGTCCTTCGAGTCCTTCGTCCAGGGAAATGTAGGTGCAAGAGTTGCCATTGCATCTTCTCCTATTTCACGATGATCTTGCCCACCATGGTGTGGTGACCAAGAAAACAATATTCATTACAAACGATGGTGAACTCGCCGGAAGATGTCGGGGTAATCGTCGCTACGTAATCGTAACCCGGCAGAACTTCGAGATTGATATTCACAGGTTGCAGAGAAAAGCCGTGCGCATAATCCATGGAGGAAATGTGCAAGCGGTATTCTTTGCCCTTCTCCAATTGCAGGATGGGATACCACTGCCAGGCGCTGGCGCGCAGATATACATCGCTACCGGGAGGCGGCGCAACCACCGGAATGCTATTCTCCTCCCCCACTTGATACTGGGCTACAAATTCATTCACCGTTGCGGCATACTGTTGCGGCGTCGTGCGATACGTCTCTGCAGGCACATTTTGCTTGCCCATGTAATACCAAAGCGGCATCATCACGGTTAAGAAAATGCACCAGACAAGAGCCACAGTGAGCCACGTCTTCTCAAGGCGACCTAACGGCTTCCACCAATTTTGTTCAGGCGCTAACATGATTTGAATTCTCCTTTTATGAAATTCGGCTAGGGCGCCGGGGGAATGCTCAACAAGTTCGAAATCCCCCACACATTGTAAATCAATGTGCTAATGAGCAATGACAGCAGGAACAACAACCAGATATTATCGAATATCTTCTGACCCAGCGATACGGGTTCGTGCTCTTGCTTTTCCTTCTTGGACATGGCATTCTCCTTTAGTAATTGTTCAATTTCCAAGGCCTAAAAATTTGTCCAATCATAGCATTGTAGGTTATAAAACAAATGTGAAGAATGTCACAGGATGTAATATGACATTTATCAGTATTGGACAAAGCGGCTCTACTTATAAAAATTCGTCTCGATCCTCGATAGTCGCTTGATTATAACCCGGCATTTTTCTGCTCCGCAGACATACAGACAATAATCATGCCGCGGGGGTAACAATCGTCACTTTGACAATCTTCTGCAAATCTCATACAATTTATCCATATTCAACCCGGAGGTTAATAATAATGAAGAAGTTCGCTTTACTACTCTCAATACTTATGGTCGCTACGATGATTCTAGCGGCATGCGGCGGCGGCGGAAATGCCGAAGCAACAGCTACCTTGGAACCCGTGCCGGCTGATTTCGCCGGCAAGACCAACCCGCTCGGAACAGACGCGGCAACTGAAGGCGCAAAAGTGTTTCAAGTGAACTGTGAACCATGTCATGGTCCGCAAGGTCACGGCGATGGTCCTGCAGGTGCGGCGCTTGATCCCAAGCCGAAGAACTTGGGTGAATTGCAAACGCGCGCCAGTGATGACTATCTGTTTTGGCGCGTAAACACCGGTAAGCCCGGCACCTCTATGGCGCCGTGGGCGGGTATCCTGACCGAAGAACAGATCTGGCAGGCGATCGCGTTCATCCGCACCTTAAAACCGTAACCGTTTTTCAAACAACAAAAAGCGACGCTGCCAAAGCGTCGCTTTTTGTTTATTAACTGATGTTACGCGGTTGAGGTTGATTTGACTCTCGTAATGCGACATTTTGCAGATTAACAATTAAACCGAACAATCCTGCCGCTTTATTTTGAACCACGGAGACACTGAGTCACGGAGTGTTTAATTTGCTTTTCTCCGTGTCTTCGTGTCTCCGTGGTTTTGGTTTATTGCTCGATTAATTTAGAAAAGTGCAATATGTCGCCCGTGCGCAAGAGTTCTATTTCCTTATTCGTACATATAGCGCAAAGCCGATCGTGCCAAACGCCAACCCGGCGACTGAGACTCCCCACGAGAAAAAGTTCAAAATGAAAGTTGATTCGAGAACATGAATCACCATTAGAAACGGCAGGATAATGCCCGCCAGCATAAGCATCACGCCAGAAAAGAGGAGAAAGCGGGGGGGTATCATTGCGGTTGATACAACCAACACGCCACAAAATGATGCGGCTCGGGTTCAAAGTCCACCGGTTCTTTCTGGTCGCATAACCCGGCAATCGCCCTAGCGCAACGCGGATGGAAGCGGCATCCTTGCGGCGGGTTCACAAGACTCGGCGGCTCACTAGGCGGCACTTCCTTGAACGAATCAGCGTTACGCGCATCGGGATCGGATGTGGCGGCGAGCAACGCATGCGTGTACGGATGCAGGGGGTTCTCAAGCAGGCGGCGCGTATCTGCCTTTTCGATCAGATTCCCCGCGTACATCACAAAAATACGCTGGGAAAAATATTTCACAGTCGAGAGATCGTGCGTGATGTAGATCACGGACAGACCATGAGATTCCTGCAAGGCGCGCATGAGTTTCAGAATCTCGACGCGCACCGAGGCATCGAGCATCGATACAGGCTCATCAGCCACGATCAACTTCGGTTCGCGCAACATTGCCCGAGCGATCACAATGCGTTGCTGTTGGCCGCCGCTGAGCATGTGCGGAAATTTCGGTAAAAAATCTTCCACAGGGTGAAGCTTCACTTCTGTCATCACCTTGTGGATGCGCGCTAACCGCTCTTCCCTGCCTTGCAACCCGCTGATGATGAGCGGTTCTTCCAAAATCGTTTGTACGCTCATGAATGGCGGCAAAGCGCCATATGGGTCTTGTTGCACATACCCGATCTTGAAGCGGTATTTCTGCAACCCACCGCCTTTTAACTCCGACAGATTTTCTCCATCAAAGACGATCCCCCCGCTGGTGGGCATGTTCAACCCCAGGATGGTTTTCATCAGGCTGGATTTGCCGCATCCCGACTCGCCGACGACTGCCACTGTTTCCCCTTCCGCCAGTTCAAAACTGACGCCATCCACTGCTTTGACATAACCAGCATGCCCAAAGCCGAACCGTCGCAACTCGTACCACACGCGCAGATCCTGCACAGACAGCAATGGTTGTGCCTCGTTGATTTTTTCAATGCTCATCATCACCTCGCGCAAGTCGATAATCATTGCTCGGTACTCCTAATGTTGGCTTTGTAAAGCGGGACGGGATTCTGCTCCGCGGCTCTCAAGCGTGCAACCAGCATTTGACACTTCGCCCATTTCTCTCAAAAACCGGCGGCTCATCGTTACATTTTTCAAAATGGAATGGACAACGCGCCGCAAACCGGCACCCCTTTGGAGGGTTGATCAGGCTGGGCGGCTGACCGGTTATAAACATCGGGTCCGACTCGCTTCGCAGGCGCGGCACGCTTGCCATCAACATCTGTGAATATGGGTGAAGCGGCGCGGGGAAAAAGTCGCGCGCGTGTCCCGTCTCCACGATCTGGCCGGCATACATGATGGCAACCTCGTCCGCCAGTTCGCTGGAGGTGGCAATATCGTGCGTGATCAAAATAAAAGATGTGCCAAGTTCATGTTTGATGCGCTTAAGCACATTCATAATGTTGGCTTGCGTGAGCAGGTCAAGGGCGGAGGTCGGCTCGTCGAGGACGATCAGGCTGGGGCTGGTGACAAGCGCCATGGCGAGCGCGACGCGTTGCCTCATCCCGCCGCTCAACTCGAAGGGATAGCGGCTGACAAAATCTTGAGGCACGCCCACATGCTGAAACATTTTTTGCACAAGGTTCATGGCTTCGGCTTTGCCCAACCCCAAATGAACAATGGCCGGTTCCGCCACCTGTTCCCCAACTCGGATGACCGGGTTAAGGGAATTCATTGCGGCTTGCGGCACCAGCGAGATGCCCAGCCAGCGCACATTTTTGCGGAATTCTTCATCATCGAATTCCATCACATCCGCGCCTTGTAAGAACACCCTGCCATCGTATTTATCCACATTCCGCGGAAGCAGACGGAGCATGGCTTTCGCCAGTGAACTCTTGCCGCAACCCGATTCGCCCAGGATGACCACCGCGCGATTCGAGTCGAGAGTGAAGTTGACGCCATCCACGGCTTGCACCGTGCCGCCGCGTGTTTTGAAATGCAGTTCGAGTTTTTCGATCTGAAGCAGTTTATGCGATGTAATCTGGTTCATGCGTCTCTCAATTTGGGGTTGAAGATACGATCCAGGGCAAAACCCAGCATGGCAAACCCCAGACCGGTGATCATGAGCAGAACGGTCGGTTCCAGAATCCAGTAGTAGTAACCGCGATACAACGCGCCGTTCATATTGGCATCCTGAATGATCTTGCCCCACGTGGGCAACACCGGGTCGCCCAAGCCCAAGACCGCCAGCGAGGCCTCGAGGAAAACGAAGGCTGGCACCGAGGAAACCAAGCCCGGGATAAGCAATGGGATCATACGTGGGATCAGGTAAAAGAACACGATGCGGATTCCGCTCGCCCCGTACGCGCGCGCCGCTTCGATGTACATGGATTCCTTAACTTGAAGAAATATCGAGCGAAACCCCTTGATGGCGCCGGTAAAAATACTCAGGGCAATGGTCGCGCCGAGAATCACCCACAGACTGCGCGAGTAAAACGTGCCGATCATGATGAGAATGGACAGGAATGGCAGAACAAGGTTTACCTCGGTAATGCGTTGGATCAATTCATCGATCCAACCCGAATACCATGTGCCCAGCGCGGCGATGATCATCGTCAATACCGAGGAACCAAGCGAGGCGATCAGACCGAACGCCAACGCAACCGGAGCGCCCCATAGCAGTGGAAGCATCAGATCGCGGCGCGCATGATCGGTGCCTGCCAGCCCATACACCTGACCGTGAAAGACGAATTCAGCATCGACGCGCGAGTCGGGTTCGAAAGTCGTGCCGGTGATAAGGAGTTGATATTGCCCCTTGATCAGCGAACCAGTTTCAGGGTCCGAAAAGAGCGAGGCGATACTATCGTCCGTTTTGAGGCGGGTCTTAAGTTTTTCATCCTGAGCGAATCGATAGGTAAATTCCTTGCCGACCGCCATGTTTGCGATCCGCACAGTGCGTCCATCCGGCGTGAGCCATTCAAGCGAGATGAATGGCTGCTTCTCAGCATAGCGAGAGGTGAAATACAAGATCATGTCCTGCGGGTATGTGTCGTACTTGAAGTCGAAGGCATAGCTGGCAAGCAGAGCGCCTGTGCCTTCGGGACCGGGCGTAAATTCACCGGGCAGGCTTCCATCTCTGGTATTGACGGAGAACGATTCAGCGTATTTTGTAGACGAGAAATAATTGATCCATGCGGGCGCGGCGAACTTTGGGTTTTGATACCAGGCTTCTTCCCCTCCGCGCCATAAGCGGATCGCTTCACGATACGGAATCTTCATCATGGCATACACTGCCAGCAACACAAGAAGAAGCACAACGAACGACCCAAACACGGCGGATGGATAATACAAAAACTTTTGCATCGAGTTTTTCAGCGCGGTCATAATCAACCCCCAACCTTTACGCGCGGGTCAACAAGAGAGTAAATGAAATCGAGCAGAAATACCGTCATGGCGAGTAAGTAAGCGTAAATAATTGTCGAGCCGACGATGATGGGAATGTCATATAACCCGATCGCCTGAAAGAGCGCGCGCCCCAGCCCGGGCCACAGGAAGACAGTTTCGGTAATGGTCGCGCCCGTCCACAACGTGATGATGAGCAGGGCAAAGTTGGTGATAATGTTGGGAAGCGTGGGGCGCAAAATGTACTTCCGTTCCACGTCGCGGGATGGCAAGCCTTTTGCCTTTGCCATATCCACGTAATCTTCGCTGGAGTAAATCAGGAAGAACGTGCGGTAGTTATAAATACTGAGAAAAAATGAACTGAGCACAAGAGATAGCGTGGGGAGGATCAAATGTTTGAGCAGGCTCAAGGAGTAATCGAACGGGTTGGAGGGCGGCGGAGAATCCACCATGCCGCCGAACGGCAATACCTTCAACAATGCCGCAAAGATCAGAATGAGAAAGATGCCGTAAAACCACGGCGGCACCGCGGAGGTCGGCGATAGAGCAACAACAAGTTTGTCCCAAAAGTTCCCATACCGACGGGAAAGGCTTAGCGCAAGCAGGATGCTGGAAAAAAACAGGAACAATTGCGAGATGCCCATTAACAACAAGGTGGCGGGTAGGCGTTCCAGCAAGATAAGGCGCACCTGTTTCGAGCCGGAGTCGCTGGTCATGTTGATGGCGCGCCCGAGGTTCAAGGTCAGCGCGTTCGCAAGATAACGCGCATTCCGCACCGCGATGGGCACATCCAAGCCCATGCGTTTTTCTTCCGAGGCGATCTTGTCTTTAATCAATTGCTGGCGAACTTCGAGGTCCATGGCTTGTCCCGCGGCGCTGTTGATGATTGCCTGCGTGACGCGGTCTCGGATTTCGCCGCGCATGATCTCATCTACATAACCGCCCATATTGGCAATCACGATGGTGAGGTAAATGCCAACGATGACGGTCACGAACAACGTCAACAGGCGCGTAATGGAATATCTCAAGATGCGGAGCAACGAACCGTAACGCGTCGATTGTTTTGAAACCAGCGACTCGGTTGTGGGTTGGGTTATCACTGCCATGTATGCCTCACTCGTCTTCTTGAAGAGACGCACAGGGATGAAACGACCATCCCTGTGCGTCTCTTCAAGCGGCAAATCTTACGGTACTGCTACAAAATCAAACGATGTGAACGAAGGTATCGCCACAGGGATCGGCACCACTGCCACTTCGATCCTAGCTGAACCGGTGGGCAGTTTCTTCGTTTCCTCCGCGCTCAACGTGACCTGATATTGACCATCCGCCACCGCTGTCGCATCGCCCACAGACACCACTGTGCCGGTCGCATCGTACAGGATATATTTCACGCGCGCGATATCGGAAAGCAGATACGGCTCGTCTTTGAAATTGATCGCCACATCGAACGTCGCTTCATCGCCCGATTTGACCTGTCCCGGCCCATCGAGCAGAGTTGTCGCCAGCTTCGGCTCGCTGAACTGAGACCAACGATCGGCAAGGTCGGGGAAGTCGGCGAAATGCTTGAGGACAACCGACTTTTCCGTGGGGAACGCTTGGTCGAGATAATAGGGACCCGTTCCAACCAGATAGTGACCATGATCCGCAACCCATTGCTTGAGGTTGGCGTAGCGGAGATCGGCTTCTTCCTTGGTCACAAACTGACTCATGGTCTCGGCATACGGAATGTGCGACTCAGTCGCCGCTTGATCGAGATATTTGCCAAGAATCTCGAGGCTCGGTCCGCCCACCCAGTTGGTTTGTTCCACTTCGAGCGTGCCGGCTTTATCTTCCGAATATGCCAACTCGCCGTTCACTTCTGCCAGGTTAGACACTGCAAGCACCGGCCAACTGTTCTCATAGCCCAAGCCGTACAGGTCCTGCGGCCACACAGTCAGGATGTTGAGCTCCGCGTTCGTGTTGTACGTATCCGAATACGCCTCGATGGTCAACGGATCGGTTGAGACGATGCGATACCCTTTGAATGCCGAGAGCGTGGCGTTGATGCTCAAGGCGAGCGCTTCATCGTACATTTTGCTTTCTGGTTTACCGGGGTCGAAGCTAAGGATCATGTTCATCACAAAGTCGCCCGCAGAGAGCGGACTGCCATCGTGCCATTTCACCGTTTCGAACAAATCATCGGGATACACAACCAGGCTCTTGACATTAGCTGTGAGACCGTCGGGATACTTCTCGCCTACAGTGATGAAGCGTTGCTCGGTCGCGTCCCAATCGATCCAGGCATCGGCGGGAACATCCACCTGGGACACAGCCGTCACGGTCAACCAATCGAGACTTTGATTGATCGGCAAACCTTCCTTATAAGTCAATTCCGCGCTGGCAATGCGTTGAGGGTATGCCAAGCCCGTGTAAGGATCAGCCATCAAGCCGCCGGCGCCGGTGATATTGGAACTGCCTTGCGTGGTCATGCGAATGACAAACCCGTCCCAGATCCAGTTGCTTCCGGCAACCGAATTCCACGGCTCGGTGAATAAATCGTTCGTGCCGATCTTCAACGTGCCGCCTTCTTGATCCTTGAAGCGCAGATTATATGGACCGACATTTGTCGATTCAGGACCTGTGGCAAGATCGAACGTCACTTGCACGTTGTTGGCATACGGGGCATACGTTTTCTGATCGATGACCCACACGAACAACGAGTCTTCCAACGAAAGTTCGAGCGCGCGCGCCATCATGGCATCGCGTTCTTCTTTCGAATCGTAATTACCCTGCGCCAGGTCATCGCCAAGCTGTTGGAACTCAGGATCGGAGACGTTCGAAACATACGGCTCGCTTGCCTGCGTGCTGGTGTTCAAGTAACTCTGCTGGATGTTGCCGCTCTCGTCGCGCAGCGAGCCCAAACCGGAAACACCGTAACCGGCGGTATACAAATTCCATTGACCTTCCGCCGCAACAGTCCCCTGCCAGATCGGGAAAGCTTCGGAAGCGGTCTTATACTGACGGTCCACGGTAAAGCCGAGGCTTTCAAGTTGATTGGACACATAATCGCCCATCGGCTGGCGCGTGCCATCGCCGTCGGAGCGGATGAGGAAGATCAACGTCACAGGCGCGCCGTTGAATTGCCACGTGCCGTCCGCGCCGAGTTCCGCGCCCATGGCAGGCATTTCGGCGTCGATCACTTCTTGGGCGCGCTCCGCATTGAAGGCATACTTACTTTCGAGCGCGCGAGCCGTATCGATCAGGTTGGTGTATTCAACCAACTCAGTGGTGATCGGCAACAGTCGCGGCAATGAACCCCCCGCATAAATTTCCTGATTCACATAGTTGCGGTCGATCAGCCAATTCAACGCTTCGCGGATCTTGCGGTTCGAAAATGGATTCAACACAGCCGTATCCTCGAACACAGCCGGGTTCAAACTGATCCCATAATAGCCGCCGAGCGATTGCGTGCTGGAAAGACCCGATTCCTGAATGGCAGGGTACACGTCCGAAGCAAGATTGAACGAAAAGAAATCGATCGCGCCCGCCTGGATTTGCGAAATGGCAGAATCACCTGCAACGACAGAAATATCAATTTCATCCAACCAGCCGCCTTGGCGCGTGGTGGCTGACGCCGTAGATTCTTCGGTGGCGGCAGGGGCTTCAGTGGCAACTGGCGCTTCGGTTTCCGCTACAGGCGCCTCGGTCTCCGTTGCTTGTTGAGGGGCGCATGCGGCAAGCGCAAGACTCAACATCATAAGCAGGCTAAAGATTTGAAACACTTTATTTTTTTTCATGCTCTTCTCTCCTAAAAAATTTAGTAAAGTTGGCTCTCCCGTTTCTGGCGGGATGGGATGGATGAAAATCTTTTCTTTGCCGCAGATTTCACAGATTTTCACCGATTTTTTTTATTCCAATCCGCGTAAATCCGTGAAATTCGTGGCTGAGGTTTTGGTTTTCCCGTTAAAAACGGTAGAGCCGTTTAGTTTGATGCGAGGGATTAACGTGCGAGATATTCTCGAGCCACCTCCTTTGAACATAGAACGAGCGAGGCGGAAACCCAGTTGCGTAGACCGAGTTCCCGCCTGGCGCCGACGTATCGCTTTCTTGTGAGGAGATCGTTGAAAGCAAAGCGGATTCGCATGACTAACCTGCGCACATGATACCTACCGCAGAAAATTCAAGCATCCGCCTCAAAGCGTGTTTCCCACCCACATACATGATGGTTTAGGTTCCCTCGGAGAGGGCATCAAACGTAGTATTTCCTCCTCGCGCCCGATCTGGAAAAACCCCTCCTCCGAGGGATATGGCGCTCTGCGTTCAGCCGAATAAAATTGGCGTCATACACTATACTGAATACGGGTCTATAATTAACACCATGCGCAGGATTTGGAAGGGACGATTCGCTCTCATCATCGGGATTCTTTTGCTCCTCTCGCAGGCTT
>Ga0209200_1001321_pt1 | contig 25259 bp, 24 predicted proteins | sample AD_UKC033_MetaG_FD_184406 | JGI IMG/M metagenome (GOLD analysis project Ga0209200, IMG submission 184406) | Active sludge microbial communities of municipal wastewater-treating anaerobic digesters from USA - AD_UKC033_MetaG (SPAdes) (version 2) | ecosystem: Engineered > Bioreactor > Anaerobic >... | reverse complement strand
TGGAACTTTCAGTAGCTCAAGGTGGTAAGTTTTCGTTCACTATCAAGTCTAAGGAACTGTCTCATGGATTGAGGCCTTCGAAAAGTAATCCAAGAGATAATGATTACTTAATTACTTGTATAGGTGCTATTGGAAAGAATGGAGTGCTTCAGGCGACTGAAGAGCTTACTAGAATAGCTACAGATATTATCACTGAAGGTTTTCCCTTTCCTCAAATCTTTACATTTACTAATTTAACGATAGTATGTGGAGTAAAAGATATTTACGAATGGGATGGAACGACATTAAACTTAAAATTTACTGTAGAAGATGAAAGCTTTGGTGGGGTCTGGACAGCTGTTGATTTTTATGACTATGTTTATTTAAGTAATGGTAAAGTAGCAGTAGTTAGAAGTGCTAGTGATTATACCTATGCTGTTTCTGAGCTACTTCCATCCACTACGGCTGTATGTAATTATAATGGACAAGTAATTATAGGTGCACCTGACGCTGATGCTGGTGAGCTTGGAGTGGGAGGTTCAATTCTTTTTGCTTCTCCTATAATAGTTGAAGTTTCACAACTTGGTAGTTGGAGTTGAGTATGGGATTTCTCAGAGTTCACAATGAAGATGTAGTTAACAATACAGGTATTACTTTAAGTAATCCTACTGGCGAAGCAGGATGGTATTTGCTCGATTTTAAAGCCAGTAGTATTGAATCAAGTGCTGCATCTGTATTTTCTGGCGGACCAGCTACTATGGTAATTACTAGTACTGGAGAAGTTCGAGGTTGGGGATTTAATCTTACTGGAGGAATTAATCCTAATGCTTCCCCTTTACAAGAACATTATAATGGACAAGATACGGTAGTTATTTCTGGTGTAAAGCAATTAGCTTGTGGTTCGGCTGATAGTGTGTATACTATGGCACTACTTAATAATGGGGATTTAGTTGGTTGGGGAGCAAACCCTTATCATAATGTAAATCCAGATTCTGCGACTAGTCCGTGGCTTGACGAAACCTATGTAATTCTTAGTGGTGTTGCTAAGGTTTCTTGTGGATACTCTCATACAATGGTAGTAATGACTGATGGAACTTTAAGAGGATGGGGGTCTAACAGTAATGGGCAAGTAAATCCAACTTCAGCAACTAATCCTTGGACTGATAAAACTGCAGTGATTCTTAGTAATGTTGCAGATGTTTCCTGTGGTAGTTATCATACGATGGTACTGATGGAGGATGGAACAGTTAGAGCTTGGGGAAGGAATAGTGAGAAACAAAGTAATCCTTTGTCAGCAAAAAATCCGTGGACAGATACTAGTAATATAGTAGTATCTAATGCTAAAAAGATTGCTGCAGGTGCGTATCAAAGCTATGTTATCAAGAATGACGATACGTTAGTTGATTGGGGCAGAAATTATTTTAAATCTTGCAATCCACAATCTGCGCTAGACGAGTGGGTAGATCCTACTATTACTATTCTTAGTGATGTTAAAGATGTTTCAGGTGTTGGGCAGGGAGTAATAGTTCTTCATAATAACGGAGATGTTGTTGGTTTTGGTTCAAATTTTTCCAGAAACATTTACCCATATAGTAGTACTCAGCCTTGGACAGATAAAACTGCTGTAATCATTAGTGGTGTAAGTAAGTTGGTTAAAGGATACACTAATAATAGTATGGTTGTTTTGTCTGACGGCTCTGTTAGAGGTTGGGGAAGTAATAGCTACAATAATTTAAAAGTTGATTCTAGTGCAAATCCATGGACTGACCCAACAATCGAACTCTACAATGTTGGAGTCCCATCCGCAACACTATCTTGGGGTGGCGGAACTGTAACAGATATCACTACTGACGGTGAGTATGTCCTTTCAGATGGGTCAAATACTATTACTGCAAAAGTAGATTATTCTGATCTCGCAGTATCAGATAAATCAGACTTAGTCTTGGTAGGGTTGTATAATGCTATTAGAGGTCAGTATAATGAAGGCGATCACATGGCTTATGCTCCAGGAGATTCTGGAGGAACGGCTGTATGGAGAGAAGCAGGAACGAGTTCAACTGAGCCTGTTACAGATATTCATCGTCCTGGCTGCGGATATTGGTGGAAGGTAGTTGGGAGGTCAGCAGGTCCTACTAATGTACCAGCTACTTATGTTAATAAGAATAATGGATGGTTAGTTAATAAGGGAGAAGGTCCTTGGAAGATCTAAATAAACAATTAAATATAAAGGGAGGAAACAAACAATGCCAAGTATAGCGAGTAATAAGTTAAAGTTTTTATTAGCATCAAAGATTATAGATTTTGCAAATGATACTTTTATCATAATCTTGATGCAGTCAGGCTTTGTCTTTGATAGAGATGCTCATATGGCATATGCTGATGTATCAGCTTTTGAGTTAGCAACTGCTAATGGGTACACTATTAAATCCAAAGAACTTACAGGTGTAAAAGTAACGGAAGACACTGTCAATGATTACTGTAGTGTTGTATGGTCTAATGTTACTTGGACAGCTACTGGTGGTTCAATAGGCCCTACACCTGGAGCTATCATCATTGATGATACTGTAGAGGCTGACGGAGATGAAGTTCCTGCTGATCCAATTATTGGTTACATAGACTTCGGTGGAAATCAGACTCAAGCCGATGGTGGTACAGCAACTATCAGTAATATAGAAGTAAGAATTAAATAAATTGAGATTGTTTATTGATTAAACAATCTTATCATTTTAGGAGGATAAATATATGAGATTATCACTTGGTGTTAGAACATCATCGGGAGCTGATGCAACTGCAGCTTGGGAAATTATAGCAGGTGCTACTCCTGGAAGAATAAAAATTATGGAAATAGGGATTTTTCTTGCGGCGGCTACTGCATCTATATTTGGTCTTGGCAGACCACAAGCTGTTGGAATTACTCCTACTTCTCCAGTTGATTTTTTGCAAGAAGATTCAGATGACGTTCTTGCATCTGGAGTAGTTCAATCGGCTCTCGCATGGGATACAGGCCCTACAGTGCCTACGGCATTTTTGAGAAGGATTGCTCTCCCTGCAGTTATTGGAACAGGTGTTATTTGGACATGGCCTAAGGGATTGTTTATTCCAGCTTCAGATAGTATTGTTCTGTGGAATTTAGGAACTAATGCTGTCGTTGATGCTTATGCAGTAGTTGAGCTATAATTTGGAGGGTTGAAGGGTGTATAAAATCCCTAGTACTATATTTGAATCTTTTCCTGTAGTTCATTTAGTTCCTCAGCCGCCTTCTCATATTGTAAGTCCTCCTAGACTATACAAAGGATTTGAGATTGAAGCTGAGCCTATTGTTGTGACTGTATGGCAGAGAGGGAATAGTACTGTCTTTCCACCGGCAGCTATCAATCCAGCTCTTAATAATCTTATCAATGTTTCTAGTATTGATGTAACAGTATCTATTTTAGGTTCTTGGCTTAATGTTAATAAGTCCGCTGACCCTATCGAAGTTACTACATCAGTTCTGGGAACATTTATAATTGGAAAGCTCTTTAGCAATGCTGCTTTAATTACAGTAGAGATAGATTTAAGTCTTCCTGAAATGACTACTACTGGTTCAAAGATGAACTGGGTAAAGTGGTCAAATATAGGAAACTTAGATTTTACAATCTGGAAAGATAACATAGCTGGAGAGCGTCCTCTTGATTGGGCTGGGTGGATATATAGTATTAGAAAGCTAGGAAATAAAGTAATTGTTTATGGAGCTGGTGGGATTTCTATGCTTGCCCCAAGTGGTAATGCTTTTGGATTATTACCTATTCACAAAGTAGGGCTTAAAGGAAAGCAAGCCATTGCAGGTGATGATAAGATACAGTATTTTGTAGACGCTATTGGAAAGCTGCAGAGGCTTTTAGAGGTTCCACAGAAGTCTTCTTTGTTTGAACAGTCTATAGTACCAGAGGAATTAGATTACTCTGAATACCTTAGTAATATGACTAATCCTATTCTTTCTTGGGACGCACTAAATAAGCTTCTATATATCTGTGATGGAACATCAGGGTATATATATTCTCAAGATAGTAATAGTTTAGGTTCAGGTCCAGCTAATATAACAGGGATAGGCTTACGAAATAATGAGGCTTATATAGTATCTCCATCTACAATAGAAAATCCTATATTCGAGATTTGTACGGATATCTATGATATGGGAAGTAGGAAGAATAAAACTATAACTACTATTGAATTAGGTACTGATGTAATTGGAGATCTTTGGGTAACTCTTGATTACAGAAAAAATAAAGCGGAAGAGTTTAAAACTCTTACTTGGCATAGGGTAAGCCCTAATGGAGTTACTAACATCCCTTGTTTTGGTGTTGAGTTTAGAATCAGAGTGAAGAGAACTACCTATGCCTACTTCGAACTGGATTATATCAGAGTTAATGGGATAGTTCATGACTATAACTTTCAATATCCTTATGTAGGGAGGTAGAAGATGATTATAAAGATTATGCCTAATCAAGTTCCGTATTTTTGGGAAGCAATAAAATTTGCTTCTACACAAGCTGATGAGGTTAATAGCAAAGATTTGCAGCCTTATTTAAATGAGCTTCTCCATGCTCTTTTAAGTAGCAAGGCTCAATGCTTTGTGGCTCTTGATGATAAGAAAGTATTAACAGGGATTCTTATTACGAGACTTGGTGTTGATAAAATTACAGGAGATACCTTTCTACTTTTGCAATCTGTTTATGCGTGGAAGGCATTATCTAATGAAATTTGGAGAGAGGCATATGAGTTGTTTTCGGCTTTTGCTCGTAAGGAGAAGTGTAAGTATCTTTTGCTTACTTCTAGAAATCCTGCTATATGGGAAAGAGTTGAGAATCTTGGGTTTAGAGAAAGCAATAGAACATTTATTATGAATATATTTTAGGAGGTTACTATGGGAGGCGGCGGCGGAGGCGGCGGCGGAGTAAATGTAAATTATGTATGCTATGCTCCTTATGTTGAGGCGGCTCATAAGAGTTTTTTGACAACTGTGCAAGCACAGAGAAATCTGGTTATAGGTAAATCGCCTTTTAAGGGCTATGAAGATATAGAGGTTGATGATGCCTTCTTTGGTGCTGGATATATCATCAGTTCATTTCCTTCTCTTTATGACATGTATGGGAAGTTTATGGCAGGACTTGATATAGAAGCTTTATGGAGTCAGATATTTGAGGATACTATAAACTCACCACAGGTTGCTGATTTATCTATTGCTGAAGCAGCTTTGTTAGATGACGATATAGCAATTAATTCTCTGCCAAGACTTCAGACTGGAATGAGAGATATAAATTCAGTAATAGGTTCTTCTTTTGTAATAGGAAAAGCTATCATTGAAGATGCTAAAGTTAAGGCTCTTTCAAAATTTAATGCTGAGTTAAAATACAGATTAATTCCTATAGCTGCAAATAGATGGGCTACACACCTTGAATGGAATAAGGGAGTTATAGGTGTTTATGCTGAGATAATGAAATTCTATTTCACTGCTAAGATAGATGTAAACGAAATAAATTACTCTATGGCAGCTAAAGATAAACTCTGGCCGTTTACAGTTCTTGATTTTGAAAGAGCTTCTCTAGGTGCATTACAAGGTGCTATGTCCAGTAAGACAGATGTTGCTGGAGCCAGCACTGCATCGAAAGTAATTGGTGGTGCTCTAACTGGTGCAGCTATGGGAGCTATGGTTGGGAGCTCTTTCAATACTCCAGCCGTTGTAGGTGCAGGTGGTGAAATTATACAAGCTGCTTCATCAGCTGGTTCAGCATGGGGAGCTGGAATTGGTGCAGTACTTGGGATAGCTGCAGCGTTAACTTATTAGGAATATAATATGAGTGTGTTTGTAGAAGTATTATGCTATGCTCCTTATGTTGAGGCGGCTCATAAGAATTTTATAGAGACAAGTCTATTGTACAGAAATAAGATAATAGACGACTCTCCATATGATGACTATATTCCAATAGATATAAATGAAGCCTTCTTTGGTTATGGTTATCTTATCAGTAGCTTTCCATCTCTATACGATTCATTTGGAAAGTTTATGGCTGGGTTAGATATTGAGTCTATCTGGAATACTGTCTTTAAAAAGATTTTTGGTGAGTCTGGCATTAATGAAAGTGTTTCTGAGGAAATGAGTTTCTTTGATGATAGGAAATTCAAAGATATATTATCAGAAATTAAAATTAAGATGAGAGATATAAATGCTGTTATCTCATCAACTTTTGTAATAGGTAAGGCTATAGCAGAGGATAAAAGGATTAAAGCATTTGCCAGAATAAGTCTTGAGATCAAGATGGGGCTATTGGATGTTATTGAAAAGGAGTATGCCAACTACTTAAACTGGAAAAAGAAACTAATAATAGAGTATGCTAAGATTATGAAATCCTACTTCATGACAGCTGATAGAGTAACTGATATTAACTATCATATTACCAGCTCGGACGCTCTCTGGCCTTTTAAAGTACTGTCTAGCGAAGGCAAAAATATTGGAGCTTTGCAGAGAGTATCACGTCTTCGCACTGAAGAAATGGTTAGAAGAAGATCCACATTATCTAAGGCCCTTTCAATTGCAGCTGATATGGTTACTGGAGCATCCATAGGCTATGTGGTTTCGGAAAGTCCTTATGGTGCTATAATAGGTGCGGTGGTAGGTCTTATAGCTGGTATAGCTAGGATCTTTTTAGAATAAACAGGAGGTTTAAAATGGACAATTCTATACTTGATAAGGTTGGTAACATCCTCAACAACAAGTTATTTTTGCAGTATCTTTCGGCGGCTGGTGCTGATATATCTGCCGAGAAAGGCCTAGGACCTAATGTTAATGCTGTCACTCAGCAGAACATTCAAGCTCAAAATATGATGAAGCTGATGAAACAGTTTTTAGGTCCTGATGGATCTAAGGCAACATTTAGTAAAGATGGGGTAAAGATTAATATTCCACAGGACTCTCCTATAATGTCTAGTTTTTTATCTGGAGACGAAACACCTAAATCTACTCCTATTCCGGAGGCCTCCACTCAAATACCTTCTACTCAGCAGCCTACTACTCAGCCTACATCTACTCAGCCGATTCCTACCCAACCAACACCTGCTCAACCTGAAAGGAATATTGTTCAGAATCCTTTTAATTCTGGTTTTTCAGCGGCTGACTTGGCTGGTCTAACACCACAAGATATATCTGCTGCTTTTGCATATAAAGTGAAGCAGGCTGAAATGAGTAAGCCTGGTGAAGTAGATTTAGCAAATCAGGACTTCCCAATACCTGTGCCTGGCATAGGAACTGTAAAGCAATTCCAGTGGAACGCATTACCTGATGATATGAAGGAGTATGCCGCTTATGCTCATGCAACCAGTCAGAGTGGAAAGCCTGTAATGACTAAAGAACAATATGATCTACACGTAGCCAGCATGCCAACTGAAAGTATATTGACTTATCAAGCTCTCTTAAAAGATCCAGCGTTAAAGGATGTAGCTATAGACCTGATACAGGCTGGTGCAGCAAAAACTTTCAATATCGAGGAAAAAGTTAAAGAAAAAATAGCTATAGGTAATTTAAGCGGTCAACTTTATTTTGCCCATCCTGATTGGACTACTGATTTGGAAACTAATGTAGAAGCTTTTAAGAAGACTCCTGCAGGCTACTTGGTGGATAAACAAAAACAAGAAGAATTAGTTGCTGCCTTCAAGATTAAGCATATTGAAAATAAGATAATTGCCGGTGGAGGAGAAATTATAAAAGTAAATAAAGATAAAAACAATAGGACTATGATTTGGACTGTGAAGTGGCCTTCTAATGAAATTACGCTGATTAGACATAATATAAGATAGGAGAATACTAATGCCTCTGGAAACTAGTACTCGTAAATCTGGATTGGATATACTTGACTCATTCTTTTCTGAATCCAAGAGTGACGATAAAAAACTGACGGCTGAAGAAGACATTAATTATGAGTCAGAAGCCAAGTCTGGATTGGATTTGTTAGACTCATTCTTTGAAGGTTCTACTGTTGAAGATGTTAAGTCTAGATTGGAATTGCAAGATTTCACTTCTGCCGAGGATACCAAAGGGATTATTGATACTAAGGCTGATAAATCTTCAATGCGTTTATCTGAGACTTCTTATAGTCCGTATAGTCCTGAGGGAGTATTTGCTAGTGTATTTCCCGGAGTTTCTAAAGAGGAGGGTCCTGCAGAAGAAAAAGAAATCACTCAGCCACATAAAACTGGATTGGCTCTTCTCCACGAAACGGAAGGAGTTTACAATCCTCCTACTGAAAGAGGTATTTATACTCTCGAAGGTAGTATATCAGGCCCTGTTGAACGGTTTCTTGGAGGGGTAACTGAGAAGATATTCGGCTATAACGCTTTTGAGAAAATAACTCCAGCAGCGGCAGCTCAGGCATTTATGCAGTTGCGAGCTAAAGATGCAGGTATGTCGCTTAAGGAGTATAAAAATACTGTCTCACCACAGATGTTGGCTGTTGAAGAGGCCGCAGGAGCATTTGTAAATGCCGTTACACTCGGCTTTGGTTATACACTTAAAGAGGCTCTAACTGGAGAACAGTATGTCGAACCATCTCATCCTGCTGACCAGATTGGAACGGCAGTTGGTGAGCTGGCTGGATTTATAGCTGGCCCTATAAAGATAGGTGAGAAGCTTCTTAAGCCTGTGTTTAAGTATATTCCTACAGCAGCTCAGAGTGGACGTTTAGCTGAAAGAATTCTTAAAACATCTCTTAGAGATGCTCTATTAATTGGCACAGCCTCTTCAATAAGATCTACTGGTGAAGTGGCTGGACAAACCACTTTTACTCAGGCTGCAGATGTTCTTTGGAATAACTTTAAGTCTGGTGCTATGGTCGGAGGTATCTTTGGCGTTGTAAAGGGCATGTTTCCAAAGGAAGGTGCTCAGACTGCAGCGAGAATGCTTACTGGTCTGATTGGACTTAATGCATATAGAGCAAAACAAATAGGCGGTAACCCTTTTACTGACCGTCCTCTTGAATTGGTAGCGTTTGATACCTTAATGGATGTATTCTTTTTATATAGAGGATTGCCAAAGGACGCCAGAACTAGACTACCGAAGGATTTGGAAGATCTTGCTAAAAGGATGGAAGAAGTTGATAAGATAAGAGAGGCATTGCCTAAACTTGAAAGTGAAGAAGGAGTGCCACCTGAAGTATTGAAAAAAGCCAGGGAAAGAGTTGCTGAAGTTGATAGGATGCAGAAAGAGCTGGAGGAAAAGTTAGAAGCTATCAAGGCAAAAGCTAAAACGGATATAGAATCTAAACTTGAAGGTGAGGCTAAAGCTAAAGAAATACAAGCTATTAAAGATGGTAAGATTGTTGAACCATTAAACGAACTTAAAAAGACTGAGGTTGAAAAGGCTCCCTGGAAAAAGACTAAAGACGAATATATTGCTGATGAGGAAACTAGAGCCGCCGAAGAGGATATGAGATTGGATTTCATTGAGCAGGAAGTTGCCCGAGGTAAATCATTGGAAGATATAGCCGGCAGACTTGGTGAACCAGTAGAGGATGTTTCAAGGTCTTATAAAGAATTTATTGAAGGTGGCAGGAAGTCTGCTAAATCTTTGAATTTAGAAAGTAGTTATGAAGCAGCTATCCGCCAGGCTTTTATGAGTGGCGAAAAGATACCTGGAAAAATATTAGCTCAGTTTCCTGATTTAAAGAAAGCGGTTAGAGAAGGAAAGAAAGTCAAGAAACAGGAACCGAAAACACCTCCTGTAGAGGAAACTAAACAACCACAAAAAGAAGCAGAAGCTAAACCTGCAGAAGCAGAAATAGAAAAGGAAATAGAAGAATTCAAAGCTGAGCTTCCCAAATCTCCAAAAACATATCCTTCACAAGTTAAAACCATGGAGGCTAAAGGTGAAGCGATAGTAAAGAGTGATAAGTATAGAAAGAAAGCACCAGCCGAACCAAAGAAATCAACAAAGCGGAAGTTGAAGACAGCTGAACCTGCCAATGATATAGATCTTGAAACCGGAGAACCTTTACCTGAGAAGCTGTCTACAGATAAGCATCCTCTTAGAAATAAGGATGTAAAGAACACCAATGAGATACGAGCTGTGTTGCAGGAAAGAGTTAATGCAGTGGACATATCACCCGAAGTATTCACACGCTATTTGATTAATGAAGTTAATAGATATCTCAATGGTGAAAAAGTCGATATTGATAAGGTTAGATTTGGCCTTAGTGAATTAGCGGCTAGAGCTGGTAATTTGAGAATGAAATTTGACAAGCAGGAAGATTTTCTGTTTTGGAAAGCTTTTGTTAGTGATGCCGCAAGCTGGGCTAGAAAAGCAGAACGTTCAACGATTAAACGAACTGGCGGGACAACCCTTACAATGGGAATAGACCCAACTAATATCAAGAGATTCTTTAAAGGGTTTCATGGAACTAGTAGTAAGTATATAAATCCTAAAGATATTGTAGGTAAACAGCTTGAGCCAAAGACATTGAAACAGATAGTTGAAGATACTCTAAATGAACTTAAATTAACAGGAAATGAAAGAACTAAAGCTAGAGAACAGATTTATGCTTATGAATATTTTGACTACTCAATTAAAGAAGGAGAGGGTTCTAGACCATTTGATAAGGGAGGTGAAGTCTATGCGGCTAAAGATTTCGAGTCTGCCGCTGAGTATGCTGAGTGGGCTGGTGAGGCGTATGATAATGCACTGATAGCATTAGGTGCTTTTGATGAAAAGCCTACTGGACTGGCTAAGAAGGCCAAGGATATTTATGATAAGAATAGAGAGGCTACTCCTTATGTATTGGAAGTTGCTTTTGATAAGCCTTTGAAAGAAGGAGATAATATTACCAGTAATCCAATTAAGGTAACTGGTGTATTTGATCAAGGAGGTACTAAACTCTACTCCGGAATAGATCCTACCGAAGGAGTGAAGCAGATTGTTAATGGTGCTAAAGCACTTGCTGCTTATACAGCCAAAGCCAGAGGAATGAAAAAATGGAAACCAAAAGAAGCTGCGAAAATGCTCAGAGAAAATGCCGTCAAGTATTTCATCGACCGCTCAGGTAATATTCGTAGAGACCTACTTGAGGAATTACAAGATGAAGGCTATAATATTGTTCAGGCACTATATCTCACTAAAGGATCTACCTCATTAGCATCTGAGTATCTTGTGCAGATGAGAAAAGAGGTCTATGAAGGGCTGTCTAAAGAAGACAAGAAAATTCTCGATAATATAATTTTGGCCAGCCGTATATTAGATATTGCAAAATATAAGACTCCTTCTCAATTTGCATATCCGGAAGGTATCACACCTACCGAATGTGCGGCTTATTATGAACTCTTCCCGTATATTGAGAATATATCTCCAGGAAAGGCTGAGAAACTTTTACAGAGAGCTGATGCTTATTTTAAGTGGATGAAGAAGCCTTTGGAAGATATGCTGGAAGCTGAGTTGATTACTCAAGAGGAGTATGACTCTTTAGTATCACATAACTACCGCCGATTAAAGCTTGTGGAAGCTCTGGACAAACGTTATAGCGCTAAGGTTGGTGGAAGGAAAGTGACAGTATATGACTCTGGAATTGAAGCTTTATCTCATGGTCGTGGCACTGATGTATTTGAGCCTTCATCAGAAGTCATGGCTTTGGAAGTATTTAACAGAGCCTACGGCAGAATCCTTAACAATGCCGCTAACAGAACATTATTGGATTTAGCAAGAAATAATAAAGACAATCCCTTCGTCGCTGTTAAGGAATCACCATCTGATCATATACCTTCCGGGTGGCAGAGAATCTTTGTGTATACAGGAGGGCAACGTCAAGCTCTTTATCTGTCTCCTAAGATGGCTGGTGAATGGATTACCAACAATCGTGAGATGAGTTATGTAATGGGTCAGTTTTTAAGATATGCTTCTATGTCTCCAGTATTAAGAACCTTTGCTACTGGAATAAACTGGGGTTTCGCATTAGCCAACCTGCCAAGAGATGCAATGCACATTTGGTATGCAGCCAGATACTTTGAAAATGGAAAGTGGAAATCTGCCTATAGTCCACACTTGCCAGTTTACCAAGCACAGATGACTGCTGATATAGCCAGAGTTGCCAAGGACGCCATTACAAAAACAGGAAGGTATATAGATTATATCAAAGAAGGCGGCGGTATGGAGTTCCTTGTTCTTCAGGGAAGAATAATGCAGAGAGGTAGACATATAGAAGGTGAATTAGATAAAGCCCAAGATCTGTTGGGCTATCCTGGCGAAGTATCGGAAATTCTAACAAGGCTCGCTGTTAGAGACAGAGTTATTATGAAGAGAGCAAAACAGCTAGGTATATCATATGAAGAAGCATATAAAAACAAGAAGATAACCAGAGAAGCCACATTTGTGGCCAGAGATTATATGGACTTTGGACAGGGCGGAACGATTACGAAAGCTCTTGATAATGCTACCCCTTATCTTAATGCAGGAGTGCAGGGGACTAGAGGTCTGCTCAGGGCTTTTAAGGATAATCCTTTAGTGTCTACATATAAACTTATGCAGTTCGCTGCTCTTGTAACCGGACTTTATATTGCAAATCAGAAACGCTGTCCAGAAACCATGAAAGCCCTGAAAGGCAATATAAATATGCAGAATAATCTAATCATTCCTATAGGTGATGAATTTGGTTTTTACGATAAGACGGGACAGAAAAGATATCCTTTTGTCAAGGTTCCTCTCGACCCCGGCCAGAGATTTTTCAAGATATTTTTCGAAGCAAGTTATGACAAACTTACTGGAAAAGAAGTTGATGTGAAAGGAGTAGTCAATTCATTCAAGCAGATATCTCCAATAGACACCTCTATGTTGCCTCCATCTGTCAGTGCCACTTTAGGATATATACAGAATAGAGATTTCTGGGCTAATGAAAATATATGGAAAAGGTCAAAACCTATTGAGTGGCCTCGTAGTAATGTAGAGGTTGTTCCAGGTGTAACCCCACAAGCCATGATTGATATAGGAAATCTCACCGGACTATCACCGGAAAGGCTAAGATATTCCCTGGAGGAATTAGTCACTAGCGGCTCACAGTGGTCCTGGTTAGCCGGACAAGGGTATGATTTAATGTTTAAGGATACTTCTCAGGATGTCAAATCCCTCTATGTAGCTAATATGTGGGAGAAGTCGGCTGATTATCCAATAGTTAATAGATTTGTAGGATTAACCAACCCAGTCACTCAATATATTCAAAACATAGAAAGGCATGAAGAAGATGCTGCAATAGAGAAATTAAAGCTGGATACAGGTCTTAAGATGAAAGTGGATGCGTATCTCTACGAAGGAGGAAAGAGATCTGATGTATTAAATTATATCAAGGAGAATGCAAAGGATTATGCAACTTTTGAGCGGCTAAGAGATAACTTTGAATTTCAGGAAAAGATTAAAAATCTTGAAAATAGATCTTTTTGGATTTTAATGAAGAATGTACCTGATACTGAAGCGAGAGCTAAAATATTTGTAGACCGCTACTGGCCAGCTACAGAGAAGGAGAAAGAAGCAATTCGAAAGGAAATGGCGATAGTTGAGCTCGCTGGAGGAATTATCTCTGACCCATTTAAAGAAGCTGTAGGTAGACTTATAAATGAGAGAAGTATGGAGGCTGAGCAGATTGTTGAAGATTAAATCTCTAATTGGAGTTATTGGTTTAGGTTATGCAGGATTGCCTTTAGCACTTCTTTGTGCCAAGAATAATTTCAAAGTCCTTGGATTTGATATAGATGAGAAGAAGGTAGAGAAGATATCTAAAGGAGAGTGTTACATATCTTATTTAAATTCAAAAGATGTTATTAAAGCTGTAAAGAGAAAGAATCTATCAGTTACCACTGACTTCTCACGTTTGGATGAGCCTGACGTAATTATCATCTGTGTCCCTACTCCTCTCACACAGCAGCGAGATCCGGATATGTCTCACATAATTCAGACTGTAAGACAGATACGTGATAGATTGCGTAAAGGTCAGCTTATTATATTGGAGTCCACGACATATCCTGGCACAACTGAAGAATTAGTAAAAAGTATTTTAGAAGAAACCGATTTAATATGTGGAGTGGATTTTTACTTGGCTTTCTCTCCTGAAAGGGAAGATCCGGGGAATGAATTGTATTCTACAAATAATATTCCTAAGGTTGTTGGAGCTTTTGATAATACCAGTGGAGACTTGGCACAAAAGTTATATAATAGGATAATTAGTAAGACTATTAGAGTTTCCAACGCTCGAACGGCTGAAGCAGTCAAGCTGACAGAGAATATATTTCGTGCAGTTAATATAGCTTTGGTTAATGAGCTTAAGGTAATCTACGAGCGTATGAATATAGATATTTGGGAAGTCTTAGACGCTGCGTCAACCAAACCTTTTGGTTTTATGAGATTTAATCCAGGGCCTGGGTGGGGAGGACACTGTATTCCACTGGATCCTTTCTATCTCTCATGGAAGGCTCGTGAGTATGGATTAGAGACAAAGTTTATAGAGTTGGCCGGTGAAATAAACAGAAATATGTCACAGTATGTAATTGATAGATTACAGCAAGCACTTAATATGCGAGGCAAAGATATCAAGCAGAGCGGAATAATTATAGTAGGTGTGACTTACAAGAAAGATATTGATGATGATAGAGAAAGTCCGGCCTATAAAATAATGGATATACTTGTCAGGCTGGAGGCTAATGTCAGTTATCATGATCCTTATGTAAGCGAGATTAATAAAACCAGACAGTGGCAGGACGCCAGACCACTCAAATCTCAGCCACTAACGGCTGAAACATTATCATTAGCTGATGCAGTAATAATAGTTACTGACCATACTAATATTGATTATAGACTTATAGCTAAATATGCAAGACTGATTATTGATACCAGAGGAGTCTATCGTAAGCCATTGTCTAATGTTGTAAAAGCATAATAAGATTGTTTATCAATTAAACGAACTCATTTATCAAAATCCAAAATATGTAGAACAGTTCCCAGTCCTGGACGCTTTACTATTTGAATTAGTTTCATGGCCTCCATTGTGGTAATGACCCTTTCCATTTCAATCTTATCCATATCACCTTCGAAATATCTGGCAAATTGAAAGAGAGGTATGTCTGGGACAGCGCTATTCATTATAAAAGTCACAGCATCATTGAGTAAGTCTGCAGTACTGGATCTTCCTATACCTTTAAATACCTTACCCATTTTTATCTCCACTTCAGCTAATAATGAAATAGCTCTTTCCATATCTTTAGCAGTCATAATCATTTCGTCTGAATGACTGGCACAGCATATCATGGCTAAAGTGATTAGATGTTTCCTACGCCGGCCACAGTAACCATCAAACTTTTTATCTTGGAATGGTCTATGAGTATCTGCATAGTAACACCAGTCAGAATATACTTTGAGGAATTCTTCCGTATATCGCATAGGTCCTGTAAGCCTGTTGATTGCCTCCAGATCATATACAAGTTTTTGTTGTAGTTCTATTTCACGATCAGTCATGGTCGGTACAACAACCAGCTTTCCACGCTTCTCCTCAACAACGAAGATAATTCTTGACGTTAGTCCGCCACCTATAGACTCAATGGGAAGAGATGCCCGAATGGCATCTGGAGTTGTTCCGGCAAAGAGATTAACCCACACTCCAACGACTTCCTCCTTTTTCCTTGCGATGGTTTCATATACCCACCTATTATGGCAGTCATACCACTCACATAAAGCAGCTATTAACTCCTGATTATGGTATCCCAAGAAGACGGTGAACTCAGTGGAGAATATTGTTAGGGAAGAGTGATAAGTTTGCTCGCCGGTTACTATATTTACATCAGTAAGGTTTGTATCTTTCATTCGCCTGATAAGTGCTTGAAGAGAAGTAGCTTGTGCACTTAGACGAATGGTTGGAACCTGTTCGATAATATCTGAGGCAAACTTCATTGCGGTGCCTTTACCAGTGGCACTAGGGCCAACCAAGACTATGTAAAGATTAGGATAGAATGTAAGTGATAAACCAAGATCTACTCTAACCTTACGCTGTAGTGCAGCAGCTATTGTTGAGATACCTGCCCACTTTCTAAACATTGCAGGAGGCTCAGAATTTTCGGTCAGCTCCATAAAAGCATCTAACCAATCAGGAAGATTACGAGACATTTCAAATACCTTTCTGAGAATCAATGATAGGAAGAAGAACAGGCTCTTCGTAAGTAGGCGGCTTAACCCATTTGCCTATATCATTAAGATATCCCCCTTTTTTTGTCATGTTAGATCTATGAACTTCTTTAAAAATAGGTTCTATATCTAGACCACATTCAACTGCAGTACCATAGACTACATATAATAAGTCAGCTATGGCATCAGCTATTTTAAGTAAGTCGTATTCGTATAGAGCATCTTTAAGTTCATCAAGTTCTTCCTTAATAAGGACAGTACGTTTAAAAGCGTCTTTCTGTGATAGTGTAGTCGGACTATCTGCAACAGGTAAATTAAAAGCATTATGAAATTCCTTTACCATTCTTTGTTCTGAGTTCATCATATATCTCCTTTAATTTATCAGCTAGTTTTTCCGCATCACCAGGTATGTCTTTACTTTTTATTTCCTTCATCTCCTCTTTGCACATATTAAAACCAACAGCTAAGTCGGCTGGAGTTTTAATTTCCCTCTCGTGCCAGACCAAAGGTGTTTCAAAAGACTTTTTAATACGAAGCAGAATTTCTGCGTGCTCAATCCAAGGAGCTGACAAAGGAATCTGGAATACAATGGAGTCATGTATCTGAGCAAGCAGTTCAACTATAGCATAATGAGTCTGGTCATAATAGATATGTTCAATACCTTGCTCATTTACTTTATCAGCACAAGTTGATTGTGCAAAGTGAGCGTATGCTTGACGATAGGTTTCAGTGCAGGCGTGCTGAGGGACGTTGGGATAGGAAGGAAATATAGGACCTAGAAATAATCTAGTACGCCCAAATAGATTCGTTACAGTTCTTGATGATTTAAGCATGTCTTGTATCATAGCGTGATAACCATCTCTAATTTGTGGATACCCTTGATGTATTTCCTCAAGAGTCTGCTTAGCTTCAGCCTCAGTTATTTCATTAACCAAAGCAAATTTCTTATAGCTTTCATCATAATTAATGCCATGATTACCTTTCTTTCCCCAATAGCGTTCAGACTGCCGACCGTCACCGAGGGATGAAGAACCATCCACTTTAGATATTTGGTCATAAGGTTTATGGAATATAATCGAGGCTGTTAAAGTATGGAGGTCAATGCCCTGTTCGAAAGCTTCAATTTGTGCAAGAACTCCACCCGTATAGGCGACAATTCTATTCTCAATCTGGGACAAGTCAAAACTATATCCAATATACCCTTCATCAAAGAGGAAGAATCTAAGCAAATCGTGAGGCCAGTTTTGTTGATTACCTCCAGTTCCAAAGATAGTTTCACCACTGGATATTCTTCCGGTCTCAGCTCCCACCGGTTTGTAAGAACTTCTATAGCGTCCATCTTTATCCACCTTTCCTATGTTTAAATAAGTTGAAATACGTTTGGAGAGGCTTCTTATATCAAGCATGAGACGAGCAGGCTCAGATGCGTTACCTCCCTGACGAACTAGACGCTTCAAAGCGTCAACATCTATACTATCAGAATATACTCCTGTAGTACTTTTCTTTTTATAAGGTTTATTGCCAAGCTCCTTATAAAAATATTCCATAAGCTGTTTCGGCGAATTAGGATTTATATCTCTTCCGACAATATCTTTCAGTTGAAGAGTAAGTTCATCAAGACGCTTACGCTGCTCGGCTTCATACTTCATCATGCCAGAGACGTCTATTCTAATTCCACGTTCTCCCATGTATAACAAAGGTTTGATTAACTTGCGCTGTCGTTCGTAAGTTCTTTCATTATGCTGTTTTCTTAGTACTTCAATTTGTTTGGGGACAGCTTCAGTAGGAATAATAGCATCCATGCCGTTGTAGTTCCACCACTGCTCCCAAGAACCATAGCCCATTTTCATCCACTGCTTGCCATCAGCTTTGTAATAAGGAATATCAGTATGCATAGTGGTTACTGCATCTAGTCCGGCGGGCAAGTCTGGGTAAGCAATTTTTTGTGCAATCTGTGTGCAGTGAAGAGTACCACGAGGAACAATTCCATACTTGTGAAATAAGAATTGTGTATCAAAGATGAAGTTAGCTCCAGCCTTTTGAATATCTTCATCTTGGAGAATGTAGGCAATACCTCTCATTATTTGAAGCTCTTCCTCGACTGTAAAATAATCTCCTCCAGAGAATCTAAAAGGGATACAGATTGCCTCGGTAGGGCTCCAACCAAGTCCGATACAGTCAACCTCTCCATTAATGACTTCGATGTCAATAGTAATAATTTGTCCGAGCTTTCCGAGTCTATAGCAGTTTCGTAATGTTTCTATAACATCTCTGTAGGCAGGTTTAATGAGTATCTCCCTTGGAATTCTTCTAATCTCTTTAAATTCAGCCTCGTATTTAGCTTTTAATAAATCCTCACAGATTAGAGGCTTGTTCAAGTAGTTATATTTTGGAGGAATGAATGTAGCTGGATGAAATGCAGGAACCACTTTCAAGCCGGAGACGAGAGTGGATTCCAAAACTGAACCTCTCCATTTGGTTATGCCCACTCTATTACATAGAGCCAGCAGGGATATGTTGCCAAAAGCCACTATAACATTTAAATTTAAAGACCTCAATTCTTTCCCAAGCTCGCTAATATACTCAAGTCCTTCGGCTGAGACAGTCCACTTGCCTCGTGTATCGAGATTGATATAATGAGCAAGTGGAGCATCCAGGTCTTTAATGACGTTGGTTAAATAGATTTCACGTCTAGGAATTTTAACCATAGTGAGACATTCATCGAGACCCTGACCAGCCGGACCTACAAATGGACGAGGAGGACGTGCCCTGACTTCATGGTATCCTGGCTGTTCTCCACAGCAGGCAAGCTTAGCGTTGAGGTCTCCAGATGGTGGAACGTAAGTATGCTTAGACATAATATCCAATAGCTCCTTTAAAATCAAGTTTGTTTATTGATTAAACGAACTAACCTAACGAATTAGCCTTGACCAAAAACGAGTCTCTATATGATTTAGTCAATTCAAATCCTATCCCTGTCATATTAAGTTGATGAGCCGCTATCAAGCCATTTCCTGAACCGAGGAAAGGAATGAGCACTCGTGAACCTTGAAAGGCGAATGTTTCATAGATGTCTTTCATCAACTCAACAGGGCGTTCTGTTGGATGACACTTTTGTTGTGCAGGAACAGGTGAATAGTCAAATGTATTACCTCCGCGTTGCCTAGCTATTGCCGGTCTACCTTTCCAGGCATAGAAAAACATTTCGTAGGCGTTGGGTAATTTAGTCTCAGGGTTCTTTGTTTGTCCAGCGTGTTTTACCCAGATGGGGCACATCCTTGTCGTTTCAAATCCTGCATTCTTGATAGCTTTATATATATCTTCAAACCAAGGCTCAGGAGCAAACCAACAAAGTAACCAAGAATGGTCGGTCATTACTCGATAACATTCTTTAAATAAATACTTCATCCCTTTCCAAGTACCATCTGGTTCGCCATTCAGATAATATTCAGCAAGGACTTCATTGTATTCTTCTTTTTGATATTGAGATTCACCTTCTGTTTTCTTAACATCCATAAGTTTAATTGCATAAGGAGGGTCAATCTCTACTAAATGAAATACTCCGGCAGGGATTTTCTTAATCTCTTCAAAAGTATTTCCTATGATATAAGATTTCGCCAGAATGGCAAGGGTTGAACTTGTATTCTTGTTTTTGTCTTCTACTTGTTTAGCAATAACTTGCTTGACAATAGCTTCATCCATTTTCTTAATTACCTTGAGAGCATCAGCGGCTGTCTTGCATCCTTCAAACGCCTCAGGGCAGGCCTCTCTTAGTTCAGCTCTTTTGACTGCCAGCGATATAGTAGCCTTTGAAACACCACCTATCATTTCAGCCGTATCACTCATAGACCATCCTGCCGAGCCAGGACCTGGAGCTGATACCGCACCATGAATTTCTTCTTGCATTCTGTGGATTTCAAGAGTAAGTTTATCAAGCTCCCAATACTCCATATCTTTACGGAAGAAGTTTTCTGATTTCTCAATAATTTTCATCTCCAATGGAGATAAGTCTTGGTCATAGATACGAGCTGATATTTCTGGTACTTTGTTTCGGCTGAGGACTGTAAAGCGTCTTTCGCCGGCTAAAAGTTTATATGTTCCATCTTTGTTATCTTTAACTGCCAATGGAGAGATGAGTCCACTCTCTTTCATATTAAGTTCTAATGCATCTAAGTCTCCCATGTCTTCACGGGCTCTATCCTTGTCAACAACAACTGATGATGTAGGTATCATCCCCACTCTACCAACTGAAATAGTCATTTTCCTTCTCCTGATTATCGTAATAGTTTAATTATAATTTCTGCAGGCGGAAGCAGAAGTAAAATAGTGACAGCCACAAGACCTAGAAAACTATCAGGACATAAAAGCTCGGCATAAAATATACAAGCTCCTGCTGCTATTGCCAGTAACCAAAGAACCAATAAAATCAGCATTATTTCTCTCAACTTGTTAATTAATCGCTCAGGTACATACTGGGAATTCTTCAGCTCGGTGTCAAGCTCTTTATGTAATCCGTCTTTGATATCTTGATTGGTGTTATCTATTATCTTGTTCATTCTTTTCTCCTTTCAATAGATTAAGCAACTCAGCAGCCATATCAGAGTCAATCTTCTCTGAAATCTTTTTCGTTGTTTGTTTAGTTGTTTCCTTCTTAGGTTTCTTATCTGGAATACGTCTTGATAAACGTATCTGACGAAGGGTATCTATAGCCTCATCAGTTTCCATATCTATAATTGATTTATATCCAAGGGAATTTAGGTCAGCCATTGTCTTTTCCTTTCTTAACACTAGTCCTATCTGCCAAAGCAGTCATAATCCCTTTCATAACTACCTTCTCGGACATTAATAGTCCAGTAGCCATACCTGCATCTACTTCGATTGCGTCTAAAACATCATCAAGAACTCTACCAAAGATAGCCTTTCTCAATCCGTATTGAGATAGCAGTTTGTTAGCACGAAGCATCTGCTCCTCAGTAATTTCAAAACTAAATCTTGGTTTGTAGTCGTCTGTCATAGTTTGAATCTCCTGATTTTTATTGAAGAGTTTTTTATCAAGTAGTGTGTAAAGACGTCATATACTTCGACGTCATCTACAACTATTTCGGCTATTCCTGCATTGATTAAAGTGCCAAAGCAATCTTTGCAGGGAATGACACAGTTCATGTATAAGGTAGCGCCCAAAACAGATACTCCAAGACGAGATGCATTAGATATTGCATTAACTTCCGCGTGTTGAGCAGGACAAATCTCCATGTGAGTTCCGGACTTATACCCTAAAATTTTACGAGGACATTCAGTATCTCTTGTTAACTGGGATGTAACATCTGTCATCAGGTCGACAAGTATTTTATCACTTATATTTCTTAACCGTCCACAGTGTGGAACTCCTCGTGGAGGGCCGTTATATCCAGTCGATATGATAGAGTGGTCTCTCACGAGGACAGCTCCAATTTTACGAGATAGGCATGGAGACTTGCTTGCAACGGCTGCACAGATTGAGTGAAAGTAATCATCCCAGTTGTAGTTGTCGCAAGTCATTTTCGTTGTCTCCTTTATTTGTTTATCTCTTCTTCGTTAAGTGCTTCAATGAGAAGCATATAGTTGATAACATCTCCCATTTTCTCTTTGATGAATTCGGGAGTCATTAATTCCCTGTTTGCTATCTTATCGGCTATAGCTATGATATGTTTCGTGGCAAGTTCCCAGGCAAACTGTATAGGTGTCTGACGATTCAAAGCTGCTCCCGCCTTGAAATTGTGAAGTCTGTCTTCATCATCTGCATAATCGAAAGCTTTTAATGCCAGGACTCTTTTACATTCGGCCAGTCTTCTGTTGACCAATTTATTAAATTCTTCTCTTTCCATATTTTAACCTCCTTGAATTAAAAGACAGTGGTAAGTTTGGGTGAATCTATTCATGGATGTTATTCTTACTTTTGTCCTCACACACTTTCGTGCACTGCCTGTTTGGATTAGTTCGTTGAATTATTTAACGAACTTAAAACGGAACTTCGTCTGCAGCCTTCGGAACACTTCCCGTATGAGCCATAATGTATTTCTGCACTGTGTTCTGATCTCCATATTCATCAGACTTTTTAATACCAACAATAAGCCAACCAGTCTTTCCAGGCAGATCATCTTCAGGGTCAAAGGGTCGGCTGTAGTCCAGACCAAAAGCATTGGCAAAGTTTTTGAATTTTCTGATAGCAGCTAATGCCGTCTTCTCAGATATTCGGGCGAGCTTATCTTTGTCTGACAAATCCCAGAAAAAGTCGCTGAACTCTTTCGCAAGTGGTTCGTCAACAGCTTCGTAAGAAACTGAGAAGTAACCAATACCTTCGTATTCGCTGCCCTCCTTCTCCACCACGCCTGTGCGAACAGAGATAATCCTGGCACGAACCTCGGTGCCTTTTTTCAAAGCTGTAGGTTCAGAGACATTAGCTATTTCGTTTTCCATTTTACTATAGTCTATTAACATTTTGTTCCTCCTTAAAATTTTGTTAGTTTGTTACTGTATCAACTCCTTCTGCTGCTTCTCTTCTTTCTTTCTTTTACACCTCCTTTCCATAAATTTGCATGACTACATACCACTGAAGTTATTATCTACATTTGAATCTTCGGCTTGTCCTGATAATCGAATCCGGCCTTTTTCAATAAAGCCTTAATATTGGGAGGTTCGATAGCACCAAGAAGCCCTTTAGACTTCAAACGTGAACGAGCTATGTATTCACCTAATGAGTCTATTAACATTTCACGCTTGACACCTTCTCTGTCGTTCCGTCCAATTAATACATATATCTCATCAAATAGAAGAGGAATAGTTACAACAGCCTGACCAGTGGTATAGAACCTGAATTTTACTTCTTCTCTCACCACACCAGTCTTAGAGTCAATAGAAAGAACTTTTCTTATTTCCCTTAGATGTCCGGTAAGAATGAAATCGCAAGGTAGGTTCATCAGCTTTCTGAAATAGTTTGTCATCTCAATTTTCTGGGGTTGGTAGTCGACACGCATTTGAGGAGCTTCACCAGCCCTTGATTTGTTGGCTAAGCCATAATTCATTATAGCTATTCCAAATGTAGTGGCTGAGTCAAGACAGTATGTTCCAAACTGATTATAATATCCTATTTGAAATCTAATGTCTGTATTCCTTTTCCATTCAGCATATGCCTTAGGGTCGAAAGGGTCGTCATCTTCATAGCGAGTGTCTACAACTATATCACCGGACGCTATCATATCCCTTAGGCCTTTAGTTCCGCCAGGATCAAATGAATCTATGTGAACGGGTAGACGTGCAGTCCTTAATAAATAAGTCTTACCAGCATTAGTTTCACCAGTAACCAAGGCACTAAATCTTTTTTGGAGCCTATCTCCTTCATAATACTTTTTAACTCTTGCCAGTTCGGCAGCAGCATCGTAAGCCATTTTATTACTCCTTATATTTGAAAGTTTAAATCTTTCTTTACAGTAGCCTCTCTTTCCATAGGATTCCAAAATCTTGTGATGAACCCAAGAGGCGGTTCATAGCAACAACGAAGAGGGTTTTGCCATGCTAGACAATAGTCATGGAACTCGCATCCTCTATAATCAGAGCAGGCTTTTGGGTTTTGTCTAAAAGCCATAAGCACTTCATCACTTTCAGTGCAGTGAGACAGACATTCCATGTCTCTCTCGATTTCATCCAGTATGGTATTAACCAGCCAAAGCCAAGTGTTCATTTGCTCTGGAGTTTTATAGGCTGGAACACGTCTGGTAGTTACATGATAGCCGGCAGGACGATTGGCACTTCCTTTTTTAAGATATTCAAATCCGGTCTTATCAAATTCCACACCAAGAACCTGTTCGATAGGAAATAAACAATAAAGGCAGTGAGTGTAAGTTCCGTTTTGAATAGAGAGAAATAAATCTCTATCCCACCTAGCATCATGTATCCACTTACCTGATGTAGTCTTGTGGTCCCAACTATATATCATACCATCTTCTTTACGTCTCATGATAGAGTCCATGCGATAGTGGAGAACACGCTTTTCATCTACCGGAACAGTCCCAGCCACTTCGGTCATCTTTTCTCCATCAAGTTCGACCACTTCATTGTCAATCAAATCTCGTTTGAATAACTCAGCAAATTGCATAAGAGCATGAAGGATGGCAGCCGGCACCTTGGGAATATAAAGGTTATCAGTTTCAGGTGGGAATTCTTTTCTATATACTTTGATAAAAGCTTCATAGGCTCCCTGGACATCATCATAGCCAAATAGAAGTTGGTGTTCTCTGGCATGATGGAAGGCTTCACCAAAGATCAAATCATGCTCAGGTCCATCTGCAGACCACCCAAGCAGGTGGTGATAAAAGTAATATCTTGGACAACGGATATAGTCGTCAAGCTTTGATGAGTCCTTTATTTCCCATGAAGGATGAGGAGTTATGGATAGTATCATTACTTCACCTCCTGTTTGCCGTAGGCGAGAAATCCTATAGTGATTTCACAAGGTAGTTTTATACCTTTTGATAAATACAAAGCACCAGATACCTCGCTATGTATATCGCCAACTATGTATCGTTGCTTAGTTCCTTTTGATTTTTCATCGAGCTTTGCTATGACTGTCTTCAGCTTTTCCATCTTTCATGCCTTCCTTTATCATTCTTTTATTCCATGATTCTATAATATCATTAACAGCTTCCATAGGACTTTTATAATGGTCGCTCAAACCAATGTGGTCGGTTGTACTAGTATATGCTATATACTTTATTTCAACTTCGCCACCATTAGCATATTTGAAGTAACACTTCTCCAGCGAAATGTAGTTATCTGGGAATGCCATCTCTAATTTGTCCCATGCTTCTTGTTCTTCTTTAATAGTTGCTATTCTAAACATTCTTCTGCGAGCTTTCTTTTTACTCCCTTGATATTGTCTGTTCATTTTTATCTCCTTTCAATGAATATTATATCACACCTTCCAAACATTGTCAAGAAGGTAAAAACCATCAGGTCATAAACATTTTACAGCTTATGGTTTCTCTCAATGTAAGTGCCGTCTTTAAACAAAAGCAGATTTAAACTTCCATGCTTGTGGGCAAAGATAGCGCATGCTATAGAATTCATAACATTG
>Ga0209200_1001314_pt1 | contig 25324 bp, 21 predicted proteins | sample AD_UKC033_MetaG_FD_184406 | JGI IMG/M metagenome (GOLD analysis project Ga0209200, IMG submission 184406) | Active sludge microbial communities of municipal wastewater-treating anaerobic digesters from USA - AD_UKC033_MetaG (SPAdes) (version 2) | ecosystem: Engineered > Bioreactor > Anaerobic >... | reverse complement strand
GCTGGTGCTGGCGCATCTGCCCGAACCTCGGGAGATCCGGCTTCGGTACTACGGTGCGGCGTCCTCGACGATACGGCGCGGGGGGAGGAAAGGGAGGCTCGCGGAGAATGAGACCCAGGCGGCGGGGCTCGCGCCCCCCGAGGACGCGTAGGAGAGCGGGTACGTGAAAGCCCGGCGGAAGACGTGGGCGCAGCTTCTTGCGCGGGTGTGCGGTGTGGACGCGCTCAGGTGCGAGCGGTGCGGGGGGCGGATGCGCATAATCGCGTGGATTACTGATCCCGAGGTGATTGAACGTATCCTGCGCCATGTGGGGAAGCGGAGTCCGCGCGGGGAGCGGCGTCCGCCCGAGGGAAGCGGCGCCGCGGCGGCGCCGCGTGAGTGGCGGGTGGTGGTGGACGAGTATGCCCAGGAGTTCCCCTGCGACGGCGATCCCGCCGGCGCGAGAGACGATTGGGGCGGGATTGAGCGCGTCGAGCGGGAGTGGGACTGGGGCGCGTGAGGGCGGCGAGGCGGGGGCGCGAACGAGCGCCGACACCGGCTGTGCGGGAGCGCGGGGCCGTCGGCAGAGAGGGGCGGCGCCGGGGCGAAAACACCGGCCAGAGGCCGTTTCGGAGGCGTTCAGGCAGCCCGGATTTCCGCGCGAGCCCGCAGCACACACCCCGCGCGGAGCCTGTGCGGGCTCGCGCGGAGCGCCTCAAGAGTTCGCGCGACCGTTGATTGATTGCGGCGAGGGTCGCGATTACGATAGTAGATAATGAAAACGCGAACGGCATTTCCTATGCGTCCCTCTGCATGTTGTGGACGACGCGGCAGACGCGGCCGGCCGGGCTCTGACCAGGGGGCGGCCGGGATATACAACATCGCAGAAGAAGACGGGAGCATGGCGACCGGCAAGGCTGCGAAAGCGCTGGGCTGGAGAGCGGGATTCCGCTTGACGCCATGACCTTACCTTCCTGACAGGACGCTTGAAATCTCCGGGGAAAGGCCGCCATTCGGTCACGGGCGGCGGGTGGAGATTAAACCGGATGCTCCGGTGGGCGGCGGCCTTCAGGTGTCCGTAACTCCAACCGTACCTTTTCGGCCAACCCGAGGTCGTCCAGAATCTGGCGGATGTCCGATTCGAACGTCTTGGCCACGCCGCTTTCAACTGTGACGGATAAGTCGATGCCGACCTGCAGGTCAGTTCCGGCGCGCAGCTTCGGCAGTATCCTGGTGCCGAGACGGTTCCAGATCTCGGGCGTGACCTTTCCCACGATACGGTACGTTTTTGCTTTTGCGTCCGGCGGCGGCGCCGATTCGGGCTGTGGCTCGGGTTCGGGTGTCGGCGGAACACTAGGGCCCGGGGTCGGACCCGGGGTAGGTTCCGGCCGCGCGCCGCTCTTCAGGGCCTGCGCCTTTGCCTTGGTCAGCAAGAATACACCCGACTCAAAGGCCACTTCCTCGGCGCCGATGGGCTCGTCGAACCAAATTCTCTCATATGAGCCATCCGGCTTCTGGCCGGAGGCCAGCCCAAAATCGCTCTGGCTCACGAACTCAACAATCTTGCCGCGCAGGGTACTGTCAGGGTCCAAGAGCCGGGTAAGAGAGCCATTCAGGAAACTCTGCCGGAGGCTCGCCAGCGGCCATGCCCCGGATTCCTTCAACGCAGGCGGCCAGTTTCGCTCGATGTACCCCGCGCCGACCGACTCATTAAGAAGCGCCTGGGACTTGAGGGCCGTAATCACGCGGCCGCAGAGCGTTTCGCCGCTCGAAGAATGGCCGGCGCCGAGGTCAATGACCTTCAGACCGTCGTCTTCCTTCTTGTCGGCAATGACCGCGAAGCGGTATCCGCCCCAGACTTCATCCTTGGTGGAGTCCTCGGCGGCGACGGCCTTGGACTGAATCTCCGCGCGGTCACTACGGTCGAAGTCTCCGCCAAGCGTGCCTTCAGCGATTTCCCATGCCACGCGTTTCCACGCCAGCAGCATCTCGATGCTCTCGCGCATGTCGCGCCCGGGCTTTTTCAAACACCACACAAGTGACCCTGGATAGAGACGCGGCGACTTGCCGCGCAGGCGCGTCCATTCCGCAATCTTCTGGCGGAGCCCAGCCTCGCCAGTCCATTCAAGGGAAGGATCCATTAAGACAAGCGTGAGCCTGGGCGTATCCTGAACACTCGAGCTATCCTCCGGGAACGGCACAAGGGGCACACTTGCTCCTCGTCTGAACTCGTCCTCGATGATTTTCCGCATGGCAGGTTTGATTTCGGATTCTTCGTCTAGAGAGGCTCGCCGGTCGCTGACAACCTTCTTCATGGTCGGCTGATGGCTAATCTTGAAGCCATCGGAGCCCACCCTGCGGATGAAGTAGGACTTGTCCTCCAATGCAAACGCGGCGTTATCCACGGACGTTGTGTCCACGTCCGGCTCGCCGAGAGCAAAGCGCAATTCCGGCAGATGGGCAACCTTGTCAATCTGGCCGCCCGAAGACTCGAAGAGCATCGCCGTGCCGACGCGGCGGTGAATGTTCCTTAGCGCGCCCGTGGTGTCCGCGTCGAGTGCCCGGGCATGGGAGTGCGCGCCGGAGATGTCTGCGTCAATCGCCGCCACGAGGCGCGATTCACCGAGCTGGCCCAGCACCACGCTGCGGAATTCCGCCACATCCAGCGGCGCGGAACCGAGCGTAATGAGCGGCTCCCGCCGAGCTTCTGTGAATCCAGTGCGGTAGGCCCAGGAAATCCACTGCGCGAGCATGGCGAGCGTCCCGCGTGTCTGCTGATACTGTGTCAGAGCCTGCCATTTGCGTTGAAAAACCGAGAGCGTAGCCGGGTGAAATGGGTAACAGACCTCGAACCGGCCGCTCAGGTACTCCCTGGCCTTGGCCTCGGTCGTGGCCGTGTCCACAGCGGTCCATTCAGGGGGGAGTTGGGCGCGGCGCTCGAAGCACCAGGCGGCATAGGTCTTGGCGACGCTCTTGCGCATGCGGTCGCTTCCGATGTCCTCGAAGAGCCGCCGCCGGACGACCTCGCTGATTTCCGTCTCGTCGTTGGCGATCAAGTCCTTGGCCACGCGGCGGACGACCTTGGTGATTTTGTCCTGCCACTGCATGTCCCAATCCGTCATCTCCACCTGGCTTCGCGGCAGGCTTATGACAGCCGCGCCGGAGGTCGTGCCCGTAGTCGCAACAGTCAGATTCTGTATGAAGGAGTGGAACTGGTCGGCCATGCCGCGATGGCGGTTGAGGAAATTCAAAACCTCGTCAAACAGGAGAAGCACCGGGCCGTCCGCCGCCTGGAAGACACGGCTAAGGGATTCGGTTCCCGGCGGCGTGGTCTTCGCGCTTGTGCCCAGTTCCTTGACGCCTTTTTCACCGGCTAGTTGCCGGGCAATGTCTATCCATGGCGTCTCACTGCCCTCCTTGGGGTCCCAAGCGTTGCCCACGAACGCGGCGACGCGTGCAGCCGGCACGGTGCGGATACCGGCCCCCTTGAGAAGGTCTCCGATGCCGGGGAAATCGGAAGCTTTCGCGCCGGCAGTAACCATATGATAGAGCGCCGTCAACGTGTGCGTCTTGCCGCCGCCGAACTGAGTGATGAGCGTCATCACCGGCGCGGTGTTCGCGGTCTCGCCGGAGAGCCGACGGAGCACCATTCTGGCATGTTCCCGGAGCGCCCGTGTGAAGCAGGTGCGGGCGAAGAATTGCTTCGGATCCCGGTAGTCCTCCGGGGCGGTCTTGGCGATGACTTGTTCCAGGTGGATGGCGAATTCGTCCGGGTTGAAGGAGCGGCCCTCGCGGACCTCCCTGCGCGGCGTAGCGATTTTGTACCAGTGTTCCATGAAAACTCCTTTCACCGCAGAGAAGCGGAGGACGCAGAGAGTTCCTTGTAGTTCAAGACGATACGTTTGATGTCATGCTTCAGAACGGGCACGTTGAAGTTGATCAGGAGGCCAACGATCCACCCACCGAGCTTCAGATAGGTCAAGATCTGGGCCTCGTGAACACGCTCCAGTGCTTCCACCGACTTGAGTTCGAGAACGACGGCCTTCTCGACCAGGAAATCGAGCCGATAGCCGCAATCCAGCTTGACGCCTTTATACGCCACGGGCAACGGCATTTGCCGCTCGAATGTCAGCCCCCGGAGTCCCATCTCATGTACCAGACACGCCTCGTAAGCGGACTCCAGCATTCCCGGGCCGAGTCCCCGATGAACCTCTATTGCCGCTCCGATGATCTTTCCTGTCAGTTCCTTCACATCAATCCTGTCTGCGTTCTCTGCGCCTCTGCGGTGAGCCTTTCACCTCGGCACCGCCAACAGCATGGCGTCCAGCAAACGTTTCTCTTCACTTCCCGACGGGTAGAGTGCGGAGAGCGCATTTGCCAGACGCAGGAAGCCCGAGCCACGATCCTGCTCGGCCTTGATGAGCGCCCGCAGACCGTTGGACTGGCCACCGGCCTGGAGAAGCATCGCGGCGTGGACGCGGTCGAGTATGGTCGCCTCGCGGTCCCTCTTTAGTTCCAGTTCCGCGGCGGACGCGCCCGCGATGCGGCCCTTTTTGCGCCCACGAATGCGCGGCACGGGTTCGGCGTCCAGTTCAGGGAAGAGCGACAGCTGAAGCGCCTGGGCCGGCTCGCGCTCCAGTTCATGGGCGACCGCCTCGGCCCCGTCCTCGCCGAAGAGCTGTTCCGCACGCTCCGAGACGGGCAGGAGCCGGACCACGCCCTTATCCGTCTCGATGATGCGGCCTTCCCACTTTGGCAGGTCCACCCCCAGCGGCTGGGCGAAGCGGCGGGCCACGTCAAAGACGAGCGTGTAGCCCTTCTTCTTTTTCTTCGCCGAGGATTCCTCGTCGGCCTCGTCCGCCGCTTCTTCTTCGGCCTCTGCGCCTGTTCCACCTTCGTCTTCACTTCCCGTGGCCTGAAGCGTCCACAGGAAGAGCGCGGTCAGGCGCGCGTCCTCTTCCAGCGCCCCGGCCGCACCGTTCCGAGCCTTGGCCTCGGCCGTGCCAAGAACCTGTTCGAGGGCCGACCGGCCGATCACCTCCCAGACCTTCTCCAGATATTCCGCCAGTTTCACCTCGCGGCCGTCAGCGGTCTCGACCTTGCGGTAGCGGCTGAATATCTCCAGCGCCGGGCCGATACAGGCGAAGACGAGGTCCGCGCCGCGGATACGTTCGCTTTGGAGCCGTTCCATCCAGTCCCCAACACGCCTGGGCAGTTCCCACAGGACTTCGCCCCAGTCGCCTACCGGCGCGTCGTCGGGACGCGGGCGGCAGACGAGGTGGACGCTGGTCTCCAGCGCCGCGTAGCCCTGGCCGCGCATGCGTTGTCTGCGCTCGGTGGCGATGGGCCATGAACCGGTCGTGCGCCAACCCGCCTGCACCAACGCCGAGACGAGCGCCTCCCAGCGGTCGGTGTCCTTGTGGGCGAAGACCACGGAGGCCACGCCATCCTCGCGGATGACCCGTTTCAACTGGGCGAAGGCCTCATACATGCGGCTCTCGTACCACTGGCGGTCATGCACGCCGCCGTCCTTGACAGCGCGGTTCTCGGTGAGTTCACGAGCCTTCTCGGTCTCCGGGGCGGAAAACGCTTGCGGCAGGCGGCTTCGCATACCCAGCCGGAGCCAGCCGTAGAAGAAGTCGGAGAGATGCGCGTAGGGAATCTGGTTGGCGTAGGGTGGATCGGTGAAAACCACGTCCGCCGATTCCTCCGGCAGAACCGCGTCCAGCACGTTCGCCAGGAGCGGCGACGACGGCTGGTAGCGGACGGCGGAGAGGTTCCGAAGAGCGCTCTGGACGCTGCGGATGGAGTAGCCCAGCCCCTCGCAGTTCGGGCTCAAGGGGTTACCTTCCACGAAGTCGGCGCGCATCGGAACGCCGGAACCCTGTATGAAGATGGACGTTACACCTTCCGAAAGCCAGACGCAGAGCGAGGTGTGGTACTGCCCATTGTCCGAATAGGCCGCGTAGAGGCAGGCCGCGAGGGCGTCGAGAAGGTCTTTGTCCTTGGTCTTCTTCGCCGCTTCCTTGAGCGCGTCCTCGATGACCTCGTGGAGCACCCAGCGGGAGAACCGCTGGCGCGGGGCGAGCACGTCGGCCCATGTCTTGATGCCGTAGGGTCCAGGCGGAAAGGCCCGCGTATCGTTCTGTGGAAAAGGAGCCATCTCGAACTTGACATACTGTGCCTTGGAGAATGCTGCTTTCATCGCCGCGACATCGTGCGATGTAGGACTGTAGTAGTCCTTTCCGCGAGAGCCGACGTTCTGTCGAACAACAGCAAGAAGCAAAGTGTCTGCCGCACCGCCGTGCTGAGCGCGGATTTGTGCCTGCACGCGCTCCCGCGGTGTGGTCTGATGGCATTTCGGACACGTGGCTTTGAAACCTGCTACCGTACCTGAGCCCACATCAGCGTCATTTGCAGGAGAGAAGATTTCAATGGCCGGTTCATCTGCTCCCTTGGCGTATCGAAATCGAACAGCCTTCTTCCTGCCCTTTGCCTCAGAAAGCCAGAGGTTGCGGACAAGGGGAATTACCGCGCCACATCCGGGAGCTTCACACCGGACGGTTCTCGCCCAGATATATGCCAGCGGTTTTCGTTTCTGCGTGTCGGCCGGATAGTATTCGACAAGACGCTTCTTGGCCTCCTTGAGCGTCCATTCGGCCCATTCCTCAAAGAGGTCGGCGAGTTCCGACCCCTTCCGTCCGCACCATTCGAGCGCGATCTTCAAGAGGAGCCATGCGACCGGGTTCACGTCCGAGGCCGTCACTTCGCAGCCGAGACGCTGGGCTTCGAGCGGAATGGATCCGCCGCCGGAGAATGGGTCCAGCACGTGCGGCCCCACGCCGTGCGCGGCCTTCACCAGTTCGCGGGCCGTGGAGACGTAACCCGCCACGCGGACGATGTCCCAGTTGGCGATGTCCGCCACGAACGCCAAGAGCGCCTTCTGAAGGTCGGCGTCCTTCGGCCCAACCTTCTTGTGCTGTTGGAGCGCCTTCCGCGCTGCCGTCTTGAACTCCGCCGGGCAGAGCGGGTCGCACGGGTCGGGCAGAAGGAGCGTCAAGAGCAACGACCGGCATGAGGCCAGCGGACGCCGCGCCCACCACGAATGCAGAAGCGACAGATGCCCGCTGTTCACTCGCGTCTTCCGGTTGTTTTCCTCGACGCAGGCGTCGTTGACGGCGGACAGGGCGAAGTCCACCTCAGCCAGGCGTTTGCAGTCCTTCGGGATCACTGCCCACCTCCTCGTCGGGGTTTCAGGGCAATGATTTTCTCGACAATGCCCTTCAGCGTTGCGCTCGTCTTCCGGTCGGCGGCTGCCTTCTCGACGATGCGCTGGAGCACGACCGGGTTCTTCAACGCATCCTTCTTCTTCGGGATGCCCAATTCGCCTTGGGTGTCCGCAAGCAGGCGGTCAAACAAATCCTTCCCGATTTCCTCTTCAAGCGTGGTTTCTAGTTTGACTTTGAAGCAGGCATGACGATCTTTCACGCCACAGGGCCAGTCTTCGTCCGATTGACCGACAAGCCGTAGAAGCCTGTGGTTGTCCTCTGGCTTTGCATCTGTTTCGCCATTGTCGCCATCCCAGATGACGTAGACCGGAATACCGAGACGCCGGAAGATGACCAGTGGTCGGTCCAGATTGTTTTTTCCCATGCAGGGAATGACCGAGATACCGTCACTGTCGAAGTTGTGTCCCATCGATACCGCAACGCCCAAGATTGCAGCGCGGTCGTCCTCACCCTCGACCAGCACGGCGACATCAGCAAAGAATCCTTCATTGACCCAGGGCGTCATGACCGCTTGAAGCCGAGGTCGGAGTGTGTTTGCTGTGAACTTGCTTCCCTGTTTGCCCCCAGCCGTCCAGAGTTCCTCTGCCACGGCGCCCAGTTCAGCCTTGACGGCTTTCGTCACCCGAGGTTTTCCGGCAGCATGGTCGGTTTTCCGCAAGAGGCGGATTTGTTCAAAGCGGTCAAGGCCGACAAAGAGCGGGGAGTGCGTCGAGTAGAGGACCTGCGTCTTCTTTGCCACGCCAGGGATCGCGCCTTGCGAAAGTTTCAGAAGGACGGCCGCCATGTGCCGCTGACGGCTCGGATGCTGATAGAGTTCCGGCTCCTCAATGGCAAGAACCAGACAGGGAAGCTGCGGTTCACCCTGTTCGGGAATTTCCGCCTCGGACGCAAAGCCCTCTTCTGTCGCGGTCTCGACGCCCTTGGCCGCGACGAGATGCTGTAACATGGTGAGGATGAAGGCGCGCTGGAGACCATGGCCGGTCCGCTGAACGGAGGACTTGTATCCGTCCTCGTGAAGCTTGACTTCGACCTTCGGCAACGGGAAATCAATGTCAACGAGTTTAGCCCATTCCATCGAGACGTTCGCCTCGGGAGCATAGTACCGTAAGGTTTCGGACAACTGCGTCTGAAGCCCGGAAAGCTCTGTGAGTTTCGCGGGGTCCATGATCTCGCGGTACTGCTTCTGGGTATCGTCCTTCAGCTTGACGAATTCCTTGCGACTGGAGAGCGTCCGCCGAACCACGAGGTCCATGAGTTCGGTGACGCACGATCCCTTGCCTTCGGTGGCGTCACCCGATGCGTCCCGGACGGCGGGGATGGGGATGAAGCGCGTGTGGCGGCCGAGGTAGCCGTTGCCGACCTCCGTGAAGCCGAAAAACTGGCCATCGTCGCGCTGCTTTGTGCAACTACTAGAGTTTGCCGTCTCCCATTGCCGCATGGCTTCAAGCGCCTCATCAGCGTTCCTGACAACTGGGAGCGCGGAATACGTGCTTTGCTCCCGCATCTCCTTGTATTGAGCGAGAATCTCGCGCTTGCCGCCAGCGTTGCGGACAGGCGTGAAGTCCGCATTCTGGAGACGCATTCCGTGATAGGTGCCAGATTTCTTGCCTGATAGAGTGAATACCCGGACGACGGTAAGATCGTTGCCGTCAAGATACGGTGCGAACAAGGACTTCTCCTGGGTGCCGAGATCGGTGAACGTGACGGCGATCTCGATATCCTTGCTTGTATCCTCGGCGTAGAAATCTTCTGCCGACACGGCCGCCTTCGGGTCGTAGAACATCTCCATCGCCCGAAGGAAGGATGACTTGCCAGTGCCGTTGCGACCAACGAGAACCGTCAGGTTGTCGCAGTCAATCCGGTCGTCGAAAACCGAGCGGAAGTTTTTGACGTGAATGGTTTTGATGATCATGGCCGTTACCTCACCTGCCTGTCGGGATACCGCCCGTTGATGTGGTCGTGGAAATACGACCCTTTTGACGCGGCTCGCATGAAGCCCTGATAGATGGTCTCCGGCACGCCGAAGTATTGATAGACACCGCCGCTGTGGAATTCGACCTCCAGCGTCTGAGATGCCGGGTCATAGCCCATGGACCGTATATTGCTTGAGCGGACCGGAGATCTGTTCATGTTTGGCCGTCCTCCTTCACATCCGGCGCGGTGAGCGCACGGGGCGTCGTCTCGACGGGTGATAAAGGCGGTATCTCGTTTCCGGTTGCAGCCCCCAAGTCCTTGAATCTTCGGGCAGCGGGCATAACCCTGGCTTCCATCGAGCCGATGGCGCTGTTGTAGGCGGCGTTGGCCTTCTCCAGCCCTTTGCCGATGTTCCCAAGGTGCTCGGCCATGGTCTTCATGCGCTCGTAGAGCTGTTTTCCGAGGTCGCTTATGTCCTGGGCGTTCTTGGCAATCTGTTCCTGACGCCAGCCATAGGCCACAGCGCGCAGAAGCGCGATTAGCGTTTGTGGGGTCGCCAGAACCACGCGCTGTTCCAGTCCGTCCTCGATGAGGGTGTGGTCGGCATCCACTGCCGCGCCGAAAAAGGACTCGCCGGGGATGAACATCACGACAAACTCCGGGGTTTTGGAGAACTGGCTCCAGTAGGCCTTGGACGCAAGGGTGTTCATGTGCGTTCGGACCTGCGCCGCGTGCCGCGCCATGGCCGTCTTACGCGCCTCCTCCGACTCGGCGGCGACGGCGTCGAGGTACGCTTCCAGGGAGACCTTTGCATCCACGACGATCTCGCGTTCGGCTGGCAGACGCACGACGAGGTCCGGGCGCGATCGGCCTTCCTCGGTGCTGGTGGTGACCTGCTCGGCGAAATCGCAGTGACCCGACATCCCCGCCAACTCCACCACGCGGCGCAGGGTCATCTCGCCCCAGCGGCCGCGCACCTGCGGCTTGCGCAGGGCCGTGACCAGATTCGCGGTCTCCTTCTGAAGCTGCTGCTGGCCCGCCGACAAGAGTCTCAGGTTTTCCGTCAACCCGGAGTAGGCCTCCTGCCGGTTCTTCTCAATTGTACGAACATGCTCCTCGAACTTGGTGAGTGACTCAGTGAGCGGCTTGACCATGCCCTGAATGGCTTCCTGGCGCTTGCCGAGGTCGCCCCGGGCATCCGTCAGCACCTTGTCGAGCGTTTCCTTCGCCATTTTCAGGAATGCGGTCGTGCTGGTATTGAGCGTGTCTCCGGCAAGAGCCTTGAAGGTATCCGTGAGCTTGGCCTTAGCCTCCTCCAAAAGTTTTTTCTCTTCCTGAAGCCGCTGGACGGTTTCCGTCAGTTGCGTCTCAGCCTTCACCCGTGCACCGTTCTCCCTGGCCAGTTCACCCCTGATCTTTGTGAAGTCCTCGGATGCCTTCTGATTCTGCGTCCGCAATTCGGTAATCGTGCCTTCCAGCCCGCAAGCGCGTCCCTCGGCCGTATTCGCACGGCGCTCGGATTCCTCTAACTTGGCGACCATGGACTTTGTGGCGCGGGCGGAGGCAAGCAGCCAGGCCACAAGGCCACCGACCAGCAATCCTGCTATGACGCAAAGGACATATTCCATGCTATCTCGCCTCCTTGGACGACGATCCATAGGGAGGTAAATCCTCCTGCACCCGCATCGGCCGGGTCATGGCGTTCACTTCCAGCCAGTAGTGCTGGACCTTCTTGACCTCGTGCCAGGGGAAGCGTGCGGGATCGCGGATGGGCTCTTGAAGCAGGGGCTTCCGGCTGCAATTGGTAACCACGTAGAGCCAGTAGCAGTCACGCCGGTCCTCGGCGACTCGGCGCTCGTTGGGCGTCAAGAGAATCGTCCCCGTGGCGTCGCCCAAGCCCTTGACCTCGATGAGGCGCAGTTCGCCGGAGCTCAAGTCCAGGCTGGTGATATCGTAGCCGAGGTTCTTCTCGTGGACGTCATAGACTTGGCGTCCCTGGGCTTTCTCGTGCTCCATCACCACCTGCATGGCGGTGGCCTCTATTTCGAGGCTCGGCTGGAGTCGCCGCACTTCCGGCGTCTCGCGCTCGGGGTGCGGTAGGACGAGGACACTCGTGATACGCTCCACGGCTTGCAGGGATAGGGAACGCTGCCGCTCCATCTCCTGCCTGCGCCGGTCACGGCGGGCGAGAAGCTCGGAATGTCGGGCTTCCGCCATGGCCAGACGTCCTTCCGCACCGGGAAGTTTCTTGTCCACATCGGAGGCGGCCTTACCGATTTCCTCGTCGGCCTTCTGAAGCAGTTCCGTCAGAGAAAGTTCCACATGCGAGGCAATGCGTTCGACCTCGGACAGCCGGTCCTTGCGGGTCTCCTCCAGGAACGGCTGGAAGGCGGTTGTGTGAAGCCATGACGTCGCCTCCGGCAAAAGGGCAGCAGGCGGCAGAGCTTCAGGAGAATCGGCAGGCGTGAAGTTGCCCAGAATCCCAGGCTCCCGCAGGGCAGTGTCCTTCCCTTCGGCCACCTCCACGGCAAAGAGCCGTTCATGGATGACCTGCCCAAGGCCATCCACCACGCGAGCGCGATAAAAGTCAATTCGTGCCGGCTGGTCGTGCTGAATGGAGTAAAAAACTGCCCCCTTGCCGAAGGCGTCCATGGCGAGGGAGGACGTGTGCCGCCGGAGGGCCTCGAAGAGCGGGTGTCCCGGCGTGACCCATTCCAGCGTGTTCTTCTCCGCCACCTCGCGGTCAGTGGAGCATCGTGGGTACTTGGCAGCCAGCGCAGGAAGTCGCCATTCCGGCTCGCGCTCGTAGCGGTGAAGCGCGGCCGGGGTCCGGCCAGGGTCAAACGTATGCGGCAGGGAGGAGACTGCCTTGAGCTCAAGGCGCGCGTATTCGGCGCCCTGGCGAATGAAGCGTGCGATGGTCTCCGGCACGACGCGGCGCTCCTGCGCCTGGGCGCGGCGCTCGACCAGCATGGCGAGGTTGAGTTTTTTGGCGGCCAGACCTTCCAGCGCGTTCCGGCAGATGGCGCGGAACTGGCGCTCATCCACGTTTCTCAAGAGCCGGTCTTCAAGGTCGGCGTCGCCAAGCTTGCCTGCGTAGTAGTCGCGTAAAACACGCTCGACATGAGCGGAAGGCAAAACTTCTCCAACCACGTTGAAGACCGCGTCGTCGTCAAGAGCATCGCGGATTTCCTGCAGTTTCTCCAACAGCCGCTGGAGCACCCGCCCTTCGATGCTGTTGGTTGCCACGAAGTTGAAAATCAGACAGTCTTTGCGCTGGCCGTAACGGTGAATCCGGCCCATGCGCTGCTCGAGGCGGTTAGGATTCCAGGGAATATCGTAATTAAAAAGGATGTTGCAAACCTGGAGATTGATCCCTTCCCCCGCCGCTTCGGTGGCCACGAGCACCTGGATTATCCCTTCCCGAAACTGCTGCTCCGCATAGAGTCGTGTGCCGATTTCATCCCTGGATCCCGGTTTCATGCCGCCGTGAATGTAGCCCACCGTGAAACCCCAGTCGCTTAGTTTTGCCACCAGGTAGTCCAATGTGTCCTTGAACTCCGTGAAGATGAGCAATCGCTGATCGGGGCGGTCGAAGAAACCCTCTTTTTGGAGGAGTTCTTTGAGCCGGAAAAGCTTCGATTCGATCCCGCCGTCCTCTATGGCCCGGGCTTGGACGGCGAGTTCGCGGAGTTCCCCGATTTCCTCGCGTACCTGGTCGGCGTTACCCGCAAGAGTGATGGCTTCAATCAGCTCTTCCAGGCGCTCACGTTCGTTTTCCTCCATCTCCTCAACTTCATCGGGTGACGGCAGGTCAGGCGGTGCCTGTCGGGCAAGTTCTTGTGCGCGTTTCAGTCCCTCCTCAAGGCGGCGGATGCGGTTTTCGAGACTGTGGCGCATGGCGTAAGTGCTGGAAGCAAGCCTGCGCTGGTAGAGCGACATCAGGAAACCGACAGCACGGGCGCGCGGATCGTCGCCCTGGACCGCCGCCCTGGCGCTTTGTTGCTTCACAAAGCGCGTGACTTCTAGGTAGAGCTTGAATTCCGGTCCATCCAAGAGGAAATCCACGGTGTGGGGAATGCGCCTGGTGAATATTTTTTCGGCCGTCCAGGTTCCATCCGGCCGCCGCTCGGGGAAATAAACCATGGCTTCCTTGGTACGGCGCAGATAAAAAGGCGCGCGGCGGCGGTCCATTGCATGGCGGATGGATTTTACGTCGGCGTAGGCGTCGGCATCCAGGAGTTGCAGAAAGAGGCTGAAGTTCACCGGGTCGCCTTTGTGCGGTGTGGCAGTCAGGAGAAGCAGGTGGTCGGTGGTATCGCGGAGGAGTTCGCCGAGTTTGTACCGGAGGCTCTTGTGAGTCTCGTCTGCCGCCGACATGCGATGGGCCTCGTCGACGATGACAAGATCCCAATGGACCTGCCGCAGACCCGGCAGAATATCCTGCCGCTTGGCGAGATCGAGAGACGTGATAACTCGCTTCTTTTCCTGCCACTGGTTGAAGCCGAACTGCTCGCGGATGTCCGTCCCCTTCATCACCTCGAATTTCGTCTCGAACTTTTCCTTCAGTTCGCGCTGCCACTGGAAGGCGAGGTTCGCCGGGCACACGATGAGAATACGTTCCGCCAAGCCCCGAAGCTCCAACTCCCGAATCAGGAGACCAGCCATGATCGTTTTACCCGCGCCGGCATCGTCAGCGAGAAGGAACCGCACACGCGCGAGCTTCAGGAGATAGTCGTAGATGGCCTCCAATTGGTGGGGCAGCGGATCCACACGGGAGATTGACAAGCCAAAGAAGGGGTCAAATTCGTAGGCGATGCCAAGCGAGTAGGCCTGGATGCCGAGACGCAGCAGTTGCCCGTCACCGCCGTAGCTGAAGGCAGCGTCGAGAATGGTGAGCTTTTCGATGTCCGCGACAGTCAACGTGACCTTGCGGAAGCGCTCGGTTTGCAGGCCGACCATCCCGGCAACCCATGTTGCGGGACCGCCGGAACACACCGTCTCAATCCGCATTGGCTCGCTGAAGAGCGAACCAGTGACGATCTGGCCCTCCCGGAGAGGATGTTTCTGACTCATTTGGACAGCTTTCCCCCTGGCGATCTCTTTTGCAAAGCGTCCAAATCGCTCTTCAGCTCGATCAGACGCCGGACGAGAAAAGGTTGTGGTTTCCGCTTGCCGTTTTCCCAGTGGTTCACAGAACTGAAGGTGACCCCCACTTTCTGCGCGAACTGCTCCTGTGTCAGGCCGAGTCGTTCGCGGAGCTCTTTGATCAATTCCGGGATGTCGAGTTCAATCATGGCACCTTCCTGCGAACCGTTTGTTTTTGCCAGAACCTGGCTTTATAGAAACTACCATGACGTTTTACATATTCGGCCCAACTTGTCAATCACTTTTGAAGTGAATGCGTTTAAGGGCGAGCAGCGCGAAGGCCGGCGAGGTCACGGGCCGCCCCGTTACCCGAGCGGGATCTCGACGGCGCGCAGAGCCGCCGCGACGACCTTGTCGGGACCGATGCCGCTCAGGGAGGCCTGGGGGCGCATGAGGAGCCGGTGGGCGACGACGGCGAGGCGCACGATCTCGTCCTTGCCCACAATGACCTGCTTGATGTTGCCTTCGATGCGGTTCGCGACTTCGGTGCCAAGGAGCGTCATGCGGGTTCTCCTGCGGTTTCGCGGCCGGCCGGTCTCGGTGGTTCCCGATGCCGACCAGGATACCCCGCGGCGCGGCCGGCGTCTGCAGCGCAGGCGCGCGGGCGTCGCAGCCCGGGTGAGGCCGCGCCGTCCCGTTCCCGCGGGCGGCCGGGCATGGGGCGAAGGCTATCGCGGCCCGCCTTTGTCGATGCGATCCACGTACCAGGCCCCTCGCGCGCGGGTCCAGTTGAGCGTGTACGTGAGCGACTCGGCGGCCCCGGGGCGGCTGAACACCACGACGGTCCAGGCCTTGGCGCCGGTTGCTGGCTGCGTATGCCACTTGACCGCTGTCAGGCCTTGCGCGACGATGGCGCGCGCAACCTCCTTGGCTTCGCGCCGGCAATCGACCGCGACGTCGAAGTCGGTGTCGAGGTATCCGTCGATTTGGTTCCACGCGCCGGTCCCAAGGAGTCTGATGAACTCGGCCGCATCCTTCTGGAGTGCCTCGAACTTGGCGTCGAAGGAGGGCGATTCGTCCGAATGGGCCGGGAGCGCCGCCTTCGTTTTCGCGACGGGAGCTTTCTGCGCGACGCCGCTCGGAGGGAGAACCGGGTGGAAATGCACGGCTGCTGCGGCGGCCTCGCCGTTGGCCTCGAGGGTGACGAACAGGCTCAAGGCGAGGACCGCGGCCGTGGCTGCCAGGAGCCCGATCACGACCCAAGGAACCCGGGGCCGCCCGGCGCTTGCGGCTTCGCCCGGCGGGGAAGCGCTCCGAGCGCTCCGGCCCGACAGGATATCGTCGATCGCGGCTATGACCTCGTAACCGTCGGCGAAGCGCGCGCTGGGGAGCTTCGCCATGAGACGCTGGACAAGCCAGGCCACGTCGTCCGGGATGTCCGTGACCGCCGCCCGGAGCGGCGGCGGCGGCTCGTTGACCACGCGGTGAATTAGCACCGATGGATTGTCGCCGGTGAAGGGTAGTTTGCCGCTCAGGAGGAAGTACAGCGTCGCGCCCAGGCTGTACAGGTCGGCCCGTCCGTCCAGCGCATCGCCGCGGCACTGCTCGGGTGGCATGAAGGCGGGCGTGCCGAGAATCGCGCCCGTCATGGTGACCTGGTGGTCATCCCGGCATAGACGCGCCAGCCCGAAGTCGGCCAGCTTGATCTCGTTCTTCGAGGTGATGAGGATATTGGCGGGCTTCACATCGCGGTGGATCAAGCCCTTGTCGTGAGCGTAAGCCAGGACCTCCGCGATCCCGCGCGCGATCCTGAGAGCCTTGCGGGGCGAGAGGGGGCCGTTGGCGCCGACGAGGGATTTGAGATCCTTGCCGTCGACGAATTCCATCGCCATGAAGTACAGGTCGCCGTCGTTGCCGGCGTCCAAGACCTTGACCACCGCGGGGTGGTCGAGGTTCACGGCGACCCGCGCCTCCCGGAGGAAGCGCCGGAGGTGATCCTCCTCCGGCACGAAGCTGGGGTGCAGCACCTTGAGGGCCACGACCTTGTCGAGCGCGGCCGCGCGTGCCCGGTACACCGTGCCCATGCCGCCCGAGGCGATGACCGCCTCGATGACGTAGCCGCCGACAATCCGGCCCGGCTGCAATTCGGCTGGCGTAGCTGTCTGCATGGCATTGGATGTATCGGCGGGCAAACAAGCTCTTCTGTCGTGAACCGCGCGCGCTTCGAGCTTCCGAGAATAAGCGCCCGCCCTTGACAGCCGGCGCGCGTTCGGGACTAGGATGAATGCCGGCTCAGAAGGAGGCGCCATGTCGGAACCCTTGCTCCTGGGAATCGAGATCGGCGGGACCAAGATTCAGCTTTGCGTCGGGACCGCCGGAGGGGCCATCGTTGCGCGGGAGCGTTTCACCGTCGACCTGGGGCGCGGGGCCGACGGCATCCGCGACGAGATCGCTCGGCGGGCGCCCGCGCTCTGCCGGCGCTTCGACACCCGCGCCGTCGGCGCCGGTTTCGGTGGGCCGGTGCATTCGGCCGCGGGGCGCACGATCACCAGCCACCAGGTCTCCGGGTGGGACGATTTCCCGCTGCGCGATTGGCTTGCGGAGCGTCTCGGGCTGCCCGCGCACGTTGAGAATGACAGCAACCTGGCGGGCTGGGCCGAATACCGCCTCGGCGCGGGCCGCGGCACGCGCTGCATGGTGTACGCGAACATCGGCAGCGGTATCGGAGGATGTATCGTCCTGGGCGGCGCGCTTTTCAACGGCCAGGGGTTCGGGGCGGGCGAGATCGGGCACACGCGCGTGCCCTTCGCGGGCGGCGGGGATGAAGCCCTTGAACGCGTCGCGTCGGCGTGGGCCTTCGAGCGGCGGCTCCGCGAACGCTATCCCATGGCGCCGGGCGCGCCGTTGTCCGAGCTCTGCGGCGGCGATCGCGAGGCGATCGACGGCGCGCGCGCCGCGGAGGCCGCGCGGCGCGGGGACACGTTTGTCCTGGCGGCTTTTCGGGAGGAAGCCGAGGCGGTGGGCATTGCGCTTGCCAACGTCGCGACGCTCCTTTGCCCGGAGGTCATCGCGGTGGGCGGCGGGCTCTCGCTCGCCGGGGATGTGCTCTTCACGCCCCTCGCCGCGGCGCTCGAGGCGCGGGTGATCGGCGCGTTTCGCGGCGCCTATCGGGTGGTTCCGGCGGCGCTCGGCGAAGATGTGGTCATCTGCGGTGCGTTGCTGCTCGCCGCCGGCGACGTGCGGGTGCTGTGAGCCGCCGCTCCCCGGGCCGGATTGGTTCCCCATTTTCTGCGAAGGAAGCGTTTATGAATCCTTTCACGACACGCGTGACGCCCTACGGGCCGCTGTTGGTTAGGCGCGAGGGGCAGACCCCGCGGGAGCGCAGCGCGTGCGGCTGGCGGGACCGCCTCATCAGCCGCGAAGACGCGGCGCTCTCCCCCGCGGCGTGGGCCCACACCGTGGACATCGAGGGAAGCAAGCTTCACTATCACAAACGCGCCACGGAGCTCTACTACGTGCTTGAAGGCGGCGGGTCGGTCATCCTGGACGGCGTGGAAGAGCCGGTTTCCAAGGGCGCTCTGGTCCACATTCCTCCCGGTGTCGTGCGCGGCGCCCGCGGCAAGATGCGAGTTCTGGTCATCGGGGTGCCGGACATCGCCGAAGATGACTGCTTCGCGGCGGCGGAGCAATAACGCCGGAGGGTGCGCGGCGCGGGCGCTAGCCGGCCTTCGGGGCTTTCTTGGCGGCCGCGAGAGCTGGGCGTAAGCAGTTCTATCCAGGGACCTTTGTCCTGGACAGCAGCCCCGCGCTACGCACCCTCGCCGCCAGGACATCTTCACGCGGAAAAAACTCCCGGCGGGCTGGGAGAATTCCTATCTTCAGCTTGCCTCGCGGCCTTCTCCCAAATCCTGTTTTGGGCTTTACCTGCTCGTAACCTGGCCATGGGCCACGGCTGGCCCATCGACGAGGCGGCGAGCCCCTCGTATCTGTACGTCGATCGAGTGCGGGTGTACGCCCCACGGCCTTGACGCGGCGCAGGCGGCCGGCGCGATCGAAGTTCTGTCGTGGCTGGACCAGCGGCGGCGCCTGGGCGAAAACACCGGCCAGAGGCCGTTTCGGAGGGTTCAGGCAGCCCGGATTTCCGCGCGAGCCCGCACACACCCCGCGCGGAGCCTGTGCGGGCTCGCGTGGAGCGCCTCAAGAGTTCGCGCGACTGTTGATTGACCGCGGCGAGGGTCGCGATTACGATAGTGGATAATGAAAACGCGAACGGCATTTCCTATGGGTAATACTTCTTCGCGGCGGCCGACGTCGCCAAATGGCTCGACGAGGGCATCCTCTACCTCGTCTCGCCGCTCGACACCGACCACGAGACCGAACTCGAACTCACCGAGGAGCAAGAAACCCTGCTCGCCTGGCTCCAAAAGCACAACATCCAGCACGCGAAGGTGGAGGAGTAATCGTCCCGCACTCGGAACCCGGCCGGTCAGCCCTGATCGGGCGTTCCAGGGAGGAGGTCCCTCGTGGGAATGTATCTCGAGTTATATACTCTCAGCGATGAAAACATCCGGAGAGTTAGCGCCGATCCTCCTCTGATATGGAAGGTCGTGGCGCCCGATGATCCCGAAGCCTATGAGAACGCGCGGACGAAAAAGCCCACGGGGTTTCTTGCGAGGCTCTTTGGTAGGCAGAGCGTAACGACACCGCAACGCGAGGAACTCGCACTGCGAGACGGCGAGGTTGTCGATACAGAGCTCGGTAAAGCCTGGCACGGCATTCACTACCTGCTGACTCAGACGGAGTGTGAGGGTGAAGAACCCTTGAATTTTCTGGTCAGCGGTGGAACGCCCATCGGCGACGTCGATGTCGGCTACGGCCCGGCGAGAGCCTTCACGGCAGCGGAGGTGAGCGCGATCCGCGAGGCGCTTCGCCCAATCGATGACGCCTTCCTGAGAGGGCGGTTCAACCCCTCGGAAATGATGCGCCTGGGTATTTACCCGGAAATCTGGGATCGCGACCCAGCCGTTGACGATACCTTAGGCTGGTGCCTGGAATGCTTCAGTTCCCTGAAGGCATTCATCGAGACCGCCAACGAACGCAACATGGGACTCGTGATCCGTATCTGCTGAACCCCATGACCTGACAAGTAGGTGAGGCGCGAGTCACATTCGCCTTCCCTGGCTCCGCCAACCCTGACGCGGATGCCCGCTCCGGGCATCGCCCGTGATCGTACCGCAGCGGCTCTTTGAGAGGGGCAGGGCGGTCTTCCCAGTTCACAGGCTCGGATTCGAGAACTCCGAAAGCGGCAGCGCCACCGGCTCCTGGTGCCTTGAGCTTCGCGCGACGGCCTCGGTGAAGTGCATGTAGAGCACGCCGGTAAGGAAGTCCGTCCGCATTACGTGGCGGCCCTCGCGGATCGCCGCCACGAAATCCTCCTCCACGCGCCAGCCGCCCCGGTAGGCTTCGGGAATCGGCATCGGCTGGAGGTCCTCGCGGGCTCTGCCACCCCGCAGCTCGTCGCTCGCGAGGTCGTAGATCAGCGTTCCTCGGCGGCCATACGGGGCGATCTCGGTCTTGTGACCGTGCCAGAGCACCCCGCTGAGCCGGAACGTTCCCACCGCGCCCCCCTTGTGCTCGGTGAGCACCTGCACGCTGTCGGCGGTCCCGACCTTCACCTTGTGGTTGGTTTCCGGGTCGATGCGCCGGGAGATCAGTTTGGATGCCTGGGCGAAGACGCTGGTGGCCGCAGGTACCCACCGCAGGAGCGTTTCATACAAAATGCCCAGATTCAGCATATTGAACCCGGAATACTTGGCGATCTGCCTCCAGTGGAGCGGGCGGTGCGTCTCGGCCAGGTCGCCGCTGAACCCCGTGACATGCACCTCGCGCAGGGTGCCCAGAAACCCCTCGCTGAGCTATCTCTCCAAGCCGGTGCTGTCACTCGGGCGCATGGAGTACGCCCCCGGCGCTTCCAATGTGATCTACCACGGAAAGAACGAGGGGGCGCCCGGGCGCGGGACGGTCGTCTATGACCCGCTCGAGTTCCTGGCGCTGGTGCTGGCGCATCTGCCCGAACCTCGGGAGATCCGGCTTCGGTACTACGGTGCGGCGTCCTCGACGATACGGCGCGGGGGGAGGAAAGGGAGGCTCGCGGAGAATGAGACCCAGGCGGCGGGGTCCGCGCCCCCCGAGGACGCGGAGGAGAGCGGGTACGTGAAAGCCCGGCGGAAGACGTGGGCGCAGCTTCTTGTGCGGGTGTGCGGTGTGGACGCGCTCAGGTGCGAGCGGTGCGGGGGGCGGATGCGCATAATCGCGTGGATCACTGATCCCGAGGTGATTGAGCGTATCCTGCGCCATGTGGGGAAGCGGAGTCCGCGCGGGGAGCGCAGTCCGCCCGAGGGAAGCGGCGCCGCGTGAGTGGTGGGTGGTGGTGGACGAGTATGCCCAGGAGTTCCCCTGCGACGGCGATCCCGCCGGCGCGAGAGACGATTGGGGCGGGATCGAGCGCGTCGAGCGGGAGTGGGACTGGGGCGCGTGAGGGCGACGAGGCGGGGGCGCGAACGAGCGCGCAGACCGGCCGTGCGGGAGCGCAGGGCCGGCGCCAGAGAGGGGCTGGGCGAAAACACCGGCCAGAGGCCGTTTCGGAGGCGTTCAGGCAGCCCGGATTTCCGCGCGAGCCCGCACACACCCCGCGCGGAGCCTGTGCGGGCTAGCGCGGAGCGCCTCAAGAGTTCGCGCGACCGTTGATTGATCGCCGCGAGAGACGCGATTACGATAGTGGATAATGAAAACGCGAACGGCATTTCCTATGCGTGGCGGAACACGAACGGTGAAGATCCGTGAAGATGCGGGAGGGCACAACTTTGGTCCCGGCAATCCTCAGAACCGAGGGCCGCATTTCAACGACGGTGCTAGGAGACACTATGACTATTGATCTCTGGGTGGAGAGGACCGATGACGTTTTCTTGCCAAACGACGTGATTTGCTTGAAACCTAGAAGGCGGGCAAGTCGCACACAGATCGCAGCAGCGGTCTGGGTACTAGCGGGTGAGCGGCCCGTCGTTGCGCATCTTCATGCGTTTCGGGCTGCAACTTCCACGATAGTCCAGCGCCTTCCTGGTTACTCGTTCTGGCTCCTCGCCGCGCATACGGCTTGGCAGCCCGATTCCAGAGTGTACCGTTACCGCAACCGCACGATCTGGGGATCCCTGAAAGCTAGTGGTTTGGCGATTCCACCTGGTCGCGTTATAGAAGAAGGTCTCGTTGAGGGGGAGAACGGATTGCGGTTCTTCGGTGCTCTCCAGTTTGAGATAGACTACATTGAATCTGTTGCCGCGATTCTCGAGGCCGAGTCGGCCTCACAACTTGTGGCTCTCCAACAGACTAATATGGAAGCAATTGCGGCACTGGTAAGGAGCGGCTGGGATCGAGCGCCGTTCGGTCCGCCAGCGGTGGTCCTTGACACCGTCTGTGATGCTGATGGCGTCTGTCTCTACCAAGTCGGGGAATTTGATGACTACGAGGCTGGCTGCGCCGCATTTGGCAAGATCGAAGTGATATATCGTATGCTTATCGACCGACTATCGGACCGCCGGCGGCGAGGCCCTTGATCGAAGTGGGCACAGAGGCAGAGTCTGAATAGTGACGGAGACCTCCAACGCGGCGACCCACACATAGTGTGAGCTCTTGGCAGTGCGTCACGATGCTGTAAGGATCCACTGGGTGCTAGTCCCACCCGGGCAATCGTATCCGTCCGTCGAGGTCCATCTGTCGCGAGTGTCATGAGCCCGCATAATGGAAAACCAGAGCGCGGATGATGAGCGTTCGTCATGGCTGCGCTCTTGCGCAGGAAGTGCGGACGTACCGGTAGCGCCGAGCTAACCCGGCGCGCGTCAAGAGAGTTGTCGGTTAAACCTATTTCATGCCACAGCCTCCGCCGGCCGTGACGCCGAACGTGCCGTCACCGTGTTGAGCGGATCCTCCGGGTTGAGGTAGACGACGTCGGGGGCTTCCCAGCGCCGAATGTCTCCAGTCCAGCGCGCGGGATTTCTGCGCCGTGCGGCCTCGTACACCTGGCGCCGCCTTGCAAGGACAGCGTGAGCAACTCCTGAATGACGCTGTTCCGGCGTCACGTACCCGATCGCGCTGTGGCGGTGCTGCGTGTTGTACCACACCTCGAAGCCTGCCACCCACTGCTGGGCGGCTTCCAGGGACTGGAAGGGCTTCGAGGGGTACTCCGGGCGGTACTTCAGCGTCCGGAACAGTGATTCGGAGTACGGATTGTCGTTGCTCACGTGCGGGCGACTGTAGGAAGCCTGTACCCCCAACGCCTCCAAGGTCGCTCGCAGTGTAGCTCCCTTCATCGGCGAACCGTTATCCATGTGGACCACCACCGTCTCTGGGGACAATCCGTTCTCTTCGATCACCGTAGAAATCAGTGCGCTCGCGTACGCACTCGACTCGGCGTCGTGCACCGCCCCACCCAGGATTTTGCGACTCCAGACGTCGACGACCAGGTACAAGTAGAAGAATGCTCCGCGGACAGGGCTGTGGAGGTAGGTGATATCCCACGTGAGTACCTCACCGGGACCCTGAGCGACAAACTCGCGCGGTTTCGTATGCCGCGGAGGTCGGGACGCCGCCCGGTGGGCATTGAGGCCTTCCTCCTTGAGAATACGGTACATGCTCGACTCACTGGCGATATAGGTACCTCGCTCGGCAAGAATTGGCACGACCTGCTTGGGAGACTGGTTGCGAAATTCCCAGGAGTTCAGCGTTTCCACGACCGCAACCCGCTCTTCCTCCGTGAGTTGGTTTACAGGGGGGGACGTGGGGCCCTTGCGGCGATCCTCGCCTCCATCGGGGTCCTTGTTCCAGCGCTGGTAGGCCCGCTCGCTGAGCCCTACGATCTCACACGCACGCGCAACACGTGCGCCGTCGCGGACAGCCTCCTTGATGCCCTCGAGGATCATTCGTCGCTCGTTGCTTGGGTGCCGCCTTCCTTTGCCTCCCAGAACGCTTCCAGTTTTTTTTTGAGCACCAGGAGGGCCGTCACTTCGGCAAGGGCCTTATCCTTCCGCCTGAGCTCCCTCTCGAGCTGCTTGATGCGCTTGGCCTCCGCGCTAGCTCGTGTACGTTTCTTCGGGTTCGCAGCGCCCAAGGCTGCCTGTAAGGCGTCACGCCACTGCTGCAGTTGAGCCTCGTGCAGTCCTTCGCGCCGCAGGAAGGCGCCAAACTCCTGGCCGGACAACTCGGCGGCCGAGATGACCGCCTTGAGTTTCTCCTCCATGGTCCACTCTCGAGGACTCCGTGGTTCTTGAGCTTGCTTCTTGCTCTTTTTCATGGGGTCCAGGGTACGCGCTTCTCTGAGCCACCGCGAGAGCGAACTCTGCGGCACCCCGACCTTTTCTGCCAAGGCGTTGGCAGAGGCCCCGGTGGGTCCTAACATCTTCTGGACCATGGCTTCCTTGAACGATTGCGGATAGGGCATTGTCTCCGGCCCTTTCTCCGCCCCTCAGTTGCCTTGTTTACCAAATTCTAAAGTGTCGCCCCTCCCCCGGGGGAGGGGCGGGCGGTCCCCGCCTCGAACGCCCCATGGCGTCCCAGCGGTTTCACCCCGCCCGACAACTATCCTGACACGGGGGGCGGCGCGCGCTCACTGGAAAGACACACTTTCCTTTTCACTTGTCACCGCCAATGAGTTCGATGCGCTTCTTTAGCTGCTCACGCCTGACGTGAGGCGAGTCCCGGTTTCTCCGACCTAAGCATCGCACACACTATCCGCCGTGCCAGTTGCCGTCAACCGCTTCGCAATTGTTAGCTCGCCGCAGGTTGTGACTGTGAACCCACGCCCCTCGATCGCCGACAGAAATGCCTCCGTCGCACAACCAAATTGCGAATCGTTATGAAGTTCCACCGCTATGGCGTCCACCCGGTCAATCCACGATTCAAAATTCTTCGAGAACACGAGCGTTTCCGCTCCCTCGATATCCATTTTCAGAATAGAAATCCGATCATATCCGGATTTTGCAAGCAAAGCCCCAATGTCGATTGCGGGAAAATCCGCTGTCTCCCCCTCGCGGATTTCTCGAACCTGCCGCGACCATTCTCGCCCGCTGCGAAACGGTACTTCCTCTAGCTTTAAACCCGCGCGGTATGGCCACACGCCAGCCTGGAGGCAGTCGATTCGCTGACCATACACCCGCGTGTTCCTTTCCAGTATCTCGAAATTCCCGGGATCCGGTTCGATTGCAATCACTTTCGCCTGAGGAAATCGAGACAGAAAGTATGCCGACGCATACCCTGCGTTCGCGCCGCAGTCGAGCACCAGCCGAACGTCGTCCAACTGATCCAGCGGCTGATATTCCCGTTGTACGAAGATCTGCGTGAACGGCAAATGGTCCGACGAGCCGATGCGCATCCATAATGGATAACGGCTCGCTCGGGGCTGCACTTTCACGAGGGTTGCGCCAGCCACCTTCCTCTCTCGCCGGTAACGCAACATGCCAACCCACCCAAGCTCACGCGCAAACCCCAGAAAGGTTCTGACGCGATTAAACGAATATTTAATTTTATCTGTAATCATTGAAAAAATTGGTCAGAACTGAATCCGAATCGCACGTATGAGATGCCGTTCGCGTTTTGTCTCATCCGTTTTCTTCATCCATGAACAGATTATAACTGCGAAACACGCAACAATCAACCTACACCGAAAGCGCAGTATGCGAGCCCAGCGCTGCAGAATCAGGGGGCGCGGGAGCAGGCGGCTGGGCCGGAGGCCTGGCGGACGGGCGGAGGGGGACGCGATGAAGGCAGCTTCAGCGCGAAAGGGTCCGAGACGATTTCATCGAGCGAGCACCCCTCGGCTGGCTCGACGTCAGCTCGTGTCGAGCCGCAGCTGAAATGCAGGTTCGACGGTGTCCTTGTCGGGCGGCATCGCGTGCGCATGTCGTAGGCGATTTTCTGGATGAAGCGATACACCGCGCCCAAGTACTGCCGTACCACGCGCAGCGCTCGCCAGCGGTACAGAAGCTGCTGGAGCAGGTGGGCAACCT
>Ga0209200_1001305_pt1 | contig 25442 bp, 23 predicted proteins | sample AD_UKC033_MetaG_FD_184406 | JGI IMG/M metagenome (GOLD analysis project Ga0209200, IMG submission 184406) | Active sludge microbial communities of municipal wastewater-treating anaerobic digesters from USA - AD_UKC033_MetaG (SPAdes) (version 2) | ecosystem: Engineered > Bioreactor > Anaerobic >... | reverse complement strand
CGAGGGCCGCTCCAGCTACGGCAGCGAGGGCCGCTCCAGCTACGGCAGCGAGGGCCGCTCCAGCTACGGCAGCGAGGGCCGCTCCAGCTACGGCAGCGAGGGCCGTTCCAGCTACGGCAGCGAGGGTCGTTCCAGCTATGGCGGCGGCGACTACAACCGGGGCTATGGCGACCGATCAGCGCCGCGCTACGACAATGACCGCGGCGCGCGGCCGATGCGTCCCCCCTATCGCCAGGACCGCCCTGACCGGCCTGATCGCACGGATCGGCGCATGGATCGACCGCCCAAGAAGCCGGGCGGCCTCAAGCGCCGGCCGCAGGTTGCGCCCGCCCGCCCCAGCCAGCTTGAGCATCTCAAGATCCTCTTGCAACAACTGGACATGTCCGGCGACGACCTGCTGCGCCTGGCCGGCAAGCCGCTGAGCATGCTCAACCGCAAAGAGGCATCGCATCTGCTGACCACCTGCCAGGAGATGATCGCCGAACGCAAGCCGGAGCGCCCCAAGGGCAAGCGGCAGCGCCCCTACCTGCCCGAGTCGGTGGACGAGCACGAGCTGGTCTACCTGACCCAGGTGCAACTGGACAATAGCCCCATGCACCTGACCCTCTTCGACGGGTCGACGCTGGTGGGCACGCTGCAAGGCTTCAGTCCCTATGCGCTGACGTTGAGCATCAATGGCGGCGACGAGGTCACCGTGCAGAAGCTGGCCATCGCCTTTTACCAGGTCACGCCGGCCCCTGAGCGCGAGGAGGCGGCTGAGCACGAGGCGGCCCCTGAGCATGAGGCGGCGCCAGCAGCGACGGCAGAGGAAGAGAAGTCATGAGCACCGGCGATTACCTGCGCTATCTGCGAGCCGTGAAGGGTGGCCCAACGCCGCAGGATGTAGAAGAGGCCACCGGCGTCAAGGCCGGCGATTACCGCCAGATGGAGCAGCGCTACCGCGCCATGGGCAGCGAAGAAGAGCTGGCGAGCCTGGCCGCCTATTACCAGGTTCCGGCCGAGGAGCTGATCAGCCGCGTTCCATGGACCCGCAAAGCGTTGAGCGCGGCGTTGGTGGAAGCGGTCGAGCAGGACGCGCCCATCCGCCTGGAGCTGCGCAGCGGCCACACGCTGACCGGCAAGGTGCAGTGGTCTGACCTGGGCTCGGCGCTGCTGCTGCAAGAGGATGGCCGGGAGCTGGTGGTGCAGCGCCACATGGTGGAGCGCTGGCAGATCGGGGAGGCCTAGTCGCACCGTGAACACCCGGCCCTGCGACGACGTCGCGACCCTGCTGAAGCTGTACGAACTGGCCACCGAGCCGCATGTGCGCGAGGCCCAAACCTGGGCGTTGACCGAGCTGGAGGCCACGGACTACGAAAGTTTCCAACGCCGCTATCCCTCGGGCAGCCTGGAATGGCGCCACTTCAACGACATCTGCGGCGTCATGGAGCTCTTCGGCGTGCTGGTCAAGCATCAACTGGTGCGCGAGGATGTGTTCTTCGACCTGTTCGGCGGCATCGACCTGCTGTGGGATGCGCTGTCCGGCGTGATTCAAGGCATGCGCCAAGCCATCGACCCCCGACTGTACGAGAACTTCGAGCTGCTCCACCTGCGCGCCAAAGCCAGGGAATAAGCCCGCGCGGGCGCGTCCCGTCAACGCCGGCCATCAGCATCGACGCCAACCCAAAGAGACTGCCTTGAGGCAGCGCCGGTTGCTTTGCGCAACGGACGCTCTCTCAAGGCAGTTTTTGCTTTCGCCCAGGATCCAGAACTCCTGAACCTGGCTGGACAGTTCACCTGACAGGGATTAAGGCTTACGGCATCTGCCGCCCACATGCGCTTTGATAGAGACGCGCCCGATCAGCCGGCCAGCGCAGCCGGCGCTTCCGTCAACGCCTGCAAGACCTGGCGCAGCTCGGCCGGCAGGCGCTGCACCTGGCCGGCGCGGTCGGTGCAGATCAGCTTGGTGAAGCCGGTGACCAACACCTGCTCCCCGCCGCCGACCGCGTCCGGCCGGACGATGGCGTAGGAAAAGGTCAGGCCGCGGCTATGCAGCGCGCCCAGCCAGGTGCGCACCGTGATCACCTGATCGTAGCAGGCTGGGGCATGATACCGGGCCCCAACCTCGGCGATGCGGAACTGTCGCCCGCCGCGCTCGATCTCGGCATAGGAGACGCCGGCGTTGCGCATGAAGCTGCTGCGCCCCACCTCGAACCAGATCACATATTGGCTGTGATGCACCACGCCCATGGCGTCAGTCTCGGCGTAGCGCACACGCACGGTGGTCTCATCCACGAATCCAGTCGTTTTCATGTCCTCCATTGTAGCCACAGACAGCTCAAACGACAAGCTGCGGCCGCGCTCCAGCCCAGGAGCAGCCGGCCAGCAGGCGCAGCATCTCCGCCGGCGGTCGGTCTCCTGGCGCGCCTGGCTGCGGCTGGCGGTGGTGAGCGCGGCGACGGCGCTGCTGCTGCACGCCGCCTGGCGGCCGCCGCCAGCCGCGCTGGACCAGGCCATCTATGCCGCGACAGCCGACCGGCGCTTCGATCTGACAACCTGGACGCTGAACTCGGTGGCCGGCAAGCTGCAAGACACCGTCGCCAAGCCGGCCGCCGGCCTGGATGAAGCGCAGGCGACGCAGATGGTGCGCGCCTGGCTGGAGCAGGCCCAGCGCGCCAGCTCGCTGGCGGATCAAATCGAACGCACCTACGCCGACCCGGCCACGCCTGACGCGGCCGCGGCCACCGCCGATCAGCGCGCCGAGCTGGCAGCCCTGCGCCAACAGCTCGACGCCCAAGCCAGCACCGTCGAGGCGATCCTGGAACAGCAGATGACCGCCATCATCCAGGCGGAAGGGCTGCAGACGGCCGGGCTGGTGTGGCCGCCGGTGCGCATGCGTTTCAACGAGCCGCCGCAGCTATTGGTGCTCAGCCCGCGCGACCGCATCCAGCGTCTGCGCGCCGTGGACCTGGCGCCAGGCCTGGACAGCGCCGAGCGTGCGGCCCTGGAGCAGGAACTCGCGCAGCAGGAGAATGTGGCGGCCTATGTCACCGGCATCGGCGGCTACGGCGTCTACCCCACCATGGTCATCGACCGCTATGGCCTGCCGTGGACCGCGGACACCATCGCCCACGAGTGGATCCACAACTATCTGGCCTTTCAGCCGCTGGGCTGGAGCATACTGGAGGGGGGCGAGCATGTGACCATCAATGAAACGGTGGCCAGCATCGCGGGCGAGGAGCTGGGACGCGCGCTGCTGGCCCGCTACTATCCCGACCTGCTGCCGCCGCCCGAGCCGCCGGTGCAGACGCCCGACGAGGCCGAGCCGCCGCTGAACGAGCCGCAGCCCTTCGAATTCGGCCCACAGATGCGGGCCACGCGGCTGGTGGTCGATGAGCTGCTGGCCGGCGGCCACGTCGAGGAGGCCGAGGCCTTCATGGAGGCGCGGCGCAAGACCTTTGCCGAGCACGGCTATTTCCTGCGGGTGCTGAACCAGGCCTATTTTGCCTTTCATGGCAGCTATGCCACGGGCGCGGCCGCCAGCGACCCCATCGGCCCCAAGCTGAAGCAGTTGCGGGCGCACAGCCCTTCGCTGCAAGCCTTCTTGCAGACGACCTCGAAGATCACCAGCGTCGCGGCGTTGGATGCGGCGCTGGCGCAATTTGAATCCCCCAGCGGCTCGCCATGAACTGGCCCACCCCCCTGCTGCCCGCCCGCTTCATCCGCCGCGAGAACCGCTTCCGCGCCCTGGTCGAATGCGCCGGCCAGACGCTGCCCGCGCACGTGCCCAACTCCGGCCGGCTGGGCGAGCTGTTCACCCCCGGCGCGGCCGTGTGGGTGGCGCCTGCGCCAGCCCAGGCCGGACGCAAGACCGCCTGCCAACTGGCCCTGGTGGCCTACGCCGGGGTGCTGGTCTCGGTGGACGCGCGCCTGCCCAACCGGTTGGTCGCCGAGGCGCTGGCCGGCGGCCGGCTGGCCGACCTGGCCGGCTACAGCCAGGTTCAGCCCGAGGTGCGTGTGGGCGCCAGCCGGCTGGACTTTCTGCTCAGCGGCGGCCCCGGCGGGCAGCGCTGCTGGCTGGAGATCAAGTCCGTCACCCTGGTGGAGGAAGGCTGCGCGCGCTTCCCCGACGCGCCCACCGAGCGCGGCGTCAAGCACCTGGAGGAGCTGGCCGAGCTGCGGCGGGCTGGCCAGCGGGTGGCGGTGGGTTTCGTGATCCAGCGCAGCGATGCGGTGCGTTTTGCCCCCCATCCCAGCGCAGATCCGGCCTTTGCGAACACGCTGCGCCGCGTCCGCGCGGCTGGCGTCGAGGTCTACGCCTGGCGCTGCGCGGTCAGCGTCGAGGGGATCAGGATCACCGATCCGGTGGCAGTTGGCGACGGCTGTGCGCCCAGTTGACAGATATCCGATTGTATGCCATAATCTCCCTTGTCCGGCTGCCAGCCGGCCCTCATACGCCATCCTTACAACAGGAGGTGATGCTAATGTCTAGTAGTACCCCAAGCGCCGTAGCATCACCTCGGATCATCCGATAGATGCTACGGCGCGACAACGAACGGGCTGCCTTCACAGGCAGCCCGTTTGTGTTGGTGCGACATGGGGGTATGGAGTGCTAGAACAGGTATTTGCTCCAGGCCTCGCGCTGATGGCTTTCCCCCAGCAGGGCCAGAGCCACATAGCGCGGCCGGCGCGGCGGGCGCGCCAGGCTCATCTGCGCCTCCCTGGGGGTGCGGTTGCCCTTCTTCTGATTGCAGACGCGGCAGGCCACCACCACATTCTCCCATTCGGTGCGACCGCCGCGGCTGCGGGGCAGGACATGGTCCAGCGTCAGATCGGCGCGCAGCGGCGTTGCGCCGCAATATTGGCAGGTGTACTGGTCGCGGGCCATGATGGAACGGCGAGAGAGGGGCAGCGCCATGGCGCGCGGGATGCGGACGTAATAGACCATGCGAATCACCAGGGGGACCGGCATGGCAATGCCGCGGGCGCGCAGGGTGGTCTCGGCCGCCTCCAGCAGCTCGGCCTTCTCCTTGAGCAGCAGAACCACTGCGCGCTTGATCGAGACGACGCTGAGCGGCTCATAAGTTGCATTGAGCACCAACACAGATGTCACGGCTTTTCTCGCCTCCGGCCGTCGAAGCAGTCGCCGCGTCCGCCGCTACAGAACAAAAAACGCCCAGACACAAGTCGTCTGGGCGCTCTGAACTACGGAATGGGGTGACCAGTGGGGCTCGAACCCACGACCTCCTGGGCCACAACCAGGTGCTCTGCCAATTGAGCTATGGTCACCATACAACATTCGTTCAACCTGCTCTGTTAACGGCGGTCATCGGCCAAGGTGCAAGCTCGGGGACGTGGATTCGAACCACGATTAGAGGATCCAAAGTCCCCTGTCCTGCCATTAGACGATCCCCGAATGCTGCCCCAGACGCAGTCCGGGGAAAGACCTGGTGCCGAAGCCCAGACTTGAACTGGGGACACCGCAATTTTCAGTCGCGTGCTCTACCAACTGAGCTACTTCGGCATGGCCAGCGCCTGACAGGGGCTTTAATCAAACTAGCGTATGCCACTGAAGCTTCAATGCCATACGCCAGATGCCACCTGCTAGTCGCTAGAGAGCGGGCGATGAGACTCGAACTCACGACCTTCTCCTTGGCAAGGAGACGTTCTACCGCTGAACTACGCCCGCATCGACAATCGATCACGATGGATGGAAGCTCTTCCGCCGGCGCCTGGGCGCTGCGGAGGTGGACCCGGTCGGATTCGAACCGACGATCTCCTCCGTGCAAAGGAGGCGCCTTCCCGCTAGGCCACGGGCCCGCAGTGTCCGGGAAGCTCCGTCCATCGTATTTGTAAAAGCACAACTGCCTGACAGGAGCGTATTTTACCCAGGTCAGGGAATTAGTCAAGAATCTGGACGGCAATTCAGCACTGCCAAAACTGGCCGGAGGCGCGGCTTTAGCCGGCCGGTGCTGAGCTGAAACTCGCGCACCGCCACGCCCAGCCCCGCTCCCAGGTTGAGATCGCTGCGATCCTGCACCTGCCAGCCGGCGGCCTTCAGCAGTTGGTCGATGTTCTTGCGGGCGCGCTGTTCAGGAGTGGTCATGACTGGTCGGGTCGGCCCTCACCGCTGAAGAAGCGACGGAGCGCCATTGGCCGCGCGGGCAGCGATCTGCACGGAGAAGTAGTGGGGGTCAAAGGTGAAGCGGGCTGGCGGGTTCTGGTTGAGCTCCAACGCCTTCTGCGCCCGCAAGACTCCCTGGCCGAAGCGATTGGTGTACCCCAGCACGCGTATTGCTTCGGCGATCACGGGGTTGCGGTAGCCCACGGCGTAGGGGAAGTTCTCCGGCGACGCTTCGCCGTAAAGCCCGCCCGGATTGCTGATCTCGATGTGATCGGCGAACCAGTAGAGCCGCACCGGCGCGTTGGATTGGTAATTGCGATGCATGATCGCGTTGATGACCAGCTCCCGCACCGCAACCTTGGGATAGTCGGCCACAGTCTCCTCGCGCAGGGCGCTGACCGGCACGGGGTACTGGCGCAGATTGACGTCGATCATCAGGTCCAGGGTTTGCAATACGGTGTGCAGATCCCCCGCGGCCCGCTTTTCATCGATCACGTCGCTGCCCATGTCAACGCCGGCGTAACGCACAAACTGCACGTAGGCGCCGGGCAGGTAGTACGTTGGACTGTCTGCCAACAGCAGGATGCCGCCGTTGGTCGGGCAGTCCTGTTTGAGATCGAACAGGCGCAGGCTGGCCAGTTGCAGCCTGAATGGCCGTCGATTTTCCGCGATCACATCCTCGGCCACGGCGCGGCGCAGGTATGACAGATAGAAACGCTCCTCCGACAGATCGGCCAGAGTGCTTTCCAGGCACGGCAGGGCATCGAACGATCGGGCGAAGGAAATGCGGCGTTCGCTGAGCAGCCGCTCCTCCTGTTCGCTGGCGGCAGCGCGTCGCGGGCCGACCCGAATCCAGACTTTGCCCTTGAAACGCACCGGCGGCAGATCTGAGGGCAACACTTCGACGACAGCCAGATCGCCCTCAGCCAACGACTGTTTGCTGACTGTGATGGCAGGCAGAGGCTGGATGTTGCCATCGGAGCGCAACGCCGCCAGGTTCTGCAGCAGATCATCGGTGACAGTCAGTCCGCTTGGCTGGCCATCGTCGCTGGCGCCGATGATGAGATACCCCGGTTGCTGATGATTGGGAAAATCGTTGGCAAAGGCGCAGATGGCCTGGCCGAACTTGTCCGTGTTGCTGACCGAAACAGTGCGCTCGACACGGTCAGACTCCAGATCAGTAAGCATCGATCGGAGTTGTTCTTCGGTCAACATACTGATCTCCTCAGGTGAGTGGGTGTGAGCGTTTGTTTCAAGTGCCGACGGGGAGACTCGAACTCCCACGACCGTTAGGCCACCAGATCCTAAGTCTGACGCGTCTGCCAATTCCGCCACGTCGGCAATCAAGAGCGAAGCACCGGCGGGCTCGGTCGGAGACCGGCCCGAGCGGGGTGCAGGGGCTCGGTCGGAGACCGGCCCGAGCGGGGTGCAGGGGCTCGGTCGGAGACCGGCCCGAGCGGGGTTGCAGGGGCCCGGTCGGAGACCGGCCCGAGCAGGGTGCAGGGGCCCGGTCGGAGACCGGCCCGAGCGGGGGTGCAGGGGCTCGGTCGGAGACCGGCCCGAGCGGGGGTGTGAGCGGGGATGTGAAGGCAAGCTGGATGTACTCCCGATTCTGTCGAGGCCGTCATCTGTCTCTCAGGTCTTGCGACCTGAGGCCGGTCCTGGCTTGCCGGGTGTTACCCGGCCTTGCCGTCCCTGCTGCGACGAGACCGAACCGCCGCGCATGGCGCGTCAGCCCGGCCCACTCGCCTTGCTCCCGGTTGCACGCTCGCCCAGCCGGCGTCATTGCTGCCGCCGCTGGTGGGCTCTTACCCCACCGTTTCAGCCCTGACGGGGCCGCTGTTGCCAGCGACCTGCGCCGGGATTGCTTTCTGTTGCGGTTGTAGTCGTTGCCGCCTTGCGGCCTGCAACGCCCTCACTTGCTGTTTCGTGAGGCAACTTTCCCGCGTCCGTTGCCGGGCGCGAGGGGGAGTCGGGAAGTTCCTCTGGCCGTCCGCAGAACGAACGACCAGCGACGGCGCTCCAGCCTGCCATATCCTTTTGTCAAGGTGCTGCACTGTTGACGGTGGGATTGTACCACAGAGGGCATGGAGAACACAAAGACCGGCGTCAGACGACGGGCAGCGCCAGCTCGGCCTGGCGTGGGCCTTCAACCCACCACTGGCCGTCGCGGCCGACCTCTTTCTTCCAGACGGGCACGATGGCCTTGAGACGCTCGATGGCGTAGCTGCATGCGTCGAACGTCCCTTTGCGATGGGCGGCGGCCAGGGCGATGACCACGCTGGGCTCCCCCACCTCGATGCGGCCCACCCGATGCACGATGCTGACGGCCTCGATCTGCGGCCAGCGCTGCTGGATCTCCGCGCCGATCTGGGCCATGACCTCCTCGGCCATCTCGGCGTAGGCCTCGTACTCCAGATAGTCGGTGTGCAGCAGGCCCTGCGGGTCGCCGCTCGCCGCGGGCGGCGCGGCCGCGTGGGGGTTGGTCAGGTCAGTTTCGCCCCGCACCAGGCCGGCGAAAAGGGTCACGGCCCCGCGGTTGGGCGCGGCCACGCGGCTGGCCACGTCGTCCAGCGACAGCGGCGCCTCGGTGACCTGGAAGAGCGGCCGGCCAGTCTGACCGCCGCTGACCGGCGGAAAGAGCCCCACCTCGTCGCCGTCCTGCAAGATCGTCTCCTGGCCGGCGTAGACCCGATTGACCGCGGCGTAGATCGCGCCCGCAGCGCCGGGCAGGCTGGGAAACTCAGCCGTCAGCGTTTGCAGCAGGTCGGCCACGGTCGCGCCGGCCGGCAGGCTGCGCGTCAGCATCCCGGCCCCGGCCGCCTGCCGCAGCGAGGCAAACAGCCTGATCTGCACCGAGATCGGGGTCAATGCAGCGTCATCGTTCATCATTCATCGCTCCGGCCGCCCTGAAGCCAGTCGCCGCTCTTGCCGCCGGCCTTCGACAGCAGTTGGATGTTGCCGATGACCATGTCCTTTTGCAGCGCCTTGGCCATGTCGTAGATGGTCAGACCAGCCACCGCGACGGCGGTCAGCGCCTCCATCTCGACGCCGGTCTGGCCCTTGCAGCGCACCGTGGCGGTGATGACGACGCGAGAGCGCGCCTCGTCGGGCTGCAAGTCCACGGCCACCTGGCTGAGCAGCAAGGGATGGCAGAGGGGAATCAGGTCCGGGGTGCGCTTGGCGGCCATGACGCCGGCGATGCGGGCGGCGCCCAGCACATCGCCCTTGGGCGCGTTGCCGGCCACAATGGCTGCCAACGTGGCCGCCGACATGCGCACCTCGCCCTGGGCGACGGCCACGCGTTCGGTTTCAGCCTTGAGGCTGACATCGACCATACGGGCCGCGCCGCTTTCATCCAGGTGGGTGAGGGTTGATGAGCTTTCCGCTTGGTCGATTTTCACAGTATTCATGGAAATTCGGAGGAACTCGGAGGAATCAGGGCGAACCTGCTCTGGCCGGTCTCCGACCGAGCCAGGATGAGCGTTGCTGGCCGGGCGCGCCCTTGGCCGCCAATGCTACTCGCTCAGCCAGACGTCGTTCAGCATCAGCACCGGCCGTTCGGCGCCGGCTGGAAGGAGGCCCTCGCCCTGCTCCAACACCAGCAGGCCGCTCGCGCCGGTTGCCGACAACAGGCGGCTGGAGGCCTGACTGCCCGTGGAGCGCGCGACGGTCCGGCCATGCTCGCGGCTCAACGTTACCCGGTGAAACTCAGGCCGCTCAGGGTCAAGCCGAAACTCGTGACCCAGCGTCGCCTGCACACGCGGCAGACCGGTCTGCGTGAAACCCAACATGCGGCGAATCGCCGGGCGCACGAACAACTGAAACGTGACCAGCGATGACACCGGGTTGCCGGGCAGGGCAAAGACCGGTCTCGGCGGCAGGTCGCTGGCTTCGTGCGCCAGCAACGTGGCAAAGGTCAGCGGCTTGCCTGGCTTCATCTGCACCCGTCCGAAGTGGACCGTTCCCCAGCGCGCCAGCAGCGGCTTGAGCAGGTCCAACTCGCCCATGCTGACGCCGCCAGAGGTAACCAGAATCTCGGCGCGGGCCAAGGCCGCGCTCAACGCCTGCTCCAACAGCCCTGGCTGATCGGCGATGATGCCCAGGTCCAGCGGCTGGCCGCCGGCCGCGGCCGCGGCCGCCAGCAGCGCCGGCCGGTTGCTGTCGTAGATCTGGCCGGGCCCGAGCGGCTGGCCTGGCTCCACCAGCTCGTCGCCAGTGGAAAAGACGCCCACCACCGGACGCCGATGCACCGGCGCGCGCGCCATGCCCAGCGAGGCCAGCATGCCCAGCTCAGCCGGGCCCAGCGCCTGGCCGGCCGCCAGCACCCGTTGACCAGCCTGCACGTCGGCGCCGACAGCGCGGATGCCCAGCCCCGTCCGCAGATCCTGGCCGGGATGCGGCGTCACCCAGCCCTCGGCCTCGTCAGCGCGCTCGACCATCACCACCGCGTCGGCGCCGGCCGGAAGCGGCGCGCCGGTGGTGATGCGCACCGCCGCGCCCGGCCCGACCGCCAGATTCGCCACGTAGCCGGCCATCTGCTCGCCGATCAGCCGGCGCGGCAGGTCGCCATCGGCCGCGCGCAGGGCGAAACCGTCCACGATCGAAGCGGGGAAGGGGGGCTGATCGGCCGGCGCCCGGACATCCTCGGCCAGCACCAGGCCAAGGGCCTCTTGCAGCAAGCCGGAGCCGGCCGGCAGCGGCGCAACCTGATGGGAGATGATGGCCAGGGCCTCCTCGACCGAGACCATGGGGTAGGGCGACTCGCGCATGGCAGGGGATTATACGGATAGCGGGGCTGAAGGCAAGTTGCCTACTCCTCCCGCAGCAGCCCGTTGACCGCCCGATCGCGCGAATGCGTAGCCTCGCGGTCGGGCTGGCCCGGCCTGCTCATGCCCCCTTCGTACTCGAAGCCGCCGTAGGCCGTCCAGCCGTCCAGCACCATGGGCGCGGGCCCGCCGGCGTCCACCCACAGACCGTTGAAGCGGCGGGCGAAGTGCAGGTGCGTGGTTTCGGCCAGACCGCCCTCGCAACTGGGCCGGCCCACCGGGTCATCCTGGGCCAGCGCCGTCCCCACCTCCGGCGTGTCGATGATGTGCAAATATTGCAGCACCCAGCCGGTGCGGATGTCGCCGTCGCCGTCCAGGTCCAGCAACACCTCGCCGGGAGTGCTGCGCGCCACGACGCCCGGCGCCGCGGCCACAGCCCAGGAGGGCGCGGGCACGCAGTTGCCGATCTGCGCAGTCTCCGGCACGAAATCCATGGCCGCCCAGCCGCTGCTGGGGAACCAGCCGCCGTGCGGCCCGCCGGTCAGGTGCCACCATTCCCCCGGCAGCCAGGGCAGGTGCAACAGCGGCTGCTCCAGCCCGGCCGGCAGCACAGGGCCGGCATCCAGCGCCGCGGGATCGCCGAAGAGCCGGCGGTAGGCGGCGTCGAAGGCCGCCAGCCGGTCGGGAAGCTGGCTGTAGGCGGCGTCGGCGGCCAGGGCGCGCTGGACGGCCACCGTGCCGGGGTTGAGGCCGGGCGCGCCGCGCGCCAGCGTGCCATCCTCGAAGCGGATGGCGGTCTCGCCCCGATCCTGCCAGCCGTAGAAGCCATGGTTGAGCGCGTCGGCGGCCCATTCCAACTGCGGCAGCAGGCCGGGCGCGCCGTTGGTGTGGCCCAGGGGATAGTCGGCAGCCACGCCCTGCGGCGCGGGGTCGGTCACCCAGCCGCTGCCCGCTTCCATCAGCGCCAGCAGCACGCGCGGGCCGACGCTGTAGCGCATGGCCACCCGCTCCACCACATCCGCCCCGCTCCACTGTTCGCCGTCCAGCCCGGTCATGCGGAACTGCGCCAGCCGGCCGCCCTGCTCAGCCACAAAGGCGTGGAGGTCGAAATCGACGTAGCCCGCGCCGTAGACCAGCTCGCTGTCGGGCAGGAGGATCTGATCGGGGGTGTTGCGGCCGGGGCGGTGGGGGATGATCAGCCCCTGGCCGATGGGCACCACGTCGGGATTTTCGATGCCGCTGAGCTGCACCAGCTCCTCCAACGCAACGCCATAGCGCTGGGCCACATAGCCAAGGTATTGGTTGGGCTTGAGGGTGGTGAACTCCAGCGCCAGGTCGGGGGCGACGGTGGGGCCGGGGGTGGGCGCGACCGGGGCGGCCGGCGTGGCCGGCTCGACCGGCAGCGCGGCCGTGGCCGTGATGGTCGCGGCGGCGGCCGGGCGGGTGGCTGTGGCCGTGGGACGCGCCGGCGTGGCGGTGGCCGTCGGCGCGAGGGTCGCGGCGCTCGGCGCCTCCGTGGGCGTCAGAGCGACCGGCGGCTGATCTCGTGAGAGCAGAAAACGGCCCAGGGCAACAGCCAGGACCACGACCACGATCACAATACCTGCGCCAAGCCAGGCGCGCTGGGTTTGCCTCAAGCGTCTAATCCTGCCCCGCCGGCGGCGCGGCCAGGTCGAAGGCCGCGGCAAAGCGCTGGGCGATCAACGTCTCCAGCCCCTGATGAAACGCCCGCCAGCGGCGCATATAGTCCCGCGCCAGGGGGGTCAAGGTTGCGCCGCCGCCGCCCGCGCCGCCCACCTGCGCGTCGACAAGCTGCTGGCCCAGCCGCTGTTCCATCTGATGGATGCGTTCCCAGGCCAGTTTGTAGGGGATATCGAGTTGCTGGGCCGCGCCGCTGATGGAGCCGGCCACGTCGATGGCGTGCAGCAGTTCCACCCGCCATTGGCTGAGCACGACCTCGCCGTCGATTTCGGCCCAGAAGTTAGCCTTTGGAGTTAACATCAATAGAATTCGGTGTAGACGTTGGTCTCCCAAAGATTCTTGTAGGTCTCGTCCCGGCTCCCTTTGCAGGCGCCATCCAGCGAGCACTTGCCGGGGCAGGCGTAGTCCACGGCCTGGATGTAGGTGCAGGTGTCCATCTTGTGGCAGGTGCGCGGCCCGCAGATCGGCTCGTGATCGTAGAAGCAGCAACTGCGCCCCAGGTGCCAGATCCACTTGTCGAACTCGAAGACGCTGACGCCGCTGTGCGCGATGACCCGGTCGCAGGCGTCGGAGACGGCGCCGCGCACCGCATGGTTGATCTCGTCGCTGACCAGCGCCTTCTGGCGGAGGGCAAGGGCCAGCCCGGGATCGGTCACCTCGACGATGCCGGTGCGCAGGGCAACGCGCATGGCGTGATAGTCCATGCACACCTTGAGGTTCTGCGGGTCGGCCAGCGGCCAGACGCCGGCCGCGTCCAGTTGGCCCACCAAGAGCTGCGCCTTCTTGTCCAGAGGGTCGGTGTAGGCTGGGATGGCCGCCAGACGCTGGAAGATGCCCCCATCGCCGCGGATGCGGCCGCCAGCCTGGCAGTAGAGGTTCATGGCCTGGCCGTCGTACTGGGCCAGCAGCACGCCGGCCACGTCATGAAGCTGGCCCAGGCGCTCCTCGACGCGGTCCACCGTGGAGTTGGTCGGGTCGAAGTCGTCGGAGAGGATGGCGCGCAGCCGGGCGGCATCGATGCGGGCCATGGCCTCGGCTGAGGCGAAATCATCCAGCGCGCGGCGGCTGGCGCAGATCAGATAGTCCCAGCCGCGGCGCCAGCGGCCATCGATGATCCCCTCCAGGCTCTTGGTGTGCTGGCAGATAGCGATGGCGAAGGTCCAGTAGTTGGCTTCCCGCTGCGCCTCGGCCACGGTCGCGGGCACGAAGAGAAACTCATCGGCATGGACAGTCTGGCTGCGCAGCCGCTGGCCGATGGCCTGGCACTGGGTTTCGTTGACTTGAAGCATGGCAGGGGTGAGGTCGAAGGTTGGCCGCTCTTCGGAAGCTGCCAGCCGCGCCGCGCTAGGCTGTGGCCTGCAGCTCAGGTCCCCAGAGCACGGCCCGCTCGCCGCCGGCCAGCAGCACCGGCTGGCTGCGGCGCAGGATGGTGTCGGCGTTGACCACGCACTTGGTCACCTCAGGTCGGGAGGGGATCTCGTACATCACATCCAGCAACACCGCCTCCAGAATGGTGCGCAGGCCACGCGCGCCGGTCCTGAGCTTGATCGCCTCCTCGGCGGTGGCCAACAGGGAGTCGGGGGTGAAGACCAACTCGGTGTTGTCCAGGCTGAATAGCCGCTGATATTGTTTGACCAGGGCGTTGCGCGGCTCGGTCAGGATGCGCACCAAGGCGTTCTTGTCCAGCGGATCGACGCTGACGCCCACCGGCAGACGGCCGACGAACTCAGGGATCAGGCCGAATTTCATCAGGTCATCGGAGGTGGCCTGTTGCAAGAGCTCGGCGCGCATCTGCTCCGGGTCCAACCGCTTGACGCCGCTGGCGCCGAAGCCCATGCGGCCCGGCCCCTGGATGCGGCGGGCGATGATCTCGTCCAGGCCGGCGAAGGCGCCGCCGCAGATGAAGAGGATGTTGCGGGTGTCCAGCCGGATGTATTCCTGGGTGGGGTGCTTGCGGCCGCCCTGCGGGGGCACGTTGACGATGTTGCCCTCGATGATCTTGAGCAGCCCCTGCTGCACCCCTTCGCCGGAGACGTCGCGGCTGATGGAGGGGTTGTCGCCCTGCTTGCGGGCGATCTTGTCGATCTCATCGATGTAGACGATGCCCATCTGGGCGCGTTCGACGTTCCACTCGGCCGCGTGCAGCAGGCCGACCAGCACGTTCTCCACGTCCTCGCCCACGTAGCCCGCTTCGGTCAGGTTGGTGGCGTCGGCGATGGTGAAGGGCACGTCCAGGATGCGGGCCAGGGTCTGGGCCAGCAGCGTCTTGCCGGTGCCGGTGGGGCCGATCAAGACGATGTTGCTCTTCTGCAGCTCCACATCGCCGAAGACCGCGCCGGAGGAGACGCGCTTGTAGTGGTTGTAGACGGCAACGGCCAGCACCTTCTTGGCGCGATCCTGGCCAACCACGTACTGATTCAGGCGGTCGACGATCTCCTTGGGCGCGGGCAGGTGCTCCAACACCGGCGTGCCGCCCTCCTCGACCTGGGCCAGCTCCTCGCGCAGGATCTCAGCGCACAGATCGACGCAGATGTCGCAGATGTAGATGGAATCCGGCCCTTGGATGAGGCGCATGACCTCATCCTCGGTGCGGTGGCAGAAGGAACAGGTGGGGGCAGGGGGAGTAGATTTGGGCATGGCGAAGAAATCGGCGGCTCGGCCGACCTAGCGCTGCAAGCGCTCGTCCTCCAAAGCCTTGATCACGTCGCTGGCATCGCCCAGCACATCGTCCACCAGGCCGTAGTCCTTGGCTTCCAACGCGGTCATCCAGCGGTCGCGGTCGAAGTCTTCCTCGATGATCTGGGCGGTCTGGCCGGTGTGCTTGGCCAGGATGTGGAAGAGCTGGGTCTGGACGCGCTCCAGCTCCTTGAACTGGATGCGCACGTCAGGGGTGTAGCCCTGGGCGCCGCCGCCGGCCGGGTGCATGTGTACGGTGGCGTGGGGCAGGGCGTAGCGCTTGCCCTTGCGGCCAGCCGCCAGCAGCACGGTGCCCATGCTGGCCGTGACGCCGACGGCCGTGGTGCTGACCGGCGCCTCGATCATCTGCATGGTGTCGTAGATGGCCAAGCCGGCGTAGACGGAGCCGCCGGGGGAGTTGATGTACATGAAGATGTCGCGCTCAGGGTCCTCGCGGTTGAGGTAGAGCAGTTGGGCGACGATCAGGTTGGCGATCTGGTCGTTGATGGGGGTGCCCAGAAAGATGATGCGCTCGCGCAGCAGTAGCGAATAGATGTCGTAGGCGCGCTCGCCGCGGGCAGTGGTCTCGATGACCATAGGCACCAACGATTGGGGATACTGATCGAACACGTTTTCCTCCAGTATTGTCACGAAACGTCAGCCGGTGAATGGAACCGGTGAATGGAATTCACCGGCTAAAACCACGAAAGCCCCTCATGGCTTGCCGGGCGGTTCCCAGCGCCTGAGGGCGCTTCGTAGGTTTAGCCAGGGATTTCCAATCCCTGGGTCTCTCTGAGGGCGCTTCCCAGGTTCAGCCAGGGATTTCCAATCCCTGGGCCGCTAATTCCTGAACCGACTCTGCCTGCGCTTCATCGTAAATCGTCTCCTCTGGCAGCTCCGGCGCTGTGCCGTCGCCGATCGCGATGAGGCGCCGGATGGCCTTTTGCCGTTCGATGTCGTGGGAGAGCGCGTGGTGCCCGGCGGGCGACTCCAGGAATGTCAACAGGTTATCGTCTTGCTCGTCGGCCATCATCTCAGCGATGCGCTCGTGGATTTCATCCTCTGTGGCGTTCAGGCCCTCCAGATGCACCAACGCGTCCAGCGTCAGATCGCTGCGCAGGCCGGCTTCTGCACGACCGCGCAGACGCTGGCGCATGCCCGCTTCGTCCTGGCCGGTCAATCGCAGATACTCATTGAGCGGCAGGCCGGAGCGGCGCATGATCTGCTCCTGCTCTGCTATCAACTGGTCAACCGCGCTGTCCACCAGCAAGGGCGGATACTCGATGGTCACCGCGCCCTCGATGATCGTTTTCAGCACCGTATCGGCATAGGTGATGTCCGCCTCGCGCTGCCGATGATCGAGCAGACCGGTGCGCACGTTCTCCTTCAGCTCGTCCAGCGTCTCGTAGTCGCCCACCAGCAAGGCAAAATCGTCGTCCAGCGCCGGCTTCTCCTGGCGCTTGACGCTGAGGATGGCGGCATCGAAATGCGCCTCGGCGCCGGCGCGGTCAGAGGGCCATTCTTCAGGATAAGCCACGTCGAAGGCCACGTCCTCGCCAGCCTTGACGCCCAGGAACTGCTGATCGAAGCCGGGCGGGAAATCCTTGCTCTCAGCTTCCAGGATCAGCTCGAAGGCATCGTCGTCGATGATCTCATCGTCGCCGGCCGTGCCCCTGATCTGCATGGTCAGCAGGTCGCCGTGGACGGCGCCCTCATCCTCCAGAGGCAGCCATTCGGTCTGCTGCTCCTGCATCTTCAACAGCTCGGCCTCGATCTCCTCGTCGGTGACCTCGACCGGGCTGCGCTCAAGCCGTACAGAACGGTAATCGCCCAGATCGATCCTCGGCGACATGGGCAGCACCAGGCGGTAGACCAGCGGATCGAAGGTGATGTCTTCCAACACGCCCTGACCAATCGGCTTCAGGCCGGTTTCCCTCAGCGCCTCTTGGTAGATCTGGTCGCTCATATCCTCGGCCGCCTGCTCCAGCAGCGCCTCCTTGCCAAAAGCGCGCACCACGGCCGCATAGGGCGCCTTGCCCTTGCGGAAACCGGGCACCGTGTAGCGCTGCGCTACTTTGGTGGCGGCCTTGCGCAGCGCCTTCTCCACCTGTTCCTCGTCTGGCTGGATCGTCAACGCCACCTGGGCATTGGGCAAATACTCTTGTGTGATGTTCAACGTTCTAATGCTCTCCTTTCAACCTGTCAGCCCACGCACGGCGTGTCTGGGCTCCATTTTTGGAAACCAGCGAATTATAGCACAGGTCAATCGGTTTCGCGCAAAGTGCGTCTAGCGCTGCTCTCCGGTTTTGGGGTTTTTTCTGGCGTTGGAGAAATACGCAAGCAGCCGCTCACGCCCCTGCCTGAACTCCAAACGCTTGAGCTGCCAGGTGCCCACGATGCCATAGGGGAGGAACAACACGATCGACACATAGACCACGCCGATGACGAAGCCCGCGCTCTCCCCGAACCAGCGTGCAAAGTAGAACTCCATCAGCCGCAGCACGGCCGCGCCGATCATGGCGCCGCTGAGGGTGCCGATGCCGCCGATCAGCAGCATCAGCAGTCCCTGGACGGTGAAGCCCAGCCCGGCGATCTCCGGACTGACGATGGGCTTGTAGAGGGTGTGCAACATGCCGGCCAGCGCGGCCGTGATGCTGGCCACGATCAGCGCGACCAGCTTGAAATAGAAGGTGTTGAAGCCGATGCTCAGGGCCCGGCTTTCATTCTCACGCGTGGCGATGCAGACGCGGCCCGTGGGCGAGTCGACGAAACGTTTGTAGACCAGATAGACGATCACGGCAAAGAGCAGCGCCAGATAGTAGAAGCGCAGGCGGTCATCCACCGGGCTGAGGCCGGCCGGCCGCGGCACCCCTTGCAGCCCCACGTCGGATCCGGTGAAGGGGTTCAGCTCCTGGGACTTGACCAGAATGTCGAATACGGAGGCGATGCCCAGGGTCACCAGGGCGAAGGTGATGCCCTTGACTCTGGGCAGAACGATGCTGAAGAGCAGCGCTTGCAGCACGCCCAACACCACCACGCCCAGCGCCACCTGCCACAGCGGCCAGCCAAAGCTCTTGAGCAGCACGCCGGTCAGGTAGGCGCCAAAGGCGAAGAACATGCCATGGCCAAAGGAGAGCAGCCCGGTAACGCCCAACACCAGGTCATAGCTGATGGCAAACACCGCCAGGATGAAGATCTCGATCAGCAGCCCTTGCATGAACTTGGCGTCGCCGGCCTCGTTGGCCAGCAGGCTGGGAATGGACTGGCCGTTGATCCATGCCAGCGCAAAGGGCAAGACGACCAGCGCCCCAATCGTCAGCAGGAAACCCAGGTTGCGCTTGAGATATGCACCTTGTGAGGCCATGCGTACTCCTCGATGTGGTGAACGGTGAGCGGTGAACGGTGAACGGTGAACGGTAAACGGTGAACGGTGAGCGGTGAACGGTGAACGGTGAACGGTGAACGGTGAACGGTGAACGGTGAACGGTGAACGGTGAACGGTAAACGGTGAACGGTGGACAGTAAAGGGTTAACGGTGAATGGTCAACGGGTGGCGGGTTGTGATGGAGGGTGAACGACTGAAGGCGGATGAGACTGCCGACTACCGACTACCGTTTACCGTATACCGTTTACCGACTACCGACTACCGACTACCGTATACCGTTTACCGACTACCGACTACCGACTACCGTATACCGTTTACCGTATACCGATCACCGTTCACTCCTTCCGTCCGAACAATCCCTGCGGCAGGACCAGCAGGATGATGATCATCAGGATGATGGTGGAGGCGGGCACGATGGGCGGGGTCGGCTTCCATGGCTCGTCCAGGAAGGGCAGGTTGATGCCGAGCTGGCCGTATTTGATGATGAACTGCTGCACCAGGCCGACGATGATCGCGCCGGCGGCCGCGCCGGGATAGCTGGTCAGGCCGCCGATGGCCAGGGCAATCAGCGAGCCCAGCAGCAAGGTTGCGCCCATGGCGTCGGAAAGGCCATAGGCCGGCGCAGCGATGACGCCGCCCAGCGCGGCCAGGCCCACGCCCAGCCCAAAGACCAGGGTGAAGACCCGGCGCACGTTGATGCCCAACGCCTCAACCATGGCGCTGTCCTGCACGCCGGCGCGGATGATCATGCCCAGCCGCGAGCGCTGCAAGAGCAGCCAGACGAGAATCAACACCACCAGGCCGACCGCGATGACGAAGATCTCGTTGTAGGTGCGGATCAGGGCGCGCTGCCCGCCGATCTCCAGCACGATGGTGGAGCAACTGTTCTGCAGCCAGCCGGCGATGCTGTCGGCCGGGCAGCCGTCGCCCGTGTTGGCAAAGAGCGCCGGCTTGGGCATGGTGAACCCCGTCCGTCCCCAGATGGCCCGCACCAGCTCGGCGCCGATGAAGGCCAGGCCGAAGGTGAGCATGATCTGATAGATGGCCCGTGCGTAAAGGGGCCGGATCAGCGTCACCTCCATCAAACTGCCCAGGCCCACGCCCACCAACGCGGCCACGGCGATGGCGATGACGAACAGCACGTTGGTGCTCAGGCTGAACAGCCAGTTGGTCAACGGCGTGTTGACGACGAAGATCAGCAGCGCCAGGCCGGCCAGGACGGCGAAGGTGAGCAGAGGGCGGGTCGTGGAGGACCGCGCGGCGCTCATGACGCCCCGGCGACTCTGGATCATGCCCACCACAGCCAGGCCGATCAGCGCACTGCCCAACAGGATCGCGCCCCAGATCAACACCGGCGATTGACCTGGCGCGAAGGTGGCCGGCTGCACATTCTCGGCCACGACGCCGGCCTCGGCGAATTGGGTCCAGACGATGGGGCTGTTTTGATAGTCAGAGCCGCTCCAGATGGCCAGGGGCGCGTTGGTCAGCCCCAGCGCGGTCATGCCCAAGCCCAGCAGCAGCGCGATCCACGGCCAGATACGGGCGATGCCGGGGCGCGGATCGACGCGCGCCAGCAGCGGCTTCCACAGCGGCATCAACGCCAGGCCGGCCAACACCAGCCCGAACGGGGTGGCCAGGTCGACCATGCTGTCGGGGCGCACGTACATGCTCCAACCGATGTAGGCGCCGATCATGTAGAGGGTGCCGTGGGCCAGGTTGAGCACATCCATCAGGCCCAGAATGATGCTCAGCCCGGCCGCCACCAGGAAGGTGATCGACCCAATCGCCAGCCCGCGCAGCACAGTCACGACCCAATCGCGCGTGCTCATGCCCTGGATGGCCATCAGAAAAAGCAGGGCCAGGATCGCCAGCGTGATGAACAGTGTGCGATTCTTGCGGAAGGTTTGGAGGATGTTGGTCATGGGAAGGTCCGGTGAACGGTGAACGGTAAACGGTGAGCGGTGAACGGTGAACGGTGAACGGTTAATGGGTAATTGGGAACTGGATGGTGACGGATGCAATGCTCCGGACATTAACCATTAACCGTTACCCATTGACCATTACCCATTTCTCAGGCCGCGCCCAGGTATCTCTGGATCGTCGCCTTGTCCTGCACCAGATCGGCCATGGCGCCGCTTTGCACGGAACGGCCTTCTTCGATGATGACGTAGCGCTGGGCCAGTTGGCTGGCGACGATGAAATTCTGCTCCACCAGCACCACGGTGGTGGTCGCCGACAGCCTGCGAATCGCCTCCATCATGGCCTCGATGATCACCGGCGCCAGGCCCTCGCTGGGCTCGTCGATCAGCAGCAGCCGGTTGTCGGGCACCAACGCGCGCGCCACGGCCAGCATCTGCTGCTGACCGCCGGAAAGATGCGTGCCGGGCAGCTTGATCAGACGCTGGAGGTCGGGGAAGAGCTCGAAGATGAACGCGGACTTGCGCTCCAGATCGCCCTTTTTGCGCTGCGCGATCTTGAGATTCTCATACACGCTCAGATCACGGAAGATCGCGCGGTGTTCCGGCACGAAGCCAATGCCCAGCGCGGCGATCTCGAAGGGGCGCAGGCCCTGGATCTCCACACCGTCGAAGATCACCTGGCCAGAGCGGGGCGGGGTGAGCCCCAGAATCGACTTCAGCGTCGTGGTCTTGCCCGCACCGTTGCGCCCCAGCAGGGCCACGATCCCGCCAGCCGGCACCTGCGCATCGACCCCTTCGAGGATGTGAAACTGGCCGATATAGGTTTGGATACTGCGGACTTCCAGGATGTTGGTCATGGTTAATGGTTAATGGGCAATGGGCAATGGGCAATGGTTAATGGTTAATGGGCAATGGGCAATGGGCAATGGATAGTGCGGAATGCGGAATGCAGAATGTGGAATGGATAACGTGAGAGCGGTTGCGTGGCCTTAGTATGAACCGTTAACCGCTCACCGTTCACCGTTAACCATTAACCGTTAACCGTTAACCATTAACCATTTCTACAGTTCATACAAGCCGCCCAAATACGCGCTTTGCACCGTCTCGTTGGCGGCGATCTCGGCGGGAGCGCCTTCGGCCAGCACCTGGCCCTGATGCATGACCGTGATGCGGTCAGAACTGCTCATCACCACATCCATGTTGTGCTCCACCAACACGATGGTCTTGTCGCCGCTGGTCTGGATCTGCTTGATCAGCGCCATCAACTCCGGCACCTGCTCGGCGGCCATGCCGGCAGTCGGCTCGTCCAGCAGCAGCAGCTCCGGATCCGCGGCCAGAATGATGCCCAGCTCCAGCTTGCGCTGATCGCCGTGGGCCAGCACACGCGCCGGCATCAGGCCGCGTTCGGCCAGGCCGACCTGCTGCAAGATGGCCCACGCTCGCTGCTCGTATTGCTTGAAGTGGCTAGCCGGCCGCAAAAAGGCGAAGTTGTCCTTGCCCAACGCCTGGCAGGCCAGACGCACATTCTCCAACGCGGTCAGGTTGGGAAAGAGGTTGGTGATCTGGAAGGAGCGGCCGATGCCGACGTGCGCGCTGCGGTGCAAGGGCAGACGGGTGATGTCCTTGCCCTTGTAGACCACCCGCCCGGCCGTCGGCTCTAGATTGCCGCTGAGCAGGTTGAAAAAGGTGGTCTTGCCCGCGCCGTTGGGGCCGATGATCGAGTGGATCGTCCCGGCCTGCACCTGGATGCTCACGTCGTCGACAGCCACCAGCGCGCCGAAGACCTTGCGCAGGTTGTGGGTTTCAAGGATGATGTCGGGCATGGGAATGTCCTGATCATGGGATGACAGGGCAAAGGAGTGAGGGGTGAGCGCGATCCGATCGCCCGCTCACCCCCTCACCCTGTCACCTTGCCATCTGCTATTCTCCGCTCAGCGTGCCGATGGGCAGGTCGCCGCAGCGATCCTGCAACGTTTCGGGCAGCAGGCAGGGCGGCTCAGGCCGCGTGGTGGTGACATACTCGAACATATCGAAGTCGGGCGCGGTCAGGTCCACCAGCTTCAGGATGTACATGTCCTGGATCGCCACGTGGTCCTCGGGCCGGATGTAGATGTTGCCCTTGGGGCCGTCGAAGTCGATCCCTTCCATGGCCGCGATCATGGCCTCGCCGCTGGCGTCGCCGCCGCTCTTCTCCAGTGCATGGATCGCCAGCAGGGCCGCGTTCATGCCGTCGGCGTCGAACAGGTCCGGCGGCTCATTGTAGCGCGCTTTGACCTGTTCCACCAGCCAGTCGTTGATGGCGTTGTCAGGCGCCTGGTACTGGTAGAGAATGCCGCTGGCCTGGCCCTGCATCTGCTCGGCCACCGGGCCGAAGATCGCCGCCATGGTGCGGTTGTCGAAGTAGGATGCGCCCATGCCCATGCTCTCCAGCACGCCAAACTCCTTGGCCGACTGGAACATGGGGATGAAGCCGCCGCCGGCCCAGGTCACGATCCAGGCGTCAGCGCCGCTGTCCGCGATCTGCTCCATGTAGGGGGTGAAGTCGGCCGTGTCCAGGGGGGCGAAGATGTCGTCGGCCACGAATTCGCCGCCGAAGTAGGTGCAGGCATCTCGCGCCGAGGCCGCGCCGCCGTAGCCGAAGCTGTAATCGGGCGCGATCTGGATGAAGGTGTCGTACTGGGTGGTCAGATACTCGCACAGGTTGATGAAGTCCTGGTAGTTAGAGCGGCTGACGCGGAAGGTGTACTCGTTGAAGTTAACGCCGGTGATGTCATTGGCCGCGGCCGGCGCCACGATCAGCGGCACCTGGCTTTCCTTGGCGATCTCCTGCAAGGTGGCGGTGCTGCCGGAGCTCACCGTGCCCACCAGAATGTCCGCCGCGTCGCGCTCGATCAGCTCGCGGGCCAGGGTGGCGGTCAGCTCGGCGCTGCCCTTGTCATCGCGCACCAACACCTGCACCTCGCAGTCGCCGAAGGTGTAGGAGGTGGTGTTGGCGTCGATGGCGGTGCCGGCCGCGCCGGAGGCATATTCCATGCCCAACTGGAAGGAGCGGCTGGTCATGACGCCGTACAGCGCCAGGGCGCCGGACAGGTCGGTGATCAGGCCGATTTTGATCGGCTCTTCACAGGTCAGGACCATCGGTTCCCCGGCGGTCGCGGCGTCGTCGGCCGGCGCCTCGGTGGGCGCTTCGGCGGGGGCCGCGGTGGGGGCCTCGGTGGGGGCTTCAGTGGCTGCGGGCAGAGGCGTCGCGGTCGGCTCCGGCGCGGCCGTAGGCGCCTCGGCCGGCGCGGCCGGCGGCTCAGTGGCTGCAGGGGCAGGGGTGGCGGCCGACGGGCAGGCCGCCAGCACCAGACTGGCGATCACCAGCATCGCCAACACCAGGAACAGGGTACTGCGTTTCATGGTCGATTCTCCTCCATGAGAATGAGATGGATGCGGCTCCGAAGAGTCGCGGCAAAGTCAAACCGGTCAGATTCCAGACTGCACGTCTGTGAGTCTCATTGTATCTGGATCGATGCTTCATGCCAGCATGGGCACGCCGCAAAGCCAATGGTCAGATGAACCCAGATCACCTCCTTTCACCGAAGGCTGTTCACCGTTCACCGTTCACCCGGTCAGAAAGGCATGGAACAGCCCGTTGAACTGCTCCGGCTTCTCCAGGAAGGGGCTGTGGCCGGCGTCGGCGATGATTTCCTCGCGATAGCTGCCGCCGTTGGCTGCATAGCGCTCCAGCACGGCGCGGATCTGGTCGAGCATCGGCTGGGGCGGGCATTCCTCGGCGCCGGGCCAGCCGGGCACGAAGCCCATCGCGCCCAGCGCGGCGATGTCCCAGAAGGCGTTGTTGGCCACGATGGTGTCGTCGGCCCCGCGGATCCACAGCACCGGCGGCTTGGGCTGGATCTCCGCCAAGCCGCTGGCGTCGAAATACTTGCGGCTGAAGGCGTTGACGATGCCCTTCGCGCCGGGCGCCACGGTCGGCCAGTGCGGCGAAGGCGCGACGTCGCCGGGGTACCAGTCGTCGCCGACCCGCAGCGAGAGCATGCTGCTGAGCAGCTCCTCCTCGCGCGCGGGCAGGAAGGGCGGCTTGACGTAGAACTGGCGCAGAACGTTGCGCGGCGAGACGGGGTTGTCCAGGCCGCGGTCTTGGGCGCCCATGGCCTTGACGAACTCCGGGTTGACGCTGCCCGCGCCGGCCGGCGCGCCGTCGTCGTAGCAGGGCGTGCCGGCCGCATCCTTGCTGCCGCTGTAGCCGTAGGGGGAGACCGTGTCCACCAGGGTCAGCGAAAGCACCGCGGCCGGCCGGGCCATGGCCAACTTCATGGCCACGCCGCCGCCCATGCTGTGACCGACGACGTGGAAGGCGGTCAGGCCCAGCGCGTCAGCCATGGCCAGCACATCGTCAACCATGTCGCCCAGGCCGAGGGTTGCATCCACCGGCAGCGGCTCGGTGTCGCCATAGCCGCGCAGGTCAGGGGCGATAGCCCGGAAGCCGGCCGGCAGGGCCAGCATGGTCTCTTCCCAAAAGGTGGCGGATGAACCGTTGCCATGGATGAAGAGCACCGCCGCGCCGTCGGCCGGGCCGCTGCTCAGGGCGTGGACGGCGATGCGGGGAGTCTGGATCATCTGTGAAGTGATTCCGGGGAGGGTGGGAATTGTGCTCATGGGTTACTCCTTTTGGGATGGTGAACGGTAATCGGTGAACGGTGAACGGTGAACGGTAATCGGTAATCGGTAATCGGTAATCGGTAATCGGTGAACGGTGAGATGTCGCTTTGGCCGGTCTCCTGACCGAGCCGCCGTTGCGACCGTGTCATGACGCACTGCCGCTTTGGCCGGTCTCCTGACCGAGCCGCCGTTGCGACCGTGTCATGACGCACTGCCGCTTTGGC
>Ga0209200_1001301_pt1 | contig 25524 bp, 15 predicted proteins | sample AD_UKC033_MetaG_FD_184406 | JGI IMG/M metagenome (GOLD analysis project Ga0209200, IMG submission 184406) | Active sludge microbial communities of municipal wastewater-treating anaerobic digesters from USA - AD_UKC033_MetaG (SPAdes) (version 2) | ecosystem: Engineered > Bioreactor > Anaerobic >... | reverse complement strand
AAAGATTATGGAAGAATTACTATCGGAAACAAAATACATTTGTAAACACATTTCAGGACTAAAAATGAACTGTAAACTAATAGCAGGATTAATCAATTAAACTGTAAACTTTTTTCAGGACGAGTCATATTGTTTGTCCTATTCCTGTGGGACAGTGAATGGTATCCTCAAAGCTCGGGTTGGGTACAAGATTTTGTGCAAGTGCATTGCTTACTCTCCAAAAGGGAGATGTGAGAGAAAGGAGGGTGATGAGGATGATGTTTTTCATGATGAAGGTTTTTAATAATGGTGTATGGATAATTGAGAATGGAGAATTAAAATGGATGGAAGGAGTTTTGGTGTGGAGAATGTTTTTCATGATGGTGGTTTTTTATACCCGGCAGGTCGCGTTAGCTCCTGCTGGGTTGTTTACGTTTTACTCCCGGCAGTCCCGCAGTACTGCGGGATGCCGGGAGTCAGTTTACTAATTTTAGTTTTCATTTGAGACTTTAAAGTTAGGTGATTTTAGGATTAAAATACAAAGTATGTTGACATTTTTTTGAATGATTCGCATCGCTCGCGCTCACCCCCTGCCCCTGAAGGGGTGACAACACACATCGTATTTGAAGCGCGTTTTGTCTTGTCCTGAGCGGTTTTAACAGCACATTTCTGCACCTGCTTCAAAATTTATTTATCTTATTTTTAAATCGAAAAAAATTCTATTTTTGCGCCCTCGTTTGTCCGATGGTGTAATGGTAACACTGCAGATTTTGGTTCTGCCTTTCCAGGTTCGAATCCTGGTCGGACAACAAAGAATGGGCTGTTTCATCTTTTGAGCAGCCTTTTTTGTTTACTTCGCTGTATGAAAACCACCGCCATAACGCGTATTTTCATTGTGGAGGACGATGACTGGTACCGCGAGTTTTTGCAATATATCCTCTCATTGAACCCCGACCACGAGGTGTCAGCTTTTGCTTCGGGCAGAGAGATGCTGGAAAATATGCACCGCCAGCCGCATATCATCACGGTTGACTATCACCTTCCCGACATCAACGGCAGCGAGTTGCTTACCAGAATCAAGGAGCAGCAACCCGATTCAGATTGTATTGTCATTTCAGAACAACACAGCATTGATACCGTTGTGGAACTGCTCAAAAACGGTGCTTATGATTATTTTGTAAAATCAAAAGATATCAGAGACAAGTTGCTCAATACAATTGAAAAAATAAAAGAGCAGCAACAACTCAAAACAAAAATTTGGGAGCTGGAGCGTGAAGTGGAACAGAAATATGATTTTCAGAAACGCCTCATTGGTGCACATCCATCATTCCAGAAAATATTTCCATTGCTGCAAAAAGCCATTTCGTCCAATATTACTGTGATGATAAGTGGCGAAACCGGAACAGGTAAAGAAGAAATTGCCAAAGCCATTCACTATCATTCGAGGCAGAAGAAAGGAGCTTTTGTTGCTGTGAACATGTCGGCCATACCCAAAGAATTAGCCGAAAGCGAATTGTTTGGCCATGAGAAAGGTGCCTTTACCGGTGCTATACAGTCACGCACAGGAAAGTTTGAAGAAGCCAATGACGGCACATTGTTTTTAGACGAAATTGCTGATATGGACATTGCCCTTCAGGCAAAGCTGCTTCGTGTGTTGCAGGAACGAGAAGTGGTGAGGGTGGGTTCCAACAAATCCATTAAAATAAACTGCAGAATTATTGCTGCCACTCACCGCAATCTGGCTGCCGAAGTAAAACAAAACCGTTTTCGCGAAGACCTTTTCTTCCGTTTGTATGGTTTGCAGATACATTTGCCACCGTTGCGCGAGAGAGGTACTGACTGTATTCTGCTATCGCAGTATTTTATCCGTCAGTTTTGTAAAGAGAATCAGCTGCCGACAAAAAAACTTTCGTCAGAGGCACAGAGTAAACTGATGGCTTATGCTTTTCCGGGAAATGTTCGCGAACTGAAATCGGTAATAGAACTGGCTGTAGTGATGGCAGATACAGAAACCATTCAGTCAGATAATCTCATTTTTTCTGAAAGTAATTTTGAAACGGAACTCCTGTCGCAGGAACTCACACTCGAATTGTATGAGAAGAAAATTATTCTGCATGTGCTGGGCTTGTGCAACGGCAACGTGCAGCAGGCGGCCGACAGACTGAACATTGGCAAAAGCACCATCTATCGTTTGCTGAACAGGGAAAAAGAAGGGTAATCAGCAAGTTCATTTTATTGTTTTGTAAACCATTAGGTCAAATTCGCTGAAAAACCTTTCTTGTCATCTGTCTTCCTTCTTCAGGAAACATATCTTTGTACACCTCTTTACAGAATGAAAGAAACAGAGATAATAAAACGCTGGGATATTGCTCCTCCTGCAGGTGCTGATGCACTTAAGGCTTTTGGAAAGGAGTTAAATATCAACCCTGTGCTTTTAAATCTGCTCATTCAGCGAGGTATTACAACTTACGCTCAGGCCGAAACTTTTTTTAATCCTTCATTGTCATCACTTCACGATCCGTTTCTGATGAAGGATATGCAAAAAGCAGTGGAGCGCATTGTTCAGGCAATTGAAAAAAAGGAGCGCGTGCTTATTTATGGCGATTATGATGTGGATGGTACTACCTCTGTGGCAATGATGTACACTTATTTCAAATCGAGGTTTGCTTATTGCGATTTTTATGTGCCCGACCGCTATACCGAAGGGTATGGTATTTCCACACAGAGTATTGAATGGGCAAAAGAGCAAAAAATCAATCTGGTGATTGCACTCGATTGCGGAATAAAAGCAACCGACAAAATCAGATATGCCAATTCGCTCGGTATTGATTTTATTGTTTGTGATCATCACCGTCCGGGAAGTGAAATTCCTGAAGCAGTTGCTGTGCTCGACCCCAAACAACCGGATTGCAATTATCCCTGTAAAGATTTATCGGGTTGTGGTGTAGGTTTTAAACTGTTGCAGGCATTTGCCAAAAGCCGGTCGCAACCCGAACAGGAAGTGCTCGACCTGATTGATCTGGCAGCTATAAGCATTGCTGCAGATATTGTACCCATTGTAGGCGAGAATCGTGTACTTGCCTACTACGGACTGAAACAACTCAACGAAAAACCGCGCACAGGCATACAGGCTATACTGGAACTGAATGCCATCAGGCGCGAACTCAATATTTCTGATGTGGTTTTTGTGATAGCTCCACGTATTAATGCTGCGGGAAGAATGGATCATGGAAAATCTGCTGTGCAGCTTCTCATCAGCAATACGGTGAACGATGCCAACAGCAAAAGCATTACCATCAATCAACACAACTCCAACAGGCGCGATGCCGACAAACAAATTACCGAAGATGCTCTGAAGTTAATAGGGAGAGATGAGATGTTTGAGTCGAAACGCACAACAGTTGTTTATCAGGCTTCGTGGAACAAAGGTGTCATAGGTATTGTGGCATCTCGATTATCAGAAAAATTTTATCGCCCAACGGTTGTGCTTACTGAAAGCAATGGTCACATAGCAGGGTCGGCACGTTCTGTAAAAGATTTTGATGTGTACAATGCCATTGAAGCATGCAGTGAATATCTGGAGCAGTTTGGAGGACACATGTATGCAGCCGGCCTCACACTGAAGCATGAGAATCTCGAAAACTTCAGGAGAAAGTTTGAAGAAGTAGTAAGCACTACCATCGAAGAGCGTATGCTCACTCCTGTGATTGAGATTGACAGTGAACTGCAACTGAAAGACATTACCGGTAATTTTTTTGGTATTGTGAAAAGGTTTGCGCCCTTTGGTCCCGGCAATATGGCACCGGTTTTTGTTTCGCGCAACTGTATGGCTGACCTTAACAGTCTTCGCACAGTGGGACAGGATAATAAACACCTGAAATTATCAGTCATTCAACCCGGAATGACCAAAGCAATAAGTGCAATCGCTTTTCAGTTGGGCTCACATCTCGAGAGAATTAATGCCGGAAACACTTTCGATATTTGTTATCACATTGAAGAAAATCATTTCAACGGAAATGTTGAACTGCAACTGAATATTAAGGATATAAAATTTGCTGACTAAACTTTTGCCGTCTTATTTTTTAGCCACAACTTTCATTGCCGGCTGAACTTCCAGTGTTAATTCAACTGCATCGCCAATAGTTTTTCCGATTGCCTGCCGCCATTCCTGTTTAATGTTAAGCCAGTGCGAGCCGTCACGCTTAGGCTGCAGTGTACCTTCAATGGCATAGTCGTCAATAAACCCTTTTACCTGTAATGAATCACTTGTTTTCAGATTTTGCTGTGAATTGCGCAAAACCACATACGTTGACACACCTTTAATATCTCTGCGGTGTAAATGTGCTTTGTGTTTTAAAACCTTTCTCATCTTTCGTCCCTCCTTTCAGGTTATAAAGATAAGATAAAAACGTTCGCTTTATTGTGATGAAAAGGTAAAGTTCAGAATGATTTTAATCATCCTTTATCGAAACGGTTAAATTACAGTTCACTGCTGAAATTTATAGTTTTAAAAATTTCAGATTGATAATTTCCGATTCTGAAATTACAGCCAGGTGATAAACTCCATTGCTAAGTCCTGTAAGTTGCAGCTGATAACGAGTGTTGCCTGTATGTATTTTTCTGATGGTTTTTCCGGTAATATCTGAAAGAATCATTTCAACATTGCCAACAGGATGGTTGCTCACGAGAGTTATCACATCAGTTGCAGGATTAGGATAAATCTGCCAGCCGGAAGCTGACAGTGCACTCACACTGCTGATGATAACACTGTGACAGGACGAAGTATCGCTACAGCCATTGGCACCAATTACAACTGCGTAAGTGCCATTAGCGGTGGGTGTAAAACTCTGACTGATGGCTCCCGGTACCGGAGTATTGTTCAGGCAGTCTATCCACTGATAAGTTGCTCCGTTTTGATTAGCAGTCAGTGTATTTTGGTTTTGTGTAACTGAGGTATCATTCTGTGTAAGAATTATTTTTATGGTTGAATCACAGTTTACTGAAGAAGTATAGGTGAAGGTATAGGTGCCCGGCTGACTTATAAGCTGACCGTTGTAAGGATAGGATTGCCCTACACATAGATTTGCAGTAATCACGGTGCTGTTGTCAATTCCGTCAACGAAATTGGAGCTAGTACCTGTAAGATTAAATCCGGACAGAACGCCATTGACGTTGAGTTTTTTATCCGGAACAACTCCAATGCCTGTGTTGTTTCCTCCGGATACACCGGTATTCATGTCGTAATACATCTGCAATCCGTTTGAATTGATGTCAATTTTGTTTTTATACAAACACATCACTTCTTCCGCAGTGAGACTTCTGTTCCAAAGCCCTACTTCGTCCACCTTGCCATCAAGGTAGTAGTTGGTTCCCTGATACAACAGATTACCTACCAAAAACGACTGAGTTGAAGTGTTGATGGTGCCTGATGCAGGAACTGAGTCGGTAATTACACCGTTACGATACACACGCAGATAAGAGCCATCATACGTCATGGCATAATGTTGCCAGGTGTTTAACTGCATTCCATTCGAAATAATATTGTACTGAATACCTGAACTATTGGTAAACCGTGCCTCTATGGATGAAGAGGTGTATTGCAACAAATAAAAATCGGCAAACAGATTATCACGGAATCCTATTATTCCATCAAAATCAGGAAATGTTGGTGCGGGATTTCGGGGATACACCCAGCAGGCAATACTCATCTGCGGTGAACCTGTGATTAAGGATGAAGCGTTAAATGCCTCCACCTGATCATCAATGCCATCAAAATCAAGAGCATTTTCAGTTTGTGCCTGTGCAATAACAGACAGTAGCATAGTAACAAGAGTTACCATTGAATAACGTATAAACTGTTTCATGATTTTTAAATTTAAAACGTAAAGGTAATGATTCTGAAAAGACATGTATGAAATTCTTCAACATTAACCCTTCACTCAGTTTGTCATCAGATGAATATTGAAGTAACTTATTGAAGGAGTGTTCGTATTATGTTTTGTTTTTACTAATATTGTGTAATTATAACTAAAGAATCATGGGAAAAATAGAAAGAAGAAGTAAACTCACTTTCAGGGAATTTATGAATGAATACATTATTCCCAACAAGCCTGTCATACTAACCGATCAGTCAAAAGACTGGAAGGCATACAATGTATTCACACCTGAATTTTTTAAGAAAAACTTTCCGGACAAGACAGCAACCATTAAGGGCAAAGAATATAAACTCGGAGAGTATGTGGATATGATGCTGGCTTCCACGCCTGAAAATCCTGCGCCTTATCCTTTTAAAGTAGATATAGACAGAAAATTCAGCGAACTGCTTGAATATGTGCAGCCTGATTTTGAAGTGATGCGCAAGAACAGACTGAAAAGCCCCATGTTCCGTAATGGACTTATTCCACAGGCGGCAACGCTCGAAGTATTTTTTGGCGGTGCTGCAGGATGGTTTCCTTATCTGCATTATGATTTATATGGTTTGTATGCGATTGTTACACAGGTTTACGGACATAAAGAGTTCATCCTCTACAAACCCGAAGAAGGGAAATATATGTATCCCGATCCTGAACATCCCTGGAAATCAACTATTGAAGAATATTACAATCCCAATTACGAAAAGTATCCTTTGTTTAAGAACGCCAACCCGATGAGTGATGTAGTAGCTCCCGGTGAAACAGTGTTTGTGCCCAAAGGTTGGTGGCATACAGCGCGTTCCATGGAGCCTACTATTTCCATTGCTAAAGATTTGCTGGTACATCAAAACTGGGACCTGTTCAGTAAAGATGTGGTGTTTTACAAGAGAAAACAAAGTCCTGTTAAAGCGAATATTATGGTTGGATATCTCAAAGCACTTGATATGGGAATGGGAATACATGAAAAGTTTATCAGTAAATATTAAACTTACTGAAATGATTTGTTAAATATTGATTGTGTCATTCACAGTGGAACAGAAGATGAATGAATGTTGATAAGTGATATATGATACGTATTTTAGTGTGGTAGTGTAATATTCAGAATAACTTGTGGGAGGCAAATGTTCCGTAAATTTAAACACAACAATTTCTGAATTATCACTCGTATAAAACAATATTGAATTTATGTTGTTGTAATAAGTGAATCGTGAGCGAAGAGAAAATAAAATAAAAAAAATTTCAAATCTTCATTGTTTGTTAAGAAATATGTTGTACTTTAGCATCGCAAAATTGAAGTAACACACACAAAGATATTTTTTTCATAGGGTTAGTTTTAGGTTACGAATAGGGGGCTCAACGGAGCTCCCTTTCGTTTTTTAGTCACTTTGTGTTTGGTCTAATAAATTATTTTTGTACTATGAAAAAACGAATAGCATTTCTTTCATTGAGTCTGATGCTGATTGCTGCATTGAAATTGAATGCGCAGCAGGCTCCTACTACCTCAGCAGAATATCTTTATGGGTCGGTTGGATATAAATTACAGCTTAATAATAAACTGCCCATGAAAGAAGGTTATACCCTTCGCGATTTTTCGCCTGTGGTGGAAGATACTCGTCAGGTAGAATTCAAAGGTTTATATCGCAATGGAGAAAAAATTCCCTGTGCAGTGATTATGATTTACACACGGCTTCGCATGGCACCTCAGTATTATTGTATTCCATCTGCCGATGCTGATGCAGAATTGTGGAAGAAGTTTAATACTAGCTTGCTTGACGACTCTGAAAATCAGCAACCGCAATTGCAGTTTTTTGCATACTGCATAGCACATCTTTCTGCTCAACTTGCAATGAACAATGGGAAATAAAATGTCGGCAATAGCTGTTATCCCTGCACGATACAACAGCACACGTTTTCCGGGAAAGCCATTGGCCGATATTGGCGGACAAAGTATGTTGCAGCGCGTATATCATCAAACTCAAAAGGCAAAAAATATTCAGCGCATAATTATTGCTACTGATGACAACAGGATTCAGGAACATGCAGCATCTTTTGGTGCAGAGGTAATGATGACATCTGATCGTCATCCTTCAGGCACTGACCGCATTGCCGAAGTAATATCCAAACTGAATGAGTTGTATGATATTGTAGTAAATGTGCAGGGTGATGAACCGTTTATCAATCCATCGCAGATTGATGCACTGGTTGATTTGTTCAGCAATGTGAACGTTGACATCGCTACGATGGTGAAACCACTCAGTGGAATTCAGGAATATGAAAACCCAAATGTGGTGAAAGCAGTGATGGCCGATAATGGGAAAGTTCTTTATTTCAGTCGCAGCAATATTCCTTATTTCAGGAAGGGATATAATGATCAGACATTCTCGTCCGTTACAGGATACAAGCACCTTGGTATGTATGCATACCGCAGCAGTGTTCTCAGTAAACTTGCCAAACTTGCACCATCGTCACTGGAACAGGCAGAACAACTGGAGCAACTTCGCTGGCTTCAGAATGGTTTTAGTATCAGTGCCTGCATCACCCATGAAGAAACCATTGCCATTGACACACCGGATGATTTACAACGGGCAGTCATGTTTTTGAAACAGAGATAGAATAATCATTTACTTAAAGCGAATGTTTTTTTACATTCAAAGTTTTACTTTTACACCTCTTAATATTTATTGTTATGCTAAAAAATTTATGTGCAGCAGTATTGCTGCTGATTGCTACAGGCGCACACAGTCAGAATAAACTTACTCCCGAAACACTCTGGAAACTGGGTCGCGTGGGCGAAGCAGCGTTATCACCTGATGGAAAAACAGTAGTTTATACTGTACGTACTTTTGATTTACATTCTAACAAAGGCAATACGGATATTTATAAAATTCCTGTTACGGGAGGGCAACCTACCCGACTTGCAGGAGAATCAGCTGATGAAACTGCACCACAATGGAGTGCTGACGGAAAGAAAATTTATTTTCTGAGTAACAAAGGAGGAGTGAATGGACTTTACGTAATGGATGCTTCAGGTTCAGGTATGAAAAGACTGACCAATTACGGTGATGATATTTCTTGTTTTGGAATATCACCTGCCGGAAACAGAATCTGGCTTACACGTGATGTTAAAATTGATAAGAACGCTCACGATTTATACCCTGATTTACCTCTGGCAACAGGGCGTATTTACGATGACCTCATGTATCGCCACTGGACACAATGGGAAGATGGATTGTACTCACATGTTTTTGTTGGAAGTTTTGTAAATGATGAAGTAGGTAACCTAACCGACATACAAGCCGGTGAACGTTTTGATACGCCTATGCAACCTCATGGAGGTAGCGAACAAATAGCGTGGAGCCCTGATGGAAAAAAACTGGCTTACACCTGCAAAAAACTTTCAGGAAAGGAATATGCAATAAGTACCAATTCGGACATTTACCTGTATGATTTTGAAACAGGAAAAACTGAAAACATATCAGCAAGTAATTTGGGTTATGATATAAATCCTGCATTTTCATCTGATGGCAACAGTATGATGTGGCTCAGTATGAAAACACCGGGCTACGAAGCTGACCGTAACAGAATTCTTATTTATCATCTGGATTCAAAAAAAATTATTGAAGCCACTGCCGGATTTGATTATAGTGTGGAAAGTGCAAAGTGGGCGGCTGATGGCAAACGTATTTATTTTATTTCAGGAATTAATGCTACTGAACAGTTGTGGGTGTATGACGGCCGTTTACGCAGTTATCCGCCTGTAATGCAACTCACACATGATGTGGCTGACTATACAGATTTTTCATTCGCTGCAGATCCTAAAATTACCTACGCCATCACTACAAGAATGTCTATTTCATCACCTTCCGAATTATATAAAACAGATTTAAAAACCGGTGTGTCAACTCCGCTTACTGCAACCAACGAAGCAGTACTTAAAAACATCAAAATGGGAAAAGTAGAAAAACGAATGGTGAAAGCGACTGATGGAAAAGAAATTCTTACCTGGGTAATTTATCCTCCCGATTTTGATGCATCCAAAAAATATCCTGCACTGCTTTACTGTCAGGGAGGTCCACAGAGCACGGTATCACAATTTTTCAGCTACCGATGGAATTTTCAACTGATGGCAGCCAATGGTTATATCATTGTTGCACCCAACAGAAGAGGATTACCTTCTTTCGGAACAGAATGGAACCATGAGATTTCAGGTGACTGGGGAGGACAGTGCATGAGAGATTATCTTTCAGCTATTGACTCAATGAGCAACCTTCCTTTTGTTAACAAAGATAAACTTGGAGCAGTGGGTGCCAGCTTTGGTGGCTACAGTGTTTACTGGCTTGCAGGGCATCATCAAAAACGTTTTAAAACATTTATAGCCCATTGTGGAGTATTTAATCTCGAGAGTATGTATGGTACTACCGAAGAGTTGTGGTTTACGGATTATGATTTGGGAGGACCATACTGGCAGACTCCAAAACCAAAATCTTACACACAGTTCTCGCCAAATGATTATGTAAAAAACTGGGATACTCCCATACTCATCATTCAGAATGAAAAAGATTTCAGAGTGCCACTGGGTCAGGGAATGGAAGCATTCACTGCAGCCCGCTATCAGAATATTCCTGCCAAATTTCTTACTTATCCTGACGAGGGGCATTGGGTTACTAAACCACAAAACAGTGTATTGTGGCAACGAATATTTTTTGACTGGCTCGATCGTTATCTGAAGTAATTACGTTTCTGTTAAAAAGAGATTCTTCAGAAAAAATTATTGCAGTGTAGATTTTCTCAGCTGAGTGAATACATGATAAAAAAGTATTCACATACAAATCCTGCAAGAAATCCTGCATACAACTGCCAGGGAGTGTGTGCTCCATGCAGCAGCCGGGCAGATGCTACTAAACCTGACAGAATGAAACATAGTATCATTGGTAATATGAACTCATTGCCTAACAAAACAGAAAGTACATAAAGTGCTCCTGTCATTCCACCTAAACCAATGAGGTGAATACTGATTTTCCAGAAAAAGTTAATGATAAATGCAAGTGCAATACAACAGGCTGCAGCCAGAATAAGAATTTTGATGACGGAAGAAACAGGAAGTTTCAAAAGAAAATAATAGCAGGCTACATAATAAATCAAGGTAAAGAAATAAGGAACATAACGCGATTTACGGTCTTCCATAAGCAGACTTTGCAAACCTCCTCTGCGCAGTAGCAATACCGATGAAAGCAGTGGCATCAGAAAGGTAAGAACAAAAATGGTGATGAGAATAATGCGCTGTAAGGAAGGTGAAAGCGTATAAGCTAAATAAGTATTACTTCTGAACAGAAGTAAAATGAGATAAGTGGGAATCAGCAACGGATGCGACAACCAGGTCAGTAAATTTAAAAACCGGTTGAACATTTTCTATAATTCTTTTCGTAAACGGGCAACAGGAATATTAAGTTGCTCACGGTATTTTGCAATAGTTCTTCGTGCTACATTATAACCTTTATCATTCAGAATTTTTGCCAGCTGATCATCAGGTAGTGGTTTGCGTTTGTCTTCGCCTTCAATAGCATCAGAAAGTATTTTCTTTACTTCACGCGTACTCACTTCCTCACCTGAATCGGTTGCCATTCCTTCAGAGAAAAATGTTTTAAGCAAAAATGTTCCGAATGGTGTTTGCACATACTTGCTGTTGGCAACACGCGAAACGGTAGAAATATCCAGCCCCACAATATCTGCAATATCTTTCAGGATCATCGGCTTAAGAAGTTTCTCATCCCCTTCCTGAAAATAATCAATCTGATAATTCATAATAGCCTGCATGGTATGCAGCAATGTTGCCTGACGTTGCTTGATGGCATCAATAAACCATTTGGCCGAATCAATTTTTTGTTTCAGATATAAAATGGCTTCTTTTTGTGAGCGGTCAGTTTTTTTGCTGTTTGCATAGCCTTCCATCATCTCATTATACTCTCGGTTTATTCTCAGTTCGGGAGCATTTCTCGAATTGAGTGTAAGTTCCAGATGTCCATCATGGTTGGTAATGATAAAATCAGGAACTATATGTTGTACAGTTTTTGCATCTGCAGAAATATCACCACCCGGACGTGGATTCAGTTTCAGAATTTCCTGCATTGCTTCTTTCAGATATTCATCAGGAAGATTCATCAACCGCGCAATTTTCTCATAATGTTTTTTGGAGAATTCGTCCATATAGTTTTTGATAATCTCTATGGCACGCTGAATGGCTTTGTTGTCTTTGTTTTTTCGTTGCAATTGCAGCAGCAAACATTCCTGCAAATTACGAGCGCCTGTTCCCGGAGGGTCGAAGGTTTGAATCACCTGCAATACTTGTAATAACTCGTCAGATGTGGTATGAATGTTTTGCGTAAATGCAAGATCGTTGACAATGGAATTGAGATCACGTCTGAGATAGCCGTCTTCATCAAGACTGCCGATGAGGTGATGTGCAATGAGCTTTTGTTTTTCGTCAAGGTTCATCATTCCCAATTGCACCAGCAAAGTTTCCTGAAAAGTTACAGAGGCTCCTAAAGGCATTTCTGTACGCTCATCGTCAGGCGAAGAGTTGTTGGCATTGCTCTTGTAATATGGTACATCTTCATCCGTAATATAATCATCTACATCAAAGTCATCAGTATTTCGGTCTTTAATTTCTTCTTCAGCACTGTTGTCAAATTCATCTTTTTTGTTGTCGTTGTCGTCTGAGCCTTCTTCTACTCCGTCATCAAGTGGAGTCTCCTCTTCTTCCTGCAGTTTTTCATCGTCAACATCTTCAGGGGCGCCTTCTTCCAGTGCTTCATTTGTTTCAAGTTCTTCTTTTATACGTTGTTCAAGGGCAACAGTAGGCAGTTGCAGCAGTTTCATCAGCTGAATCTGCTGTGGAGAAAGCTTTTGTAGTAATTTCTGTGATAAACTCTGCTTTAACATAATGAATTATCGGTGCCAAAATTAAAATTTTATACGTGGTTTTGGCTGAAATGGTTCTCAAACAAGTAAAATTAAAAATTAAAAGAAGAAATGAATAGTAAGTATGATTTTTTACTTGTGTATGAGTGAAAAAATGTTATATATTTGTACATTCGTTAAGCCTTCTGTACAGAGGGCTTAATTGTTTGATTGAATTTTTAAAGTGATTAGTAACATGTCAGAAATTGAAAAGGATTCTGCATTGAGCGAGAACCAAACCGTAAACGAAGTAAGTACAGAAAAAGAACTTACTGAGCAACCCTTGCATGAGGAGCATCAGGAACATGTGGCGGAGCCGGCTGAAAATTTCAGCAATCTCTCAAAGGAAGAGATGGTTAAGTTAGTCGAATCTTTTGCCGTTGCAGATATTACAGAGGTGAAATCTAAAGTACCTGCACTCAAGGAAGCATTTGACGCACTTTTGGAAACAGAAAAAACTGCAGCACTGTCAGCACATCTGGAGCAAGGTGGAGCCAAAGAAGATTTCAAATTTGAATACAGCAAGGACGATGACCGGTTTCAGGAAGCTTTAAGAAAATTCAATAAAAGAAAAGCAGAATATACTGCAGAGCAGGAAAAACTGCGCGAGGATAATCTGAAAGTAAAACAGGATATTCTCACTGAAATGAAAAACCTTATTCAGAATGAGGATAACATGCAACGCGCTTTTGAGCAGTTTCATGAGTTGCAGGCACGTTGGCGAAGTACAGGACCGGTACCTCAGGGCAAATTGCAGGATTTGTGGTTGACTTATAAACTTTACACTGACAAATTTTATGAGTTACTCAAAATAAACCGTGAGTTACAGGAGCTGGATTATAAAAGAAATCTGGATGCTAAAATTACTATTTGCGAAAAAGCAGAAGAACTGGTGAATGAACCATCTTTAAATACTGCATTGCAGACACTGCAGTTTTTGCAAAATAAATGGCGCGAAACCGGACGTGTAAGCCATGATAAAAGTTCTGAAATATGGGAGCGATTTAAAGCTGCAGGTGATAAAGTATATGAGCGAAGAAGAGAATATTACAATCAACTGAAACAACGTTATGCTGAAAATCTTGAAGCAAAAAACAGTTTGATTGGAAAGCTGGAAGAGCTGATGAAAGAAGCACCTGTAAAAGCCAATGATTGGGTTGAAAAAGGAAAAGCTATTGTAGAATTGCAAAATGAGTGGAAGAAGATTGGTTATGCAGATAAGAAATCCAATGATGAAGTATGGGAAAAATTCAGAGGTATTTGTGACAAATTTTTCTCGGGTAAGAATGAATTTTTTACCAATCTGAAGAGAGAACATGCCGATAATCTTCAGGCAAAAAATGAACTGTGTATGCAGGCTGAAGCATTGGCAGAAAGCAGCGACTGGAAAAAAACTACCGAAGAACTCAAGCGGCTGCAGCAGGAATGGAAAAAAACAGGATCGGCAGGAGAGCGTCATAACCAAAAAGTGTGGGAACGTTTTCGCAAAGCCTGTGACGCATTTTTTGCACGCAAGAGCGAACATTATACTTCACTTGAATCAGAATATAAAGAAAATCTCGAAAAGAAAAATGCACTGATTGAAAAAGCAGAGCAGTTTGTAGCCGGAGATAATGGTGACGAAACGGTAGAACAACTTAAAGAGTTGCAACGTGAGTGGAGTGCAATAGGAATGGTTCCGTTAGAACACAAGGACACTATTTATGCACGTTTCAAAGCAGCTATTGATAAGCATTTTCAGGCTTTGCGTCAGCAAAATAAGGAGCGCTTTACCTCTCACAGCAGACCTGCATACAGAAGTGGGAAGCCCGGTAATGAAAAGAACGACATCAAGCATCGCATGAATCAGTTGTCGAGCGAAATCAATACATGGGAAAACAATCTTGGTTTTTTTGCCAAGTCGAAAAATGCTGATGGCGTAAGAAAAGAATTTGAAGAAAAAATAAACAGAGCAAAAGAAGAAATTCAGCGCCTGAAAAAACAACTGGATACGATTGCTTTGCCGGCAAAAGAAGAAAAACCGGAAGACAAGCAATAATTAACCTTCGAATTCTATCTCAGTATTCAGTTTTTGAGCAAGCAGCTTAAGCAAGTCAGCTTTAAGTGCATCATTATTGATTTTTTCAATAACGTCACCTGCAAAAGCATAATTCAGCAATGCGAGTGCATCTTTTTTGCCAATACCTCTTGAACGGAAATAGAAAAGTGCTTCTTCGTCCAGCTGGCCTGTGGTAGCACCGTGCGAACATTTTACATCATCGGCATAAATCTCCAGCTGAGGTTTTGCATTCATGACAGCCACATCGCTTAACAAAACATTTTTGCTGCTCTGAAATGCGTTGGTTTTTTGTGCATCCTGACGAACAAATATTTTACCGTTGAAAATACCATGAGCATTGTCGTCAAGAATGTTTTTATACAACTGAAAACTTTCGCAATGCGGGCTTGCATGATCCACCAGAGTGTGATTGTCAACAGTCTGATTTTTCCCTCCTACAGTAAGACCGTTCAGGTGAGCAGTGCCACCGGTTTCAGTGAGTGCAATGTTCAGATTATTTCTGACCATTTTGCCTCCGATGGTTACAGTGGAAATATCGAAAACAGAATCACGTTTCTGTTGTGCATACACATAATTTATCTGAAGTGCTTTTTCATTTTCATCCTGTTTTACATCATACTCTACAAAAGCATTTTCACCCACAAAAAATTCAGTTACGGAATTGGTAAGCGAAGTGAAATTATTCAGCGAATGGTAGGTTGCTATCAGCTGAACTTTGGAATTTTTTTCGGCAACAACCAGATTGCGGGGGTGCGCAGCTACTGCTTCTTGTCTTGAATCGTTGAAGTGCAGCAGGTGAATAGTTTGTTTAACCTCTTGTCCTGCTTTGATATGTATGAGCAAACCTCCGTGATGGAATGCGGTGTTGAGTGCAATAAACGGCTCATCGGTTTTGGCAAGTTTTCCAAACCAGTGTGCAGCATGTTCGGATTCTGCTGATTCAATGCTGAAGGTGTTATCCCGCTGTTGTGAAGACAATTCAGGACAATAAACACCATTGATAAAAACCAGTGTGATGGCATCGGCACCTGCAACTTTATATTTTTCAATATCAGACAAAGTTAATTTGGTGCAGGCCGGGGCCTGATGGTTAAATGGTGTATTTTTCAGAACTGACAAATCAAGATATTTCCACTCTTCGTCTTTCAATGACGGAAATCCTGACCTGTTGAAGGTATCAATGGCAAGTTTTCTTTCGGGAGTAAGTTTTTCCGAAGCTATATTTTCAAACGATATTTGTTGTTCTGTTTCTGAAATGGTTTCTGTAAGCGTATTCACGTCAGCAATTGTTTTTTTTAGATTTCTACTTCTTCCTTTATCCAGTCGTAACCTTTTTCTTCAAGTTCAAGAGCAAGTTCCTTGGTTCCGCTTTTTACAATACGGCCTTTGTAAAGCACATGAACAAAATCAGGAACGATATAATCCAGCAATCGCTGATAGTGTGTAATGACAATGAAAGAGCGTTTGCCGTCACGCAGTGCATTTACACCATCGGCCACAATACGCAATGCATCAATGTCAAGTCCTGAGTCTGTTTCGTCAAGCACACCAAGTTCGGGTTCGAGCATTGCCATCTGAAAAATTTCATTTCTTTTCTTTTCACCTCCGCTGAATCCTTCATTTACACTGCGCTGTGTCATGGTTTTATCTACCTGCACCAACTGCATTTTTTCACGCATCAGTTTCAAAAACTCTTTGGAGTCGAGTGGAGCAAGTCCTTTCGATTTGCGTACTTCATTCACTGCTGTTTTCATAAAATTGGCATTGCTCACGCCCGGAATTTCTATCGGATACTGAAATGCCAGAAATATTCCTTTGCGTGCGCGATCTTCAGGAGCCATCTCCAGAATATTTTCTCCTTTAAAAATTACTTCTCCTTCAGTTACGTTATACTCTTCGCGACCTGCAAGTACCGATGCCAGCGTACTTTTTCCTGAACCATTTGGTCCCATGATGGCATGCACTTCTCCGGGGTTGATTTCAAGATTCAGACCTTTCAGAATTTCCTTATCTTCAATATTGGCTTTAAGATTTTTAATTGATAACATTTCTTTTTTTTGATTTAAAATTATCCGACACTTCCTTCTAAACTTACTGCAAGTAGTTTTTGTGCTTCTACCGCAAATTCCATTGGCAGCTGATTAAATACTTCGCGGCAATAGCCATTCACGATTAACCCAACAGCATCTTCAGTTGATATTCCTCTTTGGTTGCAATAAAATATCTGGTCTTCGCCCACTTTAGATGTAGTGGCTTCGTGCTCCACTTTTGCAGTAGGGTTCGAACATTCTATATAAGGGAATGTATGTGCACCGCATTTATCGCCAAGTAAAAGCGAATCACATTGCGAAAAATTTCTTGCGTTGAGAGCATTTTTTCCGATACGTACCAAACCACGATAGCTGTTGTTGCTTTTGCCTCCGCTGATTCCTTTTGATACAATGGTGCTGCTGGTGTTTTTGCCGATGTGAATCATCTTGGTTCCTGTATCGGCCTGTTGCATATTGTTGGTTACTGCTACAGAGTAAAACTCACCAACAGAATGATCGCCTTTAAGAATTACACTTGGATATTTCCAGGTAATAGCACTTCCTGTTTCAACCTGTGTCCAGCTTATTTTGGCGCGTTCGCCTGCGCAAAGCCCTCTCTTGGTAACAAAGTTATATACTCCGCCTTTACCATTTTTATCTCCTGGATACCAGTTTTGTACGGTACTGTATTTTACCTGCGCATCTTTATGCGCATAAATCTCCACTACTGCAGCGTGTAGTTGATTTTCGTCACGCTGAGGTGCAGTACATCCTTCGAGGTAGCTTGCATAAGCACCTTCATCTGCAATAATCAGTGTTCGCTCAAACTGACCGGTACCTGCTGAGTTGATGCGGAAGTAAGTACTCAATTCCATCGGGCAACGAACTCCTTTAGGTATATAACAAAAGGAGCCATCGCTGAAAACGGCACTGTTGAGTGCTGCATAATAATTATCAGTATAAGGCACTACACTGCCCATATATTTTTTTACAAGGTCGGGATGTTCGCGTACCGCTTCGCTGAAAGAGCAGAAAATAATTCCAAGTTTTGCTAATTCATCACGAAAAGTTGTTTTTACACTTACACTGTCAATTACAGCATCTACTGCCACTCCTGACAAACGTTTTTGCTCTTCGAGTGAAATACCCAACTTATCGAAGGTGGCTTTCACTTCGGGGTCTAATTCATCCAGACTATTGAGTGTTTTTTTGGGTTTGGGAGCAGAGTAATAAATGATGTCTTGAAAATCAATTTCAGGATAACTGACGTGTGCCCAAGAGGGCTCTTCCATTTTTTTCCACTGACTGAATGCTTTCAGCCTAAAGTCGAGCATCCACTGAGGTTCATTTTTCTTGGCTGAAATAAACCGGATGATATCTTCATTCAAACCTTTAGGCGCAGTATCAGCTTCAATGTTGCTTACAAAGCCCCATTTATAATCGCTGCCGGTTACTTCGTCTATTATTTTTAAATCCTCACTCACTGTTCTTTATTTTATTTGGTTATTTAGAATATGTCTAAATTTAATATGTAGTCAAAAAAAAATTTATCCCTTCCGGGTTTTATTTAGATGATGGAAATATGTTTTTAATGTTTTCAATTAAATTTGATTTCATACTGCAAAACTCTCACCGCAGCCACAGGTACGCGATGCATTGGGGTTTCTGAAATGAAAACCTTTCCCATTCAGTCCATCAGTATAATCGAGTTCTGTGCCAATGAGATAAAGAAATGATTTTTTATCACAAACTATTTTAATCCCTTTATCTTCAAAAACTTTGTCATCAGGTTTAATTACTGTATCAAATTCAAGCAGATAGGTTAACCCTGAACAACCTCCGCCATCCACCCCAACACGGATAAAAGCATCAGAGCCTTTGTTTTCGGCTTGCATCAAACTCAGTGCTTTGGTTTTAGCAGTTTCGGTAACGGTAATCATAATCTCTTGTATGAATATTTGAAAATGAGGCTACAAAAATAGCGTATATATACAGACATTCAACAGAAATCACCATTAAAAGTTTGTAAAAAGATATTCTTTAAGTTGTTTTAGCCGGGTTTAGAAATTTCTATATCAAAATGAATAAAAGCTGCCACAATACAGGAATATTGAGATTGAAAATTTAGCAAAATCCTAAAAAGATAATCAGAATATCCGGAATTTATTTGATATAAAATGTTGTAACAAAAATAAAGTACCACAAACTCAATATCTTAATTCAAAAAAACGGTTCTATGACAAAAAACAGTTGCAAAGCCATTGTTTAATTTAGAGTTTATTCTACATTTGAACCCGCTAAACAGAACATAATCCACGCTTTTTATTATTAGTGGACTTTTAAAATCAAATTAAAAACAAGGAGGTGTATTGAGAGAATACATCCTCCGGAATTCATTAACAAAACATGCTGATGACAGGAGGGGATATGTGCGTCTTATTGGTTTTTGCCACGAGGCAACATGAGGATGGGCTTGTAATGCTAAAGAACAGTTCGTTTTAAATAAGCCGCTTTTCAGAGTAGAAAACAATTAAATTAAGTATTACTAAAAATCAAACGTATGACAAACAAAAACAAGTCAAGAAAAGGATACTACTTAAAGTATCTGATGAGTTGTTTCGTAGCAATAATGCTATGGACAACGGGCGCACGGGCGCAAACGGTAACTATAGGAAATCCTGGTTCTTCTACCAGCACCTATTATATTCCGATTAATAACTATTATGGTTATACCTATTCACAACAAATTATTCTGTCGTCAGAGATTGGTATGGATGGGAATATTACCAAAATCAAGTTCTACTGGCTTGGAGTAGGGAACCTCAATAACGGACAGAACTGGACTGTTTATCTGGGTTATACTACTGCAAGTTCTTTTGCAAATTCAACTTCATGGGTACCATTAGGCAGTTTAACACAAGTGTTTTCTGGAACAGTTGCACAACCTTCAGGTGCAGGATACACTTGTGAAGTAACACTTACTACTCCATTTCTTTATGAGCAGGCAAACGGGAATTTGGTAATTGCAGTTGATGAAAATCAATCAGGTTATTCGAGTTCTACCAATGTGTTTAAAACTACTGCAGGTGCAAACCGTAGCATATATTACAGGAGTGATGGAACCAATCCTGACCCTGCAAGCCCACCCACAGGAACTCTTTATGGATATTATAACAATATGCAACTGGAGATGGTGTCAAGTACGCCTTGTGCCGGTACTCCTGCACCCGGAAATACTGTTGCTTCTGCAAATCCTGTATGTTCCGGTTCAAACGTAAACTTAACATTGCAAAACAGTACATCGGGTTCAGGTGTAGTATATCAGTGGGAGAGTGCAGATGATGCCGCATTTACCGTTAATCAGACAAATCTTGGTACAGCTAATAGCCAGTCAATTACAGTAACTTCAACAAAATATTACCGTTGTTTGGTAACCTGTGTTGCAAGTGGTCAAAGTGCATATTCCAATCCTTTACAGATAACTCTTAATCCATTCGCTAATTGTTATTGTTCTTCATCAGCAACTTCAACAGCAGATGAGGAAATATTTGGAGTGCAGGTGGGAAGCATGAACAATATATCCACATGCAGCACTACTGCGCCCGGCCCCGGCTCAGTAAATAGTATGTATTCAAATTACAAAGGATTTGTAACTCCGGCCACTGTGTCACAGGGACAATCTGTGCCATTTTCTTTAACTCTTGGATATTGTGGTTCATCTGCTTGGAGTAATGTGGCTGCCATATATATTGATTATAATCAGGATGGTAATTTCACAGGTACCGGTGAATTGGTTTATCAGAAGACTTATGCTTCAGGCACTTATCCCAGTTTTGTGGTAAGCGGAAATTTCACTGTTCCTTTGACAGCAGCTCTTGGAACAACAGGAATGCGTGTCGTTTATACTGAAGCATCGACAGTTTCTCCATGTGGAACATACAGTTGGGGAGAAACTGAAGACTATTTGATTGATATAGTAGCTACAAACAATTGCAGTGGAACACCTGCTGCAAGTACCACATTGTCAAGTGCAACCAATGTTTGTCCTAGCGTGTCCTTTAACCTGTCATTATCAACTTCATATTCTGAAGCAGGTATGACTTACCAGTGGCAAAGCAGCACTGATGGCGGACTTACATGGACTAACTTTGGTACCAATGACCCTTTTGCATCCGTATCATTGACAGCTACTACAATGTATCAGTGTATCATCACTTGTACATTCAGCGGACAAAGTGTAACCAGTACCCCTGTTACTGTGAATGCAAATCCTTTCTATGATTGTTATTGTGCATCCGGAGCAACAACAACAGCAGATGAGGAAATATTTGGAGTGACAGTAGGAAGCATGTCCAATACATCAACCTGCAGCACTACTGCACCGGGACCAGGATCCGGCAATTCAAAGTATTCTAATTATAAAGGATTTGTAACTCCGGCAACAGTTGCACAGGGACAAACCGTACCATTTTCGCTGAATTTAGGCTATTGCGGATCTAATGCATATGCTAACACAGCTGCAATATATATTGATTTTAATCAAAACGGATTATTTACTGATGCAGGTGAAAATGTATATACAAAGCCTTATGCAAGTGGTACATTACCTAGTTTTACAGTAAGTGGAACATTTACAATCCCCTTATCAGCTACTGTAGGTCAAACTTCAATGAGAATTGTTTATACTGAATCATCAACAATCAGTCCATGTGGTACATTCAGCTGGGGAGAGACAGAGGATTACTTAATTGATATAATTCCGTTGGTTAATTGTTCAGGAGCACCTGCTGCAAGTAACACTTTGGCTGATGTAACTACTATATGTTCAGGTACTAACTTTAATCTTTCACTATCTACCAACTATACTGATCAAGGTTTAATATATCAGTGGCAGAGCAGCACGGATGGTGGATTGACATGGGTTAATTTTGGAACAAACACTCCTTATCAAACAGCATCCCAAACAGTTGCAACGCAATATCAATGCGTGGTAACATGTAGCAACAGCGGTCTTAGCATTACTACTTCGCCAGTTTCGGTAAGTATGAGTCCTTTCTATAATTGTTATTGTACAACAGGCTTGGGAGGAAGTTGTTCTATAAATTCTATGAGCAGTGTTGCAATTCCATCCACTACTTTGAATAATGTAACAAACGGATGTACAGGAACCTATAATGCATTCCCTGCATCAGGCTCTACTACTGCAACCTTAACTCCAACTGTTCAATATACATTAAATGTTGGTATCATTTCAGGAAGCAGCAATACTCAAGTGGCTATCTGGATTGATTACAACCAGAATGGAATTTATGAAGCATCAGAGTTTACTTTAATCAACAGCAATATAGCAGCCCCGGGTCCGGGTTCAGGAACATTTACAATTCCTGTTTCTGCATTGCCGGGTAACACAGGTATGCGTGTAAGAAGCGATTGGTACAGCTCTGCATCATGGACAGCTGCAGATGCATGTACAAACAGAAGTTATGGCGAAACAGAAGATTATATTATTACAATCAGCCTTCCTCCATCATGCCTTCCTCCAACATCACCTACTATAGCAGTTACTTCAGCTACATCGGCTGCCTTAAGCTGGACAGCACCATCACCTGCACCGGCTGTCGGGTACGAATATGCAGTAACAACATCAGCCACTCCTCCTGTTTCAGGAACCCCTATTGCGGGTACAAATACAAGCGTTAGTGGTTTGACCCCAAATACTACTTATTATTTGCATGTAAGAAGCGATTGTGGCAGCGGAAGTTATAGTTCTTGGACAACAAGCGGTAGTGCTTATACAGGATATTGTCAGGTAAATACTACTACCAATACGTATGGTATCAGTAATTTTACAACTACAGGTGGATTTTCAAATATAAACAATTCATCAGGTTTAACAAACTATTCTGACTTTACTGCACTATCAGTAAGCCAGACTGCAGGCGGTGCAATCAGCTTTAGCATGACATCAGGTAGCGGAACCTGTGGTGCTGCAATCTGGGTTGACTGGAATAACAATATGGTTTTTGATGCATCAGAAAAAATGTACAATGCAGGTACATACGTAAGTGTGGCTACCGGTACATTTAGCGTGCCTTCAGGGCAGGCAGCAGGAAACTACCGTATGAGAATAGTTATGAATTATCTTTCAACGAATCCAACTGCTTGTGGTGATTTAGGCAGTGCAAACTATGGAGAGGCGGAAGATTATACATTTACAGTAACTCCTCCTCCTACATGTATTGTACCTTCAGCCTTAAATGCAATACCATCACTGAATGCTGTAAGTTTGAGTTGGAGTGCTCCATTATCGGGTAATCCTCCTGTACAGTATCAGTATGCTGTTACAACATCATCAATACCTCCTGTTTCAGGAACCAATATTTCAGGTACCTCAACAGTGGTTGGAAGTTTAACACCAAATACAACGTATTATGCACATGTAAGAACAGATTGCGGAAGCGGTGATTACAGTGCATGGGCTACAGTGTCATTCATGACAGGATATTGTGCCAATACCAATTCATCAAGTTCAACCTATTACATCAGTGATTTCTCTACAACTGGAGCTATTGCAAACATTACCAATAACACCTCAGGATTTTCTCCAAACGGTTATGGTAACTACACCGGCTTAACAGTTAGTCAGGTTCAAGGTCAAAGTTTCAATTATTCCATTACATCAGGATATGGAACAATGGGCTTTGGTGTGTGGATAGACTGGAATCAGGATCTTGATTTTAATGATGCAGGTGAGCAGATTTATGTTTCAGGTACATATTTATCAAGTGCTGCAGGAACCATAACAATCCCTGTAACAGCTGCTCTTGGTACTACACGCATGAGAATTGTAGGAAATTATTTAAGTACATCACCAACAGCTTGCACAGGAACATCATATACAGAATGTGAAGATTATTCTATCAATATTTTGGCACCAACCTGTTTGTTTAGTCCAATAGCACCTGCTAATGGAGGAAGTGCATGTCCTGATAATGGAATGGTTCATTTAAGCTGGCCATCACTTTCAGGAGCTACAGGATATGATGTATATTTTGATACGAATAATCCTCCAACTACCTTGGTTTCTACCAATCAGGCAGATACTACATTCGATGCAACAATTGTTTCAGGAACTACATTCTACTGGATGGTTGTTCCACAAATCAGCGGTGGCGGAACTTCTTGTTCTGTTTGGTCATTCAATCTTTCACCTTCACCAATTGCTGTTGCTTCATCAGGTGGAGATGTTTGTCAGGGAGCAGATATTTATCTGACAGGTGACAACGTTGACCCGGGTCAAAGTACAGGTAACACCTATTCATGGACAGGTCCTAACGGCTTTACCAGCAGTGATCAGAATCCGGTAATCTATGGACCTGGATCAATAAACAGTGGTACATACACTATGGTAGTTACCAATCAGTTTGGTTGCTCAGGAACTTCAACTACAACTGTAAATGTAAATCCAAATCCAACATTGACGATATTAAGTCAGCAGGATGTGGGATGTATAGGTGGCAGTGACGGTTCAGTAACCATAGGTGCCAGCGGTGGAACAGCAAATTATGACTTCACAGCAGACTTCGTAAACTATTTCAATGATCCTTCACAGGCAACCATTGATAACCTACCTGAAGGTACAACAGTAGTATATGTAAGTGATGCCAATGCATGTTTGACAACCATACCTGTGACATTAGGCCACATCAGTACTGCACCTCCTGCACAATCAGTTACAATGCCATTTGCAGGAATGCCTGCTAATGCCTGCCCCGGAACTATTGTTACTTTAAGTATTCCTTCTGTTCCAAATGCAACCAAGTATATCTGGGATGGTCCTCCGGGTACTTACTTTAATGGTAATCCATCACCATATACTTCAAATGTATCCAGTGTTCAGATTTTATTTGGTACACCAAGTACATCACTTTATCAGATAGGTGTTCAGGCAGCAAATGGATGTGGTGCTTCAATTCGTAAGATTCAGAAGGTACGTTACAGTGTATCTGTACCATCAGCTATCAGCGGAGATGCAACAGTATGTGCCAACACCTCCGGCAAAGTTTATAGTATTCCTGCTGCTCCTACAGGAGCCACAGAATATCAATGGACCATTTCAGGAGATGCAAGCATCAACGGACAGGGTAATACTGTAACAACAACAGCGTTGAATGTAACTGTTGACTTTGGACCAAGTTGGACAGGCGGTACGTTGTGTGTAGCAGCCAAAACAAGTTGTTATACATCAGCCTACAAATGCTTCCCAATCAGTACAGCATCAGGCAACTTTGGAATCATCACAGGCTCGTTTACTGCATGTGCCAACAGTATAGAGAACTACTCAGTAACACCGGGTTCCGGAGTGGCTACTTATAACTGGACAGTACCTGCAAATGCTATGGTAAGCAGTGGACAAGGAACCAATTCCATCAGTGTATTCTATCAACCGGGATACAATAACGTAGGGCAGCTTTGTGTAACAGCAACCAGCATTTGCGGAGTAACGTCAGCACCAAAGTGTAAGACAGTTGCACCAAGTCTTCCATCACGTCCTTCAAGTATCAGTGGTATAAGCAACGGATTGTGT
>Ga0209200_1001296_pt1 | contig 25573 bp, 15 predicted proteins | sample AD_UKC033_MetaG_FD_184406 | JGI IMG/M metagenome (GOLD analysis project Ga0209200, IMG submission 184406) | Active sludge microbial communities of municipal wastewater-treating anaerobic digesters from USA - AD_UKC033_MetaG (SPAdes) (version 2) | ecosystem: Engineered > Bioreactor > Anaerobic >... | reverse complement strand
CCCATTAAACATCAATTTTACCTTTTGTATAATTTAAATGTCGGTTAGTAAAATTATGTTAAATTTTATATTATATTTGTTGTTGAGGAATTATAATATCCCCAAACATATTAAAGAGTAGAAGGTTTGCTGCCCTATATGCTTTAATTATTTGAAAAATTTGCATTGATACAGAAAGTGTTTTAACGAATATTTTAGTTTAATGAATTTTTTAATTTAAGAAAGGAGGTGAGATTAACAGAAAATGAGCATTTTTGATTGAATTAGCATTGTAAGACAATCCTGATTTTTAGTAAAAGATTTTATTTGCTTTTAAGTGTATAAGCAAATAGATTTCAGAGAGAATTAAAAAAGAGCAACACAGCCTACTCTAAAAGAACTGTGTTGCCCGAAAGTTAAACCGAAGTTTATACTTCGCAAAAATAATAAAAAATGAAAACAATTTTAGTTTTTTTGTTTGCAGTGTTTTCTTATGTTAATGTATTTCCGCAGTTTTTTTGTGAAGGACAAGAGGGCTGGAGAAGAAAAGTAATTGACTATGGCAGTGTTCCGACAAACTACATACCAATAACTACAGGTTGGGTTGACTATCTACCATTTACTGATGATTTTAACAGTTTTGATTATTCAAAATGGACAAAAATTGATACATGTCGTCCGTATTCGACACATGCTATCTTCTCAAATAGTTCTGAAAATGTATATGTAGGTAAAGGGAAACTTTATTTAAAAGCTAAACAATTAGCTACGCCTATTTGGTGTGAACACTGGGATGGTGCTCAATATTACAATTACAGTACTGGCTTTATATGTTCAAAGTACCCTATACGATACGGCTATATTGAAATAAAATGTAAGTTACCTGCTAATATTGCCCTAAGTCCTTGTTTTTGGATGTTTAACAGTACTGGCATATACGTATACCCATTTACTGGATATAGATATGACGAAATTGATGTATTTGAATTACATGATCCTAACGATACTATTTATAACGTAACAAAAACATTGATGCAAAATTTCCATCATAATTTACATGATGAAGACTCTTCATATTCATCTTTGCAGCAGAATATTAACTTCACAAATTCATTTTTAAATCAGGATATTTTTTTTGCTGTAGAATGGTTGCCAGAAGAACTACACTTTTATGTGAACGGAAATCTTACAAAATCAGTTAAATTTGCTGAAGAAAGTGAAGTCCCCTATAATATAAAAAGTGATTTCACCTGTACACATTTTTTAAATGCAATGGAACAATATCTACAAATTAGTCTTGGTGTAAATAGTCTTATCTCACAGTATCCCGATGTGAGTCAGGGTTTTGTAATAGATTATATCCATTCATATAAATTAGTTGAAGGATATAATTATGAATATTGGCCCACAAGTTTTAGCATGAACGACCCTGAGATGTTTAAAGTTCACCAAAGCATACGATTAGGAGGAATCGGTAAAACAGCAATAATACCTACTGGACAAAATATCACAATTTGGGCTGAAGAAGGGATCATTCTTGATAAAGGGTTTACAGTATCGGGAAGCACAACATTTGCAGCCAGAAATATTGCAACAACAGATTTGTTTAATTATTAAATTTTAAAATTATGAAAAAGTATATAAAAATATTATTAGTAATGACAGTGTTAGTTTATTCAAAATCAATAAATGCACAAATCAAAATTCATAGTGATAATCATGTAAGTATTGCGAGTTTAACACAAACAGGAGGGGTTCAAATTGCCCCTACAGGTCGTACTGCATTTCAACCAGCTGAATACGCACAATATGCATGGTTAAATATGATTTTTGCGCCCTTGAATTTATCTAAGTGTTGGATCGTAATTGACAATCAGGGCAATCATAAATTTCATGTAAGGGGTAATGGGGATGTGTATTGTGGTATAGTATATGATGGCTCAGATCAATCATTAAAAACCAATATTACTCAAATTACAAGTGCAACCGAAAAGATAATGAATTTACAAGGCGTTTATTTTGATTATATTAGTGAAACTACTCATGATACTTTAGTTTTTACAGATAAATACGGCAATACACATACATATGTTACAAATTCAGAAAACATTGAAGATTTGTATAGCAATGAAAATGTTGCTCCCGAGGCTGTTGAAGCAATAATTTCTGAACAGAACAGAAAACATATGGGTTTGATAGCACAAGAAGTTGAACAAGTTGTACCTGAGGTTGTTCGAACCCAAGATGATGGTAAAAAAGCTGTTGCATATAGCAGTCTTGTTGCTTTGTTGATAGAAGCCTTTAAAGAACAACAGTTAAAAATTAATGAACTGGAGCAATATATTCAAAACTGCTGTGAGTTTAATGATAATATTCGAAGTAAAAGCACAGATGCAGAAACAAATCAAACCAAAAACGGGTCGTCTGTATTATATCAAAATTCTCCCAATCCTTTTAACGAAAAAACAATAATAGAATATGAAATTGGAGAAAAAGCATTCTCAGATGCAAACATATATGTTTTTGATTTAAATGGAAAGTTATTAAAAACATATCCGCTGAATTCGGCTAAAGGCAATATTGAGATTAGTGCTTTCGAATTGGAGCCGGGCATGTATCTCTATTCTTTGGTTGTAAATAAAAAAGAAATTGACACAAAACGTATGATTCTAACTCAATAATGTTTAACTTTGTAAGGAAAGCTGTTTGCTTTCCTTACTTTAAAATTTATAATTATGAAAAAAATATTATTCATTTTATTGATAAGTACATACAATTTTTCATATTCTCAGGATGTAATAATATACGTTCAGGCTAAACATGAAAACACTGCGGTTGAGCTTGATACAATTATCATTGAGAATATGAATAATGGCTCAATAGCTAATCTGTATAATCTACCTGTAGGGCATACTAACTATGAAATTAATTTAAGTCAAGGAGCAGAAGTAAATTCTATATTTCAAAATACTATAGCTAATACAAGTTTTAGAGTAATCGCAAATGAAATTGGATTATGTTCTTTTAATATTATTTCAAATGATCCAAATAGTATAAAAGTAGAATTGTTTGATATTAAGGGACAGTTGTTATACTCGGCAAATAGTCAATTGAATTCTGGAGCAAATGCATTTGAATTTCAGCATGGATATGCAGGTTTGTGCATTTTAAAACTTACTACAGAGAACGATGTTTATTCAATAAAAACTGTTGGAGACGGATATTCCGCAACAGGTCTAATTAATGCAAATGCACATCAAAATGATGTTTTGATTTCTTTTAAAAGCATTAAATCAGAGTTTACTTATAATCTTGGAGACACTATTAAAATTACTGCGAAAAAGCACAATTATCACTCAAATACCATTATTATTAAGCCTGAAAATGGTGAAAATTATAAGATATATCTGTCTTGTCCCTGTGCAGGAATACCGACTGTTACAGATTATGACGGAAATATTTACAATACAGTTCAAATTGGTAACCAGTGCTGGATGAAAGAAAATATGAATACAACACATTATGCAGACGGAACTGAAATATTGGACGGTACTGGTATTGGAACCAGTGGAATGATATACGAATATAGTAAATACTATTTTAATTATGGCGATAATCCTGAAAATGCAATAAAATATGGTAAATTATACACATGGGCTGCTGCAATAAACGGATATGTAACAAATAATGATGAGTTATTATACGGAGTTCGTAAAGGAATTTGTCCTAATGGCTGGCATGTTCCAAGTGATGAAGAATGGCTTGAGTTAGAAATGTATGTTGATGATTCAATATTAACGCCTGATATATGGGGTTATAGAGGTATTGATGCTGGCGAAAAATTAAAATCTACCAATAACTGGCAAGATTATTCAAACACTGACATGTTTGGATTCTGTGCAACCCCTAGTGGGGAGAAAAAATATTCATTCTTAGATCATTCATATTATTTTACTGGGTTAAATACAAATTCTGCTTTTTGGACTGCAAGTGGATATGGAGGAGGAGGTATTGCCAGAGACCTAATTAGTAATTCCAAGCAAATTATACGTTCACAAGTATTTTCTTCTCAAGGTTACTCTGTTAGGTGTATAAAAGATTAAGTTAATGATTTTAAGAACAAATTATAACACAAAAGAGTTTTGAAAAAGATACTAATAATATTGTTCATCTGTCTTTGGCAAATCGTATATTCTCAGGATGTAATCATTTACGTCCAGGCTAAGCATGAAAACACACCTGTAGAACTTGACACAATTATTATTGAGAATCTTAACAATGGCTCAACAGCAAATCTATATGATCTACCGATCGGGCATACAAACTATGAGATCAATTTAAGCCAGGGAGCCGAAGTAAATTCTATATTTCAAAATACTGTAAATAATCCAAGTTTTAGAGTAATCGCAAATGAAATAGGATTATGTTCTTTTACAGTTTTTTCAGACAAATCAAATAATTTAAAAGCAGAATTGTTTGATATAAAAGGACAGTTGTTGCACTCGGCAAATAATCAATTGAACTCTGGAGCAAATTCATTTGAATTTTATAATGGATTTGCAGGAATGTGTATTATGAAACTTACTACTGAAAGCAATATTTATTCGATAAAAGTTATCGGAGATGGTAATTCTAATACAAGCCTGATAAAAACGGGCTCACAAGAAAGTGATATTTTAAACACATCTAAAAGAATTAAATCAGAGTTTACCTACAATATTGGAGATACAATTAAAATAACTGCAAAAAAAATAAACTATCACTCGAATACAATAGTTATAGAGCCTGAAAATGATGAAAATTACAAAATCTATATCAGTTGTCCGTGTACAGGAATACCGACTGTAACAGATTTTGACGGAAATATCTATAACACAGTTCAAATTGGTAACCAATGCTGGATGAAAGGAAATATGAACACAACACATTATGCAGATGGAACTGAGATGTTGGACGGAACTGGTGTTGAAGACTGGGCGGGGACATATTTGTCTTCGAAGTATTACTTTAATTATAATGATAATCCGGCTAATTCTGTAAAATGCGGCAAATTATACACTTGGGCGGCAGCAATAAACGGATATGTTACTGATAATGACGAGTTATTATATGGGGTAAGAAAAGGAATTTGCCCAGATGGCTGGCATGTACCTAGTGATGAAGAATGGCTCGAATTAGAAATGTATGTTGATGATTCAATTACAATAGGGACTTCTTTCACATGGGGATTTAGAGGCTATGATGCCGGAACAAAGCTAAAATCATCTATTGATTGGCAAGATTATACTAACACAGATATGTTTGGATTTTGTGCAATACCTTGTGGTAAAAAGGATTATTCATTCTTAAGTCATACTTATGATTTCTCAAGTTTTGCAGAACTGTCTTTTTTCTGGACTGCATCTGCGTATGGTGGTAATGGTATCGGCAGAAGGTTATTTTATGACTCTAAGCAAATTTCTCGAGAGAATCAACCGGCATCTAGTGGTTACTCTGTTAGGTGTATAAAAGATTAAGTTGGAGTTTCCAATAATTTAATATGTTTATTTACTAGTATTGTGTTAAGTTACTTTCTCTCCTTCTCCTCATGATAATCCTGTTCGGTATTAACATCCCAGATATTGGATTTATCTTTGCTTCCATCTACGATATTCTGCACTGCAGTAATTGCAGTGAGCATTGAATGGTCTGAATTATTGTATCTGTGCATTCCGCTTCTTCCGATAAGATAAAGGTTTTCAATTTTGTCGAGATATTCTCTTACAATATCAAATTTATTGTAACTGCCAAAATAAACCGGATATGTATCTTCCATTCTTATAATAGTAGAGTCCAGCACATCATTTTTATCAATAATTCCGACTTTTTCGAGTTCAGTTACAGCCATTTCGATAAAAGCTCTTTCTTCCATAACCCACATTTCATCTCCGGGATCACAAAAATATTCAAGTCCAATCCAAACATTATTTTCATCTGCTACCATAAAAGGGCTCCAGTTATTGAAAATTTGAATTCTCCCCATCTTGATATCAGATTCCTGCATATAAATCCAATTGTCAGGGATAAGTTGATTTAAGGTTTCAATTTTTGTGTGATTCTTTATTTTCAATTTATTAAGCAGCAAACCAACAGTGATAAAATTTCTGTGCAAAAGTCCATTAGCTATAGTTTTGACATTTTGAGGAACATCTAACATTGCATTAACTAAGTTTTTTACTGAAGTAGTACTAAAAACATAATCAGCAATAAGCTCTTTTTGTTGGTTCTCGGTTTTACAGGTTGTAATAAATCTGCCATCAGAATCTTGCATTAATCCAACAAATTCGTGGTTCATCAATATATCTCCACCAGATTCTTTAACTTTTTCTGCAACAAATTCCCATAATTGTCCCGGTCCGTATTTCGGATAGAGGAACTTTTCGATTAGACTTGTTTCTTTATCTTTTTGCGAAATATCCTGCACATTCGACTGAAATAATGATTTAAAATAATTTGAAATTACTTTTGTTACCGACAATCCTTTAATTCTTTGTGCACCCCATTCTGCTGACAGTTCTTTGCAGGATTTACCCCAGACTTTTTCCGTATAATCTTTAAAAAATGTCTGATAAAGAACTTTTCCGAAACGGTTTATAAAGAAATCCTCCAGACTTTTTTCCTTTTTTATGGGGAATATTTTGATCCACAAATAGCTAAAACCAATTTTAATAATTCTGAATAAACCTAGATTTTTTATGGTATTTCCGTTAAGGCTAACCGGATAGTCAAAGAAATTTCTAAGATAATATATACGAGACAATCTGTCGCGTTCAATGAACACATTATCAGTAGTTAAGTCCCACTTTTTGTTTTTTGGATAATTTGCAGGAGATACGGAAATTTCAAATAGCTCTTTCCAGTAATTCATTACAATATCAGACTTTGAAAAAAATCTATGTCCTCCTATATCTATTCGATTAGCTTTATAATTAATGGTTTTTGAAATTCCACCTATATCGTTTGATTTTTCAACAATAACAGGTTTTATGTCAGCTTTCCTAAGCAACTCCAAAGCTGCTGTCAAACCTGCCGGTCCTGCTCCTATTATTATTGCGGTTTTCTTCATTCAGAGCGTAAAAATATCAAATTATATAATAAAAAACATATAATTCTAAAAACATTATAAAACTTAGTTGCAATTACTGAATTTTATCTAATTTTGTTAAAAAAATAAATTATGAAAAATATTATAATCATTGCTATTGTTTGTCTAACAGCAAGTTATTCCTTTTCGCAGGAAAAAGTAAAACCAGAACCTTCGAAGACTGAGAAATCTGGTTTAATAGTTTTTAAAAGTCTGGAATATGATTTTGGCGTTCTAGATTACGATGCAGAGGCAATAGCTGTCTTTAAGTTTAAGAATATTTCAAAAAAACCAGTAATATTAACCAACGTAAGAGCATCTTGTGGTTGTACTGGGACAGAATGGCCACGCGAAGAAATTGCCAAAAAGAAAAAAGGCGAAATAACTGTAACATACAATTCAAAAATTGTGGGCAAGTTTAACAAAACTGTTTATGTCTATATCGATGGCATAGAAAATCCAATTCAGTTGGTTGTTAAAGGAGAGGTTTTAAATGAAGAAGGTGAGAGCTTGAAATTTAATAAAAATGTCCCTGCAGGAGAAATAAAACTAAAAGATATCGAAACTAAAAAGATTGAAAAAGTAAAGATAAATAGTGGTTCTGAAGATATTAACAAGACTAAAAATAAATAAAGTTTAAATATTAAATAATTAAAAAACATACAAAAATGCCACAGATTTCAGACAAAGGTTTAGCTATGCCTTCATCACCAATAAGGAAGCTTGTTCCTTATTCGGAAGCAGCAAAAAGCCGCGGGGTTAAAGTTTATCATTTGAATATAGGTCAACCCGACATTAAAACTCCAGAACTTGCATTAAATGCAATAAAAAACATTAAAGAAAGTGTTATTGAGTACAGCCATTCGGCGGGAAATGTTTCGTACAGAAAAAAATTAGCCGAATCGTATAAAAAATTTGACATTAATGTTAATTGTGAAGAAATTATTGTGACTAATGGCGGATCGGAAGCAATCACAATATCGTTTATGTCAACACTCAACATTGGCGATGAAGTTATTATTCCGGAACCATTTTATGCTAATTATAACGGTTTTGCAATTCAATCAGGAGTAGTTATAAAACCTATTACTTCATCTATTGCAAATGATTTTGCTTTACCGTCAATAGAAGAATTTGAAAAAATAATAACTCCTAAAACAAAAGGTATAGTAATTTGTAACCCTAATAATCCGACAGGATATTTATATTCCAAAGAAGAATTATTCAGATTGGCAGAGATTGTAAAAAAATATGATCTTTATTTATACTCTGACGAAGTTTACAGAGAATTCTGTTATGATGGCCACACACATTTTTCGGCCATGAATCTACCGGGATTAGAACAAAATGTAATCATGCTTGATTCTGTATCCAAAAGATATAGTATGTGTGGTGCAAGAGTTGGCTGGTTGATAACAAAGAATAAAGAAGTCATCAAAACTGCCATGAAATTTGCTCAGGCAAGATTGTGTCCGCCTTCATTTGGACAGATTGCAGCAGAAGCAGCTATTGATACACCAGCAGAATATTTTAAAGAAGTTTATGATGAGTATATTTTAAGGCGTAACTTCATGGTAAGCGAATTAAATAAGATTCCTGGTGTATATTGTCCAAACCCAAAAGGAGCTTTTTATACTGTAGTTAAACTTCCTATTGACGATGCGGACAGATTCTCGCAATGGATACTGGAAGATTTTGAATATAATAAACAAACTGTTATGGTAGCACCAGCGACCGGTTTTTATAATACTAAAGGTCTAGGCAAAAACGAAGTTCGTATTGCATACGTTTTAAAAATTGAAGATTTAAGGAATGCTATTGAGACTTTAAAACATGCTTTGGAAGTTTATCCGGGCAGAACAAAATAAGAAACTGCGATTGTTGAAAGCAGTTTAGTTAAAAAAAAGAGCCGTCAAAAACGGCTCTTTTTAATTATAATAACTTAATTGATGGGACACTAAGTAAATTTATATTGAAAGGTATTGTTAAATGAAACCTAATATGTTTTAATTTCATTTTTGTCATCACCACAAAAACGAAACAAAAAAGGCTAGGAAAAACAATGCTCCCATCGCTCTCTGTCCAAGCTTAAGAACAGTTTAGCCACCTGGAAAAATCAAAGCCCCAACTCTTAAATCTATGAATGCTTTGATTTTAAACGACACCGATTGTAAATTTGTAATAGTCTAATCTTCGCAATCAAATTGCCCGATTATACTAAACAAATTTATCATCGGCACTTCACATGTCGGCTGGCTACTGTTCTAAAAGCTTGTCCATTCACAAGGCTTGAGCCTGCCCGCTGTTTTTCCAAGGCCTACGCGCGTCTCATCTACGTTAATTTGGTACAATAATCTGACAGATTTTCTTTCATTATTGTCCATTTATTAAACAATGGAACTTCTATTACCTGACGAATAAAATACGCGGCAACAAAATGTTCGAAGCTTCGGAAAATAAATAATAGTAAAAAAAAGAGCCGTCAAAAACGGCTCTTTTTAATTTTTATTAAATTTTACTATTGAATTACTAATTTAGTTACATATTCTTTACCACCGGTAAGTACTCTAACCATGTAAATACCTTTTTCCAGATGGCTTATATTAATGCCTGTAACATCACTATCAGGATTTATTTTCATAATAGACTGACCTAAAACATTTACAATATCAATATAATCAGCAATTGTTCCTTTAGTTGACACATTTATCTCATTTCTGGCAGGATTTGGATATACACTTAAAGCAGTTTTATTGTCAGCGATACCACTCACCCATGTAACTACGAAAGGAGTAGTTACGAGGCAACCGGCAGCATCTACAACCATTACAGAATAGTTACCTGGCAATAGATTATCTATTGAATTTCCATTTTCCTCATTTGACCATGTTATTGTAAACGGTGCCGTACCACCTGTAATAACAAGCTCGGCAGAGCCATCAGCAACAAATTCGCCGGAAGCTGGAACTACATCTACTGAAACTACAGGTGCTGTTCCAACATAAATCATACCTGATACTTCCATATCATCTTCACCATCTTCATTTTCTACGACTAACCAAACAGTATAAACTCCGGGATTTGAATAAGTATGCTCCGGATTTTGTTCGGTTGATTCACTTCCATCACCAAAATGCCATACCCATGATGTTGGGTCATTTGTACTCAAATCTGTAAAATGAACAGTAAGTGTTCCGCAACCCATAATCTGATCAGCCGAAAAATTTGCAACAGGTGGGGTTAATGGTTCTTCCTCTGTTACGACAATACAATCGCTTGACTGACAACCATTTCCTGATTCTGTAACAGTTACACAGTACTCTCCGGCTGTTAAACCTTCAATTGTATGGGTATTACCAACTACATTCCATTCATATGAATAAGGTGGAACGCCTCCAGTTACTTCTACTGTAACAGTTCCGTCATTACCTATAGTTGAAACCGGAGTCATACTCATTTCAAGTGTTGGGGATTCTCCTATAGTAATAAAGTTTTCTATAATTTCTGTATCAGAATCTGTAGCATTTTCCACTTCAAGGGTTACAGTATATGTTCCGGGTTCAGTATATGTGTGAACAGGATTTTGAGCATCAGATGTACCACCGTCTCCAAAGTTCCAAGCCCATGCTATCGGGTTATTTGTGCTTAAATCTGTAAAATGAACTATTAATTCATTGCAACCTGAAATCACATCAGTCTCGAAAGCTGCTACCGGAGGAGCTCCAATAGTGTTTACTGTTGCCGCAGCCTCAGCAGTACAACCGTTTGCATCTTCTACGATCACAGAAAAATTACCACCTGCAAGTCCTGACAGTGTCATAGAATTACCTGATGTATTAGTAGTTCCAGAAGGTGTCCATGTTCCTTCAAATGGAGCAGTTCCACCTGTCATTTCAACTGTTACACTTCCATCGTTCGCTTCTGGAGCAGATTCGTCTGTTGCTGTTGCTTCTGCAGTAAATACAGGATATAAAGTAACGGTTGCAGAGCCTTCTTCACCCCAGCAACCTTCTGCAGATCTTGCTCTGAAATAGTATGTGCCTGAAACACTTACAGTTTCCTGAGTTGCAGGATTTACTGTACTTGTGCCACCACTTGTAGTATTTTGCCAATAGATTGTTCCACCTTCACCTCCTGTAGTAGTCAAAGTCATTGAACCACCGCATTGTGTTCCACCACCACTAACAATAACAGCAGTAGGAACATCATTAATCACTACTTCGGCAAAGCCTTCTTCACCCCAACAGCCTTCAGTAGAACGAGCTCTGAAATAATATGTTCCCGACTCTGTTACAGATTGGGCTGTGGTAGGTGTAACGGTGCTTATTCCACCACTTGTTATACCTTGCCAGTAAATTGTACCTCCTGTACCTCCTGTAGCAGACAGATCAACTATTCCACCACATTGAGTTGTACCACCGCTTACTATTACTGCAGTCGGCACTGTATTTATGGTTACATCAACATTATCTGATGCAGTACAACCGTTTGCATCCTCAACGACAACTTCGTAATTATCACTTGTGCTGACTTCAAAAGTTTGTGAGCCGGGTGCACCATTCCATTCGTAAGAAATAAAACCTTCTCCGGCATCTAAGTTTATTGTACCTCCGCATTGTGTTTGTGATTCACCAAGATCAATTGTCGGCAAATCATAAATAGTTGCTGTTACAGGGACTCTGGCACTAACGCAGGGAACATTATATTCTACTTCCCAATCGTAGAAGTAATAATAATAAGCCAGATTATCTGCTGTATTACTATGGATACTAGCAACACCTTCAAGAGTATAAGGATAACTACCGCCGGTTTGATTTCTGTACAAATCTGCATCTCCGTCACAAACGAGAGTATAATTATTGCCAGCTGGGACATCCATATTAAGTGTAATTCTGCTTTGTCCATTTGCAATATTAACTGTTACAGTTTCAACAAGATCATCATTTTCATCAAAAAGGTTTATTACTCTGTCTTTTGTTCCGGTTGCATCTACCCAAACACTGACTAAAGTGAAATCAGTTAAAGCGTCAAATATCAATCCATGTATATAACTTACATTTCCAAAATAGCCACCAGTTCCTATTGAATTATTAAGAGGGCCAAAATTTTCATTAATCAAATTTTCGACTTCTGACTGTACATATAAGGTTGTGGATTCGCTAAATGTGTGTGTATATGAAGTTCCTGTTGTAACTTCAGTTCCCTCCGTTGGGGAATCATACCATGCAAGTGTTCCGGGACCGGATGCTGTCAAAGTAAGTGAAGCCGCACCACAGGATTCGTCGCCGGTAGTAATTGGGGCTTCAGGTAAATTAACAGTAATCATATCAGTTATTGAATATATATCGTCACCATAAGGATTGTATGCAATTAAGCTTACTGTAAAAGTTCCGCTTTCAGTAAAAGTGTGCAAAGGGTTTTCTTCTTCAGAAGTGTTTCCATCGCCGAAATCCCATTCATATGTTTCAGCGTCAACAGTTGTATTTGTAAATTGTACAATACCGGTACAAGTAGTAGTTACATCTGAAGTAAATCCTGCAACAGGAGCTCCCGGGATGTAAACAGTTATATAATCTTCTTTAAGTTCTGTTACAGTACAACCGGCACTTTCGATTTCGAGACTTACGTCGTAAACACCTTCAGTAGCGTAGTTAACAGTTGGATTTGCATCTCCCGAAGTGGCGGGATTACCACCTTCAAAAGTCCACTCTATCGAAGTGACAGTGCCGGAAGTTAAGTCAGTAAAATCAACATCAGATCCTATAATAACATTGATAGATGAAGCTGAAAAATCAGGACTAGCAACGCCATTGGGAATAAGCTCAATATCCAATCTTGTTGAAACATCATTAGTAATTGTAACAGTATGTGTTTGTGTTTGATATCCTGTAAGCGAAAACGTAAAATCGTAAGTGCCTTCATAAATTGGTCTGTGATAGTTACCTACAGGTGCTGATGAAAAAACGAATGAATTATCTACATCGTGACCAATAATTTCAACTTTTACATTATCAAGTGGCGTTCCTGTACAAGCGTCTGTAACTATTCCTCTTAATCCAAATAAGCTCTGTTCCATGTATAATAGCATTGCATCTTTATTATATCCCCAATAGGTTGGGAGTAATGAAACATCTAATAATTTCGTATCAGACCATTCTAGGGTTACTTCTTGTATATATCTATGATAGTTCATATAATCTTGTCTCGAACCAATTGCGTAATACCAATCTGCTCCATGTGTTACTCCAGTTGTGTTATACGCCCCATAATCCATGGATCCCGGTCCTTCAAAGTAGGTTGAGGGAGCATCAACTTCAACTTCATTGGCATAAACAAAACACACATATTGCCACCAATTATGGTCAGCATTCGTTCTTTCCCAACTTTGCCAAGTATCCCAAGGAAAATTTATTAACTCTATACCTGAGTGTGTGTTAACAGACATTACAAAATCGTTGTTGGCGGCATAATCCATCATTAACTGAATTTCATCCTGCATAGTGTATGAATCTCCATTCAAAGTTGGGAAATTCCTATTTAAATCAATATTATTTATATTGTATCTTCTTGCGCTAGAAACACTGGTAAGACTTGCAGAATTATAAAACGTACCATCTGGATTTGCTAGTGGGTTGATATGAATCTCCATATTGTCAACTAAATATGTTACCATTGGGTCTGTCCCATAGTTTGAGAGTAAATAATCTGCCAATCTTAAAGTTAAAGCATAGCAAACCAGTTCGTCTCCGTGCATTGTTCCACTCCACCAAAACTCTGGTTCATCTTCATCTGTTTCAATATTGTCAGAAATAATAACTCCAACAATCGGAACGCCATTTTCTGAATATCCGTATTGAACATATTGACATAAATCAGGATAGTCTGTTGCAAAATTTTGCATCATTTGTAAATAGACTGCATGTGTAGGATATCTGTCCCAGTTAGCCATTTGTGCCACGGTAGTAGCCATTGTTAACGCTTTTGACGGATTGTAGTAGTCGTAAACAGGCGAAAATTCAATGCCATACTCCAAAAATGTTTCAAATTCGTTTTGATTGGCATAAGCATATACTAATCCGTCTTTAAAGCCGTCAATTGATATTTGCCTATTTAATGCTAACATTATTTCGTTTTCAGCAACCGGAAAAGTAAAATAAAATTCGCCCCTTTCTTCTAACTTTTGTTGAGCAAATTCTAATTCCGGACTAATAGTTTGTGCGAAAATAAACGTTGAGAAAAAAACAGAAATTAAAAACAGAGTAAAGTTTTTCATAAGATTTTATTTTAATGTTTTATTAATTTTTCAATATATGTTTTGTTTAAAAGTTTTATTTCAATGAAATAAATTCCTGAGCTCAATTCAGAAGTGTTAAGAGTACAATAATTTGAATTGAAATCTTGTTGATAGTAAAATATTTTTCCCGTAATATCAATAATCTTTATCGAAGTAATTAATTCTTTTTCAGACTGAATAAAGAATTTATCAGAAACAGGATTTGGAAAGATTTTAATATTTTGCGAATCATTAGAATTAATACCTGTTGTCACAGTAATTTCAGTAGAATATTCATTAGAACCGCAAGCACTGTTTGCAGTAAGCTTAACCTGATAATCGCCTGGAAGACTGTATTGATGTATAGGGTTTGTTTCAACGGAAGTGGTTTCATCTCCAAAATCCCACTCATAAGAATCCGCAGCTGTTGATGTGTTTATGAAATTTACAGTTGTCCCTATAATATTTGTTTCAAAGCCTGCAATAGGTGTTTGATTTACATAAATATTCAGAGGCGTTCTTTCTGAATAGCAATCGGGCATTTTAATTTGCCAATCGTAAAAATATGCATAGTATTTATTTCCGTCATTCCACCAAACATCGCTGCTTCTTTTTATCGAAATAGCATTGCCAATATTGTAGGGATAAGGGAATAGTTCAAAAATTCCAATAAAACCTCTGTATAGGTAAGGTATTCCGGAACAACCCATTTTATAATTTGATCCAATCGGAATATTTGTATTTATTTCAATTGTTTGCAGTCCATCAGCTATATTTATTTCTTCATCGAATAAAATATCTCCCTGAGCATTTTTTATGTAAATATTTCGAATTCCTTCTCCTTGTGCATAAACCTTTACTGATTGGAGTTGACATTCTGCCATGCAATCAAAAATCAGATAGCTGGTTTCTGCACTTGTTATATAGGAGCCACCTTCTGAGTTATTGGGTTCTCCACCTTCAAAAATTTCGCCTGTTCTGAGTTCCTGAATGTAATAGCTTGTTGTTTCGAACAATTCAGGTGTCGAGTAGGAATTTCCTGTTTGAATAGGGACTTCGTCTTCGGGATATTCAAACCAGAAGATTTCATAATCAGATTCTATTGTTGCGTTTACACTTCCTGATGATTCACAAATTACATATACCGGCACATTTTCAAGTTCTGTAAGATTAATGTTTATATATTCTTCTTTTATGATTGAGTCACTGCCAAACTCGTTTTCTGCCGTTAATTTAACGGTATAGTTTCCATTTAAACAGTATAAATGTGTTGGATTTTCTTCGTCAGAAGAGGTGCCGTCTCCAAAATCCCATAAAAATTGTGTGGATGTAGAGGCTTCGGAAGTATTTATAAATTGAATTTCAGGATTACAATCAACATTTTGAACAGATGAAACAAAATTTGCTGTTGGAGCAACAATCTCAATATTTGCAAGTTGTACATCCTGAATGGTTTGTTCGTAATTCCCAACAGTAATATCAATTGTTTTTGATTTATAGCCCGGGCAAGAATATGTTACAGAATAGTTTCCTTCATACAATAATCTGTAATAGTCGCCATACAATGGGAAAGAATAAACATGGGAATTAAAGAAATCATGATTGTTTATAAAAACCATAGCTTCAAGTGGTTCACCTGTAATAGAATCGGTCACAAATCCTCTTAATCCGTATGTTGCTTGTTGCATATAATCTAACAAAGCTTGTCTATTATAGTTCCAGTGAGCAGGTAATAAATCGGAATCCAGTTTCTTTTCTGTACTCATTTCAATTGTAACTTCTTTGCAGTTATGATAATAATTCATATAATCTTGTCTCGTCCCGGTGGCAGTGTACCAAGCATATCCATTAGTGACGCCGTTATTAAGATCTTCAAAATATCCGGCAGGCGAATTTGCCTGAGCAAGTTCTGCATACTCGGTAGAAACAAAAAACCACCAGTCGTTATCGGCAGGTAAAGTAGGGTCTGTGTCGTAAGGATAATTCATTAATTCCGCTCCACTATGAGTATTTGCAGACATTACAAAATTTCGTTCTGCTGCATATTCCATAAAAGCAACAGTTTCTACACCATATTCATTTCCATCAGGATGATCTCCCGAAATGAAATCCCTATAATTTCTGTTCAGATCTATATCATCATAATTATATCTGCGGCTATCTGCGACAGTGTTATTACCACCGTAATATGTCCCATCCGGATTTGCAAAAGGATTAATATAGATTTGCAAATTATTAATCAAATCTGTGACTTGAGAAATAGTCCCGTAGTTTGTCAACAGATAGTCAATCATTCTTAAGAACATCATTCCACAAACAAGTTCATCACCGTGCATCATCCCTGTATAAAAAAATTCAGGTTCTGCTTCTTGATTATTAACATTGTCAGAAATTTTTACCACTAACAACAATCGTCCCTGAACAGAATATCCAATAGTATCCAAAACACAAATTTCAGGATAATCAGTTGCAAATTTTCGCATCATTTCTAAATATACTTCGTATGTGGGATATCTGTTCCAACTTGCCATTTCGCCAATTGTAGTTGCCATATTTAAGGCCTTGGTGTGATAATAATAGCTTTCGACTATAGAATAATCTTTACCTGTTAACAGAAATTTCTCAAATTGTTTTTGATTAGCGTAGGCATTTACTGTTTTTCCATCAAAATTATCAATAGAGAGTATTTTAGAAAATTCTGGTAATTCAGATTTGTTTGCTTTAAATTGGAAATAAACTTCGCCTCTGTTTTCGAGAATTGAAAATACTGTTTCTTCATTATAATTCTGACCTTTAGCTAACAGAAATAATAATGATAAAGAAACCAACGTGACAAGAACTTTTTTCATCTTATTTTTAATTGTTTTTAGTCTCGAAATTTAAATAAAAAATTTTAAATGCAATATGCTAGCCTAATCATTTCGACAGTTTTTATACAATGTCAGGATAAAGACGCACGAAATGAATTATTGGTTGATTTAAAATTAAAAATTTATTAAAGAATAACTAAAATTTATATAGATGGTTTGCAAATAAATTAAAAAAAGTAAATTTGTCATATTAAATTCTGATTATATGATTTCTAATGTTATTATGGCCGGATCTGGGAATTTAGCTTTTCATTTAGCTAAGGTCATTAGTCAATCAGGGATAACAATCAGGCAAATATTCAGCAGAAATCTTATAAGCGGCAAAGAACTGGCTTTAATTACCGATAGTAGTTTTACTGACGATATAGATAAAGTGTTTGCAGATGCAGATGCTTATATTTTTGCTATGAATGATGAGGCGGACAAAGAGATTGCTGAAAAGTTAAAAATAGAGAATGATAAAATACTTCTGCATACAGCCGGAAGTTTAAGTATGGATATTTTTAAAATTAAAACATCCAATTATGGTGTTTTTTATCCTTTTCAGACTTTTTCAAAAGATGCAATTATAGATTTTAAGTCTGTGCCTGTTTGTCTGGAGGCGTCAAATGATGGAACATATAAAGAGTTGCAGGGACTATGTAAATCTTTGTCATGTAAGTCATATCAGGTAAATGAGGAACAAAGAAAAATACTCCATTTATCGGGAGTTTTTGCTTGTAATTTTATGAATCATTGTGTCTTTATCGGTGAAAGGATTTTAGAAAATGAGGGATTGTCATCGGAAATGTTAAAGCCTTTGTTGCAGCAAAGTTTTGAGAAAATTATAAATAATGGTGCTTATGAGTCACAAACAGGACCTGCAAGAAGGAATGATAAAATCAGCATCGAAAAACATCTCGATTTTTTGAAGAAAGATAAAAATTTGTATGATATTTACAGAATATTTACAGAGAGCATATCTAAAACATATAATGTTGATGGACAATAATTTAAGAGGGTTGAATTTTAAACTGTTATTAAAAAATGCAGGAGCACTTTTTTTTGATATAGATGGAGTATTGTCGTCATCTCAGGTAAATATTAGTGAAAGGGGTGTATTAACAAGGACAACCAGTGTAAAAGATGGTTATGTCCTTAAATATGCTCTTAAAAAAGGAATAATTATTTGTGTTATTTCAGGTGGCATAGACGAGTCAGTTAAAATCAGATTTGAGTCACTTGGAATAAAAGATGTAATAATTGGTTGTAACAATAAGCTTGATGAGTTCGAAAGATTAGTAAGAAAGTACAATCTGAATTATAAAAATGTATTGTATATGGGAGATGATATTCCTGACTATCAGGTTATGAAAAAAGTCGGAATTCCATGTTGTCCTATTGATGCGGCTGACGAAATAAAGGAAATCTCATTATACATTTCTTCAAAAAAAGGAGGTGAGGGCTGTGTTAGGGATATAACTGAACAGGTGTTAAGAGCGAAAGGAGTATGGATGGACTATGATGCATTTGAACTTTAATTAATAAATTTTATGATAGCATTTTTTAAGCTAATAAGGTGGAAAAATATTTTAATTGTTGCATTTACAATGTTTGCAATGAAATACGCTGTCATAGAACCTATATACAAAATATATGATGTTGAATTTGGATTGTCAAATTTGGGGTTTTTGTTTCTTGTAGCTGCTGCAATGTTTTTAATGGCAGGAGGAAATGTAATAAACGATTATTTTGACCGTAAAACAGACATGATAAATCGCCCAAAAAGTGTTTTGGTCGGTTTTTCCGTCAAACGAAGACAGGTTTTGTTTACCCACACTGTATTGAACATAATTGGTGTTTTATGCGGATTTGTAGTTGCATATATTACAGGCAAAACATGGCTTGGGTTCTTTTTTATTTTTGTGAGTTTGTTACTTTGGACGTACTCAGCAGAGTTGAAGAGAAAAGTTTTTATAGGCAATTTTGTGGTTGCATTATTAACAGGGTTTATCCCTTTTTTGGTTGCAGTTACGGAATATTATGCTTTTGAACGTTCAATACCTGTCTGGACAATGGATAGTATTCATGCAGTAAAATTAAGTTTTCAAACTATTTGTGGTTTTGCCGTTTTTGCATTTTTATTTAACCTAATTAGAGAGATAATTAAAGATTGTGAAGATTTTGACGGAGACATTGCAACTGGAGTTAAGTCAATTCCTGTGGTTTTCGGTAAGAAAAAAGCTAATTATCTTATCAGTGCATTATCTTTCTTGAGTATTGCATTAATTATGTTTATCTGGCACGCATATTTTTCTAAACTTTTGTTTTTTAAAAATGATATTTTCAGCGTATTCTATATTTATTCTATGATAGTTTTTCCCGGATTGATAATAGCAATAAGTTCTTTGTGGGGGACTTCAAAAGTTAAATATGTGAATTTAAGCAGATTGTCAAAATTTATAATGGTTATGGGAGTGCTTTTCAGTGTGGTTTTTAGCGTTGTTGTTTATGGTAGTCATTAAGAAGGGATTATCTGATTATAAAATTTTACTTGCATCTGCCAGCCCTCGCAGACAAGAGTTGTTGTCGCAGTTGGGTTTAGATTTGCAAATTGTAACATTGCCTTCCGAAGAAGAAAGTTTTCCGAAAAATCTATATCGCGAAGAAATAGCTGTTTATCTGGCTGAAAAGAAAGCAGAAAACTATAAAAACCTGCAAGAGAAAGAAATATTGATAACAGCAGACACAATTGTTTGGATTGATGGTAAAGTACTTGGGAAACCCGAAAATTATTCAGATGCTTTTCAAATGTTGAAACTTTTAAGTGGCAAAATTCACTTTGTCATAACCGGAGTATGTTTGAAAGCAATTGAGAAGACAGTAGTTTTTTTTGCAGAAACTAAGGTGAAGTTTGCTGATTTGAGTGATGAGGAAATAAGGTTTTATATCGAAAACTACAAACCATTTGATAAGGCGGGGGCTTATGGCATTCAGGAATGGATTGGCAAAGTGGGAATAGAATATATCGAAGGATCTTATTATAATGTTGTGGGTTTACCAGTGCAAAAGTTGTATAGGGAGCTGATGAAGTTTTAAGGGGGTAATTGAGTTTTAGTTCAGCCTCCTTATTAATAATTAAAATTAAGAAATTAAATTTAAATTTATAAAGATGAAAAAATTACTTGTTTTACTCGTTTTTAAACTATTACTAATCTTAACATTATTTGCTGATGAAGGTATGTGGATACCGATTCTTATGCAGCAGTATAATTTTGGAGATATGCAGGCAAAGGGATTTAAACTAACAGCTGAAGATATTTACAGTGTTAATAATGCATCAATGAAAGATGCTGTAGTAATTTTCGGAGGAGGATGCACAGGAGCTATTATTTCTGACGAAGGTTTGTTGATTACTAATCATCATTGTGGTTACGGGAACATTCAAAAACATAGTTCACTTGAGCATGATTATCTTACAAATGGTTTTTGGGCTATGACAAGAGCTGAAGAATTGTCTAATCCGGGATTGAAAGTAACTTTCTTAATTAGTATGAAAGATGTCACAGATTTGGTACTGAAAGGTGTTGATGACAATATGACAGTTTATAAAAGAACTTCTATAATTGAGAAAAATATTGAAGAAATTGAAAGCAAAGCAGTTGACGGTACACATTACGAAGCACGAATAGAAAGCTTTTATAACGGTAATCAGTATTTTCTTTTTATAAACGAAGTTTTTACCGATGTGCGTTTGGTTGGTGCACCTCCTTCATCAATTGGCAAATTTGGTGGCGATACCGATAACTGGATGTGGCCAAGGCATACAGGAGATTTTTCAATATTTAGGGTTTATTGTGATAAAGAAGGCAAACCTGCTGACTTTTCGAAAGATAATGTTCCACTTAAACCAAAAAGATTTTTCCCTGTATCAATAAACGGAGTAAAAAAAGGAGATTTTACCATGGTGTTCGGGTATCCGGGTACAACTACAGAATATTTACCGTCCTATGCAGTTGAACAAATACAAAACGAGTCTGACCCTGCAAGAATTTTAATAAGGGGTAAAAAATTAGATATAATAAATGCTGCCATGAATTCGGATCCTTTAATTCGGATTCAGTACTCAGCAAAAGCGGCTTCGGTGGCTAACGGATGGAAAAAATGGATTGGCGAAGTTCGTGGTTTAAAAAGATTAAATGCAATTGATGTGAAGCGAGATTTTGAAAATAGCTTTACTGCTTGGTTGAATAGTGATAAAACTATGTATGAGAAGTATGGTGATATCTTATCTCAATATGAGAAGATTTACAAAGAGTTATCTTCTTATAATATGGCAATGATATATATAAACGAGGCAGCTTTTGGCTCTGACGCTGTATTGCTGGCATTGAGAATGAGAGGTTTGGAAGGGTCAAAAGACGCTTCGGAAGAAAGCCTTGAATGGATAAAAAAGGATGCTCAAACAAAAGCTGATATTCATTTTAAAGATTATAATGAGGCAACTGATAAATTAATTTTTGCCGAAATGCTTAGGTTGTATTATGAAAATGTGCCTAAAGAATTTCATCCTGCTTTTTTTGAAGAGTTAGATAAAATCTCGAAAAAATCCACAGATAAATATCTTACTATTACCGATTATTGTTATAGTAAATCAATTTTCGCTAATCAGGAAAAGTTCAATACATTCTTGCAAACATTTTCGTCAAAATCGTATAAGAAAGTTGTCAATGATCCTCTCTATGTCCTGATGAAAGGTTTTTTGGGAGTGTATCAAACTAAAATTATGAGCCCATACGATAAGTTTACTATGACACTTGATAGTTTGGACAGGGTTTATATGAAAGCACAAATGGAATATCAGCCAAACAGAAGGTTTTATCCTGATGCTAATTTTACTTTAAGAATAACTTACGGACAAGTTGATGATTATGATCCTGTGGACGGTGTTGAATATGAATATTATACAACGCTTAAAGGTATTATTGAAAAGGATAATCCTGACATCTATGATTATGATGTGCCGGATAAACTTAAAGAATTGTACTATGCAGGAGATTTTGGGAAATATGCAGATTCAGATGGTACTATGCATGTTGCCTTTATTGGGACAAATCACACAACCGGTGGTAATTCGGGTTCTCCTGTTATTAATGCAAACGGAGAACTTATAGGTTTGAATTTTGACCGCAACTGGGAAGGAACAATGAGCGATGTTATGTACGATCCGGATATGTGCAGAAATATTACTCTTGATATCAGATATGCACTTTTTATTATTGATAAATATGCAGGAGCAAGTCATCTGATAGAGGAAATGGAAATAAGGTAAAAATTTATTAAGTTTTTTACTCTTTTATTATTGAATTTCTATAACTGCTTCACTTTTGCAAACACCACATACAATACCTAAGCCATTCTCAACATTAGAATGTACGTTTACCGGTTCGCTATATGGATTATCGTATGAGTTTCCATATAGTTCCAGTGTCTCGAAATATTTTATAAGATCATAAGGATATGATTTAATTATAAGAGTAACATTTGCAATTTCAGATGTCCTAAAAAATGTACGTGTATTAAAAACATGACTTTGATTTTCAAAGAAACTATCATTTATTGCATTAAAATGGTAACCAAAATTTCCGTTTGAATAATTCCCGTAATGCTTTTGATAATCATTGTAGTTTACTAAATTGCCTTCAAACGAAACCCAGGTGCCTGAATACATCAATTCGCCAAGAGTTGCAACAACTGAATCGTCTTCATAATGATTATAATAAAACTCATTTTGTTTTGCAATTATGCTTATCTCATAAAAATTTTTAATACTAGAGTTATCAGTTATTGTTAAATCCAAAGATAATGTTACGTCCCACAAAATTATTTCTCCTCCCGGCTCAGGACTATCATAATGCCAATTATTATCGGTTTTTTCAATAGATATATTGTTGGCTGAAAACAAAATTCCTTGTGTATAATCCAGAGTTGCCTTTGCAACAGGGTAGCCTTCTTTTTCGGCAGTAATATAATATTTGTGTCCTTTTACTGTTCTTATTGATGATGAATAAAAGCCGAGCGAATCATGTTGTAAAGTTTCAATATAATTTTCTTCATCATAAAGTTTTAATTCTGCATCAGTTACCATCAAATCTTCAATTAAGTATATATCATTAAGTGTGGCAGACCTTGAAACATGCAAAACAATTAACGAATCCTGCTCAACAACTCCATTAATCACTAGACAAACGGGGAAATCATCCGGCTTAATATCTAAAGTTTTTTCGCATGATACCGTAAAAAATCCAGCAATAATTAATAAAAATATTGCCAACCTCCAACCAATATTATTTTTAGCCATAATATATGTTATATTATTCTTCATTTTCTTTTACTTAAATTTATACCTGTAAGTTAGTGATGGAATAATTGGAAAAAGGGTAACACTACCCAGTTGTGTTTTTCCGGTGTCGGGATTATACCATACGTCCACGTAAAAAGGATTTAATCTGCAATATGCATTATAAATGCTTAAACTCCATGTTCTTGTTCCATGTTTAAGCTCTTTGTGAAAATTGATTCCAACGTCAAGTCGGTGGTATGCCGGCATTTTATAGTTATTACGAAACTCGTAACTGTTTGTCGGTCTGATTTGTGAAGGATATTGAGTGTTCAGATAACTTAAATAATCAGCGATATCATTCATCGTTAGATATCTTGTGCCTGCAATTGTAATATAATTTCCACTTGAATAAACCCATGTGAGTCCAAAATCAATTTTTTCGTTTAGTTTATAACTTGCAGTAAAAGAAATATCGTGACGTCTGTCGAATTTAAAAGGAAATACTTCTCCATTCGAGATTGTTGTAAATTGCCTATTTGTCCACGAAAGAGTGTAGCCAAGCCAAGCGTTAAATTTGCCGTAGTTTTTCTGTATAAATATTTCACCGCCATATGACCAACCTATTCCTTGCTCAACTTTGTTTTCCCAGTTGTCTGTATCTTCTACAACATACTCATCAAGAGTAAAAAAGATACTTTCACCATCTTTATATTCCACGAGATTTTTCATGCTTTTATAATATCCTTCCAAACTAATATCGATCTTATCTAAAAGTTTAAAAGCAAAACCTGCTGCATATTGTGTAGATTTTTGTGGTAAAACAATATCCGTTGACGGAATCCAAATTTCCGAAGGTAGACCTACCGTATTATTTGCTAATAGATGGATGTTTTGCTGCATTTGTGAGAATGCAATTTTTAGTGATAAGTCATCTCTAATTAAAAATCTTGCCGAAATTCTTGGTTCAGGGGAAAAATAAACGGTATCACGTATTAGATAAGCTGCGAACCTTCCACCAGCATTAATTGAGATAAATTTACCAAAATCCATCTCAGATTCTAAATATACGGCATACTCATTACCTTTGATATTAGTGTACCCTATTGTTGTGTCAATGCTTCCACCTCCGTATTTTCGTTCTGTATATGAAACTCCTGGATTAAAGTAATGCCTTATGCCATTGGCACCAAACCTGAATTTTAAAGTTGGCGAAACTATCCAATCGAAATCGCAGTTTAATGCCAAATCCCTAATTCCGGTAAAATATTCTGATTTGTAGTAGGATGTGTGCTCATAATAAATACTGTCATCATAACTGCTGAAATGAGACATTGAGTTTTGACCTATGTTGTAGTTAAACTGTGTAAATGTTGCAGTTGTGTTCATGAATAATTTTGGTGTGAAAATATGATTCCACCTTAGTGCGGTTACAAAGTTTCCCCAATTGAGATTAAACTTATCTTCACTTTGGTATGATTGAAGGTCACTTCCGGATTTGTTATTTCCATAAGCTTTGTCTTTACCGCCATAAAAACTCAAATATAATCTGTCTTTTCCTGAAAATTTGTAATTTAATTTAGCATTAAAATCGTGAAAGAAATAGCCAGCAATAAATGGATTTTTATGACTAATTTTTGCATATAGCAATTCTATCGGAACAGCAAGTAAATCGAGGTAGGTTCTTCGGGCACTAAAAATAAAAGATGACTTTCCTTTTACTATTGGACCTTCAATTGTCGCTCTTGCGGCAATTAAACCAACAGATGCATCTGCTTTATATTCGTATAGATTTCCTTCCCTCATTCTAATGTCGATTACTGATGATAATCTTCCTCCATATCTTGCAGGAAAACCTCCTTTGACTAGACTTACATCACTTATTGCATCTCCATTAAAAACGGAGAAGAATCCAAATAGATGATTTGCGTTATATACAGGAACACCATCAAGTAGAATCAAATTTTGATCGGGACCACCTCCTCTAACATAAATTCCACTCATACCTT